>Ga0102815_10000387_pt1 | contig 30857 bp, 27 predicted proteins | sample ColrivemetaGS759_FD_79113 | JGI IMG/M metagenome (GOLD analysis project Ga0102815, IMG submission 79113) | Estuarine microbial communities from the Columbia River estuary - Ebb tide ETM metaG S.759 | ecosystem: Environmental > Aquatic > Marine > Intertidal zone > Estuary | place: USA: Columbia... | reverse complement strand
GTAGAAATCGAAGACCACTTCGTTGAGTGGGAGATCATAGACAACCATGGCGCGGCTGCCAGCATAGGTGAGGTCAAGCTGGATGCCGCGACGATCTTGGCAGAGCTTGAGGATATCGCCCAGATATTCATCGGGCACCATGATCGTGGCCTTGATGCGCGGCTCTTCGATATGGTCGATATAGGTCAGGTCTGGCATGTCGGCGGGGTTGTGAAGCTCTTTCACGGTCCCGTCTTTCATGTGCAGATTATAGACCACAGAGGGCGCGGTGGTGATGAGTTCGATGTTGAACTCGCGCTCCAGACGGTCGCGGATCACCTCAAGGTGCAGAAGTCCGAGGAAGCCGCAGCGGAAGCCAAAGCCCAGTGCCGCGGAGGTTTCCATCTCGAAGCTGAAGGAGGCATCGTTCAGAGCAAGTTTTTCGATTGCGTCGCGCAGGTCTTCGAACTCGGCGCTATCCACCGGGAAGAGGCCGCAGAACACCACGGGCTGCGCGGGTTTGAAGCCCGGCAAGGCTTTCTCGGCGCCTTTGCGTTCGCTGGTGATGGTGTCACCGACGCGCGTATCGCGAACCTGTTTGATTTGCGCGGTGATGAAGCCGATTTCGCCGGGGCCAAGTTCGTCGACGTTTTCCATTTTGGGACGGAAGACGCCAATGCGGTCAACTTGGTGCACGGTGCCGTTCGACATGAATTTGACGCGGTCGTTCTTGCGGAGCATGCCATCCATGATGCGGACAAGCACAACAACGCCCAGATAGCTGTCATACCACGAATCAACCAGCATCGCGGTGAGCGGTGCGTTGGCGTCGCCTTTGGGCGGGGGCAAATCGCGCACGATCGATTCGAGCGTTTCCTTGATGCCGATGCCGGATTTTGCGGAAACGCGCAGGGCGTTCTTGGCTTCGATGCCGATCACGTCTTCGATCTGCTCGGCCACACGGTCGCAATCTGCGGCGGGCAGGTCGATCTTGTTGAGGACCGGAACGATTTCGTGGCCTGCATCAATGGCTTGGTAGACGTTGGCCAAGGTCTGGGCTTCGACGCCCTGGGTACTGTCCACCACCAGGAGCGACCCTTCGACGGCGCGCATGGAGCGCGAGACTTCATAGGCGAAGTCCACGTGGCCGGGGGTGTCGATGAGGTTGAGCACATAGGTTTGCCCATCATCGGCCTTGTAGTCGATGCGGACGGTGTTCGCTTTGATCGTGATACCGCGTTCGCGCTCGATATCCATCGAGTCGAGCAATTGCGCCTTCATATCCCGGTCCTGAACGGTACCAGTGGATTGAATAAGCCGGTCGGCCAGGGTGGATTTCCCGTGGTCGATATGGGCTACGATGGAGAAGTTGCGAATGCGAGAAAGCGGTGTCATGGCGCGCGATATGATGGGGAAACCCCTTTTGGTCAAGGAGGATCGCTGAAGGAGCCATGCGTTTGCACCTGAGTGTGACTTGAGGCATAGTTCGCGAGAGGCACAACAACCGGAGCGGACCCCTGAGACGCCGTGCGGATTGGGATTTTTGGAGCGGTAAATGCGAGTCGTTGCGGTTTTGATGATGATTGCCCTTTTGGCTGGTTGTGGTGGCGGTTCCGCAAGAGCTCCGGCGCAAAAAGCGGCCTATGCCAATGCCTCGACAAGTGGGCCAATTGCTCAGGCATGTTTGCGCTCGGATCGAAAAGCGCGTTCGGTGGCGCTGTGCGGATGTATCCAGCAAGTGGCGCATATGACGTTGAGCGGGGGCGATCAAACGCGCGGCGCGACATTCTGGCGCGATCCTCACAAGGCGCAGGAAGTTCGGCAATCGGATAACCCGGCAACAGAGGCGTTCTGGAAGCGGTGGCGGCAGTTTGGCGAGACGTCGCAAGCCGTTTGCAGTTGATCCATTTACGACGTTTCGTGACGTAAGTTGTCTTGCGTGATGGCGCGGGCGCAGTCAGGCTAGCCCGCAAAGGGAGATGACGCATGCGCCTAACGGATCTTGATATCATTGTGACTGCACCGCCACCGCCCGGTTGGGGAGGGCGGTATTGGATTTTCGTCAAAGTCACCACGGATACCGGGATCGTGGGGTGGGGCGAAGTATATGCCGCGGCCGTGGGGCCAAAGGCGATGGAAGCGGTCATCCGCGATGTGTTTGAGCGGCACATGGCCGAGGAAAACCCGGAGAATATCGAGTTGATGTTCCGCCGGGTGTATTCTTCGGGGTTCACGCAGCGGCCTGATCCGACTGTGATCGGAGCGTTTTCCGGGCTGGAGATGGCGTGCTGGGATATTCTGGGCAAGGAGCGCAATCGCCCGGTTTGGGCGCTGATTGGCGGCAAGATGAATGCGCGCGTGCGGGCCTATACCTATCTCTATCCGCTTGAAGGCATGAAGGCGGCGGAGTTTTGGGTGAGCCCGGAGATGTCGGCGCAGTCGGCGGCGGAGGCGGTGTCGCGGGGCTATACGGCGGTGAAATTTGATCCGGCGGGCCCCTACACGATCCGGGGCGGGCATATGCCTGCGATGTCGGACATCTCGCGCTCGGTGGCGTTTTGCAAAGCGATCCGTGAGGCGGTGGGGGATCGGGCCGACTTGCTGTTCGGGACGCATGGGCAATTCAGCACGGCCGGGGCAATTCGGATGGGGCAGGCTTTGGAGCCTTATTCGCCGCTGTGGTATGAAGAGCCCGTGCCGCCAGATGATCTCCATTCGATGACTGCAGTGGCGCGGGCGGTGCGAATCCCCGTGGCCGCGGGCGAGCGGCTGTCGACCAAGGCGGAGTTCGGGGCCGTTTTGCGTGCTGGCGCGGCGGAAATTTTGCAACCTGCGTTGGGTCGGGCGGGCGGTATTTGGGAGATGAAAAAGATTGCGGCGATGGCAGAGGTGCATAACGCGCAAATGGCGCCGCATCTCTATGCGGGCCCAATTGAGTGGGCGGCAAATATCCAGCTTGCGGTTTCAATCCCCAATCTGTTGATGGCGGAAACGATTGAGACGCCGTTTCATGATCGGATCATCAAGAGCAGCATTCGCGTAGAGGAGGGGTATGTGACCGCACCCGAAGCGCCGGGTCTGGGCATTGAGGTGGACGAAGCCTTTTTGCGCGCGCATCCGTTCACTGGGGAGGGGCTCCATCTGCAAATGCAAGAAGCCCCGTGTGACTATGCCCATGGCAATCGTTTTGAAGGCGGTGCGCCGGCACCTGAATGAGCGAGCAGCGGGCGAGGATGGATGTGGCGCGCTGGGTCTCTCCGAATTTCGGGGAGCGTCGGGGCAAGGCACGGCCGGAACTGATCGTGTTGCATTATACGGCGATGGAGGGGGCTGAGGCGGCTTGTGCGCGGCTTTGCGACCCGCAGGCAGAAGTCTCGGCGCATTATGTGATCAGTGAGCAAGGCGCGCTGTGGCGACTGGTGCCAGAGGAGGCGCGCGCGTGGCATGCGGGGGCAGGGGCATGGGGCGGGCGCGAGGATGTCAATTCGCGCTCCATCGGCATTGAGCTGTCAAATCTGGGCAACCATCCTTTTCCCGAGCCGCAAATGCGGACTTTGGAGGCGCTCTTGCGCGATATCATGGAGCGCTGGTCATTGCCGCCCGAAGCGGTGATTGGGCATTCGGACATGGCGCCGGGGCGCAAAATCGATCCCGGTGCGCGGTTTGATTGGTTGCGATTGGCTCGGCTGGGTCTCGCGGTGTGGCCTGAGGCTCGCCCCGATCTGGATGTCTGCTGTGATGCAGAGGCGTTTGAGCGCAATGCGCGTTGCTTTGGCTATCCGCAAACGGATCTCGCGACATTGGTCGAGGTCATCCGATTGCGCTTTCGACCATGGGCGACAGGGGCGCTTGCGGTGGAAGATTGCCGGGTCATGGCCGATCTGGCACAGCGCTATCCCGTTGACCGGGGCGGGCGGGAAGCGTAAGCGAGACCTCGCGCGGAGGGCCGGATGGCCGCGGGGGGTGCAAACCTCACGAGGAAAGTCCGGACTCCACAGGGCAACGGTGCCGGGTAACGCCCGGGCGGGGAAACCCGACGGAAAGCGCCACAGAAATGAAACCGCCTGCTGTCCGCAGCAGGTCAGGGTGAAAAGGTGGGGTAAGAGCCCACCGGGCCGCTGGTAACAGGGGCCGCATGGCAAGCCCCACCGGGAGCAATGCCGAATAGGGATCGTGCGCCGGTTGATCCGCGAGGATATCACGGCAGGGTCGCCTTGGCCCGAGCGATCCGGGTTGGCAGCTGCAGACCACGTGGCAACACATGGTCGAGAGGAATGGTCATCGAACCGGGGTAACCCGGGGAACAGAATCCGGCTTATAGGCCCTCCGCGCAAATTCTGGCGGTGACCATTTGAAGTCTCTTTCAAAAGACCCCTCGCCCATGGCTGACAGGCGGCGAACAGGGGGGCGGACAGGGGGCCGCAGGGGCGCTGGCCGGGGAGGTTCACCCCGCACTTTGCGCTGCAAGTTTGCGCCATGGGGTGGGTCGGTATTGAGGCAGACAAGGCCCAGTCTAGGCAATCCCCATGGGGCATCACAAAGGAATGCGTGGATGCGATATGGGCTTGGGGTGATGCTGGTGCTGATTGCGGGGCTTTTGTGGTCTTTGCAGGGGCTGATTTTTCGTCAAATCCTTGAGGCCGGATCCTGGGCGGTCTTGTTTTGGCTCTCGGTGGGGATGATGCCGGTTTTGCTGGTGTTTTTGGCCTATCGAGCCGGAGGGTCGCCTTGGCCTGCGGTGCGGCGCACGGGGATGTCCGGTGTCATTGGTGCTTTGGGGCTGGTGGCCGCTTTTGGTGGCGCGATCGTTGCCATTCAATCGACGACGATTGCCAATGCGGTTTTCCTTTTTGCGGTATCGCCTTTTCTGACGGCGTTACTGGGATGGATTGTGCTGCGCGAGCGGGTTGGGCGCGAAACTTGGGTGGCGATGGCGATTGCCAAAGTGGGGGTCTTCGTCATGGTGCGCGGCGGTCTGGCCAATGGCGCTCTTTTGGGGAATGTCGCGGCGTTGATTTCGGCGCTGGGCTTTGCGGTTTTTACGGTGTCGCTGCGCCATGGCGGGGTGCGCGATACGTTGTCCACGGTGTTTGTCGGGGCGGTTTTCGCCTCGGTTGCGGGGCTTTGTGCGGGGTATATGCAGGGGCAAGTGATGGTGGGCGCCGCTGCAGATATCGGTTGGGCAATGATGATGGGGGCTGTGACGCTGTCGGGCGGTATGGTGCTTTACACGTTGGGCAGCCGGGTCGTGCCTGCGGCGCAATTGGCGCTGCTCTCGAATTTGGAAGTTTTGCTGGCCCCTTTTTGGGTTTGGTTGTTTTTGGGCGAGACGGCGACGGTCAACACGCTTTTGGGCGGCGCAATTCTATTGGCTGCCGTCAGTGTTAATGCGGTCAGCGGGGTGCGGGGCGAACGGGCACGCGCATAGGGATTTTCCCCGGAGCAAAATTGCAACTGTCGCGTGACTGTTGCGAAGGCGGTGCTATGTTGGGGCGATAGTCTGGAGGAAATACGATGAGTTTTGTTCGCACGTTGGCCACGTTGGCTGTTGGGTTTGCTGCTGCGAAGGGCATGCAAAAGGTTCGGGATATGGGCGGAATGGAGGCCCTGCGTACCAAGATGCGTGGCGCAGGCCAGCCCGGTGGCATGGCCGATGAAATCGGCACGATGGCGCAGAAGATGGGCTTGCCGGTGCAGACCGAGCAATTGCGCGGTATGTTTGACGCCTTTGGCAAGACGGCTGCCGGGGCCAGCGAGCAAGCAGAAGCTGGGCTGGGGCAAATGATGGGCATGGCAAAAGTTGGTGCCGGCGCATTGGGCGGGATGATTGGTGGCATGGTGTCGGGCACGCCGATGGGCGAAGTGACCGAAGAGAACGCCCGGTTGATGATCAGCGCGATGATTCAGGCCGCAAAGTCAGATGGCGAAATCGACGACGCGGAGCGTCAGGCGATTTTGGATCAACTTGACGGGTCGTCTGAGGAAGAGATTGCCTTTGTTGAAGCGGCCTTGGCGGCGCCTGTTGACCCGGTGGCCTTGGCCAAGGATGCGACTGATTCGAGCCGGGGGCAGATCTATTCGGCGGCTTTGATGGCGATTACCGTTGATACAGATGCCGAGCGCAACTATCTGCGCCAGCTTGCGGCGGCTTTGATGCTGGATGATGCTAAAGTGGCATCGATCCATACGGGAATGGGCAAGCCAAAACTGTAACGAAATTGTCACCGCGCCGCGGCGAGGGCTGTTGACTCTGGCGGCGGCGCGAGTAAAAGGCTGGCTCCAACGAGATTTTCGCGGGCTTCTTTCCATGCCCGACGCAGGAGAAGTATCATGGCGAAGCCTACCACAATCAAAATCCGTCTGAACTCGACCGCGGGCACGGGGCACTTTTATGTGACCAAGAAGAACGCACGGACGATGACCGAGAAGATGACTGTTCGTAAGTATGACCCGGTTGTGCGGAAGCACGTCGAGTACAAAGAAGGCAAGATCAAGTAATCTAAGCGCCTTCGAGACGATGATCGGCCACGCCAAGCGCGTGGCCTTTTTCGTTTCTAGGGGCTTGCGATTGCGTCGCATTTGAGAAGGGGCGCGGGGTGCCACGGGACGGTCATTACATTACGCGGTCGAATTGGCTGCGGGCAGCGGTATTAGGGGCCAATGATGGCATCGTGTCGACGGCTTCGCTTTTGGTTGGCGTTGCGGCAGCGGGGCTGACACGGGAAACGGTTGTCTTGACAGGGTTGGCGGGATTGACAGCCGGGGCGTTGTCGATGGCCTCGGGGGAGTATGTGTCGGTTTCGGCGCAGGCCGATGTGGAGGCCGCAGATCTGGAGCGGGAACGGGTGGCTCTGGAGGAGGACCCGGATTACGAATTGGATGAGTTGACGGAGGGCTTGGAAGCGCGCGGCGTAGAGACGGGTTTGGCGCGGCAAGTGGCCGAGCAGATGACGGATCACGATGCGCTGGGTGCCCATGCCCGCGAAGAGCTGGGGCTGTTTGGCTTAGAAGGCAACGCCAACCCGTTACAAGCGGCGTTGGCGCCTGGGGTGGCATTTGCGCTGGGGGGCGGCATTGCCTTTGGCGGGGGCTGGGCTGGCGCCGCAGGGGTTTGTGGGGGTCAGTGTGGGTGTGGTGGCTTTGGGCGCATTGGCGGCCTTGGGGGGCGTCGGTGCGTGGCTGGGGGGATCGCCCAAGGCCCCTTCAATCCGCCGGGTGCTGTTTTGGGGGGCTGTGGCGATGGCCATCACATCTGCCGTGGGGCGGCTCTTTGAGGTCGCGGTTTAGGCGAGGGCCTGACGAGGGCCTGACGTCTATCCAAAGAGAAAGGGCCGACCCCCGGAGGATCGGCCCTTGTTTTTGAATATTGGTTGGCTGGAAGGCGCGGTTACTCGCGGTTGCCCAGCAGGTTCAGCAGCATCATGAACATGTTGATGAAGTTCAGGTAGAGGTTCAGCGCGCCCATGATTGCGGACTTTGCCAGCCACTCCTGATCGCCATGCGCGGCATGGGCGATATAGGTGTTCTTGATGTTCTGGGTGTCGAAGGCGGTGAGGCCTGCGAAAATCAGCACGCCGATCGCGGAAATCGCGAAAGACACCATCGGCGAGCCCAAGAAGATGTTGATGACCGAGACCAAGAGAAGGCCGATCACGCCCATGATCAGGAACGATCCCCAGCCGGAGATGTCTTTTTTCGTGGTGTAGCCGTAGAGCGACAGGGCTGCGAAGGCGATGGAGGTCACAAGGAAGACCTGTGCGATCGAGAAGCCCGTGTAGACGGCGAAAATCCACGCAATCGACAGGCCCATGGCCGCAGAGAAGACGTAGAAGAAAAGCTGTGCGCCAGCGGCCGACAGGCGGTTGATCGCAGCGCCGAAGGCGAAGACCATGACCAGCGGCAGGAACATCACCACCCAGCGCAGCACGCCGGTGAAGAGCACTGAGAGCATCGCAGCGTTGGTGCCGACGGCCCAAGCCACGGCGAAAGTGATCAGCATGCCGACGGACATTGTTCCGTAGACCTTGCTCATATGGGCGCGCAGACCTTCGTCGATCTGGGTGGCGCGGGCACCGGCCACTGAGCGCATCGTGTTGTAGTCAGCCATTGTTTGCCTCCCGATTGGCGTTTCCCTCCCCCGGATGGGGAAGCGTTCTGTGGGAATATCGGGATCACGGCGTCAGGTTTCAAGAGAAACCGGAATACCGGGATGAGAAAATCGCAGGTGAGAGATCACGGTTTTGTCAGAATGGTGCGGCAGTCACAGAGTGATGACCACTTTTCCAGTTGCTTGGCGCGTCCGAAGCAGTTCCAGCCCCTCAAGGGCGCGGTCGAGGGGCAAGATGTGGGAGACATGCGGCGTGAGGCGGCCTTGAGCGTGCCAGCCCATCAAGGTGGTGAGGCTTTGGGTGAGGATTTCGGGGCGGAAATTCATGTAGCCGCCCCAGTAGAGCCCGATCACTGTCAGGTTTTTCACCAAGAGGTGGTTGGCGGGAATTTGCGGCACCTCGCCCGACGCGAAGCCGATGGGGAGGAGACGGCCTTCGGGGCGGGCGGTGCGAAAGGCGGCGGTCCATTGTGCGCCGCCAACGGCGTCATAGACGACATCAGCTCCGCCGAGTGCTTTGAAGGCTGCGCGCAGGTCGGGCGTTTCTGCATCAACGAGATGATCGGCCCCGGCTGCGGCGGCGATGGCGAGTTTGTCGGCACCGCGCGCGCAGGCGATGACACGCGCCCCCATCAATTTGCCCAGTTCAACGGCGGTGAGGCCGACGCCACCCGCAGCTCCGGTGACGAGAAGGGTCTCGCCGGGTTGCAGACGGGCCCGATGATCGAGCGCGAGATGGGTGGTGCCATAAGCGATTTGGAAGGCGGCGGCATCGGTCATCGACATGGTTTCGGGAAGTGCAACAGCGCGGTTGGCCGCGAAAACGCCATAGTCTGCCAGCCCGCCTTGGCCGCCAAAGACCGCAACGCGCATTCCGAGAGTGAAGCCATCGACACCCTCGCCGAGCGCGTCGATTGTGCCGGCGACTTCCATGCCGAGGGTGAAGGGGGATTCTGGCGTGTCTTGGTATTGGCCTTTGATCATCAGGAGATCGGCGAAATTCAGTCCGCAAGCAGCGATTCGGACCCTGATTTGGCCCGGACCGGGCTTTGGGATGGGCAAATCGACAAGGCGGGGCGGCATGCCAGTGGTCTCAAGGTGAAGGGCACGCATGCGGGACTCCTGATTTTTTCGAGATTTAAGGCGAGAGATCGCCAGAAAGTCAAACAACCTCCAGCGGATTCTGGCGCAAAAAGATAGCCGGGGGAACAAAGGGATTGACCAAGCGTCAACACGCTATAAGTGTGTCTCAAAGGGATAGTATAGCCTAATTGGGGTGTAATTTGATTGCGAGACCCCCAATCCCTGCGCTAAAGCTAGCGAAATAGTAATCTTTCTCGGCCAAGATGTGGTCGGGCGTGGTCAGGGCTATCATGCCGCTGGCTAAGGCGATCAAAGGAGCATCCTATGACACATCCCGTGGACGTACACGTGGGCAAGCGTATCCGCCACCGTCGTTGGCTGATCGGCATGACCCAGCAACAATTGGCGGAGCGTGTTGGCATCAAGTTCCAGCAGATCCAGAAATACGAGACTGGTGCGAACCGCGTCAGCGCCTCGCGGCTTTGGGATATCTCTGACGCTCTTGAGGTTCCGGTAAGCTTCTTCTTTGAAGGGCTCGATGCCGCTGCTCCGACGTCGGACAAGGTGCCTGCGGATCTTATGGGCGATAAAGAAGCGCTTGATCTGGTGCGGTCCTATTATGCGATCCCGGAAAACCAGCGCCGTCGTTTGTTTGAATTGGCACGCGTCCTTTCTGACGTGGCTTGAGAAGGGCTGAGCCCTGCGCTAGGCCTCCCGAAGACCAACGGGGGGGGGCTGATCCCTGCGGATATAGGGAAGGCAAGCGGAATGGCTCAGATCAACGAGGAATCACTCACGGACCTCCAAAGGACCGCACACGCCATGGCAGATGCCGCGCGCGTGGCGGTCCTTCCCTTTTTCCGGCGCATGGATTTGGGGGCGGAAAACAAGGCCGAGCTGACGGGGAAGGGTGCATTTGACCCGGTGACCGAAGGTGACCGCGCAGCAGAGCGCGCCATGCGCGCCGTTTTGGCCAAGATGCGGCCCGATGATGCGGTTATCGGTGAAGAATATGGCGCGACCGCGGGCACCAGTGGGCTGACTTGGGTACTTGACCCGATTGATGGCACGCGGGGGTTCCTTGCGGGGACGCCGACATGGGGTGTGTTGATTGCCGTGGCCGACGCAGGCGGACCGATCCTTGGGATGATTGACCAGCCCTATATTGGAGAGCGTTTTTGGGGAGCGGCGGGCCGGGCCGAGATGCGCGGCCCACTTGGAGCGGCGCCGTTGACGACGCGCAAGGCGCGCCCCTTGGCAGAGGCGATTGTGTTCAGCACCTTCCCGGAAGTCGGGACAGCTGCCGAAGCGGCTGCGTTTCATGCAGTGGCAGGGGCGTGCCGCCTCGTCCGCTATGGGATGGATTGCTACGCCTATGCTTTGGTTGCTGCGGGGCAGATTGATTTGGTGATTGAGGCGGGTTTGTCGAATTACGATGTGCAGGCGCCGATTGCGTTGATTGAGGCGGCGGGCGGCATCGTCACCGATTGGCAAGGCGGCCCGGCCCATGAGGGCGGGCGGATATTAGCGGCTGCGAATGCGGCGGTGCATGCAGAGGCCTTGGCGATTTTGCGTGATTGCTCCGCATAGGCGCGCGCGCTAGGCTTTGACCACGCGCCTCTTGCCCCTTTCCGGCGCGCGGTGAGCCAGATGAGGGGGCGTGACCTGAAAAGGAGGCGCCCGATGCTGACAAAAGCCCAAGCCCAGAATGAGATATTGATCCGTCAGGCAGATTACGTGCTGACGATGGATGATGCGCGCCGAGAGTTGCGCGGCGCAGATGTGCTGCTGCGGGATGGGGTGATTGCGGCGGTGGGGCAGGGAATTGTCGCGCCCCATGCCGAGGTGGTGTGGGCCAAGGGCTGTGTGGTGACGCCCGGTTTGGTGAACACTCATCACCATCTTTACCAAAGCCTGACCCGTGCCGTGCCGGGGGGGCAGGATGCGTTGCTTTTTGGTTGGCTGAAGACGCTTTACCCGATTTGGGCGCGTTTTGGCCCAGAAGAAATGCGAGTATCAACGCTGACGGGATTGGCGGAATTGGCTCTTTCGGGCTGCACGCTGACATCGGATCACCTCTACCTGTTCCCTAATGGGGCGCGGCTGGACGACACCATTCATGCGGCGGCGGAAATTGGATTGCGTTTTCATCCCACGCGCGGGGCGATGTCGATTGGGGAAAGCGCGGGCGGCTTGCCGCCGGATGGGTTGGTCGAGCGAGAGGATGATATTCTGAGGGATATGATCCGGTTGGTGGATCGGTTTCATGATGCAAGCGAAGGTGCGATGTGCCGAGTGGGATTGGCGCCATGTTCGCCTTTCTCGGTGAGCCGGGAGTTGATGCGGGATGCGGCGCTTTTGGCGCGTGACAAGGGTGTGATGCTGCACACCCATTTGGCAGAAAATGACGAGGATATTGCTTATAGTCTGGAGATGTTCGGCTGTCGTCCCGGGCAATATGCCGAAGAATTGGGGTGGACGGGGGCGGATGTCTGGCACGCGCATTGTGTCAAGCTGGACTCGGCGGAAATCGCATTGTTTGCGGGAAGTCAGACGGGGGTGGCGCATTGCCCATGTTCAAATTGTCGTTTGGGATCGGGGATAGCGCCTGTGCGGGCGATGCGAGACGCTGGTGTGAACGTGGGGCTGGGGGTGGATGGCTCGGCTTCCAATGATGCGGGAAATATGGTGCTGGAAGCGCGGCAGGCGATGCTTTTGCAGCGGGTGGCGCGTGGCGCGGATGCAATGAGTGCGCGCGAGGCGCTGGAGATTGCAACGCGCGGTGGGGCGGATGTGCTGGGGCGCTCAGACTGCGGGCGCATTGCCGTGGGCAAACGCGCGGACATTGCGCTGTGGGATGTCACAGGGATTGAGAGCGCGGGAAGCTGGGACCCGGCGGCGCTGCTGCTTGCGGGGCCTGTGCGGGTGCGTGACCTCTTTGTCGAGGGACGGCCTGTGGTGGCTGCGGGGCAGGTGGTGACAATTGATCTGCCGAGCGTGATTGAAGCGCAGAACCGATTGGCACTCCGTTTGGCGCAGTAACAGCGCATTTGCGCTTTGGTGGCGCATCGGCGGTTTCCGGGTTGGAAACAAAGCAAGAGGGCAGTAGGGTTGAGCGGTCAAGAAACTGAGGGTGATCTACTGCTGCCCTCCTTGTTACGAATGAGCCTTACTGCGAATGAGCGTTGCCCTGCCCGACCTGCGGATTGTCTATATGCCCATCCCAAAGGCGGCCTGCACTTCGGTGAAAGCGGCCCTTGCCAGCATCGATCCCGAAGCGCCGATTACGGCAGAGGAGATTGCCGCTGATCCATATTGCGTGCACGCGCATTATCAGACCACGCGGTTTCGCCCGCATCGATGGGAGCCATATTCAGATGGCACATGGTGGCGTTTTGCGGTGGTGCGCGATCCGTTGAAGCGGCTGCTGGGCGTGTATTCAAATCGCGTGGAGGAGCTGAAGGAGCTATACCACAGCCCGAAGATGCGCGAGCAAACCGCGCTGCCGATGGACCCGGACCCCGACTTTTTCTTTCAGAATCTGTTGGCCTATATGGAGTTGTCATCGACAATCAAACACCACGCCTTGCCGTCACATTTATTTATTGGGCCGCTGCCGCTGCGGTTTGATACGGTTTACAAGACGGAGAATCTTGGCCAACTCGGTGCTGATTTGAGCGCAAGGGCGGGGCGAGAGGTGCGCGTGCCGCGGTTTAACAGCACGGAGCACCCGTTGAAGCTGAGTGATCTTGCGCCTGCGACCATTGATGCGCTGCGCGAGCGCTTGAGCGACGAATACATCCATTTGCAGGATTATTATAAGAACCCCTTGGCCTGAGGCGCTGAGACGCTTTGGGTGAGGGGGCACTTAGTGGTGATCTGAGGGCGCGACGCGGACATCAAGAAGGGCAGACCGCCCTTCGGTTTTGATTGCAGCGCAGGCGCGCGCCAGTGCTTGGGGCAAGGCGGCAGGGGTTTCGACGCGTTCTGCGAAGGCGCGGCTGGCCGAAGCGATGGCGGCAAAATCGGGGAGTGGTTCGAGTGAGGTGAGGGGCATGCGATTGGCGTGTGCCGCGCTGCCACCCGGATAGGCATTGACCACCGAGCGACGGACGGCGTTCCACATCGCATTGTTTTTGATGATGATCAGAATGGGAAGCGCCAGCGCTTCGGCAATCTGATGGCAGGCCACGGGATTGGCGAAGATGTAAGACCCATCGCCCATTGCTGCGATGGTCAGTTTGCCGGGTCGGGCCAATTGTGCGCCGAGCGCTGCGGGCAGCGCCCAGCCCAAGCCGCCGGAATGCGGGTTCGAAAAGAGGCGGTTTGGCCCTTTGAGGCGCATCGCGGCTGGGACCAGACCCAGTTCACTGAAAATTACCGCGTCCTCATCCATGATCTCGGAGAGGCAGTGGCTGAGGTATTCGGCACCCATCGGGTCTTGCTGGGCGGCTGTGTCGATGCTGCGCTGGCGTGCCATGCTGCGGGCGGCGGCTTTGCTGGCCAGTTCGGCCTTGCGGGTGGCGATGCCGGCCGTGGATGGGGCCGCATTCAAACCTGTGCTCAGGGCCGCGCTTAGGGCGCTTAGCGTAAGGGCGGGATCGGCGGCGATGGAAAGCGATGAGCGGTAGCCCCGCATCGGCATGCGTGTGAAGAGGGGGTCAGACCCGATGTGGATCAGGGGAATGTCGGGTGCGGGGGCGTGGGTGGCTTCGATCCAAGGAACACCACTGTCGACAACAAGAAGCGCATCGGCGTCGCGGATCAGGGAGGGATTGAACCCAAGGGCGGCAGGATCATCATGCGCGAGAACATTCCGCACCACAAAGGGTTCGACGGTGCCTATGCCATGGGTTTTGCCCAATTCGCTCAGGGCTGCGGCAACGCGGCCTTCGGGGTCGCCCCTTTGGCAAATGACCATCGGGCGCTGGGCCTGCGCCAAAAGTGCTACTGCTTGCGATATTGCATGCGCGGAGGGGGCGGCGCGTTCGGCGCTTTGGCGTGGGGTCAGATCCGCGGGACTATCTATGGGAATTTGGTCGCCCAAGGGCTCGCGCGGCAGGCTGAGGTAGGTCGGGCCACGTGGGTCGGACATGGCGATGGCCGTTGCCCGTGAGACCAGGGCACCCGCTTGCTCGGGATAGCGCATTTCGTAGTCGAACTTGACCGCTTCGCGCAGCAGCGAAGTCTGATCGAACATTTCTTGCCCATATTGGATTGGCGTCATGCGACGCCCGGCGCGCCCTGTCTCAGTAAGGGGCGTGCGGCCCGACATCACCACCATCGGCACATTGTCGGAGGCGGCGTTAAGCACCCCCATGACTGCATTCGCCAGCCCGACATTCACGTGCACCATGACAGACTGCGGCTTGCCCGAGACGAGGTAATGGCCATGCGCCATAGCGACGGCGGCGGTTTCATGGGGGGTGGTTACAGGGATTGGCGCGGCTTCCGCAGGCAAGCGGCACAGCGCTTCGATGATCGGGGGGAAATCCGTGCCGGCATTGGCAAAGAGATAGTCGATGCCATTGGATTTCAGCGCCATCAGCAGCGCTTCGGCGCCGGTTTGAGGCTCAAGCTTTGGTGTGTCGTGCCGGTCTTGCGTGCTCATTGATCAGCTTTCCCGTTCTTGCTCGTTTGAAAATGTTCTTGAAATTCATCTTTGGCAAGCCCAATGTGACTCAAAATCTCACTTAATGAGATTATGAATCGCCCCAACGAGGGCGTTGATCAAGGGAGGACTAAAGATGAAACGATTTGTCACCTCGATGGCTGTGGCCGCGAGCCTGGTCGCCTGGGGCTCAATTGCCTCGGCGCAGAGTGTTGGAATTGCGACCTCGAACCCCGGTTCGCTGTTCCACAATATCGGTACTGCGGTGGCCAATGCGGCCAACGCGGGCGGGCTGAATACAACGATCACCCCCGCCACCAGCCCCAACCAATTCATTCCGTTCCTGAACTCGGGCGGTATCGAATTTGGCGTCGCCAATTTCCAAGAGGTGAGCTACGCGCTGACGGGGGACGCGTGGTGGACTGGAAATGTGAACGAGAACCTGCGTGTTGTGGCATTTCTTCAGCCGCTCGTTGAGGCCATTTTTGTTCGCAAAGACAGTGACATCATGAGCGTGGCGGACCTTCGGGGAAAGCCAATGACCGATGGCTATACTGCACAAAACACCATTCTGCCCCAGCTTGACGCGTTCTATTCGACGGCAGGCATGACGCGTGCGGATGTGGTTCCGGTGAATGTTGCCTCGGTTGTCGCGGGCGCGGATGCGTTTATTGCGGGCGATGCCGTGGGTTTCATTTTCGCGCATGGCGCAGGCAAAGTGCGTGAGGCGGATGCGGCTGTTGGTGGTCTGCGAGCGCTGGGCGTGGACGATAGCAGCGATGCCGCATTGGCCGCCGCGAAATCGCATTGGCCGACGGCATATTTCAAGAAACTGCCCGCAGGTTCGATGCCGGGCGTCTTGGAAGACACGATTTACATTGCCTTTCCGCAAGTGGTGTTCACCCATGCGGGGGTGTCAGACGACGTGGTCTATCAAATGACCAAGGCCATGTATGAGCAATCGGCGGCAATGGGCGAAACCTTTCCACCGATGAAAGCGTTCAAGCCCGCAGAGATGCGGGGCGATCCCGGCAATGTGGCTTATCACCCCGGTGCGCTTCGGTTCTTCGAAGAAATCGGCCTGAAGTGAGGCTGGGATCATGGTGATCGGATCCGGCGGGGCAGCGACGATGAGCCTGCCCGCACGATATTGGCGACCCCTGTCCGACACGCTGGCAGCGTTGATGACGCTGACGGCTATCGGCTGGGCGCTGTCCATCAACCGCTATTTTGGCATGGGGTTTTATCCTCAGCAATATTTTGCGGCGATGATGGCGTTCGTGTTGCCGATTGCCTTTCTCTCGCTTCCGGCCCGTCGTGGCGGGGAGCGGGGAGGGGTGCCGTTGATCGATCTGGGGTTGGCGCTGCTGTCGATGATCACCATGGCCTATGTTGCCGGACGGTATCCGGACTTGGTTTTGAAAATCTTTTCCCGGCCGCTGGAGGTTTGGCTGCCGGGATTGATCGCTTTGGCACTGACTTTGGAGGCACTTCGCCGCGCGACGGGGTGGATATTGGTCGCGATTATTGCGGTTTTTGTGCTTTACGCGCTCTTTGGCGACATTTTGCCGGGGCGTTTACAGGGGCGCACACAGAATTGGCAGCTGTTGGCAGGCTATATGGCGTTTGATTCAAACGGCATCTTGGGCTTGCCTATCTCGGTGGCCTCGACGGTGGTTGTGGCCTTCATCCTGTTCGGGGTTTTGTTGAATATTACGGGTGGATCGGCGTTTTTTACCGATGCCGCGATGTTGGGCATGGGGCGGTTTCGGGGCGGGTCGATGAAAATTGCCGTGCTGGCCTCGGGGCTGTTTGGCTCGATCAGTGGATCGGCCGTGGCCAATGTGGTGGGCACAGGGGTGGTGACCATCCCGATGATCAAGCGCGATGGCTATCCGGCACATAAGGCGGGCGCGATTGAGGCTGTGGCCTCGACAGGGGGGCAGTTGATGCCGCCAGTGATGGGAGCATCGGCCTTCTTGATGGCTGAGTTTCTGGCGGTCCCCTATTCGTCGATCGTGATGGCAGCCTTGGTGCCAGCGTTGCTTTATTATGTGGCGCTGTTCATTCAGGCCGATCTGGAAGCGGCAAAGCTGGGTATCAAGGCGGTGCCGAAAGAAAACATCCCCGATGCGCGCGTGGTGCTGCGCGGGGTGCATTTCGTCGTTTCCTTTGCGGTGCTGATCTATCTTTTGTTTTGGAAAGGGTATCAGCCGGAGCGCGCGGCGCTTTGGGCGGGCTTGGTTCTGATCGCGACTGTGATGGTCTTGGGCTATCGTGGAACGCGTCCCAGCTTGCGCGTGATCTTTTCCTCCTTGGCACAAACCGGGCATGGGGTGGTCGAGATTTTGTTGATCTCGGCGGCGTCTGGCATCGTGATTGGCGTGCTCAACGTGACCGGACTGAGTTTCAACCTGACCTATGCGCTGGTGCAGGTGGGAGGCGGCAGCGCGGTGATGTTGCTGTTCCTGTCGGCGCTGGTCTGCATCATTTTGGGCATGGGATTGCCCACACTTGGGGTTTACGTGCTTTTGGCTGCACTGGTGGCGCCTGCCTTGGTGCAGGTGGGGATCGAGCCCATCGCGGCACATCTTTACGTGCTCTATTTTGGTATGATGTCGATGATCACCCCGCCCATTGCCATGGCGGCGTTTGCGGCGGCCAGCATTGCCAAGGCGTCTGCCATGGCGACAGGATGGGCCGCGATGCGCTTTGGCTGGTCAGCCTATGTGATTCCGGTGCTCTTTGTGTTTTCTCCGACGCTGATCTTGATTGGCGACCCTTGGGAAATTGCCTTGGCTGTAGCGACGGCTGTGGTGGGGGTCTGGCTGGTTTCGGCCGCGATTGCTGGATATTTCTCGGGTCAGCTTGATCCGCTTGCGCGGGTATTTTTTGCGATCTTTGGACTCTTGGCACTTATGCCTGCGGGGATGTTTGCAGGGGCGATTTATTCTGACGTCATCGGCCTTATTGGCGGGGCTTTGATGATGTGGAATGACATGCGACGCAACCGTGCAATCAAGAGGGCAGGCGCATGACAACTGGGGTGGGAAGTGCTGAACGTATTCTGGCGCTTTTGGGGCTGTTTACCGAAGAGCGGCTAGAGTGGACTGCCGATGACATGATGGCAGCGATCAACTACAGCCGCCCCACACTTTATCGCTATTTGAAATTCCTGAATGATGCGGGGTTTTTGACCCAGCATAGTGGACATCGTTATACATTGGGGCCGCGCGTGGTGGAGATGGATTTCCTGATGCGGAAATCTGACGTCTTGATGCGAGAGGGGCGTCCCATCCTTGAAGGGCTGGCAAAAGTGCATCCCAGCACGGCGCTCTTGGTGCGGTGGTATGGCAACAAGTTGCTTTGTGTCGACGCAGAAGTTTCGGCGAGCAATGCGAAGTCGAGCTACCCGCGCGGGCGACCGATGCCATTGGCGCGCGGCGCGATTTCGCGCGCAATCCTCGCCAATTTGCCCCGCAAACAAATGCTGGAGAAAATCCGCGAGAACTTCGCTGACCTGCAAGCTGTCGGGCTAGGGTCCAGTGTCGAGGAGATCGCGGAAACCTTTAAGGCGCAGCGCAAGGCGGGTGTATTCACGGCGCGCGGCGAGGTGACGCCCGGCGTGATTGGTGTGGCCGCTCCGGTTTACGACGGCGGCGCGGTGCCCGTGGCGGTTTTGTGCATGACCATTGATCGCGACACACTCGACGATGCGCGCCTGACCCTTGTCCGTGACGCAGTGATCCGAGCCGCTGGTGCACTGACGGAAACGCTGACCGAAAACCGTCTGGACGCAGAATAAACACAACACGATAGAAATGAGTGCAGCATGAAAAAAATCGACGTCTTCAATCATATTTGGCCGAAGCCATTCCATGACGCATTGATCGCGCATGTGGGGGAAACCACCGATATCACGCGCCGTTCTGAAGCCGTCCCGATGATGACCGATCTAGATAAGCGGTTTGAGGTGATGGACCTCTTTGGGGAGGATTATTGTCAAATCCTTTCGTTGGCCTCACCCCCCTTTGAAAAATACGCCGATGCGGCAAAATCTTTGGAACTGGCGCAGATTGCCTCGGATGGGATGGCGGAGCTATGCCAGAAATACCCCGACCGTTTTCCCGGATTCATTGGCACCGCTGTTTTGAACAACCCCGATGCAATGGTCGAAGAAGCCCGCCGCAATATCGAAGACCTTGGCGCATGTGGCATGCAAATCTTCACCAATGTTGGTGGCAAACCACTCGACTTGCCCGAATTTGAACCCTTCTTTGACTATATGGCTTCGACCGGAAAAGCGGTTTGGATGCACCCGGCGCGCGGGGCGAATTTTCCGGATTATCTGAGTGAAAAGAAGTCGGAGTATGAGATCTGGTGGACCTTTGGCTGGCCCTATGAAACCTCGGCGGCGATGGCGCGTTTGGTGTTCTCGGGCATGTTCGACCGCAATCCCGGCCTCAAGGTGATCACGCACCATGCAGGCGGGATGATCCCGTTCTTTGAGGGCCGCGTCGGGCCGGGGTGGGACCAGATGGGGGCCCGGACGACAGATTCTGATCTGGGGGAAGTCCTGCGCGGTTTGCAGCGGCCGCATCTGGAGTATTTCAAAGAGTTTTACGCGGATACGGCCTCTTTCGGTTCGCGCAAGGCAATCGAGCACGCGATTGAGTTCTTTGGGGAGGATCGGGTGATGTTTGCCTCTGATGCGCCGTTCGACCCGGAAAAAGGCCCGATGTATATTCGCGAGACAATCAAGATCCTTGATACCCTTGATGTCAGCGCGGCCACCCGCAAGAAGATCTATCAAGATAACGCCGCCAAACTGCTTGGCTTGACGCTGTGATGGGGCTGAGATGAGCAAGCCTGCGCGTCATTACATCAACGGAGAATGGCTTGGCGATGGTTCGTTGGGGGAGAGTATCAACCCAGCCAATGACGCTGTGTTGGGCCATTACCACAAAGGGTCTGCTGGGCTGACCGAACAGGCCGCACGCGTGGCGCGCGCGACCTTTTTTGGCAGCACATGGGCACATTCCCCGCGCGTGCGCGCGCAGGCTCTTTTCGAGTTTGCGGATCAGTTGGAGGCAGCAAAGCAAGAGCTGGCTGCGTTGATCGTTGCTGAGAATGGCAAGCTCTTCGCAGAGGCGATGGGCGAGATGATGGGGTCGATTTCGGAAACCCGCTATTACGCTGGGTTGGCGCGCACGATCCGGGGCAGCATGCAGGAAGTGATGCCCGGGCAAATGTCGCTTTTTCATCGCGAAGCCGCAGGTGTGGCAGGGATTATCGTGCCTTGGAATGCACCTGTAACATTGCTGATCCGGTCGCTGACACCCGCGATGGCAGCGGGATGCACATGTGTGATCAAACCCGCAGAACAGACATCGCTGGTGCACGCCAAGGTGATGGAGTGCCTTGATGCTTGTCCGTCACTGCCCAAGGGCGTGGTGAATTCAGTCAACGAAGATGGAAGCGTCGTAGGCGAGGCGATTGTGGCATCGGCGCATGTGGATGTGATCTCGTTTACAGGCTCCTCGACTACAGGCAAAAGGATCATGGCGGGGGCGGCGCCAACGCTCAAGCGTGTGGGCCTTGAATTGGGGGGCAAAGCGCCCGCGATTGTTTTTCCCGATGCGGATATGGATCTGGCGGTGAAGGAATTGACCCATGGAGCCTTGATGATGGCGGGTCAGATCTGTGTCGCGGCTGCACGGTTCTTGGTGCATGAGGCGGCATTGCCCGCGTTTCAGGAGCGAATTAAAGCGGCGTTTGAAGCGGTTCGCGTGGGGCCGGGGCAGGATCCTCAAAGCCAAATGGGGGCGATGATTGACCGCGCGAATGTGAGCCGGGTCACGCAATTGATCGAGCAGGCGGGCGATGAGGGCGAGATGGTGCTGCGTGGCGCGGCGCTCAATCAAGGGGCCTTTCTGACGCCGACACTCTTTCGCATCGATGACCTGTCGTCGCGTCTGGTTCAAGACGAGCTCTTTGGTCCGATCGTTTCGATCGAGCGGTTCAGCGATGAAGCGGAGGCGGTGACCAAGGCCAATGCCACGGCCTATGGGCTGGCGGGGAGCGTATTCACCAAAGATCTCAACCGTGCCCTGCGGATCAGCCGGGCGGTGCGCTCTGGCACGATCTGGGTCAACAGCCACATCCGGCTTTTTGCTGAGGGAGAAACAGGTGGTTTTGGTCAGTCCGGGCTGGGCCGGCTGCATGGGCCGGAAGGTCTCTATGACTTTTTGGAGACCAAGCATATCTACATGGAACAAGGGCAAATTTGACTAATGGCGCAGACTGATTTTGAGGTGATCATTGCGGGCGGCGGGCCTGTGGGCACGGCATTGGCAATCGATCTGGCGCAACGCGGAATAAAGGTATTGGTGCTTGAGCGCCATGCTCAGCCACAGCCGATTCCAAAGGGCCAAAACCTTACACAGCGCACAATGGAATCGTTCATGGCGTGGGGCTGCGAAAAAGAGCTGCGCGCGGCACGGCCTATTCCCGCCGATATCGGGATGGGAGGGATGACGCTCTATAAGAACTTGCTGACGGAGTATCACTATGACTGGCTTAACCGCGCTTCTGTGAATGCGTATTATGCCACCGGCAACGAGCGTCTGCCGCAATACGAAACCGAAAAGGTTCTGCGCGCCCGCGCGGCGCAATTGGAGACCATCACTTTTCGCTATGGATGGAGCGTTGAGCGGGTCTCTGACGAGGGTGACCACGCGCAGGTGGTGGCAAGCACACTGGATGGGACGGCGCGCGACACGCTGACAGCGCATTATGTCGTTGGCTGCGATGGCAGTAGATCCCCAACGCGCACCACGGGTGGCATCCCGCAGGCCTTTTCCGACCACGGACGGCTGATGGTGCTTTTGGTCTTTAAGTCCATGGAGCTGCACGAACTGCTCAAGCGCTATCCGGGCAAGGCATTTTTCAACGTGCTGACACCAGAGTTGGAGGGGTATTGGCAGTTTTTCGGGCGTGTCGATGTGGGCAGTTGGTTCTTTCATGCGCCCGTGCCGCGCGGGACGACGGAGGATCATGATTTCACCAGCTTGCTGCATGAGATCGTTGGCACGCCGTTTGACTTGGAAATGCAGCATGTCGGTTTCTGGGATCTTCGTGTGGCGATAGCCACAAGTTATCGAAATGGTCGAATTTTTGTGGCGGGCGATGCCGCGCATAGCCATCCGCCCTATGGCGGCTATGGCATCAACACGGGCTTTGAGGATGCGCGCAATCTTGGCTGGAAGCTGGCCGCAGTATTGCAAGGGTGGGCAGCTGCGCCATTGCTCGACAGCTATGATCTGGAGCGTCGTCCGGTCTTTGCCTCGACAGCGCGCGATTTTATTGAGCGGTTCATCGACGAGGATAACCGCTTCATGCAGGAGTTCGATCCGCAAAAAGACAAGGAGCGTTTTGAAAAGGCTTGGTTCGCGCGCAATGCCGCCGCCGCAGAGGTGGCCAATTTCGAACCGAACTATGAAGGATCGCCCCTTGTTGCAGACACGCACGGCCAGCCTAGCGCTCAGGGCAGCCACAGCTTGCAAGCGCGTGCGGGTCATCATCTGCCGCCGCTGGAATTGGCGCAGGGGCGCCAACTTTGGTCTGAATTGAGTGCAGGCTATACGCTGTTGAGTTCTGGTGCGGCCCATGAAGGCACAGAGGCCTTGCGCCAAGCTGCCGCCGATCTGACCATGCCGCTCAAAGTGGTTGAGGACCCGGCCGTTGCTGCATATGGCGCTGACCTCATTCTCGTGCGCCCCGATCATTTTGTAGCATGGATGGGGGGGGATGGGCGCAATGCTCAAAAAATCTTGGCGGTCACATTGGGCGGCTGAGCGTCCGAACCATAGCCTAGAAAACGGCCAGTGGCGCGCTGGCTTTGACAAGGTTTGCGGGGCGATAAACGTTCAAGACCTGTGGAAGGGAGCCCCATGATCTTGGGGCTCCTTTAATTTATTCCGCAGCTTTGGCGTATTCCGTCATTGGCGGGCAGGTGCAAACCAGATGGCGGTCGCCCCAGACGTTGTCGACGCGATTGACAGGAGGCCAGTATTTGTCGACGCGGAAGGCTCCGGGTGGGAAGCAGCCTTCTTCGCGGCTATAGGGGCGGTCCCATGCGCCAATCAGATCTTCGACTGTGTGGGGCGCATTTTTCAAAGCGTTGTTTTCGCGCGGAGTTCGCTCATTTTCGATGTTGCGAATTTCCTCTCGAATCCCAAGCATGGCTTCGCAGAAGCGGTCGAGCTCGGCCTTGGTTTCCGATTCCGTCGGCTCCACCATCAGCGTGCCTGCAACGGGCCAGCTCATGGTTGGGGCGTGAAATCCGGCGTCAATCAACCGTTTGGCAATGTCTTCCACGGTGACGCCCGCGCTGTCTTGGAAGGGTCGGGTATCGAGAATGCATTCATGGGCAACGCGGCCTGTGGGGCCTTTGTAGAGCACTGGGAAGGCGTCTTTCAGGCGGGCGGCGATGTAATTCGCATTAAGGATGGCCACGCGTGTGGCTTGGGTCAGGCCTTCGCCGCCCATCATTAGGCAATAGGCGTAGGAAATCGCGAGGATTGAGGCAGATCCGAAGGGCGCGGCAGAGACGGCGCCGCAGGAGGCTCCGTCGCCTGTGACAGGATGGCCCGGCAAATAGGGCGCGAGATGCGCTTTGACGCCAATTGGACCCATGCCCGGACCGCCGCCGCCATGTGGGATGGCAAAGGTCTTGTGCAGGTTGAGGTGGCTGACATCCCCGCCAAGGTCGCCCGGACGTGACAGGCCCACCATGGCGTTCATATTGGCGCCGTCGATATAGACTTGGCCTCCATGTTCATGGGTGATTTGGCAGACTTCGAGAACGGTTTCTTCAAACACGCCGTGGGTTGAGGGGTAGGTGATCATGCAGCCTGCAAGGTTTGCCGCATGTGTTTGTGCTTTGGCACGGAAATCGTCGAGGTCGATGTCGCCATTGGAGGCGGATGCCACAGGCACGACGTCCCATCCGACCATATGGGCCGAAGCCGGGTTGGTGCCATGCGCGGACATTGGAATAAGGCACACGTTACGATGCCCTTCGCCACGCGCCATGTGGAACGCGCGAATGGTCAGCAAGCCAGCATATTCGCCTTGAGCGCCAGAGTTCGGCTGCATCGAGAACGCATCATACCCTGTAACTTGGCAGAGCTTGGCGGAGAGATCGTCGATCATGTGGCGATAGCCCTGCGCTTGATCGGCGGGAACGAAAGGATGCAAGTCGGCATAATCGGGCCATGACAGCGGCATCATCTCAGCGGCGGCGTTTAGCTTCATGGTGCAAGACCCCAAGGGGATCATCGCGCGGTCGAGGGCGAGATCACGATCCGCCAAGCGACGCATGTAGCGCATCATTTCCGTTTCGGCACGGTTCATGTGGAAGACATCATGCACGAGATAGGGGCTGGTGCGGATAAGCGCGTCCGGCAAGCGATATGGCACTGGCTCATTTCCTGCCTCGCGCGCGATTCCAAAGGCTTTCCACACGGATTCGAGCGTGGCGGGGCGGACTGTTTCATCCAAAGTGATGCCAATGCGGGTGGTGCCCACGGCCCTGAGGTTGATCCCTTCATCGACCGCCGATTTCAGCACGGCCTTTTGCAAGGGGCCCACCTCGACAGTGATCGTATCAAAAAACCCATCTTTTGGCTGCACATCAAACCCGGCCATTTCAAGCCCTTCGGCCAAGCGAGCCGTTTTGCGGTGGATCCGTTGTGCGATGGCCTTGAGACCCTCTGGCCCATGAAACACGGCGTAGAAGGATGCCATAACAGCCAGCAAGGCCTGCGCGGTGCAAACATTTGAGGTGGCTTTCTCGCGGCGGATATGTTGCTCGCGGGTTTGCAGCGACAAGCGATATGCGCGATTGCCATGAGCGTCGATCGATACGCCTACCAGACGTCCAGGCATCGCGCGCTTCATCGCGTCACGGCACGCCATATAGGCGGCATGTGGACCGCCATAGCCCATAGGCACCCCAAACCGTTGGGTGGAGCCGATGGCGATATCGGCCCCCATGGCGCCGGGTTCTTTCAATAGGCAAAGTGCCATCGGATCAGCGATGACAATGCCAATTGCACCTACGGCATGCAGCGCGGAAATTTCTGGGGTAAAGTCGCGCAGAGTGCCGAAAGTGCCGGGGTATTGAAACACCGCTGCAAAAACACGCGACGGTTCCAACGCATCGGGCGCGCCGACAATCACTTCAAGTCCAAGCGGTTCTGCGCGGGTGCGGATCACTGCGATATTCTGTGGATGGCAATTCTCATCGACAAACACCGCCCTTGCTTTTGATTTCGCCAGACGTTCCGCCATGGTCACGGCTTCGGCTGCGGCGGTTGCTTCGTCCAAAAGCGATGCGTTCGCGATCTCCAGACCAGTCAAGTCCGCAATCATTGTCTGAAAGTTCAGCAAGGCTTCCAAACGACCCTGCGAAATCTCTGGCTGATAGGGCGTGTAAGCGGTGTACCATGCCGGGTTTTCAAAGATATTTCGTTGGATGGCCGGGGGCGTGACCGTTCCGTGATAGCCCATCCCGATCAAGCTTTTGAGCACGCGGTTCTTTTGTCCGATTGCCCGCATATGCCACAAAAGCTCGCGCTCCGATTTAGCCCGCTCCCAGCCAAGCGCCTCGGCTTGCCGAATGCCCTGAGGCACTGTTTGATCGATCAATTCTTCAAGCGACGACACGCCAAGTGTTTCCAGCATTGCGGCCATTTCCACAGGGGAGGGGCCGATGTGGCGACGATTGGCAAAATCATAGGGCAGGTAATCGGTTGGAACGAAGGCCATTGCGTGGCTCCCTGTGCTGCTTTCTCTCTTTGAAATATCCCTGCTGGGGCTGGTGGTCTGCCCCTTGAGGGGCAGTCCAGCTTGGGGGGATCAGCTTACCATGTCTTTGTATTCATCCTCGTCCATGTAATCGGCGAGGATACTTGCGTCGCCGAGCTTGACCTTGAAGAACCAAGCGCCGCCCAAAGGGTCTTCGTTGACCATGCCGGGGGTGTCGACGATGGCGTCATTGACCTCGACAATCTCGCCGTCGACGGGCGCGACGATATCTGAGGCCGCCTTGACGCTTTCGATGACGACGATTTCGTCACCTTTGGAGACCATCGTGCCGATCTCGGGCAGTTCGACAAAGACGACATCGCCCAATTGTTCCGCAGCGTGTTCGGTGATGCCAACGGTGACGATGTCACCTTCGAGTTTCAGCCATTCGTGGTCTTCGGTATATTTGATCATTGCCTGTCTCCTGATCAGCGTTTGAAATTGGCGGGAACAAAGGGAAGGGGGGCTACGGTAAGCGGCAAACGTTTGCCGCGCACGTCGCCCCAGAGAGGTGTGCCAGAGGCTGCGAGCGCTTGCGGCACATACCCCATGGCGATGGGGCGGGCACAACTGGGGCCAAAGCCACCGGAGGTGACGGCCCCGACGCAAGTGCCGCCCTCGGCCGCGTCCCATAGCAGGACACCTTCGCGCATCGGCGCGCGACCTTCTGGTGCAAGGCCGACGCGAAGGCGCGAAGGGCCTTGGGCCAAGTCTTGAGCGACGCGCTCAGCGCCGGGGTAGCCGCCCGCGCGGTCGCCGCCGGGGCGGCGCGCCTTGCCGATTGACCACAAGAGCCCGGCTTGGGAAGGGGTGGTGCCTTCGTCGATGTCATGACCATAAAGGCAAAGCCCGGCTTCAAGGCGCAGGCTGTCGCGTGCGCCAAGGCCGATGGGGGCCACATCAGGCTGGGCCAGCAAGCGCTCAGCAAAGGCCTCGGCTTCGCCGACGGGGAGGGAAATTTCGAAGCCGTCTTCGCCTGTGTACCCCGAGCGCGAGACCCAAATGGAGGCGAAAACAGCCACATCCATGAAGCGCATCTTTGCGACATCTGGGAGGAGTTGAGCGAGGGCATTTTCCGCGCCGGGGCCTTGCAGCGCAAGAAGGGCACGGGTGGGCAGGGGTTCTACGCGCACACCCAAGGGGGTGAGATGCTGAACAAGATGAGCGATGTCATGTTCGGCGCGTGCCGCGTTCACCACCAGGAAAAGATGATCACCCCGATTGGCAACCATCAAGTCATCGAGAATTCCGCCGTCATCATTGGTGAAGAGCGCATAGCGCTGTCGGCCGGGGGCGAGACCAAGAATATCGGCAGGCACCAGAGTTTCCAGAGCCTGTGCCGCCTTGGGGCCATGCAGGAGCACTTGACCCATATGGCTTACATCGAAGAGCCCCGCAGCGCTGCGGGTATGGCTGTGTTCGGCCATGACACCCATCGGGTATTGCACGGGCATGTTCCAGCCCGCGAAGGGCACCATTCGGGCGCCCAGTCGGCTGTGAAGCCCTGCAAGAGGAAGAGATTTGGACGATAGGATACCTGTTTCAGACATAGCGCGGCCTTTCTCACATTGGCCGGCTGACCGGCATTCTCGGATATCCTGCACCCGCAGGATCCGACAATGCCCCCTCTGTCCATGCGCCTGAGATCGCTATCCCTTCGGCGGACCCGCATAGGGCCTCTCTCCAGAGTTTCTTATATCTGATCGGTCCTGTGGCCTGAGAGTTTCCGGGGCGGTTGCTCCTTCGGCACCGGGCATGCCCGGTTCTCCCGATCTGATGGCATGGTGGTAGCGCAGTCGGAAATTCTCGACAAGAGGTCGTTTTGCGCTTTGGTTAGTTCTTTTGGCGACAAGAAGTCGCGTTTTCAGGCAGGAATTGCCGTGCGGCAAGAGAGAGACCCAAGCATCGTTTCGAGCGCGCCATTGCCGCAAACCAGCGAATCAAGGGTGATTCCATCGAGATGGGCGTAGAAGGCTTCGACGGCATCGCCCAAGGCCACGCGCAGGCGGCAGGCGTCGACGAGGGGGCAGCTATTGTCGACATCGGCAAAGCATTCCACGACAGGGCCACCCGCTTCCACATCACGGAAGACTTGGCCCACCACGATTTGAGACATGGAATGCGCCAGTTTCAACCCACCGTTTCGACCACGCTGAGTGTGCAAATAACCCAGTTGTGCCAATTGGTTGATGACTTGGGCGAGATGATTTTCCGAGGTGTTGCAGCGACCCGCAATCTCGGCTTTGGTGACCAGACGACCTTCGTTGACGCCGCAATACATCAGAACGCGCATGGCGAGGTTGGTGCGTTTTGTAATCCGCATAGTGTCCGCCCTTTCCGAAGGTGTGGATTGGAGACACATTAGCAGCGGTAGAGGGGAGGCTCGTTGATATGGATCAAGCGATTGGGGCGTATTTTTTTGGCTATGGGAGTCTCGTCAATCGCGACACGCATACCTATGCGCCTGCCGCTGCTGAAGTGATCGGATGGCGGCGTGCGTGGCGACATACACCATTGAGGTCATTATCTTTTTTGACGGTTCGGCCCTCGCCCGGAACAGTCCTGCAGGGGGTGATTGCAGCGGTGCCGGGAGGTGATTGGCAGGCGCTGGATGCGCGCGAGTTTGCTTATGAGCGGGTGGGTTTGGGGGCTGGGATCCGGCATGATGTGGCCGCGGCGCAAGAGGTGGCGATTTACGCCATTCCCGAGGGGAGGCATCAGGCTCCGACCCCGGAAAGCCCGATCCTACTCAGTTATCTGGATGTGGTGATCCAAGGTTATTTTCGTGAGTTCGGCGCGGCGGGTGTGGCGGATTTCTTTGCAACAACAGATGGTTGGGAGGCGCCAATTCTGAATGATCGCGCTGCGCCCCAATACCCGCGCCATCAAAGACTGACCGGTGAGGAGCACGAGTTGGTTGACCATTGGCTCGGCGAGATTCGCGCCGGACGGTTGGGATGAATTGCGCGAAATTGCCTCAAAATCGACGTATGATTTACGTATGTTTTGCGTATGTCTGGCGTCATGACGTTTCTGGCCACCCAATAACGCCTTATTAACCATTATTGGTTAAGACTTTTTCAAAGTTTCAGTCGTGGCCGCAGCGGCAAGCGACGAAGTGGGAAAACGAGATGATGACCTTCGAGTGTATCACACGGATGACGGCGCGGTGGGTGGGGCCAAAATGAGCGGTCCGGTTTATCCCGTTTTTCTATGCGGCGGTTCGGGCACTCGGCTTTGGCCTGTGTCACGCAAGAGTTACCCCAAACAGTTTTCCCGATTTTCAGGCGAGGTGAGCCTTTTTCAAGCCACGGCACGGCGCTTTTCCGGAGAGGGCTTTGCCGCGCCGATGGTGATCACGGCGCGGGATTTCCGCTTTATGGTGGTCGAGCAAATGGCGGCTGTGGAAGTTGCGCCGGCTGCGGTGGTGATCGAGCCTGACCCGCGCAATACTGCGCCTGCGGTTATCGTAGCGGCATTGATGCTGGAGGCGCGCACGCCGGGTGCGTTGATGTTGGTCACGCCGTCAGATCATGTGATTGCAGATGCGGCCGCATTTCAAGACGCTGTGCGGGGCGCGCGGGCTTCGGCAGAAGCGGGGCGGATCGTGACCTTTGGCATCGAGCCCGATCGCGCAGAAACCGGCTATGGTTGGTTGGAGTTGGAGCAGGCGCTGGAGCCAGAAAATCGGCGACCTGTGGCGTTGCGGAGCTTTGTCGAAAAGCCAGATGCGGCCCACGCGGCGGAATTATTGGCGGGGGGGCGGCATTTGTGGAATGCCGGGATTTTCCTTTTTACGACAACGACCATTTTGGCCGCATTCAAGTTGCATGCACCGGAGATTTTGGCCGTTGCGCGGCGCGCCGTTGCGCGTGCCGAGCCAGATTTGAGCTTTACCCGGCTTGATCCGGGCGCTTGGGCCGAAATGCCGGACGTTTCGCTGGATTACGCAGTGATGGAGAAGGCCGACAATCTAGATGTGATGCCTTTTTGTGGCGGTTGGTCGGATTTGGGCGGCTGGGAGGCCATTTGGCGCGAGGGTGTGCCGGATAAGGCCGGGGTTGTGCAACACGGACCAACGACGGCTATTGCATGTTCTGGCAGCTTGCTGCGGGCAGAGGCGGCGGGGCAGCATGTGGTCGGTATTGGGCTGGAAGACATGATTGTCGTTGCCATGCCAGATGCGGTGTTGGTGGCGCCGCGGGCGCGGGCGCAAGAGGTGCGGCTGGCTGTCGCCACAATGAAAGCGCAAGGCGTGCCGCAAGCGGAGACTTTGGCGCGCGATTATCGGCCCTGGGGATGGTATGAGAGTTTGGCAAATGGCAATCGGTTTCAGGTGAAGCGGATTGTGGTGCAGCCGGGCGGTATCTTGTCGCTGCAAAGCCATATCCATCGTGCGGAGCATTGGATTGTGGTGGAGGGCACAGCGCAGGTGACGATTGGATCAGAGGTGAGTTTGGTTAGCGAAAACACCTCGGTTTATATTCCCCTGGGTGTGAAGCACCGATTGGAGAATCCGGGAAAGATGCCGTTGACGCTGATCGAGGTTCAGACGGGCAGCTACCTTGGGGAAGATGATATCGTTCGGTACGAAGATCGTTATGCGCGCAAGGAGAACGGTGCCAAGGGCTAGGCCGATGGCACCGCGATTGTGTTAGCGCGGCTTGCGCGGACCTGACGGTTTGCCGAATGGTTTGCCGCCAGTGCCTGAGGGACCCGAGCGCCCCGAGGATGGCTTGCCAAAGGGTTTGCCGGCAGGTTTGCCACCCGGTTTGCCAAAGGACTTGCCCGCGGGCTTGTCGCCGTAGGGGCGCGGCTTGTCGCCATAGGTGCGTGGCTTGTCCCCGTAGGAGCGTTCGCCTGCGGGTTTGTCGCCATAGGCCCGTTTGGGCTTGTCGCCGTAGGTGCGCGGCTTGTCACCATAGCTGCGTTCGCCTGCGGGGCGTGCGGGTTTATCACCATAGGTGCGGGGCTTGTCGCCGTAGCTGCGCTCGCCTGCGGGGCGCGCGGGTTTGTCACCGTAGGTGCGCGGCTTGTCCCCATAAGAGCGTTCGCCTGCGGGTTTGTCGCCATAGGCCCGTTTGGGTTTGTCGCCGTAGGTGCGCTCGCCTGCGGGGCGCGCGGGTTTATCACCATAGGTGCGGGGCTTGTCGCCGTAGCTGCGCTCGCCTGCGGGGCGCGCGGGTTTGTCACCATAGGTGCGCG
>Ga0102815_10000384_pt1 | contig 31119 bp, 22 predicted proteins | sample ColrivemetaGS759_FD_79113 | JGI IMG/M metagenome (GOLD analysis project Ga0102815, IMG submission 79113) | Estuarine microbial communities from the Columbia River estuary - Ebb tide ETM metaG S.759 | ecosystem: Environmental > Aquatic > Marine > Intertidal zone > Estuary | place: USA: Columbia... | reverse complement strand
GTCGACGCGCACTTCGATCTACCGCTCGAGCTGGGCGCGATCCCTCGACCGTCGGCCGACATTCAGACCGCGCTGGGGTTCGCGCTGCTGGGCGTGGCTGGCGTGTGGGTCGCAGGTCGGCGCTTCTGGCTCCGTGGCCGCGCGAGCGTGGCGATCCGCGCGATCCGCGTCGTTCCCAGGGACCCCGAGCCCCTCGCGCGTCTGCTGCAGCTCGTGCCCCCGAGCACCCGGCGGGACCTCGCTCTGCCGGACGGCAGCTCGGTCGGTTCACGCCTCGTTCTCTTGCAGCGCTTCATCGCGATCCTGCGGGGGCTCGGCAAGGACAGCTTCTACGTGCTGATGGACCGCGTGGACGAGGCCACCATGCTCTCGGGTCGGGCTGATCTCATGCGCCCGTTCGTCGAGCCGCTGCTGGAGCACCGGCTCCTCCAGTTCGAGGGGCTCGCCCTGAAGCTGTTCCTTCCCATCGAGCTCAGCAGGCTCTACCTCGGTGCGTCTCCGGAGGAGCTGAAGAACATGCGGCTCGACAAGGCGAACACGATCCCTGAGCTGCGCTGGACCGGGCAGGAGCTCGCTCAGGTGGCGACCCAGCGTTTGGTGGCGGTGCGCGACGGCGGCGCGGACGTCGGCTCCCCGGGGTCCAGCCTTCGCGACTACTTCGACGCCGAGATTACCGAGGACGAGCTTCGTGGAACCTTGGCTGAGCTCGGGACGCCGCGCCTTGCGTTTGGCTTCCTGGGGGCGGTGCTGGCGGAGCACGCGCGAGACCTCGCCGATGGGCTCGACTTGGAGAGCCCGGAGTGGCGGGTGCCGCGGCGTCGGTTCGACCTCCTGCGCGCCAGTTGGCTGGATCGTGCTCGCGGCCTCCGGCGAGTTCTCAACTGAAGGCAGGGCATCCCCTGGAGAGGCACTTCTCGCGGTTTTTGAGTCGGAAGCCTGTGCCGTGTCCGACACTACCGACTCAGCCATGCGCTCCCTCCTACCCGCCCTCCGTCACCGCACGCTCTTGAGCGTGCTCCTCGTGGCCATCACCGCCCTGGTGATCACGGTGATCGCGGTCACTCTGCAGCGCGCTGATGAGGCGCCTGAGCCAGAGACGGTGGGCCCGCCGGTCTTCGTCACCGGCGGAACTCCCTCCCTGTAGAGCGGGATCCCAACGCTGCGCCAGAGGCAAGGGCCTGGCGAAGAGGCTCTCCGAGGCTCTCCGGGGAGCTGCGATCAGGACGGGGTCCTGAACGAACCGCGGCGACCGCCCTTGGTGGACAGCCGCCGCAGCGTGAAGCGGTGCAGGGGTTCTGGAGCCCCGCCGCTGTGGCCTGATCGCGAGCGGGTTAGCTCGCGGAGAGCTCGTCTTCTCCGACCCGGTCATCCTCTGGCATCGGCGCCGGAGGGATCTCGATCAGCCCGGGGGCAAAGGGCGCGGCCTCGGTGGCTTGGGCGGCCGCGTTGAGGGCGGCGGGCGCCGGGATCGTCGTGATCCCGCCGTCGATCTGCGGAGCGGTCGGGAGGCCGCCGGAGGGAACGGGCTGGATGAGCCTCTCGGGCTCGGTCTGCCCGTAGGCGGCAGTCAACTCGTCGACTCCGCCGCGGACCTCGCCTGCGCGGGCCTGGAGCGAGGCGATGTGACTGAGCACCTTGCGCCGCTGCATGAGCGAGTCCACGAGGTCCTGCAGGCGGAGCCCGATGGTCTCCTCGCGCGCCTCGAGCCGCTCCGCCATGGCGTCCACGGCGAAGTCGGCGTAGCGCGACACGAGGTGGCGATGGGCGCGCTGGATCGTCTCCACGAAGAAGCGACTCTTGAAGAGGTCGAGTTCGCGCAGGATCGTCCGCCGGCCGTCTTCACCGAGGCGGCGCGTCTTGCGGTCCACTGGGATCCGGGCGGCGGGGTTGGTCTCGCTACCGAAGAGGCGCTCACGGCAACGGGCCTGAGACCGAAAGAGGAGCCAGTCGAGCACGCTTCGCTTGACCGGGACGCGCTTCAGGGCCACGGGCGCCGTGACGTGACCGAGGGCCGAGTCCTTGCTCATGGCGCCCAGGGACTCGAGACCGAGCTCGCCGAGGTCGATGTCCGCGGCGTGCAGGTCGGCGCCGATGTTGCTCGGGAGCAGCAGCCCTGCGGTTCCGGGCTGGACCTCCTCCTCGAGAGTCTCGGCGACAAAGCCTGTCAGCTCGGCCTCGAAGCCTGCGAGCCTGGGGATCAGGTCATCGTGGATCAGCGACTCGAAGCTGGCGTCGGAGAGGAACCACTGGTTCACAAGGCGATCGAGCTCCTTCTCCGTGGCCTTGCTGGCCACGGCCGCCCGCTCACGGATCGAGGGGGCGAGCTTCTCGTCGAGCTCCTGGAAGGCGCTTCGCCAGTCGAAAGCGCGGAGCCGGTGGACGGCGTGGCGGCGTCGCTGTTGGTCCTGGCGCTGGGCGTCGAGCGCGTCCGCGTGCTCCCGCAGAGCGGTGATGGAGTCGTGGCTGCACACGCCCTCGAGATCCCCGAGGAGGCACGAGGCGCGCCTGAGGCTGTCCCCGAGGAACGCCACGAGGTAGTCCGTGCTGTTGAGGTAATCGGTCAGGTCCTCGAGGAACGCATCGAAGTTCGCCTGACCTCGGACGGGGACCTCCGGGGTTTCCTCGGCCGGCTCGCTCAGCCGGTGGCTCGCGGCGCTGAGGAGGTCCACCGGGTAGATCTTCAGTCGACCGTCGTCGGCGGCGCGCTTCAGGGGCGCGCTCATCGCGAGGTTCTCGAAGGCGTCGATGATCCGGAGCGGGTCTTCCTGCTCGAGGCTGGGCACCAGGCTCCCATCGGGGGAGAGGTCGCTCTTCGTGGTGTCGAGGTTGACGACCAGGAAGATCCGGCTGAAGAGCTCGAGCAGGTCCTCGAACTCCTCGAAGACCTGCTCAAGGAACAGGTTGTCGGACTTCACCACGAAGATGGCGCAGGACGCGGAGTCGCGGAACTCCTTGGTCATGCGGTCATAGCCAAACTTCATCCGGCTGTAGAGGCCGGGGGTGTCGACGAGGACAGCGCCGGACTGAGCGAGGTCGCCCGCGGGCAGCCGCACATCGACCTTCCGGATCGCGTCCTGGAAGTGACGCGAGGGGTCGAACTCGATCTCCGCCGCCTCGGAGGCACGCAGCTTCGAGGCGAGCTCCTCATGGGCGCCGTTCACGTGCCCGTAGAGGGCCGCGGGGTCGGTGAAGCGTTCCATCTCGCCGCTGTAGCGCGAGACGTAGAACACGCGCTCTTCGGCATGGGAGAGATACACCATGCACGGGTAGGCCGGCAGGCTGGAGACCTCGCTGACATAGGTGCCCGCCAGGGCGTTCATCAGCGTGGACTTGCCACTCTTCAGCGGTCCGAAGAGCAGGACATAAGCCTGCTGCTCGGCGACCTTGTCGACGAGTCCCTGGATGCGGTGTTGAAGGTCGAGGAGGTCGGCTCGTACCTCGGGGATACCGAGATCTCCCTCCGCTTCATTCAGCGCGGCGTTGGCCTCGCTGATGGGCGTGAGGAGGGGTCGGACCGTGGCGTCGAAGGCCTCGCAGAACTGGCTGAGCAGTGTGCGCATGGCAGCGTCCTGTTGGGGTGCGGTGGGGAGGGGGCGTGCGTACCCCCGTCAGGCCCCACTATAAGCACGCAGATGAGGAATCCAAAGGCTGGCGGGACGGTCCGCACCTTCTCGTGCGGTCGCACTACACTCTGCCCACGATGTCCAGCCCCGAGGGACCCTCAGGAAACGACCCGAGCCAGTCGGTACGAGCGATCGCCCGTCGCGCGGCGCGGCGTGCCATGGCCCAGGCCCCGGTCGGCCAGACCCCTGCGGGTTCAGCCTCTACTGAGCGCGTGTCGCTCCCCGGCGCCGTTGCGCTGGAGTCCATGGGGCAGCCAGGGGCCGCGAGCCAGGGCTCCGCGCCTGGGGAATCGGCGGAGCGTGAGCTCGTGGGCGAGGGCCTCGTGCGGGCCGCGGCGGAGGGCTCAGAGCTCGTGATCCCCCCCCGCGCGCGGATCACGCCCATGGCCAGGGACCTTGCTTTCCAGAAGGGCGTCACCTTCGTGACGGGTCGCTCGGCGGAGCCGCTCGCGCCCGTCGCCAGCGTCGCACGCCGCCCCGCGCGTATCGCGGTGGCGAGCGACCACGGCGGCCATGATCTGAAGTCGCAGCTGATCCCGCTCCTCAAGGAGATGGGCGAGCGGCCCGTGGACCTCGGGCCGGACACCGCAGCGGTCTCGGTGGACTACCCAGACTTCGCGAGCCTGGTCGCGCGAGAGGTGTCCGAGGGCAGGGTGGACCTGGGCATCATCGTGGACGGCGCGGGGATCGGCTCCGCGATGGTGGCCAACAAGGTCCCGGGCGTGCTGGCAGCGAACTGCTGGAACGCCGCCTCCGCGCGGAACGCGCGCGAGCACAACCACGCCAACGTGCTCACCCTGGGGTCCGGGCATCTCGACCTCTCCGCGGCGCGCGAGGTGCTCGTGGCGTTTCTCTCCACGGCGGAGGGCGAGGGACGGCACGCCCGGCGCAACGACAAGACGCTCCAGGTGGAGGCCGCGCATCTGCGGACCCGCCAGCTGGCCCGAACCTTCGATGAGGGGCGAGGATGACCCCGCGATTCGATGATTGAACCCACTCAGGACGGCCTGGATCCCACGGCCCTCGAGGACCTCCTCGCCGAGATTGGAGCGCGATTGCTCTCCGGCGAGCGCCTCCACGGGGCCGGCTCCTCGTTCTCACTCCAGGTGGACCTCGCGGCGGCTGCGCGTCCGCTGGTGGCCGCAGGGGCCTGCAGGCTCGGGGTCTGCTCATCTGCCGCGCCCGGGGACGGGAGCGCCCGCTGTCCTGATCCGTCACGCCTCGGCGATATCGCGAGCTCCATCGACCACACGCTGCTCAAGCCCGACGCCACCCAGGCTGAGGTCGATCAGCTCTGCGCGGAGGCCATCGAGAACCGCTTCGCCTCGGTCTGCGTCAACTCCACCTGGGTCCGCCGTTGCGCGGAGATCCTGGACGGCTCTGGCGTCCTCGTGTGCACGGTCGTGGGCTTTCCCCTCGGGGCAGCGCTCACGGAGGTAAAGAGCTACGAGGCCCGTCGGGCCATCGAGGACGGTGCCTGCGAGGTGGACATGGTCCTCAACGTGGGCGCGATGAAGTCAGGGCACCTCGAGGCCGTTCGCGCGGACGTGGCCGCGGTGGCGGCGACTTGCCACGGGCTGGGTGCACGTTTGAAGGTGATCCTGGAGACCTGCCTTCTGACCAAGGACGAGATCGTGCGGGCCAGCGAGCTCTGCAAGGCTGCCGGCGCCGACTTCGTGAAGACGTCCACCGGCTTCAGCAGCGGTGGTGCGACCGTCGAGGACGTCTCCTTGATGCGGCGCGCCGTCGGGCCGGTGGTCGGCGTCAAGGCGTCGGGCGGCGTCAGGGACGCCGCAGCGGCTCGGGCCATGCTGGAGGCAGGCGCCACTCGGATCGGCGCCTCGGCCTCGGTCGCGATCGCCCAGGGTGCTCCCGCCGCGGCGGGCTCAGGGTACTGAGGGGCCGGCGAGGGGGCCCGGCGAGGGGGCCCGGCGAGGGGGCCCGGCGACTGGAGCCCCGGCGACTGGAGCCCCGGCGACTGGAGCGCCCGCGACTGGGGGCATGCCCTTCGTGAAGTTGGGCCCGCCTGAGACAGGGCCGACCTAGAGAAGCGGATCGTCTGCCGAGGGCGAGACGATCCGGTGAACGAGCAGCTGCTGGGCGATGGCGGCGGCGTCTGACTCCCACTGGTGTACGTGGTGGACGCTCGTGCCCTGGCTCTGGGGCGTGTTCTGGTTGGTTCGATGGTCGACCTCGACCCGGCAGATCCCGTCCATCTCCGCCGCGACCTGGCTCAGGAGGACCACGTCGAGGACACGGTCAGCCAGCGGGCGGCCTGCCGGCTCTTGCAGGACAAACTCCGCGGTGCCCTCTCGGACCCCGTCCTCCTGGATTTCTAGCCTCGAGGCGGGCCTCACGGTGCGTAGAATCGCATCGCAGGGCCCGGATCGCCAGGTGGATCGAGCGAATAGCCCCCTGAGGTGACTCCCGTCCAGTGACCTCAGCCGGAACTCCAGCACCCGGACGCCCGGCGTCTCGAGGTCGGGTCTCGGGGTCCAAACCACCCCTCCTTGATGTTCCTCCAGGGCAAGCGCCCGGCCTCTCCAATAAGAGGGCTCCAGGAGCAGGGGGTGGAGGTTTTTGGCAGGGATCATTGCGCGGGCGAAGCGCAGATCCGGTGTGGTTCGAACGGAAAAACAGGCAACTTTCGAGTCCGGGACTCCTGACCCGCCGGCGCGGCTGTGCCGGCGGGATGCTGGGGGACACGAGCGCCTCGATTCGAGACGAATCAGGGGGGGAGTCTCCAGCCCGTAAGTCTTTCTCGGCTACTGACTAAGCGGCACCGGCGGTTCTGGTCTCAGGGGTGCCCGCTGCCTAGTATCGGTGAGACTCGATCGAATGAGGAGGCGTCGGACCATCGGGTCCTCATCGGAGGACCCATGCGTTGTGCGCCCATGTCGTCAGGGCTTTCTCCCTCTGACGTCCTCACGGACCCTCGTACACCCAGCACATGCGTTCCTACTCCACGCGCCCCGACCGCCGCTCTCCGCTGCGGAGGCTTCGCAACCTCGGCATCGCGCTCACCGCCGGAGCGGCGCTCACTGCAGCTTCCCTGGCCGCCCAGGACGACCCCGCGCCCGAGCCCGCGCCCGAGCCGGCGCCCGAGGCCGTACCGGCTGCGCCTTCACTTCTGTTCCTCCGCGCCAACAAGGTCATCGTGAGTCCAGGCAAGTCCCTGGACAACATGGGCCTGCTCGTCCGCGACGGTCGGATCGTTGCCATGGGCACGGATCTCGCAGCGCCTGAGGGGGTGGAGACCATCGAGGGCGAGGTCATCTGCGCCGCGTTCATCGACCCGTGGTCCGTGGCGGGTGTCGACGCATCCTCTGCGCGCACAGATCGCGTGGACACCGCGAGCCGGGCGACGGACGCGCTCGACCCGTACGGTCAGGACGAGGTGCTCGACGACCTCTTGGAGTCCGGCGTGCTCATGCTGCGCGTCGAGATCGGCAGCGCGGCGGCGGTCTCGGGGGTCGGTGCGGTCATCCGAGCCGACGGCGCCGTCCCGGTCCTCGCGGACGCCGCCATCTCCGCTCGTCTCTACGCCCCAGGCCTCGACCCGGTCTCACGCGTCGGCCAGGTCGACCGGCTCGCCAGCGCCCTCGGTGGCGCGAAGAAGTACGCCGACGACGTGGCGACCTACGAGAGCAACCTGAAGACCTGGGAAGAGGAGATCGCCAAGAAGGAGACCGAGCTCGCCGAGGACTTCAAGAAGGCGAAGAAGTCCCGCGACAAGAAGGTCAAGGAGGCCAAGGAGGAGGGCGAGGAGCTCAAGGAGAAGAAGTACAAGGAGGACAAGCGTCCCCGCCCGCCCAAGTTCGATGCCAAGAAGGCTTCCCTCGCCCGCGCTGTCGGCGGGGAGGTCCCCATGGTCATCCATGTTGAGCAGGCCCTCGAGCTCCGCGAGCTCCTCCGGGTCACGCGTCCGTTCACTCGCATGCGGCTGGTCCTCGCGGGAGGCCGCTCCGCCCTTCTGTTCGCGGATGAGCTCGCCGAGCGTGGCATCCCCGTGATCGTCACTCCTGCTCCCAGCTCGCCCGGCGGTGACGTCGGCGAGATGGACCCCGGCTTCGCCCTCGCCGGTGAGCTGTCCGCGCGTGGTGTGGAGGTGCTCATCGGGTCCGGTGCGACCTCCGCGAGCGCCTCGCGCGACCTTCCGTTGCTCGCCGCCGCGGCGGTCGGGCACGGCCTCGACGAAGACGCCGCCTTCCACGCCATCACCGCGGGCCCCGCCCGTGTCTTCGACCTGCAGTCGAAGGTCGGCTCGGTCCGCCGCGGCCTGCACGCCGATCTGCTCGTTCTCAGCGGGGACCCGCTGTCCAGTTCAACACGCGTCCTCGCGTCCATCTCGGGCGGCAAGGTCGTCCACCAGGCCGGCAACTGATCGCCGTAGCCGGAGCCATCAACATGCTGATTTCATGCCTCATCGCCGCCGCGCCGCTTCTGGGCGCCACGGCCGCGGACGACGCCTTCGCCCTCCGCGCGAGCCACGTGCACGTCGGGAACGGACAGGTCGTCCTGGACGCCTTCGTCGTCGTCGAGGACGGCGTCGTGAAGAGCGTCTCGAACAACGCGCCGCGCGGGGTCCGCGTGGTCGAGGTCGACGGGCACATCGCCCCCGGCTTCATCAGCCTGCGCGAGACCCTCGGCGCGGGCTCGGAGAACGCGGAGCGGACGCGCAAGTCGACGCCCACCGCTGACCTGTCCTTCGCCTTCGATCCCACCAGCCCCAACTGGAAAGGACTGGTAAGCGAGGGCGTCACGACGGTCCTCCTCCCGGCGGGCAACTCGCAGATCGCTGGCGGCCAGGCCGCCATCGTCTCGCCCGCGGCGGGCGAGGTGCTCAAGCGGAACGCCGTGGTCACCCTCGGGCTCTCACGCGCTGCGCTCGGTTCCTCGACGGCGCCTACCAGCTTCGCTGGCCTCTACGCGCACCTCGGCGAGCAGTTCGCCGCCGCTCCTGAGGGGAGCCCCTTGGCCGAGGCCAAGGCGGGCAAGGTCCCTGTCATGATGCGCGCGGTCACTCGCTCAGAGGTCCACCGTGCCCTCGAGTTCGCCGCCGCGTACGGCCTCAAGGGCGCCGTGATCGGCGCGCCCGAGGCCGATGACCTGGTGGACGAACTGAAGGCCTCGGGCCTCGCCGTCGTCTTCGAGAGCAAGGCCGCTCCCGCGAGCTCGAAGGACGTGGTGAAGAGTGCGCTGGCCCTCTCCAAGGCGGAGGTGCCCTTCGCCTTCACCTCGGACGCGGGCAGCCAGGGCCCCCTCGGCATGCGGATGCAGGCCGCTGCGTGCATGCGCGCAGGTCTCGACGCCGGCGCGGCTCTGCGCGCCATGACCGCTGACGCCGCCCGGATCGCGGGCGTCGACGCGACCCACGGGACCATCGCCACCGGACGGGCCGCGGACCTCGTGGTCTGGAGCGGCCCACCCACCGACCTGACCAGCCGCGTCCACTCCGTCTACGCGGGCGGCCACCTCGTTCACTCAGCTCACGCCCACGGAGCCCACCAGTGATGTTCACCAGCCTGATCCTCTCCGCCGCGGCTGCGGCCTCGGGTTCCAGCGTGCCGGCCGACGGCACCAGCTGGACGATCCACGCCGACAAGGTCTACACCTCGACGGGCAAGGTCCACGAGAGCGCCCTCATCGTCGTGGACGGCGGGAAGATCCGCGCGATCACCCCCGGGGTCGAGGCGACCCGCGACGCCCTCAAGGCCGCCGTCGTCACGGCGGGAATGATCGACGCAAGCGCCCGCCTGAACTCGGGGACCGCCTCGGTCGAGCAGTCCAGCGAGGTCACGCCGCTCATCAGCGCCGAGTTCGGCGTCGACCTGTTCTCCCCGGGTTGGGGCCGCCTCGCCCGCACGGGCATCACGAGCGCCTTCATCACACCCCTCAACCAGAACTGCATCGGCGGCATGGGCATGGTGCTCAAGACCGCCGGGGACCGCTCCGTCAAGGGGCGTACGGTCGAGGGTGCGCCGATGATCTGCGGCGCCATCGGCTCCCAGCCGAGCCAGCGCAACAGCTCGGCCTTCGGCCGCCCGACCTCGTTCTTCAACCGGCGCCCCACGACCCGCATGGGTGTGGAGTGGGAGTGGAGAAAGTCGTTCTTCGAGGCTGCCCAGGCGAAGGAGCCGGACGCCTCCCAGAAGGTGCTGCTCGACGCGCTCGCCGGCAAGGTCGGTGTCTTCGTCCAGGCCTGGGCGACCCAGGACATCCGGACCGCCGTCTTCCTCAAGGAGGAGATGGCGCGCGAGGGCTTCGGTGAGATGCGCCTCGTGATCGACGCGGGCGCGGAGGCCTGGCGCGAGCCGGCCATGCTCGTGCGCACCAACACCGCGGTGATCCTGCCGCCGGTCCCTGCCCAGGGGCGCACCACGGACGGCGCGCTTATGTCCGTCGAGTGCGCCCGCGTGCTCCGCGACAACGGGATCTCGTTCGCGCTCTCCGGTCACGGTGGCTCGCGATTGGATCTCCAGGCCGGCCTCGCCATGCGCGGCGGTATCACCCGGGAAGAGGCGCTCCGCGCCGTGACCCTCACCCCCGCCCAGCTGCTCGGCGTCGACGGCCGCGTGGGCTCCGTGGAGGCCGGCAAGGATGCCGACCTCATCCTCTGGAATGGTGAGCCCTTCGAGGCGACCACCCGACCCGTCGGCGTCCTCGTCGGCGGCCACCTGGCCCTCGACCCCCGCTGACCGCGCCCGCGGCGCGATCCCGAACCGAACACGACCCACCGGCCCGCCCTTCGGACCACCCCCTCATCACGATGAAGTCTTCTCTCACCCAACCTCTCCTGGCGCTCGGGGCGACGCTCCTCCTGGCGTCCTCCGCCGCCGCCGCTCCCCAGGTCGACAAGACCGCCATCAAGGCCGGGACCGTCATCACCCTCGCAGGTGAGGCCATTCCGGACGGCGTGATCGTCATCGAGGGGGGCCGCGTGACCGCCGTCGGCGCGGCGAGCGAGGTCCAGATCCCCTGGGACGCGACCGTGATCGATCAGCCGGGTATGGTCGCCTTCCCTGGCTTCGTCGAGGCGCACGCCTCCCGCGGCATCGACCGCCCGAACGAGACCCTCGACGTGGCGCCCTTCCTCGACGTGAAGGACTCGATCGACCCGGTCAACTTCTACTTCGAGGAGGCGCTCCGCCAGGGGATCCTGACCATCAACGTCCAGCAGGGGAACGACACCGTCGTCGCCGGTCAGGGCATGGTGGTCAAGCCCTTTGGGATGACCGTTGAGCAGATGATGGTGAGGCCGCGGTCGGGCGTGAAAATCTCCGCCGCGCCCAAGCGGGGCAAGACCCGGGCCACCCAGGCTCAGGCGCTCCGCGGGGCCTTTGACGACCTCCAACGCTACCTCGAGGAGATGGTCCAGCGGCAGAAGGACGGCGACGACTTCGACCGCCGAGAGGCCCTCTACCAGGGTCGTGAGCTCGAGGGCGAGGCCGCCAAGGGTAAGCCCCTCGCGTGCTCCGGCTGGACTGTCGACGGCTTCGAGCGCGTCCCGCGCGGCGAGGTTGACGAGAAGCGCGAGCCGCTGCTCAGGATCATCGAGGGCAAGCTCCCCGTCATCATGTGGTGCGCCACGCCCATGGACGTGCACGCTGCGCTCCGCGTCGCCGAGGCCAACGGCTTCACCGCGACCATGACGCTGGCCCTCGCGCCGGCCTGCTGGAAGGCCGCTGCCAAGATCAAGGAGTCGGGCTGCAGCGTGATCCTCGCCGGCCTCGAGGACGATGAGCTCGATCCGATCACCGGCGAGTCCATCGAGACCTTCGTCCCCAAGGTGTTCCACGACGCGGGGATCCCCTTCGCGCTGATGTCCACCGGTGACGCGAACCGCTCCCTCTGGTACCAGGCGGCCCGCTGCGTCGCCAACGGGATCCCGCGCGCGGACGCCCTCGCCGCCGTCACCACGACGCCCGCCGCGATACTCGGTCTCGGCGATCGGGTCGGCAAGCTCGCCAACGGGACCGACGGGCACGTTGTGCTCTTCAGCGGCGACCCCCTCGACATCACCTCGGTTGTGGAGCACGTGATCCTCGACGGGGCGCACGTCTACGACCGGAGCAAGGACGTCCGCGTCAAGCAGCTCTTCGACGGCACCCGGCCCCCCGGAACCGCCTCGGACACCTCCGGAGAGGAAGAGTGGCCGGGTGACGGCGACGATCCCGAGGACGACGACGACACCGAGAACAACGGCTGATCCCTGCGGGCTCAAACCATGCACATGACCCCGAAACTACGAGCCGCCGCCCTGACGCTTGCGGCCCTCACCGCGACCGCCTCGGCCGCGCACCTCGCGAACTTCGCCGCGACCCCCACAGCGGGTGACGCGGTGGTCGTCAAGGCCGGCACCATCCACCTCGTCGAGGTGGGGGAGACCATCCGCGACGGCGCGGTCCTGGTCGAGGACGGCAAGATCGTCGCCATCGGCCCGGCGGATTCCGTCCAGGTGCCCGGCGGAGCCGAGGTCATCGACCACGGTCCGGACGCGGTCATCGTGCCAGGGCTGGTCGCGGTGGACTCGAACTACACGCAGCAGACCGCGGGTCCCCGGACGGCGGACCCGACCCTGCTCGCGATCGACCAGTTCGACCCCTACACGCCGATCGTCTCTGCCCTGAGGAGCGGCATCACCACCGTCTACCTGCCCCCCGCCCGCGGTCGCCTGATCGCCGGCCAGGGAGCGGTCGTCAAGACGGGCGGCGGGAGCGCGGTCAGCGCGGACGAGCGCATCCTCAAGGAGCGCAGCGGACTCCACGGCTCGATCTCCTCGGAGGCGCGCCGGACCCCCGGGTACTGGGAGCCCCCCGTCCCCGCGACGGTGGACGTCGGGCTCGGTGTCCCCAAGCCCCAGCTTCCCACCACGACCATGGGCGCCGTCCTCGCAGTGGACGAGCTGATGGCCCTCGCTGGCGGTGATGACGCCCTGATCGCCGAGTACGGCGCGCAGGCCGGTCCCGCCCTCGCCGAGGCCATGAAGGCTGGCGCCACCTGGCGCATGGGTGCGGAAACCGCCGCAGAGGTCCAGGCCCTGCTGGAGCTCAAGGAGCGTTACGGGATCAACCTCGTGATCGACGGCGCCAGCCGCTCGGCCTCCATGGCTGCGGCCATCGCTGAGGCGGGGGTGCCGGTGATTGCCGGACCGGACTACAACGGCGGCAACAACTTCGGAAAGGGCGCCACGGCGGCCTGGCCTCGCTACGACACCATCTCGCGCCTTGCGGGGGAGGGGGTGCAGGTCGCGATCCGCGCTCCGAAGTCCCTCGGTGCACCGGACCTGCGCTTCGGGGCAGCGCTCGCCATGCGCGGCGGGATGCCCCGCGGCGCCGCCCTCTCTGGTATCACGCTCGAAGCGGCGAAGGTGCTGGGCGTGGCCGACCGGGTCGGGAGCCTGACCCCGGGCAAGGATGCGGACATGGTCGTCATGTCCGGCGATCCCATGTCCCTGAGCTCCAGCGTCCTCGCGACGTACGTCAACGGTGAGATGGTCTGGTCGGCGGAGCTCGCTGGCTCGAAGCGCAAGGGCGCCAAGCCGAACACATCGGTGGTGATCAGCGTCGACGAGCTCTACGTCGGAGATGGCGTCGTCCACACCCCGGGCGAGATCCTCGTGCAGGACGGAAAGATCGCCGAGGTCTCCGCGCGCGTTGGCCGGCCGGCTGGCGCCCGCGTGGTGCGCGGCGCGGCCGCGATGCCGGGAATGATCGACGCCTATGGCTACCTCGGCAACGGCGGCGGACGGCGCGCCTTCTCGACGCGCTTCGACCTGACGCGGATGCTCGAGCCGGGTGACTACGCGGACCGCGAGGTCGCCAAGCGCGGCGTCACCTCCGTCAACCTGACCTCCCCCGACCGGGGGTCCGTGACCCCGTCCATCGCCTACAAGCCGGCGGCCTCGAACTTCGACGGCCTCGTGGTCGATCCTGTCGCCAGCGTGATGCTCCAGTGGGACTCGAGCATCGTCACCCAGTCGGGCGCGAACGTCCGCGGGACGCTCAAGAAGGCCAAGGACTACGTGGCCAAGTGGGACAAGTACGAGGCCGACATGGCCAAGTGGACCCCTCCCGCCCCCGAGCCCGCCGCCGAGGAAGACGACGACGAGGACGAGGAAGAGAAGGGTGACGACGAGGAGAAGAAGGACGAGAAGAAGAAGAAGAAGAAGAAGGAGCGGGACCCCGCCAAGCCGGTGACCGGCGTCTTCGAGGGTTCTTCTCCCAGCGTCGAGGGATCGACGGTTCGCCTCCGATTGCTCGAGGACAGCGAGGGGGCCATCACGGGCTCCCTCCGCGCCTCCTACCTCGATGACCTGTATCCCGTGACGGGCAGCCGCGATGGCTACGACGTGACGCTTCAGGTGGACCTCCTCGAGGGCAGCCTCGCGGTGAGCCTCGCGCAAGTTTTCTCGAACGATCCGCTGCCCAAAGGGGCGAAGAAGAAGTCGAAGGAGGAAGAGGAAGCCGACGCGAAGAAGCCGGTCGAGACCTTCCTGCGCGGCGAGGTCAAGTGGGACGGGGAGCGGGTCGAGACCCTCGACCTGACCAAGGTCTCCGGCGAGTACAAGATCGCCGCCCGCCCGGTCCGAATCCCCGAGAAGGCGGAGCGCACTTCGACGCCGAAGGGCATGCCCAAGAAGCCGTCGATTGATCCGGACCTGGAGCCCCTCCGCCGGGCCATGTCTGGTGGTGCCGCCGTCTTGGTGCGCGTCAACCGCGACGACCAGATCCTCAGCTGCGTCGACACCTTTGAGCAGTACGGGATCCGCCCGATCCTCTTCGAGGCGAACGACGCCAACAAGGTCGCCGATCAGATCGCCGGTCGCGTCAGCGGTGTGCTCGTGCCTCGCTCGCTGATGTCGACGACGGACAGCGCCGGGAACCCGACCAGCCGCCTCGGCCAGCTCGCCGCCGCCGGCATCCCGGTCGCGTTCATGAGTCAGGCCGAGGAGGGTGCCGCCGAGCTTGGCGTCATCGCGGCTCGCGCCGTGGCCATGGGGCTGTCGCCCTCCGCCGCCCTCCGGGCGCTGACCTCGGACGCGGCTCACATGCTCTGCATCGACGACCGAGTCGGGACCATCGAGCCCGGTAAGGACGCTGACATCCTCGTGTTGGACGGCTCGCCCATGGAGATCTCCTCCACCATCGAGCGGGTCTTCGTCAACGGAGAAGAGGTCCGCTGAGTCCCATGCGCGCCGCCCTCATCGCCTGCACCGTCGCTTTCGCGTCGCTCGCCGTCGCCCCCTTGGCGTCCGCCTCCTTTGGGGTGGTCGTGGGGGCTGGGGCCGGGGATAGCGGAGCCGCGGGTGTGGAGCGGGGGCTGGTCGTGCTCTGCGGCAAGGCCCTCGTGCTGCCCATGGAAGGGCAGCAGGTCATCGACAACGCTGCTGTCGTGGTCGAGGACGGGAAGATCGTGAGCGTCTCGCCCCGCGCCGACGTGGATCTGGAGGCGTTGGCCACCACGCACGACGTGCTCGATCGGTCGGGAGACTGGGTCTCCCCGGGCCTGATCGATCTCCACAGCCACGTCGCCGGTCGGAGCTTCTTCACCAACGACCTGAACGACATGGTCTACCTGACCAACCCCGGGATCCGGGCGTTCACGTCCGTGGTGCCCGGGAACTCGGACTTCGTCGTTGGTCGGGCGGCGGGGGTGACGAGCGTCCTCTACATCCCAGGGTCGGGCACGAACATCGGCGGCCACGGGGTCCTCCTGAAGACGGGCTTCGACACCTACGAGCGGATGGAGATCCGGAACCCGGGCTCCCTCAAGCTGGCTCAGGCCGGCAACCCGGAGAGCTACCTCTCAGGGGTCGGACGTTCCTTCATGAACTGGAACACCCGCAACACGATCGAGCGAGGGATCGCCTACGCCAAGCGCTGGGAGGCCTTCAGCAACGGCGACGGGCCGCGCCCGAAGGTCGATCCGATGTGGGAGGTCTTCCGCGACCTCTACTCCAAGCAGACCCAGCTCTCGGCCCACACCCAGATCTACCAGGTCGTCCTGCGCACGGTGCAGATGATCAAGGAGGACCTGGGCCTCGACGTCTACATCGACCACGGCTCCTTCGACGGCTGGCGCGCGGCGCCCTTCGCCGCCAAGGCGGGGGTGCCCGCGATCCTCGGCCCGCGCCAGATCAGCGCGAGCATCAACATCGAGTACCGCCCCGGGTTGTTCATCGTGAACGACAACGACGGCGCCATCTTCGGGATGGCGGCGAAGTACCAGGAGGGCGGCTGCACCCTGATCGGGTTCAACACCGACGCCCCGGTCATCGGCCAGGAGGCGCTGCCCCTGCAGGCCTCCATGGCCGTGCGCTACGGCTTCAAGAACGACGCGGTCGAGCACGTCCGCGGGCTGACCATCATCCCCGCCTTCGCGGCGGGCATTCACGATCGGATCGGGAGCCTCGAGCCCGGCAAGGACGCGGACTTCATCGTCACCTCCGGTGACCCCACCGACCCCCGGACTCAGGTCCACCTCACCTTCCAGGAGGGTGAGCGGGTCTACGACGCCGAGGTGGAGCGGCGCTTCTAAGCGAACACCATGTCTGAACGAAACATCACCCTGCGATCCCTCCTCGCCGGCGCGGCAGTCGCCGCGCTCTCCATGGCTACCGCGGCGGCGGGTGGCAACGACCCGCTGGGCGTGGCCCCGGCGCCTGCGAAGCCCACCGCTGTGGCGAAGCCTGGCGCGGAGGGTGGCCCTGGCCTCGCGATCCGCTCGTCGAAGATCCTCACGGCCGAGTGGCAGGGGCGCTCCGTGGTCAACAACGGTGTCGTCCTCGTGAAGGACGGGCGCATCGAGGCGGTCGGTTCGGCGGCGGAGACGGAGATCCCCGAGGGGTACTCGGTCTACGACGCGGGTGACGACTGGGTCATGCCTGGTCTGGTCGAGCTGCACTGCCACGTGGCGGGTGCCTTCGGCCTGAATGACACCGTCTACCTCACGAACCCGGGCATTCGAGCCTCCAGCGACGTGGTCTCCGGGAACCCGCTGCTGCGGGTCGGCCTCGCGGCAGGTGTCACGACGGTGCTCTACCTCCCTGGATCGGGCACGAACATCGGCGGACAGGGCGTGCTCCTGCGCACCGGCTTCGATGAGTACGAGCGCGCGATCATCCGTGACCCGGGCTCCATGAAGCTCGCCCAGGCGGGCAACCCGGAGCGCTGGATGTTGCGCCCCAACCGCTCGTTCATGAACTGGCACACGCGCAACACGTTCAAGCGCGGCATCGCCTATGCGAAGCAGTGGGAGGCCTACGAGAAGGACGGTGGCGCCAAGCCGACGATCAACCCGCAGTTCGAGATCTTCCGCTCGCTGCGGAAGAACGAGTGCCAGGTCTCCACGCACACCCAGATCTACCAGGTCGCGCTGATGACGCTGACCATGGTGCACGACGAGCTCGGCATCCCGGTCTTCATCGACCACGGCACGTTCGACACCTGGCGCCTCGGCGCTGAGGTTGAGAAGCGTGAGATGTTCGCCATCGTCGGCCCGCGTGGCATCGACGTGCCGACCCGCGGCTTCATCAACTGGTCCGGCTCCAACCCGGAGAAGATCCAGGGCTGCGTCGCCGGCTACCAGGAGATGGGGACCACCCGCATCGGCTTCAACACGGACTCGCCCGTCATCCCGCAGGAGGAGCTCCAGCTCCAGGCCGCCATGGGCGTCCGCTACGGGTTCAACAACGAGAACATGGACGCGGTCCGCGGCCTGACGATCGTCCCGGCCATGGCCTGCGGCCTCGGCGACGCCGTCGGCAGCATCGAGGTCGGGAAGATCGCGGACCTCATCGTCATCACCGGCGACCCGGCTGATCCCCGCAGCTACGTCAAGCATGTCTGGCAGAGCGGCGAGACGGTCTACGACACCAAGGAGGAGCCTCGCCTCTGGTGAGGTGACGGCGGCCCTGCGCCGCCGCTGAAGCGCCCATGATCACCCTCGTCGCCAGCACCTGCGCCCTGCTCTGGACCGCCGCCCCGGCTGTCCAGGGAGAGGCTGTGGTCCTGCGCGCGGCGAAGGCGCTGACCTGCGAGTACGAGGGCCCTGGCTTCATCCTGGACCCTGTCGTGGTCCTGCGCGACGGCGAGATCGAGGCCATCGGTCCTGCCGGCTCCGTGGAGATCCCCGAGGGGGCCGAGGTCATCGACTACGGCGACCGGTGGCTGGCGCCGGGCTTCATAGATCTGCACAGCCACGTGGGCGGTTCGCGCGGCGACATCAACGACATGGTCTACCAGCTCAACTCCGAGCTGCGCGTGTCGCCCGCGGTCATCCCGAACAACTCGGACCTGGAGAAGCCCCTCGCTGCAGGGGTGACGACGATCCTCTTCATCCCTGGCTCGGGCACCAACATGGGGGGCACCGGCGTCCTCATGAAGCTCGGGATCGACGGCTACGAAGAGGCGCTGCTGCGCGACCCCGGGTCCCTGAAGATCGCCCAGGGCGACAACCCGACGCGCTGGGGCTACGGCATGGGCCGCATCCTCATGAACTACGGGCTGCGCTTCCGGCTCCGCCGCGGGCAGGCCTATGCCAAGGCGTGGGACGCTTACCTCGAGGGGGAGGGGGACAAGCCTGAGCGTGAGCTCGAGCTGGACATCTTCCGCTTCCTGTATGCCGGCGACACCCAGGTCTCGACCCACACGCAGTACTACCAGCTGGTGCTGATGACGATCACGATGCTGGCGCGGGACTTCGGCCTGCCGACCTACATCGACCACGGGTCCTTCGACAGCTACCTCACCACGCCGCTGGCCAAGGAGTTCGGCGTCGGTGCGATCCTGGGGCCGCGCGAAATCATGGCCCCCCGCCCCCCGCGCTTCGATACGGACGGGCGCATCGAGGGCACCGCCTGGGGCTTTCAGGAGCAGGGCATGGTCGACATCGGGTTCAACACCGACGCGCCCGTCGTCCCTCAGGAAGAGCTCACGACCCAGGCCGCCATGGGGGTCCGCTACGGCCTCCGCAACGACCGGGCCCAGGGCCTCCGAGGCGTCACCATCATCCCCGCGCGGACGTCGGGGATCGCCGACCGAGTCGGCAGCCTCGAGCCGGGTAAGCACGCGGACATCCTCGTCTGCAGCGGCGACCCGATCGATCCCCGGACCCGCTTCGACGCGGTCTGGGTCAACGGTGAGAAGGTCTACGACGCCGAGATCGGGGGCCGGGCATGGTGATGCTGCACTCCATCGCCGCCCTTCTGGCGCCCGCGCTGGCTGCCGCTGGATCGGCCTCGGCGCCCGCGCCCGACACGGTCGTGCTGCACGTGGGCAAGGTGCTCACCATGAACGCCGCCGACGAGATCCACTCGCCGGGGATGGTCGTGCTCGAGGACGGCAAGATCACCTACGCCGGTCCGGTCGAGGCTCGTGAGGGCGGCCCGGACCCCGTGCTGGCGCTGGACACCTGGGCCGTGCCCGGGTTCGTGGACCTGCACACCCACATCCACAGCGGCGGCTTCGGGGACATCAATGACATGGTCCACGCCGTGAACCCCGAGCTGCGGGCGGCGCCTGCCTACCGCCCGGGCAACGGCGTCATCGAGGTCGGCCGGGCCGGCGGCGTCACGACGCTCTTCGGGATCCCGGGGAGCGGCACGAACATGGGGGGCTTCGGGCTCATCTACAAGTCGCGCTCCACCGGCGGCTTCCAGGCGAGCGTGGTGCGTGATCCGGGCGGCCTCAAGGTGGCCCAGGACTCGAACCCCCAGCGTCGGAACGCCTCCGACGTCGGCGTGACCCGCGCTGGCATGGAGTGGAACCTGCGGGATGTGGCGGACCGCGCGCTGGGCGCCTACCGGCAGGGCCGGCGCGATCCGGCCCTGGAGAACCTCTCGAGGGTGGTCTCTGGGGACCTCCCCGTGCTGATTCACACCGCCGGCAGCGAGGGCGTGGTGAACACCGCGCGCATGTGGAAGGTGAAGTACGGCGCCGTCGCCGTCATCTCCCACGGCAGCTTCGACGGCTGGAAGGTCGCCCCGGCGCTCGCCGCCATCGACATCCCGGTCAACCACGGCCCGCGCACCATCGACTACTACTCGAGCCGCGAGGGACGGATCGTCGGCACCGCTTCGGAGTTCGTCGACGCGGGCGTCCCGCTCTTCTCCCTCAATACGGACTCGGGCGTGATCGCGGAGGAGTACTTCTTCCTCCAGGGCTCCATGAGCGCGCGCTACGGCGCCGACGCTTACCAGATGTTGCGCGCCGTCACGATCCACCCCGCCCTCTCCTTCAACCTTGCCCATCGAGTCGGAAGCCTCGAGGTTGGCAAGGACGCGGACGTCGTCCTCTGGGACGGCGACCCGCTCGACCCCCGCTCCTCCGTGCGCTCCGTCTTCATCGACGGGGACCTCGAGTACGACCGCGACCGCGACGGTCAGCTCTTCTAGAAGAACACCTCTGGACGCCGGCGCAGTGTCGCGTGTCCCGCAGGACCTACCTCACATGATCCTCTCACCCCTCCTCCTCCTCGGTCCGATCGCCGCGGCTCCCGCTGCGCCGGTCCAGGGAGATCTGTTCGTGATCAAGGCCCCCCGCGTCGAACTCGGCGACGGGGAAGTCATGGAGCACGCCGTGATCCTCGTTGAAGACGGCGAGATCGTCACCATGGGCCAGGACCTCCCGATCGAGCGCGGCATCCCCGTGATCGAGCTCGAGGAGGGACAGGTCGTCATGCCTGGCCTCGTGAACCCGTACTCGCGCGTCGGCATGACCGGCGGCGGCTACAACGACTCGCGGCCCCAGGTCATGGCGTCCGCCGAGCTCTACCCGTCGGCCGCCTACGAGGCGTTCCTCGAGAATGGAGTCACCACGGTGGGGCAGTACCCCGCAGGCCAGGGGATCCCCGGCCAGGCCGTGGCGATCCGCCCTGAGGGAGACACCGCGGGCGAGATGATCGTCGAGGACGGGGTCTACCTGAAGATCGTCATGCGCAACAACAGCAGCGCGAAGCGCAACCTGCGCGATGGCTTCAAGAAGGCGGACGACCACCTCAAGAAGGTGGAGAAGGAGCGCGAGAAGTTCGACAAGGCCCAGGCCAAGGCGAAGAGCGACAAGAAGTCCAAGTCGAAGTCCAAGGCGACCTTCGTCCCGCCCCCCGCCGACCCCCGGGTGCAGCCGTTCTTCGACCTGCGCGAGGGCAAGCTGCGCGCGCTCGTCTCCATCCGGAACGCCGCCAGCTATGAGCACCTCGTCGACGCCATCGGCGACGAGGAGTTTGACTGGAGCCTGCGGATCCCGCTCACCCGGGACATCGACGTCTTCCACGTCGCCGACAAGGTCGGTGAGCGCGGGTGCTTCGTCCTCATGGAGCCCCTGATCACCCTCGTCCCGGGCACGCTGCGGCAGCGCAACCTGCCGGCCGAGTTCGAGCGCGCAGGCGCCAACCTCGTCCTGCTGCCCCGCACGGACACCAAGGCTGGCTTCGAGTCGTTCCTCGAGGACGTCGGCGTGATGATCGGCGCCGGGCTCGACCGCAAGGCCGCCGTCCGCGCCATCACCCACAACCCCGCGACCTTCATGGGGCTCGGCGACCGGCTCGGGAGCCTCTCCGAGGGCAAGCGCGCCAACCTCCTCATCTTCTCCGGCGACCCCTTTCAGCCGGATACCAAGCTCGACGCCGTCATGCTCGACGGCAAGTTCGTCAGCGGGGACATGGACCAGTGATGCACCTCCGAACCAACCAGCAGCGCCGCACCTCGCGGCCCACGTGGCTCCTCATGGCCGCCTCCCTGTTCCTCGCGCCTGCGGTGATGGCGAACGTCACCATCGACGATGATCCCGCCGAGGAGGCGGAGGTCGAGGAGGACAAGGAGGAGATCCTCGCCCTCGTGGGCGGCGAGATCCACACCGGGCTCGGGGGCGTTCTGCGGGACGCCACCCTCCTGGTCCGCGAGGGCAAGATCGCTGCCTTCGGCTACGACGTGGACGTCCCCGAGGACGCAGAGGTCGTCGACGTCTCCGGGCTGCGGATCTATCCGGGCCTGATCGCCGTCGGCTCCTTCGGGCTCTTCGGCAGCAGCGGCAACCTCGACGACTCCGTCGATCCGTACAACCAGAACATGACCCTCGCCCTGGCGGCGGGCATCACCACTGCCGTCGACGGGAACTCCGTGGCCAAGCTGAAGCGCGGCCACGTCGACGGGCTCGTCGTGAGCAGCTCGGCCTTCGAGTCCCTGAGCTACTCCAACGGCAACCCCCAGGGGCAGCTCAAGGTCGAGAACGACCTCAAGGGCGCCGCGGACTACATCCGCGCCTACCGCGCCTGGGAGCAGGAGAAGAAGTCGAACAAGGAGGCCAAGGAGCCGTCCAAGAAGGGCGTCGATCAGAAGGCGCTGCGGATCCTCCGCGGCGAGATCCGGCCGCGCTTCAACGCGGACGAGCGCACGGACCTGCTGGAGATCGCGCAGCTCGCTCAGCGCTTCGGCTTCCGCCCGATCATCAACGGCTGCCGCGAGGGCTGGACGGTCGCGGATGAGCTCGGACGGGCCGGGGCCACGGCGATCGTGACCCCCCGAACCCGCCGGCCGAAGGACGAGTCCCTGCTCCGCGAGGGCGGGTCGAGCATCGAGAACGCCTCGACCCTCTACAAGCACGGCGTCAACGTCGTCGTCGTCCCGGCCTCCCGCGGCATCTCGCTGGGCGGCATCGTCGGCCAGGACCTCCTGCACCTCCCGGTCGAGGCTGGCTTCGCCATCCGCGGCGGGCTCCCCGAGCTGGCGGGCCTGCGCTCGATCACGATCGAGGCCGCCCGGGTGCTCGGCGTGGACTACCGCATCGGCTCCATCGAGCTGGGCAAGGACGCCGACCTGATCGTCACCGACGGCGACCTGCTTCACTATCAGACCTTTGTCCAGTGGGCGATCGTCGACGGCGAGATCGTCTACGACAAGCAGGCCGAGATGTTCTTCGCGCACATTCGACCGCGTCCGGAGACCGCCCTGGCGCCGGCGGAGAGGATGGACTCTGGTGAAGAGGCGCCGGCGGATGCGCCGGAAGTGGAGCCCGCGGAGGACGCTGGCGAGGAGCCGGTGATCGAGGAGCCTGTGATCGAAGAATCCGGCGGCGAGGAGCCGGAAGCCAACGAGGACCCCGAAGAGTCGGAGGTCCCCGCGGAGTCTGAGGAGTCTGAGAACACCGAGCAGACCGCCGGATCGTCCGGCGCCTGACCGACTCCGGTTCCCATGACGCGGCCGGCGTCCTGCACTCCGCGGGACGCCGGCCGCGCGGTGTTAGGGCGGAGGCACCGCGCAGAGGTGAGAGGGGAGCCGTTACACTTCTCCCATGGTCCTCCGCCGCCTCATGCGTTCCTTCGGGACGGGCTCCAAGCCCCCTCGCAACCTCTCCCGAGAAGAGGCGGCCCAGGCCTTCACGGCGATCCTCAGCGGGTCCGAGAGTGATGCGACCGTGGCATCCTTTCTCGTCACCCTGCGCTGGAAGGGGGTCACGACCGAGGAGCTGATGGGGATGGCCATGTCCGCCCGCGCCCAGTCGCGGATCCCGTGCATGGGCATGAGCGGTCTGGTGACCGTCGCGCCCCCTCAGGACGGGCACGACACCATTCCGCCCCTCGAGGTGGCGGCTGGGATCGTGGCGGCCGCCGCGGGCGCGCGCGTGCTGATCGTCTCGGACCGCTGTGTCCCGCCCCGGCGCGGCTTGACGGCGGCGAACGTCCTGGAGGGCCTCGGGCTCTCCATGACCTGGGACTCCACCGAGGCCGAGGACTGGATCACCAAGGCGGGCTTCGCGACCGTCTCCGTGGCCGGGCTCTGCCCGCCGCTCCTCTCGCTCCGCAAGGTCCGCGGCGACATGCTCGTCCGCACGCCTCTCTCCACCCTCGAGAAGCTCATCGCGCCCCCGGGCTCCGCCATGTTGATCGGCGCCCAGCGCGGGCCCGTGCTCGGCGCGGCGGTGGAGGTCCTCAAGGGCCTCGGCCACCGACGGGGCGTGGCGCTCCAGGGGCCCGAAGGCAGCGTCGTCCCGTTCGTCACCAAGAGGACCAGGGGCATCGAGCTGGACGGGAACCACCTGGTCTCGGTCACGGTGGAGCCCGCAGACTTCGGTCTCGAGGACGCGGCAGAGCCGGAGCTCCCGCTCTTCGGCCCAGCCGAGGACGGTCAGGGCTCCTCGGACAACCCTGTCCTCTGCCAGGCGGCCTCGGACCTGGTCTTGAAGGTGCTCGAGGGCGAGCATGGCCCTGCGCGCAAGGCGACCCTGCTCAGCGCGGCGCTCATGCTGAAGGCCTGCGGCCGATGCATGACCATCGCGGAGGGCGTGGACGCTGCGACCAGCGCCCTGGAGTCCGGCGCGGCCCTCGAGCGGGTCGCCCGTCTGCGTTCACTGATCGCGTGACGCTGGAGCCCGAGCAGGAGCAGTCGGGGCTCGCCGCCGTCGACCTGGGCTCCAACTCGTTCCATCTCGTCGTGGCCCGGGAGGTCGACGGTCGGCCGCTCCTCGTGGACAAGCTGCGGGAGCGAGTGGGGCTGGCCGAGGGGCTGAGCGACCGGCAGCTGGACGGCGAGGTCCAGGCTCGCGCGCTCGCGACCCTCGAGCGAATGTCAGAGCGGATCCAAGGCATCCCCCCCGGCCGGATCAGGGCGGTCGGGACGGCGACGTTCAGGAGGCTCCGGGACCGCGGGGCCTTTCTCCGCAAGGCCTCCGAGGCGCTTGGGGTGGACATCGAGGTCATCCCGGGGACCGAGGAGGCCCGCCTGGTCTACCTGGGCGTGGCGCACACCCTCGGGGATGACGACGGCCGGCGGCTCGTCGTGGATATCGGCGGGGCCAGCACCGAGTGCATCCTGGGGCAGCGGTTCGTCTCCTCCCGGGTGGACAGCCTCTCCATGGGCTGCGTCACCTGGAGCCAGCGCTTCTTCCCCGACGGCCTCATGAGGCGCGGGCGCTTCGAGAAGGCTGCCCTCGCGGCCAGGGTCGAGCTCGAGCCCATCGCCGAGCGATACGGCCCCGCTAACTGGGACCACGCGATCGGGTCCAGCGGGACCATCCGCGCCGTGGGGTCGATCCTTGGGGGCAACGGGTGGACGGACGGCGAGGTCACGCGCGCGGGGCTCGATCGGCTACAGGAGCTCCTCGAAGAGGCCCGGAAGACCAGCGAGCTGGACCTGGAGGGGCTCCGCCCCGATCGGCGGGAGGTGATCGCTGGGGGCGTCGCGGTCCTGAGGGGGGTCTTCGACGCCTTCTCGGTAGACGTCATGCGCCCCTCGGGCGGGGCGCTACGGGAGGGGGTCCTCCATGACCTCGTGGGCCGGATCCACCACGAGGACGTCCGCGAGGTCAGCGCCGCGAGCTTCGGGGAGCGGCTCGGACAGGACCCCGCCCACGGGGCCCGGTGTCGAACGTTGGCCGAGGGCCTCTTCGACCAGGTCTCCGCCGCGCTCGGGCTGACGCCGGCGGATCGGCTCCTGCTCGGCTGGGCGGCGCAGCTCCACGACGTCGGCCTCGCCGTGGCCCACTCGGCCTACCACCGGCACGGCGCCTACCTGGTGGAGCACGCCGACCTGGCCGGGTTCTCGACGCGCGACCGGCAGGAGATCGCGGCGCTCATTCGCGGGCAGCGGCGGCGACCGCGGCTTGGCTCGCTGGACGACCTGCCGCGCGACCGCGCCCGGACCGTGTTGAGGCTCCTCCCGCTGCTCCGGATGGCGCTCCGTATGCGGCGTGACCGCTCCGACCGGCCGATCCCGACCCCGACGTTGGTCGCCGAGGAGGGCCGCTTCACCCTCCTCTTCAGCCCGGGGTGGCTCGAAGGCAACCCTCTGACCCGGGCGGACCTCGACCGCGAGAGGCGGCACCTGGCATCCCTTGACCTGACCTTGGAGCTCACCGAGTCGACGTGAGAGCTCACGAGTTCAGCAACGGAGACAGGATGCCCCTCCTGGGGCTGGGGACCTGGAAGTCCGCGCCCGGGGAGGTGGGGGAGGCGGTCTCTGTCGCCCTCGCCCTGGGCTATCGACATCTCGACTGCGCGGCTATCTACGGCAACGAGGAGGAGATCGGCGTCGCACTGCGCCGGGCGTTCGACGAGGGCGTCGTCTCCAGGGACGACCTTTGGATCACCTCGAAGCTGTGGTGCAACCGGCACCGCGAGGAGGAGGTCGAGCTCGGGATCCGTGCCTCGATCGAGGCGCTCGGGGTCGAGTACCTGGATCTCTACCTCGTGCACTGGCCCGTGGCCATTTGCTTCGATGTGGTGCGGCCGAAGGGGCCCGAGGAATTCCTGTCCCTGGACGAGGTGCCCCTCGAGGAGACCTGGACGGGAATGACCGCGGCGCTGGAGCTTGGCCTCACCCGGCACATCGGCGTGTCCAACTACAACCTCGAGCGGCTCCGGGCCCACGCGGGGTTCGCGAGCCCGGCGGAGGTCAACCAGGTGGAGCTGCACCCTTACTTGCAGCAGCGCTCCCTCGTGGAGGGAGCGAGAGAGCATGGCGTGCTGACCACGGCCTTCTCACCGCTGGGCTCCATGGACCGCCCGGAGATCATGAAGGGAGACGACGAGCCGCTCCTGATGGAGGACAAGGTGGTCCGCGCCATCGCTAGAGAGCTGGGCGCCTCGCCCGCACAGGTCCTCATCGCCTGGGCCATCCAGAGGGGGACGGCGGTCATCCCGAAGTCGGTCCACCCCAGCCGCTTGGCGGAGAACCTCGCGGCGGCGAACCTCTCGCTGACGGACGAGCAGATGAAGCGCATGGCGGCCCTGGAGCGTCCCTTCCGGTACGTCACCGGGACCTTCTGGGAACGCGCCGGAGGCCCGTATCCTGCGTCGGAGCTCTGGAAAGAGTGACCGCGTTCGGCGGCGACGTCCTGCTGCCGTTGGTGCAGGCGTCTCCAGGGAAGCTCGTCCGCCGCCGACAATCACGCGGCCCGGCCAGCTGAGGGACTCAGCGGACCGGGCCGGCGGCGTCGGTGTTGCGACGAGTCCGGGCTCAGAAGACCTCTTCGAGCAGGGCGGCCATGCGCGCCCAGCTATCCTTGTCCGCGCCTTCGTCGTAGCGAAGCGGCAGCCCGAAGCGCTCGCCGCGGGCCGAAGCCCCGGGGTTGGTGAAGGCGTGGATCACGTCCGGGTACGCGATGATCTCGCAGCGCGCGCCGGCGGCCTCCATCTCGGCACGCAGGCCGTCCACGTGCTCCGTGGGGACGAAGGGGTCTGCGGCGCCGGTGCAGACGAGCAGTCGCGGCTGCACGGCCCCAGGAGCCGCAGGGCTGGCGGTCTCCAGCGAGCCATGGAAGCTCACAACCGCAGCGAGGTCGGCGCCCGCTCGCGCCATCTCCAGGGCGATGCCGCCGCCCATGCAGTAGCCGGCGGCGGCGATCCGGCCGCCGTCGACCTCGGCCCTCGAGGCTAGGGCTTCCCTGGCGGCCTCGAAGCGGGCGGAGAGCTGAGCGGGGTCTCCCATGAGCCCGGTCATCAGCGCCCCGGCGGCCTCGGGGTCGTCCGCCTGCTGGCCGTCGCCGTACATGTCGGCGGCGAGGGCAGCGTAGCCGAGGCCCGCCAGCTGGTCGGCGCGGCTGCGAGCGTACTCGTCACAGCCCCACCACTCGTGCAGGACGATGACGCCGGGGACGGGGGTCGAGGTGTCGGCGGGGAGCGCGAGGTAGCTCTTGCAGGAGGTGCCTGCGGCGCTGTAGTCGAGGTCGATGGTCTGGATGTCGCTGGACATGTGCAAGGTGGGGCAGGAGCCGCGCCGTGCGCGGCCGTGATCAGGCGGGACTGACGTCGAGGCGTCGAGGCGCCCGGAGGCATGACAGGGCGCGAGATCTTAGCGGCAGGACACGACGCTCAAATGGGCCGCAGACTCCGAATCTCGCCTGGGGGGAGATCCGGATCCTCGTCGCTCACTTCGCCGAGGACCCCGAGCCGTCGCATGATCTCCTGCTGGGGATCAAGGTCGCCACCGGTTCGGACGTGGCCACCGTCCGCTTGGAGCTCCCACGCGGCCACGTGGGAGCCGAGGTAGACCAGCAGATCCTCCTCGAGGGCTCGCCGCTTGAGCTCCGGGTCGAGGATCGGGAAGCAGGTCTCCACGCGGCGGTACAGGTTGCGCGACATCCAGTCCGCGCTGGACGCGAACACGGCGCCTCGTCCCCCGTCCTCGAAGTAGAAGAGCCTGGAGTGCTCCAGGAATCGGCCCAGCACCGAGCGGACGCGGATGTTCTCGGAGATGCCCGGGACCCCCGGGCGCACGCAGCACGCTCCGCGCACGATGAGGTCGATCTGGACCCCTGCGGCGCTCGCGTCATAGAGCGCGCGGATCGTGTTGACCTCGGTGAGCGCGTTCATCTTCGCGATGATCCGCGCGGGCTGGCCGGCCCGCGCATTCTCGGCCTCGAGCCTGATGCGGCGACGCATCTCCTGGCGCAGTGTGAACGGCGCGTCGAGGAGGAGATGGAGCGGCCGCGTCGCGCCGAGCCCCGTGAGTCGGTGGAAGACCTGGTGGACGTCCTCGGCGATGCGCGGGTCCGCCGTCAGGAAGCCGAGGTCCGTGTACGTCCGCGCGGTCCGGGCGTGGTAGTTGCCGGTCCCCAGGTGGACGTAGCGCACGAGCCCGTCCGGCTCGCGGCGGACGATGAGCGTCATCTTCGAGTGGGTCTTGTAGCCCACGATGCCGTACACGACCTGGGCGCCGACCTCCTGGAGCTGGTTCGCGAGGTCGATATTCTCGGCCTCATCGAAGCGCGCCCGGAGCTCCACGACGGCCACTACCTGCTTCCCGTTGCGGGCCGCCGCCACGAGGGCGGCGACGATCGCGGAGTTGCGCTCGGTGCGGTAGAGCGTCTGCTTGATCGCCAGCACGTCCGGGTCGGAGGCCGCCCTGCGGACGAGGTCGATCACCGGGGCGAAGGACTCGTAAGGGTGGTGCACCAGGATGTCCCGCTCCCGGATCGCGGCGAACGGATCCTCGGTCCGGGCGAGCGCCCGCGGGATGCGAGGGGTTAGCGGCGGGTACTTGAGGTCGGGCCGGTCCACCAGGCCGTGGAGCACCTCCAGCCGGCCGACGTTGACGGGGCCGTTGACCCGGTAGACGTCGGCGTCGTCCAGCTCGAAGCGCTGGCGGAGGAGGCGCACGACCTTCTCCGGACAATCGGCGGCGACCTCGAGGCGAACGGCCTCGGCGTACTTGCGCTCGGGGAGCTCGCCCTCGATGGCCTCGAGGATGTTCTCCACCTCCTCATCATCGACCCACAGCTCGCTGTTGCGCGTCACGCGGAACTGGTGGCAGCCCACCACCCGCATTCCGGGGAAGAGCGTCTCCACGTGGGCGTGGATGACCGACGAGAGGAGGACGAAGGCCAGCTCGTCTCCGCGGACGGCCGGAGGGAGAGAGATCAGCCGCGGGAGGGCGCGGGGGACCTGTACGACGCCCAGCCCCGTGTCCCGTGCGAAGGCGTCGTCGCCATCGATGATGACGATGAAGTTGAGGCTCTTGTTGAGGATCTTGGGGAACGGGTGCGAGGGATCGAGCCCCACCGGGGTCAGGATCGGCTCCACCTCCTTGCCGAAGAAGCCGTTGATCCAGGCGGCCTGCTCCGAGGTCCACAGCTGGCGCTTGAGCACCTTGATCCCCTCTGCGGCGAGTAGCGGGAACAGGATCCCGTTGAGGACCTCGTACTGTTCGCGCACGAGCTCGGCGGCCTCCAGGGCGATGTCGTCGAGCAGCTGGTGGGTCGAGCGGCCGTCGAACCCGATGCTGCTGGAGCGGAGGGTGAGCCGCTCCTGGTGGGAGGCCTTGCGGACCTCGAAGAACTCGTCGAGGTTGGTGCTCGAGATCGTCAGGAACCGGAGCCGCTCGAGCAGCGGGATGGACTCATCCAGCGCCTGGGCGAGCACCCGTCGGTTGAACTCCAGCAGGCTGAGCTCGCGGTTGATGAAGTGCTCGGGTGCGACCCTCTGCTCGACGATCCCGTGCTCAGCAGCCACCGGTTCGGCGGCCACGTCACCGTCCGCGTTCGGTGCCTCTTCGCCCGGGCGGGGACCATTCGAGCTGCTGTCGTCGACCATTCCTTCCCTACTCCTCGTCCCCGGCGCCTGGGCGACAGGAGAGAAAGGGGCACCCGCGCGCCGCTCCGCGGCATCTGATTCGAATTGATGCGCTAGGACCGGCGGCGCAGTCGACCCCGGCGGATGACGTCCCCGACCACCCCTGACATGCGTCCGGTGGGGGCGACCTCCAGGGTGAGGCCGAAGTCCTCTGCGACGGCTTCCCAGACCTGGAGCTCCTCCTCGGAGGTGCTGATGACCGCACCTTCCCCCGAAGCGATCATGGCCTCGTCCACGAGCGCTCGCGCCCTGCGGCGCTCGTCCTTGGGGTGCCCGCCGCCCACGGCCTCCGGGGTGCCCTGGCGCTGATAGAGCGCGTCGTGCAGGGCGGGGAAGGCGTCAGGGTCGGTGAGCACGCTGGTCATCCAGACGTGGTCGCACCGCCCGAGCTCGCGGCCGAGCCAGGGCTCGGTCTTGGGGACGGGAAGCGCGGAGCGTCCCTCGACGGAGACGGCGCGCAGGGCGCGAGTCAGCTCCTCCATCTCGACGGAGGGCAGCGCCTTCCAGACGACCTTGCGGCCGAGGAGGATGGTCTCGAACAGCATCGGGGCCAGCTCGGCGACCGCGGCGCCGACGTAGAGCGAGCGCCCGCCGGGCTCGAGCGCCTCTCCGAGGTCGGACGCCACCTTGAGTCCGGCGTCGAGGACGGCGTTGCGGCGCTCCTCATCGAAGAACCCCTTGGCCTCGCCGTCGCAGTAGACCGTGGCGACGAGGTCCCAATTGACCTCCGCGTCCAGCGCCGCGAGCGTGGCGCCGAAGTGTTCGATGTTCCTGTCTGGGGAGCTCATTGGTCGGCCTCCAAGCTGACGCTGCTGTCGGACTCTTCTCCGGGAGCGAGCGGGATCCAACGCACGAGCTTTCGCACCGGCTCGATCTGTGACTCGACGTCCAGGCCCGCTCGCCATCGAAGCCCGCCGGGTCCCTCGTACACGACGCCCTCCTCGAGCGCGCCGCCCTCAAGAGCGAGGTGGTGAGCGATATCGAGCAGGAACCCGAGGACCTCGTAGGGGGGCAGGTCGGGGCGGTCGGGGAAGACCGCCTCGGTGTCCGGGAGCCCGACGAGCCCGAGGCCGATGAGGTCCGCGATCACCGCGCCCTCTCCGCTCTGTGCGAGCCGGCCATTGACCCAGTTCTGCAGGGGCACAGCGCCTTGCTCCTGGGCGGCGGCACGGATATGGCCCATGACGTGGCCGTCGCGCAGGGACTCGCCCCAGGGGAAGAAGAGGCACAGGCTCGCGGGGTCGGCCAGCATGGCCAGCGCCAGGCGCTCGAGCTCCTCGATTTGCGCCTGCGGGGTGCCCGTGCCCTCGGCCATGATCAGGTGGACAAAGCCTTGGTGCGCCTCCGCGGCCAGCGCTCCGCCGGGCCAGACCACGGTCTGGGCCGCGGCGCGCTGGAGAGAGCCGGGGTGCAGCCCAGCCCCGGCGCCGCC
>Ga0102815_10000382_pt1 | contig 31144 bp, 30 predicted proteins | sample ColrivemetaGS759_FD_79113 | JGI IMG/M metagenome (GOLD analysis project Ga0102815, IMG submission 79113) | Estuarine microbial communities from the Columbia River estuary - Ebb tide ETM metaG S.759 | ecosystem: Environmental > Aquatic > Marine > Intertidal zone > Estuary | place: USA: Columbia... | reverse complement strand
GCTCGATATTCTCGCGTCGCAAACGGCTGGTCTCCATCGCGCGACGGATCACCACCAGAAGCTGGTCAATGTTGAAGGGCTTTTCGATAAAATCATAGGCCCCTTGTTTGATAGCTGCGACGGCAATTTCGATATTTCCATGGCCGGAAATGATGATGATCGGCACGTCTGGATTGTCTCGCTTGACGGCTTTGAGAATATCGATCCCGTCCATCCGGCTGTCTTTCAACCAGATATCGAGCACCATTAAAGCGGGGGCCGCGTCACTGACCGCCCGCATCGCTTCATCGGAATTGCCAGCCAGCCGCGTGGGATAGCCCTCATCCTCCAAAATATCCGAGATCAGTTGCCGAATGTCGCGTTCATCATCGACGATCAGGATATCGCTCATAGTCATACCTCACACAGCTACCGTTTCAGAGGGGGTCAAAAGGCCCCCCAATTGCAGCCCGATCACCGCCATTGCACCGCAATGTGGGTCGGAACCAAAGGGCGGCGCATCCTCAAGCGAGAGCGTGCCGCCATGTTCTTCGATAATCTTTTTGACGATGGGCAGGCCAAGCCCGGTGCCCTCGTCGCGGGTTGTCACATAAGGCTCAAAAAGCCGCGCGCGGTCTTCGGGCAGGCCGATGCCATTGTCGGCAATCCGCACCTCTGCCCGATTGCCCGCACTGGTCAACGAAACCCGGATTTCAGGCGCAAACCCATCCGGCACGCCGCTCTTGATGCGGCTTTCAATCGCTTCACCCGCATTCTTGATCAGGTTGGTCAACGCCTGATGCAGCATTGTTGCATCGACCTCTGCCAATAGCGGCGTATCAGGCACAGATACATCAAACCGCACCGAAGGTTGCCCGGCTTGCTGCAACATCACAGCCTCGCGCAGCATCAAAGTCAGGTCTTCGCGGCGGGTCACAGGCTCGGGCATGCGGGCGAATTTGGAAAACTCGTCAACGATGCGACGCAGATCGTTGGTTTGCCGCACGATCACACCCGTCAGCGCTTCTAGGTCTGTCGCTTGATCCTCGGTCAACTGACGGCCAAACTTGCGCTTGATCCGCTCGGCAGACAATTGGATCGGGGTCAGGGGGTTTTTGATCTCATGCGCGATCCGGCGCGCCACATCGCCCCAAGCCGCCATTCGTTGCGCGCTCACCAACTCCGTCACGTCATCAAAGGCCACCACATAGCCCTCGGGCTGGCCTTCCGCATTGCGTCGCCGCGCCATCCGCACCAGCAGGTTTTCCATCCGACCGCCGCGCGAAACCTTTACCTCTTCTTGCATGGCCTCAGAACTGCTGGCCCTGAGCCGCTCATAAAGCGCACCAAATTCCGGCACCGCCACTGTAAGCGCCAGACTGGCTTGCTCCTCATGCCAATCCAGTAACCGCTCTGCTGAGCGGTTCACAAATGTCACCCGGCCGGCTGGATCAAGCCCCACCACCCCCGATGTGACCGATGAAAGCACCGAATCGAACAATCGCCGACGCCGTTCGATCTGGCCCGTGTTCTCGAGCAACGTCGCGCGCTGGCCCTTCAGTTGCCGGGTCATCTGGTTGAACAATCGGCCCAAGAGCGCGATTTCGTCGTCGCCCTCTTCCTCTGGAACCCGCACATCCAAATCGCCAGCGCCCACGCGCTGCGCGGCCCCGGCAAGCAGCCCCACAGGATGTGACAGGCGCTCCGCAAACCATAGGCCCAGCCACACCGCAGCCAGCACCAAGATCACCGCAAAGCCAAGATAGACCAAGCCAAACTCAAACAGCACCCGGCCCCGCTCATTTTCCAATTGCTGATAGAAACGTGCCGTTTCCTGCGTTTCATCCAGCAGCGCCAAAAGCGAGCCATCCACATCGCGGGTGACATACAGAAACCTGTCCGCAAACCCGTCGAGCGGCACCAAGGCACGAAATTCGTTGTTGGACCAATCCTCAATCACAACCAGTCCCAGCTCCAGCGCCTCGGTGACCTGTTCCGCAGTGGGTTGTTCAAAGTCAAAAAGATATGACCGTTCGCCGCGCGCCCGAATTGTTCCACCGCTATCAATGACATAGGCTTCACGCAGCCCACGCTGAATTTGCGACTGCCCCTGCGCCAAGACGTTGCGAATATCACCATCCGTCATGAACATCGTGGCTTGACGCGTTGCCTCAATCAACGAAGCCAATGCTTCTGTATCCGCCGTCAAGTCGCGGTGATGCTCTTCTTCATAGGCTTGAGCCGCTGAAAGAGACGAGCCGACAACACTGCGAACCCGGTCTGAAAACCACCCCTCAAGCCCAATATTCACAGTCAGACCCGCGAAGATCGCCACCGAAACGGTGGGGATCAGCGCCAATAGCCCGAAAACCCCTGTCAGCCTAAGATGAAGCCGCGATCCTGCCGAACGCGCCCGCCGTGCCGAGATCAGGGCCGCCACCCGCTGGATGACCAGTGCCGCGACCACCAGCACATACACCATATCGGCCAACAGCACGAGCCGCAGCGAGAGCGAAGACGTTCCTTGATCGAGCGGTCCCAACACAAGGAAGGTGAGCATAGCCAGAAAAGGCCCCAAAAGCACAAGGCTCAGGGTTGCAATATTCTGAAGCCGCTTGATGCGCCGCAGACGACCGAGACGATCCCAGCCTGCCCCTCGGCGTGCCAAATAGGACACGTCGCCTCATCCATACCTTGGGGTGCAAAATCACCCAACCGCCATATACCGTGATCTCTTGCGACCAGAGTCGCTCATCCGCCACGAACTGTTGCGGTTTTACATCAACTTGCGGCGGCGTGTCACGCGAATATCCAACTCGGTGATCTTCTTTCTCAACGTATTGCGGTTGATCCCGAGAAGATCGGCACATTTTGCCTGATTTCCTGCGCTTGCTTCCAAGGCAATCTCGATGAGGGGCGCTTCTACCTCGCGTAAAATCCGGGCATGCAGGCCGGGCGGCGGCAAAGCATTGCCGTGCAAATCGAAATATCGACGCAGATGGCGCATCACCGACCCCGAGAGTTTTTCACTCTCGCCGCCCGCCTGCAGCATCGGCTCCATTTGCGGCTGACTGCCCAACACGGCCTCGACTTCACTGCGCGCAATCTCTTCGGCGCGACTGGTCAGCACGAGACGACGAATAGCGTTTTCCAACTGGCGCACATTCCCGGGCCAACTATAGACCCGCATCAATTCTTGCGCGTCCCGCGCAAACCGACGCCGCGGCGCACCATCGCGCTCCGCGCGGGTCAAGAAATGCTCTGCAAGCAAGGGAATATCCTCGACGCGTTCGCGCAGCGAGGGCACCGCCAGCACCGCTCCCGACAGTCGATAATATAAATCAGGGCGCACTATGCCCTTTTCCAACCCCACAGCCAAATCGCCCTGTGACACGGCCATGAACCGCGGCACATAATCGCCGGGGCTGTCCATCATCCGCACGATACGCGCCTGCACCTCAAGCGATACGTCGCCGATTTCGTCGATCAAAAGCGTGCCGCCCTTGACCCGTGCCAAGACCCGCGCCGGCCCCTCAAGGTCCATCAAATCTGCTTCCGTCACCGTGATAAACGGCAAGGTCCGCCGATCCGAAAAGTCGTGAATAGCGCGTGCAATCAAGGACTTGCCTGTTCCACTCTCGCCCGCAATCAAAACTGGCAAATCAGTGTTCATCACCCGCGCCACCAAACGATAAAGCGCCTGCATCGCAGGTGTCCGCCCCACCAAAGGCAGATCATCAGGGCGCTCCACCTCATCTGTCACCGGCTTTGAGGGCGCCCGCGCGCGCCGACTTTCCAAGGCCCGCGCCGTCCGTTTCATCAAATCAGGCAGATCGAATGGCTTGGGCAAATAGTCATAAGCTTCGGCTTCCGTGGCCTGAATGGCGGTCATGATCGTGTTTTGCGCCGAGATCACGATCACGGGCAATCCAGGACGGTCTTGATGAATTTTCGGCAACATTTCCAAGCCATTGCCATCCGGCATCATGACATCGGAAATCACCACATCTCCCTTTCCCTCGGCCACCCACCGCATCAATGTCGTCAGGGACGAGGTCGCATGCACCTTGCAGCCCGCTCGCGTCAGCGCCTGCGTCAAGACCGTACGGATCGTGCGGTCATCATCTGCAACAAGAACCGTACCATCCATCACAAGCCTGCCTTTCTGTCACGTTTGATTAGTTTTGCGGGTTTGGGTGCCATCGGCAGCGAGATGCGAAAAACCGTGCGTCCGGGCACGGAATTCACCCCAATCCAACCGTCATGGTCCGAAATGATTTTCGCCGTCAGCGCCAAGCCCAATCCCGTGCCGTTCTCGCGGCCCGAGACAAAGGGCTCAAAGATATCATCCGCAATATGGGGCGGAATGCCCGGCCCATCATCGACCACTTCAACCTGCAAAGGCAGCGATTGTCCCGAGCCATCCGAGCGGCGCATGCGGAATGAGTGGTCGTAATAGGTGTGCAGCGTGATACTCCCGCCCTTGGCATCTGCAACTTCCGATGCGTTCTTGATCAGGTTCAGCACCACCTGCAAAAGCTGATCCGCATCGCCCCATGCCATCGGCAGCGACGGGTCATAATTTTCCAAGATCTTCATATGCGCGCCGTACCCCAATAGCGCCGAGCGCCGCGCGCGATCCAAGACATCGTGTATATTTACCTCACGCCGATCCGGCGGCGAGAGGTTGCCAAACTGCTCCACCTGCTCCAAAAGCTTCACAATCCGCCGACTTTCCTCCACAATAAGATCCGTTAATTCAAGATCTTCTAGTGGCAAGTTCATGCTAATAAGCTGCGCGGCGCCGGTAATCCCCGCCAAGGGGTTCTTGATCTCATGCGCCAGCATTTCCGCCATGCCAATCGCCGACTTTGCCGCCGATTTGACGGTCTGGCTTTGGGTAATCCGCCCTGCCAATTCGCGCGGCGTCACCAAGACCAGAATACGCTCGTCTTGGCCGTGAATAGGCGCAATTTGTAACGTGCAGCGCACAGGTGCCCGCTCGCCTGTGCCCACATCCACATCATTGACAAAAAGCGGCGTGCGCGTCTTTCGCACCCGCATCATGGCCTCTTCTAGGGGCGCATCCACGTGCAACCGATCCCAAATCGGCTGGCCTGTCACCGAGCGCAGCGACGCATTAAGGAACAGTTCTGCAGTCGGGTTTATGTCCAAAATTTGATCTGCACCGTCGATCACCAAGGCCGGGATCGGCAATGAAGACCAAAGTGCCGTGTCATCAATTCCGCTCATGCGGCCGCCCTTTCGACATCCACGCCAAAATCCCGGATCATTTGATGCACCTCGCAAACAGCCTTGGCCGTCAACACTTTGCGCCGCAACGCAGCCGATGTGCCTGCGCGATCCATATACCACCCCAAATGCTTGCGCGCGACACGCGCCCCCAACTCGGCTCCATAAAACGTTAGCATTGCTTCGTAATGCTCTGAAATCATGTCAGAAAGCTGCTCACCCTGCGGAACAATTGGCGCAGGAGCACCATGCAGCGCATGACCAATCTCCGCCAAGACCCAAGGTGCGCCTTGCGCGCCTCGCCCGATCATCACCCCATCCGCCCCAGAGAGCCGTTGCGCCTCGGACGCGGTCTTGGCATCCACGATATCGCCATTGGCAATGACCGGAATCGAAACGGCCTCTTTCACCGCGCGAATGGCCGCCCAATCGGCCTCTCCCTTGTAGAACTGACAGCGCGTGCGCCCATGAATGACCACCATCCGCACGCCTGCCGCTTCGGCACGATGCGCGAGATCGGCGGCCACATGTGCCTCATCCCAGCCTAGCCGTGTCTTGAGTGTCACCGGCACGTCTACAGCCGCCACAACCGCCTCAATCAGCCGCAACGCATGATCCAGATCTTTCAAAAGCGCCGATCCAGAATAGCCCCCCGTCACCTTTTTTGCCGGGCAACCCATGTTGATGTCTATCGCCCGTGCGCCCATATCGGCCACCATCCGCGCGGTCTGCGCCATGGGGCGGGCCTCGCGCCCGGCTATTTGTACCGAGGTATTCTCTACATCAGCACCCAGCTCCGCCTTTTCCCGCGTACCGGGGCGCGCGGTCAGGAATTCTCCACTCGCAATCATCTCAGATACCACCAACCCCGCACCAAACCGCTGCACCAAGGCGCGGAAGGGCAAATCGGTGATTCCCGCCATTGGGGCGAGGAAAACCGGCGGGGAAAAGCGAAGGTGATCCGAGAGGCAAATCATGTGCCCAATCCTTGTGCATGTTCTCTGTGCTACGCGCCAACGCACAAAGCCTCAATGAATTGTAGGGTTTGCGGGTAGTCCCAAAAGAACATATGCACAATAATTAGGCAACCGCATAGGGAAGCCGCGCATTGCTCTTCGGCGCGCCCCCGCCTATCCCTTGAAAGACAGGTTTTTTCAGGAGCTCGGCGATGTCCCTCGCGATCCTCATTGTCGCCGCAGGGCGCGGCACACGCGCAGGCACGGAGCGGCCCAAGCAATGGCACCCGCTCGCGGGGGCACGGGTGATTGACCATACCTTGGCGCTTTTTAAAGATTTGCCGGGCCTTGGGCCGATCTGTGTCGTCCATCATCCCGATGATACCGATCCACTGCCCGATCATGTGATTACCGCAATAGGGGGCGCCACGCGCGATGCATCGGTGCGTGCGGGCCTTGCCGCCTTGGCACCTTTCATTCCATCGCGGGTTCTGGTGCATGATGCCGCGCGCCCCTGCACACCGCGCAGCGTTATTCTTGATGTGATTGCTGCACTCGACACCTATCCCGCCGCCGCGCCCGCCCTCGCGGTAACCGACGCGCTCTGGCGGGCCGACATCGATCACGAAACATGCCTCGTGCGCGGCGTCCAAGACCGCAGCGGGCTTTATCGCGCACAGACCCCCCAAGGCTTCCGCTTTTCAGCGCTGGTCACCGCCCATGCCAACGTCCTCAGCCCTGCTGCGGATGATGTTGAAATCGCCCGTGCCGCCGGACTGGACGTCGCAGTCGTTCCGGGCCATGAAGACAATCTGAAAATCACTCACCCCGCGGATTTTGCCCGCGCCGAACGGATCTTGCGAGGCTCCATGGATATTCGCCTAGGCAATGGCTACGACGTGCATCGGTTTTGCGACGGCACGCAAGTATGGCTCTGCGGTATCAGCGTGCCGCATTCGCATGGGCTAGACGGTCATTCCGATGCGGATGTGGGGATGCACGCTATCACCGACGCGATTTATGGCGCCATGGCCGAAGGCGACATCGGCCGCCATTTTCCACCATCCGACCCGCAATGGAAGGGCGCGGCCAGTCATATTTTCCTGCGCCATGCCGCAGAATTGGCGCGCAATCGCGGCTTTGCCATCTCGAATGTCGATTGCACATTGGTCTGCGAACGTCCAAAAATCGGCCCTCACGCCAGCGCCATGCAAGCCGCACTCGCCGCCATTCTGGATATTTCCGCCGACCGCGTGTCGGTAAAGGCCACCACATCGGAACGTCTTGGCTTTACAGGCCGCGAAGAAGGCATTGCAGCGCTGGCCACAGCAACCTTGGTGAAACCATGAACCGTCTGATCGCCACCTTTTTCGGAGTAGGCTACCTGCGCCCGGCCCCCGGCACATGGGGCTCACTTGCGGCCTTGCCCGTCGCTTGGGCGCTCAATGAATTGGGCGGGATGCCCTTGGTGCTTGTCGCTCTTGCTCTGGCCATTTTGGGCGGCTGGTGGGCCACTGCCGCCTTCACCGCCGCGCGGGCCGATAAGGACCCCTCAGAAGTCGTGATCGACGAAGTTGCAGGCCAATGGATTGCCCTGTTGCCTGTCTTCATCGGAGCGTCTCACGCAGGTGTGCAAACCTTGGCGCTCTGGCCGGGATGGATCACAGCTTTCGTCGCCTTTCGCCTCTTTGATATTTGGAAACCCGGCCCAATCGGGTGGGCAGATCGGCGTGGCGATGCCCTTGGGGTCATGCTTGACGATCTGATCGCTGGGGTCGCGGCTGCACTCTGCGTTATGGCTGGTGCCGCTCTTGCACATGGGGTGCTTGCCTCTTGAACCCATCCCTCGTCTCCGAACTGCTTGCGGCGTGCCGCGCACATGGCTGGCGAATTGCCACAGCCGAAAGCTGCACAGGCGGATTGATCGCGGGCGCATTGACTGAAATACCCGGCTCTTCCGATGTCGTGGACCGTGGTTTTGTCACCTATTCCAACACCGCCAAAACCGACATGCTGGGCGTTTCACCGACGACACTGGCCCGCTTTGGCGCTGTCTCGGAAGAGGTCGCCCGCGAAATGGCCTTGGGCGCACTGACCCGCGCCAAAGTGCATTTGGCCATCTCGGTCACCGGGATCGCAGGGCCCGGCGGGTCAGAGTTCAAACCCGAAGGACGCGTTTGTTTCGGACTTGCCACTTCTTTGGGCACCCTGCCCCAGACTGTCAGCGAAACCTGCGACTTTGGCCCATTGGGTCGGGCCGCAGTACGTGCCGCCGCAGTGGCCCATGCGCTGGCGCTCCTGCAAAACGCAACCAAATCCTGATGAAACTTTAAGCATCGCCCGTGATAATTGCATAAATTTAAGGCAATTTCAAAACCGCTCATCAAAGTAGCGTGCCAAAGCTTCCTTTTTCATCCCGAGCCCGTTTGATGCACTCCAAATCAATCACCTCACACCAAAGGGACGGAAAATGAACGGAGCGGATACCGCATGGATCATCGTCGCCACGGCGCTGGTTCTTTTTATGACCCTGCCGGGCTTGGCCCTCTTCTACGGCGGCCTTGTGCGGGCCCGCAACGTGCTGTCGGTCTTCATGCAATGCTATGCCATTGCCTGCTTGATGAGCGTGCTGTGGTTCGCCTTTGGCTATTCCATCGCTTTTGGCGGTGAAGGCGCGTTTTGGGGTGGATTGGGAAAATCCTTCCTCTGGGGGGTCGCACCTGACAGCTTGACGGGCACTATTCCCGAAGTTCTGTTCTTCGCATTCCAGATGACTTTCGCCATCATCACCCCGGCTCTGATCGTCGGGGCCTATGTCGAGCGTATCGGGTTTGGCTTCGTTCTGCTCTTCTCCGGCCTCTGGATGCTTTTGTGCTACGCACCTGTCACGCATTGGGTTTGGGGCGGTGGTTTTCTTGCAGCGGGCGGTATCTTTGGTACGGAAGGCGTCAAGGACTTCGCAGGCGGCATCGTTGTGCATGAAACAGCAGGTCTCGCAGCGCTGATCATCGCCGTCATGCTGGGCGCGCGGAAAAATCGCAGCACCCCACCGCACAATCCCGGTTACGTGATGATCGGTGCTGCCATGCTCTGGGTGGGTTGGTTTGGCTTCAACGGCGGTTCACAACTCGCCGCAGACGGTGGCGCTGCCTTGGCGCTGACGGTTACACATATCTCTGCCGCAACGGCATCGCTCACATGGGCCTTGTGGGAACGTATCAAATTCGGCCGCGCCTCGCTGGTGGGTCTGGTTACAGGCACCATTGCGGGCCTCGCCTCGATCACGCCTGCCTCTGGCTTTGTCGGCCCGATCGAAGCGCTGATCATCGGTGCTGTCGCAGGTGTGCTGTGCCAAGAAGCAGTGCTGCTGATCCGCAACCGCCTGAAAATTGACGACACACTCGACGTCTTTGCGGTGCATGGCGTGGGTGGGATCTTTGGCACGATCATGATCGCGGTCTTTGGCGCAGGAACATGGATCGCCCAACTCGGCAGCCTCGCCATTGTTGGCATTTATACCGTTGTCGTCACTGTCGTCTTGGTCAAGCTGGTGGGCCTCGTCACGCCGCTTCGGGTAGATGCAGAAACCGAAACAAATGGTCTCGATCTTTCGGTGCATGGCGAACGCGCATACGATCACAATTCCTGAACCACACTTTGACTGCTTGAAAGGCCGCTCCACGGGGGGCGGCCTTTTGCATGGGTCTTACGCGGGCGAATAAAGCGCTTTTGCCCGTGTCTCAAAGGCGCGCACGATCCGCTGCATCGCCTCGTTGAACACCAGCCCAATCACACCTTGCAAAAGCGCGTTCTTGAATTCGAAATCCACAAAAAACGCCACATCACAGCCACCATCGGCCCGTGGCGCAAAATCCCATGTGCTTTTCATATATTTGAACGGCCCGTCCAGATATTCTGTATCAATATGTCGACGGGCCGGGTCGAGGATCACTTTGCTGCCAAACCGCTCGCGAAACACTTTGAACGAAATGACCAGATCCGCCAGCATCTCTTCGCGCCCCGCTCCCAGATCTGTCACCGACCGGATCCGCGCCGCCGCGCACCATGGTAAAAACTGCGGATATTTCGCCACATCCGCCACCAGCGCATACATCTGGTCCGCGCTATAGGGCAAAGGTTTGGTTTCCGAATGGGTAGGCATTGCGATTATGCGCCTCAGACCGTTTACAGTGGGGCCTCATGTCGTAAATTGGGGCGGTAAATGCAAGAGGAAGCCATGCCGCAGCGCCCCTATGTGATCGACCAGATGATCTCCGCCAAAGCGATCGCCGCCCGCATCGAGGCGCTCAGCCACGAGATTGAGGCGGAGTTTGCCAATACCGACAAGCTTGTCGTCGTCGGATTGCTGCGCGGCTCTTTCGTCTTTATCGCCGATCTGGTGCGGGAATTGGACTTGCCCGTTGAAGTGGATTTTCTCGAAGCCTCTTCTTATGGAAACGCCATGGAATCATCGCGCGAAGTGCGTATTTTGAAGGACTTGCGCTCTCCAATTGAAGGGCGCGATGTCTTGGTCGTCGAGGATATCGTCGACACGGGCCACACCCTTCACCACGTGACGGCGCTGTTGAAATCGCGTGGCCCAGCCCGGCTCAAGACCATCGCACTGCTCGACAAGCCTTCGCGTCGCGAAGCCCCGTTCCGGGCCGATTGGATCGGCTTTGAAATTCCCGATGAATTTGTCGTGGGCTATGGCATCGATTTCGCACAACGCAATCGAAACCTCGCCTATATCGGCAAAGTCCGTTTCACCGATGACGCCTGAGCGCTTAAAAATCCTTGGCCAAAGCTTCCCCTTCGGCAATCTCCTGTGCACTCAGCCCGGCGCGGATCTCATCGCAATTGGCGCCATCCAAGCTTTTGATAGCCCATAGGCAATACGCAAGGCCCAGCGATGGATTGCGCCAATAGCCTGCGTCCTCGGCACTCATCATCTCGCCCAAAGCGCGCGCGCCCTCTGGGTCTCCAAGGCTCAGCGCCTCTTGCAAGAGCGCAAAAGCCACCACCGGATCAGGCGCGGTTCCAAAACCATCGCGATAGGCAATTCCAAGCCGCGCCAAGGCTCGTGCCGAACCAAGTGCTGCCGCCTGCGCCAAAGCCGAGCGGGCGGCCCCCGGATCAGGCGGAGAGGACGCCAGCGCCAAATCCGCAAGCGCAAGGCCGGCCTGAGCATCCCCCAAGCCAAGCGCTACCCCTAAAAATACCGCCGCACTGCCCGGGTCATTGGCCCGCAAACTCTCCGCTTTGAGCGCAAAACCGCGCGACTCTCCTGCAGACATCGCCGCTTCGATCCACTTTGTCGCCGCCTCAGACTGGCCCGATTGCAGCGCATCTTCGGCCAGAACCACAGCCGCGGGCCCATGTCCTTGTTCTGCGGCTTTGCCAAACCACTCACGCGACAGCCGCGCATCCGCGCCGCGCCCCAAACCGTCTCGATAGGCAATCGCCAGCAAGAACTGTGCCTCTGCCACACCGGCGCGGGCAGCAGGTTCAATCACCTTGAGAGCCTTTTCAGGGTCCGTGACCAGCTCCGCCGCTGCGGTTTGAAAATCCGCGACTGGGGTCGTGCCGCCGTCGGACTGCGCCCGGCCCTGCCCCGCACCCAATGCCGCAACCAACGCCACAGCACAAATCACCACCCCAAAAAATCGTCTCACCACAATCAACCCGTCACTCTCTGACCTGAATGACTCAACCCTAACCGGTGTTACCTTCCGCGAAAAGCCCGTCTCCCGCGAGGCCCACCGACTGCGCGCCAAGCCATTCCACCAAACGATTTCTGACCAAGCGAATACGGGGAACCTCGCGCAGGTCTCCATGGCTTGCCACCCAAAGCGGCACCTTGATTCGCTGCCCCTGTTCTGTGCGCCGCTCAACCCCGGGCAGGGTATCGCCCAAAATACAGGGCAAAAAACATTGCCCCACACCTGCGGCAACCATCCGCGCCAAAACCTGAAAACTATCCGCCACAGCGACAACCCTATGCCCCTCGCGCTCCATCCATTCCGAGGGTTGCGTTCGCGCCAAAATACCACCCAAACCTAACCACCCATTCACCCCCGCCCGCCCATAGACTGCAAAGCCCAACGAACAGGGGCTTTCTCCTTCCATGTCGTCGGGCAGCTTCATCGCGGGGCGCAGCGCCAGATCTGCTTGCGCCCGCGCCAAATCGTGGTGCGCGTTGCCTTGCATCACTTCAACCCGCACCTCTGGATGACGCACCGCAAACTCGGCCAGAAACCCCGGCAAAACGCTTTGGCACAGCGTGTCTGTCGAGGCCAACCGCACCTGCCCCGCAATTGTTCCGGTGCCGCCTTGCATCAGATTTTGGACCGAGGCCACCGCCTGCGCGACTTCGCGCGCGGCATCGATAACTCGAATGCGTTCTGGCAACAGGCGATAGCCTTGGGCGCCGCGTTCAAATACCGCCCCCCCATGAGCCTCCTCAAAGGCTTGAATGCGCCGCAAGACTGTCGCATGGGTCACATTCAGCACGCGCGCCGCCGCAGAAAGCGTTCCACAATCCGCCACCGCGAGTACAAACCTCAAGTCGTCCCAATCAGGGCTGTGCATGAATGAAGACCCCTTCTTCGCAAATGTGAAATGGTCATCCCTGAGTTGCACCTTATAGTCAAAGCCATAAACGTAACTTGACAGGGAGTTTACCAATGAAGCGCTTCTCATTCGCCGTCGCTGTGGCCGCCATGGGCCTCATCGCCGTTCCAGCCCTTGCCCAGGATTTTTCGGGCAACGTCAAAGCCCGTCAGGGCCAGTTCCGCATCCTCGCCATCAACCTCGGTATTCTGGGCGGCATGGCCAAAGGCGAAATGCCTTATGACGCGGCCACCGCTCAAGCCGCAGCAGACAGCATTGCTGCCGTATCGATGATCAACCAAGGCCCGCTCTGGCCTCAGGGCTCTGACAACATGTCGATGGAAGGCACCCGTGCCCTGCCCGCAATCTGGGAAAACCAAGCCGATCTCGGCGCGAAATGGGCCGCACTTGGCGAAGCCGCCAAAGGCCTTCAAGCAGCCGCTGGAACAGATGCAGCCGCAATCGGCGCTGCCCTTGGTGCCGTTGGTGGCACTTGCAAAGCTTGCCACGACGCCTACCGCGCTCCGGAAAGCTGATCGCAGACCATGCGATTGAACCTAGTGCGCCGCAACGTGATCAAAACCTTCTTGGTCCTGACGATCTCCGTCGGCGCTCTTGGCTGGCTCCTAACAGGGGCCAGCCCGCTTCCCTCTGATGGTTTCGCGACACTCGACAGTGACGCCACGCGTGGCGAAGCGGTGTTTTGGGCCGCCGGATGTGCCTCATGTCACGTCGCTCCCGGCACCGAAGAAGCCGACCGCCCCATCCTTGCAGGCGGTCAAAGCTTTGCTTCGCCCTTCGGCACGTTCCACGCGCCCAATATTTCGTCCGACCCCGTCGCTGGAATTGGCTCTTGGTCCGTAGCCGACCTTGGTAATGCGCTCTTGCGTGGCGTTTCCCCTAAGGGGCAGCATTATTACCCCGCCTTTCCCTACACCGCCTATACGCATATGGCGCCCGGCGATGTGGCTGATCTGCATGCCTATCTGCTCAGCCTGCCCGCATCCTCCACACCAAGCCAAGCCCATGACCTCGGCTTTCCCTTCAATATCCGGCGCAGCGTCGGGGTGTGGAAATGGCTCTACCTTCGCAGTGATTGGGTCTTGCAAGACGCCCCCACCCCGGAATTGGAGCGCGGTCGCTATCTGGTCGAGGCCTTGGGCCATTGCGCGGAATGCCACACGCCCCGCACGGCGTTAGGTGGTCTCTCGCAACGCGATTGGATGGCAGGCGCCCCCAACCCCTCTGGTCCTGGGCGCATTCCTGCCATTCATCCCAAGACTTTGAACTGGTCCGTCGAAGAAATCGCCTATTACCTTGAAACTGGCTTTACACCAGATTTTGACAGCGCAGGTGGCCATATGGCTCGGGTCGTCTCCAACTTCGCCCGCCTGCCTGCCACAGATCGCCTTGCCGTCGCGGCCTATCTCAAAGCGTTGCAATAAAAAGGCGCGCAAAATTAAGCGCGCCCTTTCAATATCTTATCAGGCTTTCTTCAGGCTTTTGCCAGCTTCGCCACCCGCGCGTCGCGCAGCCGAGCGAAATCGTCCCCCGCATGATAGGACGACCGCGTCAGCGGCGTTGCCGAAACCATCAAGAACCCTTTGCCGTAAGCCGCTTTTTCATAAGCGGCGAATTCCTCGGGTGTTACAAAACGATCCACGCGATGGTGCTTCGGCGTGGGTTGCAGGTACTGCCCCACAGTCAAGAAATCGATATCGGCGGCGCGCATATCGTCCATCACCTGCAACACACCTTGGCGATCTTCGCCCAAACCCACCATGATCCCGGACTTCGTGAAAATCGACGGGTCCAATTCCTTCACCCGCTGCAACAGCCGCAACGAATGGAAATAACGCGCACCGGGACGCACTTCTGGATAAAGCCCCGGCACCGTTTCTAGGTTGTGGTTGAACACATCCGGCCGTGCGGCCACCACAACCTCCAGCACCTCAGGGGCACATTTCAGGAAATCAGGGGTCAGAATCTCGATTGTCGTGCCCGGTGCGCGATGCCGGATGGCACGGATCGTCTGAGCGAAATGCTCGGCCCCGCCATCGTCAAGGTCATCGCGATCCACGCTGGTAATCACCACATGGTTCAGGCCCAGTTTGGCCACGGCATCCGCCACCCGGCCCGGCTCAAACGCGTCCAAGGTCTGCGGCTTTCCCGTCGCGATGTTGCAAAAGGTGCAGCCACGCGTGCAAATTTCACCCATGATCATCATGGTGGCATGGCCTTGGCTCCAGCATTCTCCCGCATTCGGGCAGCTGGCCTCTTCGCATACCGTCGACAGCTTGAACTCCCGGACAATCCGCCGCGTCTGTGCATAGCCCTCGCCGCCGGGGGCCTTCACCCTGATCCATGCCGGTTTTTTCGGCTGAGCCTGATCAGGGCGGTGCGCCTTTTCGGGGTGGCGCTGTTCGGGGATTTTCAGGTCGCGCAAGGGTCGGTCCTCCATCACTGCCGCTCCTCTAGCACATTGCGCGGACGAAAGGAATTCCGCCCGCGCAAAGCGGCATTGCAATATGACCGCAGATTAGCCGATCAAATGCGCCTCTGGTCCCAAAGCGGCATAATGCTGTTTGAGCCGCCCCAAGGCTATTTTCAAAACCACTTTCCCCGACCGCGCCGCCCAACCCATCTGCTTTTCCACAGTCTCGATCCCTTCCAATTTGCAGCAGCAGCGCAGCACCACATCCCCCAGCCCCGGCCCCAATTCCCGCAGCGCCGTCAAGACCCGGCTCAAGGCCGCGTCGGTGCCCGGCCCGCCGCCGGCGCGCGGCACCGCCGCTCCCCCCCAAACCAGCGCCTCCCAATCCACAATCACGGGTCGGCCGACCTGTGCCATCTCGAAATCCTCGCGCAGCCTCTCGCCTGCCCGCACCAGATCCTCTGCCAGAAACGGCAGACCCGCCTTATCGCGACGCCGCGCCAACCCGAGGACTGGCGATTCTGTTGGCCCATAGCGGTGGTTGCGCTTGCCACTCTCTTCCTCTTCGGCAAATGCCAGAGTTGGCAGGGCATTCAGCCCGGCAAAACCGACCGCCGCCTCCGCCATGCCCCGTGATGCCGCCGATTCCTGCAACGCCATCATCTGCATCAAGGCAGCGCGCCCCGCTGCGGTGATCTGATAGCGCGCAATCCGTCCCGGTGTGACACAGCTGATCCATTCCTTCAGCGCCATCGCTTCTGCAATGGCCCGGTCCACCGACGCTATTCGCGTTGCAGTCCCATCCGGCATCTCCCGCACCACAACGGCCATTTCCATATCGCTCGCCACAGCCAAGACCGCATGATGTTCCATCAAACGTCGCAAAACCCGCAGCCCCTCTCCGCGCAAGTTCTCCTCGCTCGGCGCCGCCTCCCCTTGGGGAAAGGCGCTTGATTTCGGTGGGGTGTGAAGCTCGGTCATCGTTGGCGTCTCCTCATTGGGGGGCCCATTGCGCCCGCTCGCGGGTGCTGGGCCAAGTCGCTGCAAGGCCAATTCCACAAGTATATCGTCCCGCCGAAGTTCGATGCGCCGGATCTGCCGCAGCACTGTAGAAGCATGACAGCCCGCATCGCGCGCCAATTCCCGCATAGAACGCCCTTGCTCAACATGCGCGAGATAGTGCTGCGCGGCATCAGGCACCCAAGTTGGTAAATGAGCAGGCGAAAAGCGGTCGGTCATTGATGCCTCTTGGTCAATCGTGCTGTCGTTGTTGTCCACAGGTTTATCCCCAGACAGAACGCAACCTAGACGAGAAAACGTTACTCAATGGTTAATTGTTTCGATAACGTCAATAATGTTTTTTAACTTGTAAACAATGAGGTGAGGCAGCGCGCGGTGGATAGCATGACGCGCAACACACTTTTTGGTTGAAATATGAAGGGATCTGACAATTCGCAAAGGAGCCTGAAATGTCCATCACCCTTCCAACGGCCATCGCCACGCTGCACCGCCCCGGCCTCTTGGTCCGTTCCGCCCGTGCCGGCCTTGAATGGTATCGCCGCGATAGTCATCTGCGACGCCTCTTGGGTCCAGGCCGCCCCCCTGCCATCGGCGCCGCCCTCGCCCCGCTCATGGCTGCCGAAGAGATGCTGGAACAAGAACGGCGGAGCGGCCATATTGGCTACTCCGCCGTGCGTCACGTGTCCTTGCTCATCGCCATTCTCGCCTAGGCGCAAATGATGCGCGTCGAGGCTTTGGTCGAGGGCGAGGCGCGTTAGACAAACGCGTCTGGCATCGAGGCCTTCTTGTTCACCACATATTCTTCCAGCCCTTCGCGGATCCCGGCATCAATCTCCGGCGCCACATAGTCCGCCAAAAGCTTTTCTACCCGCGCCGAAGCCAGTGCCATCGTATCGCGGCTGCCTTCTTCGGCCCATGTCTCGAAGGGTTTGTAGTCAAACAGATCGGTGCGCCAGAAAGCGGATTTGAAATTCGCCTGCGTGTGCTCACAGCCCAGATAATGCCCGCCCGGTCCCACTTCACGGATCGCGCCCATGGCTTGGGCGTTCTCATCTACTGAAATGCCCTTCGCCAAATGATGCAAAACGCCCAGTTGGTCGGCATCCATCACGAACTTTTCATACGACGAGACCAATCCGCCTTCGAGCCAGCCACAGGCGTGCAACATAAAGTTCACCCCCGACAACAGCCCCATATTCAAGCTATTCGCTGTCTCATAAGCCGCTTGCGCGTCAGGCAGCTTTGATCCGCAGAACGACCCCGCCGACCGATAAGGCAGCCCCATACGCCGCGCCAATTGCCCCGCGCCATAGGTGATATGCGCGGCTTCCGGCGTGCCAAATGTCGGCGCACCCGAATTCATATCGATCGACGTCACGAAGGCGCCGAAAATCGCCGGGCTGCCCGCGCGCACCAACTGGCTATAGGCAATGCCCGCCAGCACTTCCGCCATAACCTGCGTCAGCGTGCCCGCCACCGAAACTGGCGCCATGGCGCCCCCCACGATGAAGGGCGAAATGATCGAAGCTTGGTTATTGGCGGCAAAAACCTCCAAAGCCCCCATCATCGTATCGTCAAAGGTCATCGGCGAGTTGATGTTGATCAGGCTGGTCATCACCGTATTTTGCTGAACAAAGTCTTTGCCAAACAAAATGCCAGACATATCAACAGAATCCTGTGCCCGCGACGGTTCGGTCACCGAGCCCATATACGGCTTGTCCGAAAGCGTCATATGCGCGAACAACATGTCCAGATGCCGCTTGTTCACCGGAATATCTGTAGGCTCGCACACCGTGCCGCCCGAATGGTGCAACCACTTCGACATATAGCCAAGTTTCACGAAGTTGCGGAAATCTTCCATAGTCGCATAGCGCCGACCGCCTTTGGCATCATGCACGAAGGGCGGGCCATACACCGGGGCCAGCACCATGTTCTTGCCGCCAATATCCACCGACCGCTCAGGATTGCGGGCATGTTGGGTATAAGACGCCGGAGCCGTAGCACATAGCTGGCGGGCCAGACCGCGTGGAATATGCACGCGCTCTCCCTCAACCTCTGCGCCCGCCGCCTTCCACCGCTCCAAAGCCTCCGGGTTATTGACGAAATTTACCCCAATTTCCCAAAGCACCGTTTCCGCATTGGCCTCGATGATCTCAAGTGCCTCATCGTTGAGAATTTCAAAGTTCGGGATGTTGCGCTGAATGAACTTCGCCGTCTCGAACGAGACCGAGCTGCGCTCGGCGCGCCGTGCAGCCCCGCCACCACCGCGAGCTCTGCGAACAGGTGCTTCGACATCTGCCATGGGAATCCTCCGTCATAGGGCGTGCGCGCCTTTTCTCTGACCTCTGATTACCCAATGCGCCCGCATCGCCTCATGGCGATTGCGTCCTCTGAGCGACAAACGCGACATGAAGCGCGCAGAGGCGACATTTCCACAAAACCTCCCGCTTCACGCACGCCTGCCCTCTTGCACGCACGCGCGTCGCGCGCTAGCAGATCGCATGCAAAAAACATCCTCCCACGACCGCCTCCTCATCATCGACTTTGGCTCTCAAGTGACGCAGCTCATTGCGCGGCGTCTGCGGGAACTGAACGTGTATTGCGAAATCCACCCCTTCCAAACCGTGACCGATGCGTTCCTCGCATCCTTCGCGCCCAAGGCGGTGATCTTCTCAGGCGGTCCGGCATCGGTTTTCACTGAAGGCGCGCCAAGGCCGCCAAAGTCAGTCTTTGATCTCGGCGTGCCAATCCTCGGGATCTGCTATGGTCAGCAAGTGATGATGCATTGCTTGGGCGGCAAGGTCGAGCGCGGCCATGGAACCGCCGAATTTGGCCGGGCCTTTGTCACTCCAAAGAACGGTGCATTACCGCTCCTGGATGGCTGGTTCACTGATAACCGCGAGCAAGTCTGGATGAGCCACGGCGATCATGTGTCTGAAATCGCTCCGGGTTTTGAGGTCTACGGAACCTCCCCCAATGCGCCTTTCGCCATCACCGCCGACGTGTCACGCAATTTCTATGCGGTGCAATTTCACCCCGAAGTGCACCACACCCCAAAGGGCGCGAAACTCTACGAGAATTTCGTCCGCCTCGCAGGCTTTTCTGGCGACTGGACCATGGGGGCCTATCGCGAAGAAGCCATCGCCAAAATTCGCGCCCAAGTCGGCGACCGCAAAGTGATCTGCGGCCTCTCTGGCGGCGTCGACAGCTCGGTCGCGGCGGTGCTCATCCATGAAGCCATTGGCGACAACCTGACATGCGTTTTCGTCGATCACGGCCTCTTGCGTTTGGGCGAAGCCGAAGAAGTCGTCGCCATGTTCCGCGACAACTACAACATCCCCCTCATCCATGCCGACGAATCCGATCTCTTCCTCGGGGCCCTCGACGGAGTGTCCGACCCAGAGGTAAAGCGCAAAACCATCGGTCGCCTGTTCATCGACGTTTTCCAAAAATACGCCAATCAAATTGATGGCGCAGAGTTTTTGGCCCAAGGCACGCTCTACCCGGATGTAATCGAAAGCGTCTCCTTCTCAGGCGGCCCTTCGGTCACAATCAAATCGCACCATAATGTCGGCGGCCTGCCAGAAAAGATGGGCCTAAAGCTCGTAGAGCCGCTGCGCGAACTCTTCAAAGACGAAGTGCGGGCGCTGGGCCGCGAGTTGGGTCTGCCGCCCAGCTTCATTGGCCGTCATCCCTTCCCCGGACCGGGCCTCGCCATCCGCTGCCCCGGTGAAATCACCCGAGAAAAGCTTGAGATCCTGCGCCATGCGGATGCGGTCTACATTGACCAGATCCGCAAACATAACCTCTACGATGAAATCTGGCAGGCATTCGTGGCCATTCTTCCTGTCAAAACCGTCGGCGTTATGGGCGATGGCCGGACCTATGATTTCGCCTGCGCCCTGCGTGCTGTCACGTCTGTCGATGGCATGACTGCCGATTACTACCCGTTCACCCACGAATTCCTTGGTGAAACTGCCACGCGCATCATCAACGAAGTCAAAGGCATCAATCGGGTTACCTACGACATCACTTCAAAACCACCCGGCACCATTGAGTGGGAATAAGCGAGGGAGAATCACCCTCCCTTTTGTGTCACTCCCCTGCCGTTCACGCGCTTTTGATTTGCAATGGCGCAAATGCTCTTGGCTGAACGCGCGCCTCTAAAATATCGCTGGGGTTGTATTTGGCGCCATTTTTTAATCTTATATCCAAAAAGATATATCTTATAACCATTTGTCCCTTGACGCACTTACGCGTCAAATGTTTGCCTACAGCACATTTTTAAGGGGGCTTGTCCGAGGGCAAGCTGAAATAATGACATTCAGACCATTCTCCTGCACGTCGTGCGGGCATAAAATGCGATTTGCCGGGGCAGATTGTGGCCGGTGCCACGCGCCCAAGACACCGCTTCAGCGGAAATCGACCTATGTGATTGTGATCGTCCTGATCGTTTTGATCGGCGCTTATGTGCTTTTGCTTGAAACCATGGGCGCTTTACCGGACTAGCCTCGCAATCTTGCCCAACCGTTATTCAGCATTGAGCCTGCTCGCACCAGTCGTTAGCACTTAGGCGGGAGCAGGAGATTGCAATGTCCACCTCAGAAAATGGATCGATCCTCAAAGCGGCGCTTTGGATGAGCGGGGCGATTTTGTCGTTCTCGACCATGGCCGTTGCAGGGCGCGCCGCCGCCTTCGACCTCGATACCTTTGAAATCATGTTCTATCGCTCCTGCATCGGCTTTCTTGTGGTCCTTGCTGTTGCCTCTGTGGCTGGCACCCTGCCGCAAATTCGCGCGCAAAAGCTTGGCCTGCACGCCGCGCGCAATCTGGCGCATTTCTCTGGGCAAAACCTGTGGTTTTACGCGATCACCGTGATCCCGCTCGCGCAGGTTTTCGCACTGGAATTTACCTCTCCGCTTTGGGTCTTGCTGCTCTCTCCCCTGATCTTGGGCGAAAAGCTCACCTCGGCTCGGATGCTCGCGGGGCTTTTGGGGTTTGTCGGCATTTTGATTGTCGCGCGACCTTCTCCCGAAAGCTTCAATTCCGGCATTCTCACCGCAGCGCTCGCAGCTGTGGGCTTCGCGCTCTCCGCGCTTTTCACCCGTCGCCTGACCCGGACAGAAACCATCACCTGCATTTTGTTCTGGCTCACCTTTATGCAGATTGGCTTTGGCTTGATCGCTGCCGGATATGACGGCGACATGGCGCTCCCCTCGGCGCAAACCCTGCCTTGGCTGGTGCTGATTGGCTTTGCGGGCCTTCTGGCACATTTTTGCCTGACCTCGGCTCTGGCCATCGCACCTGCGACGATTGTCGTTCCAATCGACTTTATCCGCTTGCCCGCCATCGCGGTTGTCGGGGCCTTGGTCTATGGCGAAGCCCTTGATCCTTGGGTCTTTGTCGGTGCCGTCGTGATTTTTGGCGCGAATTACTGGAATATCTGGATGGAAACCCGCGCCCGTCGGCTGGCCGCCGCAGCCGCAGCGCCATGATCCGCCAAGGGTCACTTTCCGGCGCTCCCCGGCCTACCCGTCCGTCCCCCCCGGACCAAAAGTCGATCCCCCCATGGGCTTGGGGCGGTATTGGGCTTTTGGGGGTGATTTGGGGCGGTTCATTTCTCTCCAACGTGCTCTTGCTGCGCGAATTGGGTGTCGTCACCACTGTGGCTGGCCGCGTCACTTTTGCGGCGGTAGCGCTTTGGCTTTATGTGCTGCTGCGCGGCTACCCCCTGCCGCTCAGCTTGCGGGCATGGCGGGACTTTACCATCATGGGCTTTCTGAATGTCGCCCTGCCCTTTTCGCTCATCGTCTGGGCGCAGCAATTCGTGGCCTCTGGACTGGCCTCTATCCTCAATGCCGCCACAGCCATCACCGGCGTTCTGGTTGCGGCAATCTTCTTCGCCGACGAACGCCTCACCGCGCGCAAGATGATTGGTGTGGCCTTGGGGTTTCTCGGTGTTGCCGTGGCCATCGGAGCAGATGCGCTGCTGAATTTCGACCTCTCCTCCAAAGGTCAAATTGCCCTGCTATGCGCCTCTCTCTCCTACGGGTTTGGCGGTGCATGGGCCCGCGCACGTCTCACCGGCTACCGCCCTGAAGTCGCAGCCGCCGCCATGCTTACCGGAGCGATGGCGCTGTTGATCCCCTATGCGCTCGTGGCCGAAGGGATCCCGCCCACCCAACTCACGCCGACCACATGGGCGGCAATGGCCTATCTCAGCCTCATCGCCACCGCGGGCGCTTTTTTGCTCTATTACCGCACCATGCCCGTCGTCGGTGCCGGCAATCAAAGCCTTGTCACCCTGCTTGTCTCACCTGTCGCCATCGTGATTGGCGCCGTAGTCCTCGACGAAACCCTTGCACCGCGCGCTTATGGCGGCTTTGCCCTTCTTGCTCTTGGCCTTTTGGTAATCGACGGACGCATCCTTGCCCGCTTCAAGAGGGTTTGACCCGCGCCCCTGACAGGTCTATCCCAAGGCCGGACCTGACCGGAGATCGTCATGCTGCTCTACCCCACGCCCGCTGATTGGTTGAACGCACCGCAAAAGCGCGTCTTGCTCCTTGGCATGTCCGGCCTTGGAAAAACTCATGTCTCCAACATGCTGCGTGCGTCGCGAGACTGGTTCCACTATTCCATCGATTACCGCATCGGCACGCGCTACATGGGCGAATATATCGCCGATAACGCCAAGGCCGAAGCGATGAAGGTGCCGTTTCTGCGCGACCTCTTGATGTCCGATTCCATTCACATCGGCTCGAATATTTCGTTCAACAACCTCACGCCCGTCTCCACCTATCTTGGCAAGCCCGGCAACCCGGCCAAGGGCGGTCTGCCAATCGACGAATACACCCGCCGCCAGTCCCAATTCCGCGCCGCTGAAATCAGCGCCTTGCTGGATACTGGTTACTTCATCGAACGCGCCGAGCGGCTCTATCAATACCCGCATTTCATTTGCGACACCGGCGGGTCGATCTGTGAATGGGTGAATGCCGAGGACCCCGCTGACCCCGTTCTCAGCGCCCTTGCCGCCCATACGCTGATGGTCTGGATCGAAGGCTCTCAAGACCATACGGCCGAGCTGATCCGCCGCTTTGATCGCGCGCCCAAGCCCATGGCCTATATGCCGGAATTTCTCGCGCGCACATGGGCCGAATACCGCGCCCTGAACAACCAATCTGACGCCGAGGTAGATCCCGACGCCTTTATCCGCTGGACCTATGCACAGGCCCTCGCCCACCGCCAACCCCGCTATGCCGCCATCGCCCGGCATTGGGGTGTCACGGTTCAAGCCGATGACGTGGCCCGCGTGCATAGCCCACAAGATTTCGACGCGCTCATTGCCCAAGCCATTGCTGCCAAATCCTGAAAATCTATCTCTCTCGTCGAGGACGACAAAATGCCGATCAAACTGCCCGCTACTCTGCCTGCCTATGACGTGCTCTCTCGTGAGGGCGTCATGGTCATGTCAGACGATCGGGCAACGGTGCAAGATATTCGCCCCCTGCGGATCGGCTTGCTGAACTTGATGCCGAAAAAGATCCAGACCGAGAACCAGTTTGCCCGCCTCATCGGGTCCACACCGCTGCAAATTGAACTCTCGCTCATCCGCATGTCCGAGCATCAAACAAAAAATACCGCTGCCGAACATATGGAGGCCTTCTATCGCCCCTTCGAAGAGGTCGAAGCCTCAGGAGAAAAATTCGACGGCCTGATCATCACGGGCGCCCCTATCGAACACCTGCCCTTTGAAGAAGTCACCTATTGGGACGAGTTGACCCGCGTCTTTGACTGGACGCAAACCCATGTCCAATCCACCTTCGGCGTTTGCTGGGGTGGCATGGCGATGATCTGGTATCTGCACCGGGTGCAGAAACACATTCTCGACGCCAAGGCCTTTGGCTGCGTGCGCCATCGCAATTGCCAACCCGCATCGCCCTATCTGCGCGGCTTCTCTGATGATCTGGTCATGCCGGTCTCGCGCTGGACCGAACTCAAACGCGACGAAATCACCGCGGCTCCCGGTCTCTCAATCCTGCTCGACAGCACAGAAACAGGCCCCGCCTTGGTCGAAGACGCCGCGCATCGCGCGCTCTACATCTTCAATCACTTCGAATATGACAGCGGCACCCTCAAAGAAGAATACGACCGCGACATTGCAGCCGGCAAACCCATCAATGTGCCTGCGAACTATTACCCAGACGATGACCCCAACCAAAAACCGCTAAACCGCTGGCGCAGCCATGCCCATCTGCTTTACGGCAACTGGATCAATGAAATCTACCAATCCACCCCCTTTAACCTCCAAGATATCGGCAAATCATGATCACCCTTAGCCTCTCTGCGCTGGCCCTCGCCGCCGGGGGGGCCCTGATCGACCGCCGTGCAGACTGGTGCGAAGCACGCGCCGAAGCGCGCTTCCCACCAACAGGCCAATTCATCGAGGTGAATGGCGCAAGCGTCCACGCCCATGTCGAAGGGGAAGGCCCGGATTTGGTGCTGATCCACGGGGCCTCTGGCAATACCCGCGATTTCACCTTCGCATTTGCACGCCGCATGGCACGAAATTTTCGCGTCACAGTGTTCGACCGCCCTGGTCTTGGCTGGTCCGGCCGCACGTCATCGCGTTATGGCGGCGCCTTTAATTCCAAGGCCGAAAGTCCACGCGAACAGGCCCGCCACCTGCAAGCCGCCGCCGATGCCCTTGGTCTGTCGCGCCCATTGGTGCTGGGTCATTCCTATGGCGGAGCCGTCGCACTCGCTTGGGGCTTGGAGCGACCCGCCGATACAGCCGCGCTCGTGATTGTCTCCGGGGCCTCCAATCCTTGGCCCGGCTCCCTATCCCCCCTCTACCCAATCACCGCCTCTGCGCTCGGTGGCGGTCTCTTGACGCCGCTCCTGACGGCGCTCGAGCCTGAAACCCAAGTCGAGAAAACCACTGCCGCAATTTTCGCGCCCGATCCGGTGCCGCCGGGCTACCTCAAATACATTGGCGCCGCGCTGACACTCCGGCGCGAAAGCTTTCGCGCCAATGCGCGGCAAGTGAACAGCCTTTACGCCCATGTCAGTGAAATGGCGCGCGCCTATCCGGGCCTCACCATGCCAGTGGAAATCATCCACGGCACCGCGGATACTGTGGTGCCACTCACTGTGCATGCCGAGCCGCTTTCCCGCCAGATCCCCGGCGCGGTGCTCACCCGTCTCGAGGGCATTGGGCACATGCCCCACCATGCCGCCCCCGATGCTATCGAAGCAGCCATCCAGCGCGCGGCCGCGCGCGCGGCCGAGCGCGCGTCTGTGAGCCTCAAATAATCGCAACAAAACCGACCCGACGATTGGGATTGCTTCATGACGCAAACCAGACGCCACCCATACGTAAATCATACGTGAAAAAATCAGCACTGCTTGCCTTTCGCAGCGCGCCAGCGATACTGGGGTGACTGTGTTGAAATCTGTGATGCCTTTTGGCGCAACCCATTGTGAGGGCTCATGAAAAAGCCATTTGACGGTGCCATTTCCCGATTTTTCGAAACCGAAGCGCCATCCGAGATCCGCGACAGGCTCCTGCGTGCAGATAAGGACGAAATCCTCAGTGATACCTATCCGCATTCAGATCGGATGAAGAAAAAATCCTATGAAAAACAGATGGATGGGCTGCAAATTGAACTTGTGAAAATGCAGTCTTGGGCCCGGGACACAGGAGCGCGCATCGCCATTGTTTTCGAAGGACGGGACGCAGCAGGAAAAGGTGGCACTATCAATGCCTTCCGGCAAAACCTGAACCCAAGATCCGCCCGCGTCGTCGCCCTCTCCAAACCAAGCGAAGCCGAGGCCACCCAGTGGTATTTTCAGCGTTATATCAATCACTTGCCAAGCGCTGGTGAAGTAGTTCTCTTTGATCGCAGCTGGTATAACCGGGCTGTTGTCGAACATGTTTTCGGATTTTGCTCGCACACGCAACGCGAACACTTTTTCGCTCAAACACCTGATTTTGAACGCATGTTGGTCGATGAAGGCATTCAACTTTTCAAGATCTGGCTCAACGTCTCCCGACCAGAACAGCTTCAGCGTTTCCTGGACCGTGAGAAAGACCCACTAAAGCATTGGAAACTCTCCAAAATCGACGTCGATGGCTTGCCCAAATGGGATGCCTATAGCAGCGCAATTGCCGAAACGCTGCATCGCCCCCATAGCGAGATCACCCCTTGGACCGTGATCCGCTCCGACGACAAAAAACGCGCCCGCCTCCAAACAATTCGCCGCGTCCTAACTGCGATCCCCTATGCGGAAAAGAATGAAAAAGCCCTTGGATCATGGGATGCCAGCATCGTCGGCGGGCCTGAGATTTGGGATGAGTAAACAAGGCTATCATCACGGAAACCTACGGCAAGCCCTTGTTGAGGCTTGCCTTTTATTGGTGCGCGAGAAAGGTCCGACAGGCTTTACGCTCTCCGAAGCCGCACGCGAAGCCGGTGTCACTCCGGCCGCCGTCTATCGCCACTTTCAAGGTCGAGAAGACCTCATCGCTGAAGCGGCCCGACAGGGTTACGAAATATTCACGGATGTGATGCAATTTGCCTATGACAAGGGCCAGCCCTCCGCCCTCGCCGCTTTTGAAGCCACTGGTCGGGCCTATCTGGCTTTTGCACGCAAATATCCGGGACATTACATCGCGATGTTTGAAAGCGGAATCAGCATGAACCGCACCGCGGATTTGGCTGCGGCCTCCTCTCGCGCATGGCGCGTCCTTGAAACCGCCGCATCCGACCTCGTGCGCCAAATCCCCGACAGCCACCGCCCCCCGGCCTCCATGGTTTCCGCCCATGTTTGGGCCCTGTCACATGGTGTGGTCGAACTCTTCGCGCGCAACAGTCCCGGCTCGCAAAGCCCGTTTGAGCCTGAGGATCTATTGGAATCAGGAATTGGCGTTTATTTGCGGGGTCTTGGCCTGATTTCGGCAGACCGCTAAACGAAAAAAGGCGCCTCGAAAGGCGCCTTTTCTTGACTTTGTCGTTCCAGATCAACGCTTGGAGAACTGGAAGCTCCGGCGCGCTTTCGGCTTACCGTATTTCTTACGTTCCACAACGCGGCTGTCGCGTGTCAGGAAGCCTGCGGCTTTCAGAGCAGCGCGCAGAGTGGGATCGTAAAGCTGCAAAGCCTTGGAAATCCCGTGCTTCACAGCACCGGCTTGACCCGACAAACCACCACCAGCGACAGTCGCATAGACGTCGAACTGGCCTTCCACATTCGTGATCTGGAAGGGCTGGCGCAAAATCATCTGCAACACAGGGCGGGCAAAATACGCCGCCATTTCCTTGCCATTCACGGTGACCTTACCTGTGCCGGGCTTGATCCAGACACGGGCAACCGCGTCCTTCCGCTTGCCGGTGGCGTAGGAACGGCCGAGATCGTCACGCTGAGGCGCGCGGGGCGCGGCCTCTACGGCGGGAGTGGCAGCGCCAGTCGCGCGCGCCAAGTCTTCCAACGAATTAAGTTGCTCAGCCATTGATTACACCCGAGTATTCTTGGAGTTCATGGATTTCACATCCAGCACTTCGGGGCTCTGCGCCTCGTGCGGATGCTCGGTTCCGGCGTAAACGCGGAGGTTCGTCATCAGCTTACGCGCCAGAATGTTCTTTGGCAGCATGCGCTTGATGGCTGCAGTCACAACACGCTCAGGGAACTTGCCGTTCAGCAGCTCTTCCGCGGTGCGGTTCTTGATGCCGCCCGGGTAGCCAGTGTGCCAGTAGTAGACTTTGTCGGTGCGCTTTTTGCCCGTCATCTGCACCTTTTCGGCGTTGATGATGATGACATTGTCACCGCAGTCCATATGGGGAGTAAACATTGCCTTGTGCTTGCCGCGCAGGCGCATGGCAACGATCGAGGCGAGACGGCCAAGAACAACGCCTTCAGCGTCGATCAGGATCCATTTCTTCTCGATGTCTGCCGGAGTCGCAGAAAAGGTTTTCATCGTCGGAGTGCCCTTTGGTTCAGACAAAGCGCAGCACGTATTGCCGCGCCGAATTCGATTGCCGGGTTATACAAGCTGCAAAGGCACCGTCAAGCAAGTCAAACATCAATAAATTGTTTAATATCAGTATCTTAAAAAATAGGTATCATTATACCCCATGATTTTTCGGAAATCTCGCCTTTCGGGCTGCCGAAAATCTGTGCCTACCCCCCATCCCTGCTTCACAGTATCTAGGCTTTATCCGGCAAATCACCGCAATCCGCCCCTTTCGGCAATAAGTCTGTCCATTCCAACGCGCGTGGTGATGGATTTTGCCGTGACTGCTGTTTTTTCGTAAATCCGCAACGGACTGCGACGCTCTTTATCGATGGTAATCCTGATCAGCGCGCCGACATTGGCCTCAGCAAGCCACACACGGAGAAGAAAGGCACGCTTCCGTGCTGGCGTGACTGATCCCATCCGTGAGAACGCGTTGCGCCGAAGTTCACGTCGGCACTTTTATTTGCTTGGTGGGATCGCATAGGTCATGGAAGCCCGCGCCACTGGCTCTGCCACGCCTTCGGAAAACAACAACACATCGCCAACCGAGAGCAAGCGCCCCAGCTTCAAGATCCGAGTTTCCGCAATCAAATCTGTATTGGCTGCAGGTTTCCGCATGAAATCCATGGAAATATTTGTGGTCACGGCCAAAGATACAGGCCCAATCATCGCTAGCGTCGCCAAGTAAACCGCAACATCAGCCAGCGCAAACATTGAGGGGCCAGACACCGTACCACCGGGGCGCAAATGCCGCTCCTCCACCTTCAGCCGAACCCGAAGTCGCATCGGCGCAACTTCTTCCACAAGAAAATCCTTGTGCACCTGTGGAAACTCATGCTCCAAAAACGCGGTTAGATCTTCTGCAGTCATTACCAGCTTTGATTGGCTCACGTCTTTTCTCCCCTTCTCTTGGCGATTAGAGTTGTCGCCAAAGCGGAGGAACACAAGATGGCAATCTTAAAACGTCACGACACAGGCGCAGTCGCGCATTTAACGTTGAACATACCCGAAAAGCTCAATCCGCTGTCAGACGCGATGATTGCTGCGCTACAAAAAGAATTTGATACCCTGTCAAACGATCCAAACATCCGCTCTGTGATCCTCGCAGGTGCGGGCAAGGTCTTTTGTGCAGGCCATGACTTGCGCGAAATGCAAGCGGGCCGTCAGGCCGAGGATTCAGGGCGCGCCTATTTCAAGGACCTCTTCCAGCGCTGCGCCACAATGATGCAAACCATTCGGAAAATGCCTCAGCCAGTAATTGCCCAAGTTCATGGAATAGCAACCGCCGCTGGCTGCCAACTGGTCGCTTCCTGCGATCTCGCCGTTGCGGCTGAGGGCACTAAATTTGGAGTAAATGGCGTCAATATTGGCCTGTTTTGCTCTACGCCGATGGTTGCGCTCTCGCGCAACATCCCGCGAAAGCAAGCTTTTGAGATGCTCAGCACGGGCAGCTTCATCTCTGCCGAGCGCGCCGAGGCTTTGGGATTGATCAACCGCGTTGTTCCTGTTGATAAATTAGAGGCCGAAACCATGACCTTGGCCGAAACCATCGCAACCAAACTTGCGGCAGCCGTAAAAATTGGCAAATCCGCCTTTTACGATCAACTCGAGATGCCCTTAGACGCCGCCTATGCGTTTACGGGCGAGGTCATGGTTGAAAATATGCTGTGGCGCGACACCGACGAAGGTATCACAGCCTTCCTCGAAAAACGCGCGCCAGATTGGCAACAGCACTAACACCGCGCATATCGCTAATATAATTCTTTGCTTTGGCGTTTTACTCAGGGTCTGGTGGTGATATTCTTTCGCCCATACCCTCAGAGGAGAGTGGCTGCGTGAGGCCCATGGCCAAAGTTCTCAAGATCCTGCCCATGGTACTGGTGGCGGGTGGTGCGTGGGCCTCTGAACCTATGGCCCTCGCACCCAATGCCTTTCCCGCGACAGAGATCGCATGGGTCACGTTGGGCAGAGACTTGTTTTATGATCCTATCCTCTCTGGTAACCAAAATATCGCCTGCGCGACCTGTCACCATCCCAGCCTCGCGTCTGGCGACGGAGTGTCGCTCGGTTTGGGTGAAGGGGCAACGGGATTGGGCCTTGCGCGCGCACCCATGGCTGCTCAAATGCCGCGTGCGCGCATCCCTCGCAATGCGCCAGCCCTATGGAACGTAGGCGCGTCTAAATATGTTACCTTTTTCCATGATGGCCGCGTCACCCTCGACAGTGAGGCGCCGCATGGCATCCGCATGCCTACGGGCCGCGCACTGCCGGCGCCGGTTTCATCCCCTTTGGCCGCGCAAGTAATATTGCCGCTGCTTTCCCCCGAAGAGATGGCTGGCGCACCCGGTGAAAATTCTATTGCCGACCGAGTGGCTGCCGAAGATATCACAAGCGATACAGGGGCTTGGGCCCTCATTACAGCGCGAGTGGCCGAAATCCCCAGCTATCATGATCGTTTTGAGCGCCTCACTGGGACTTCGCCGCAAATTACAGACCTCGCCGAGGCGCTTGCCGCATTCATCACGTTCGAGTTTCGCGCCGTGAACAGCCCTTGGGATAAGTTTCTTGCAGGTGAAACCGACGCCTTGTCGGTGGATGCACAACGCGGCGCCCTGCTCTTTTTCGGTGACGCGAAATGTAGCACGTGCCACTCGGGCGCACTTCAAACCAATCATGGGTTCCATGCCATCGGCATCCCCCAACTCGGCCCCGGCAAGGCAAAGGCAGCAGGCCTGCCCAGTTACGCCGACATTGGCCGCCAAGCGATTACGGGTAATGAAGAAGACCGATACCGCTTTCGCACCCCGTCCCTTCGGATGGTCAGTCTCACCGGACCCTATGGGCATTCTGGCGCCTATGGGAGCCTCGAGGCAGTCATTC
>Ga0102815_10000367_pt1 | contig 31989 bp, 13 predicted proteins | sample ColrivemetaGS759_FD_79113 | JGI IMG/M metagenome (GOLD analysis project Ga0102815, IMG submission 79113) | Estuarine microbial communities from the Columbia River estuary - Ebb tide ETM metaG S.759 | ecosystem: Environmental > Aquatic > Marine > Intertidal zone > Estuary | place: USA: Columbia... | reverse complement strand
AGGAGAGCAAGAGCATGTTTTATCAAAGTTACTTCCTTTACCAGCCCAATCATAAGTTTCTTCACCTGCAGGTTTAAACGTATCAGAGCTAAAGCAACCCATTCTTTGGCAGAACGTCATAATCTTAGTGGCCAACTGTTCAATAGTTGTGATTTGATCTATTTTAGATTGATCAAGTCCTGTGTAGAAGTTATTAAAGGTAAACTCTTTATGAAGTTTATTAAAGTAAGTGTACTGAAATAACATCATTTGATTAAGATTACTTTCATCTGGACATGGATTACATCGATCAACAGGTTCACAAAGTATTGATTCTATGTAAGAAGAAAAACAATCTTCTATTTCACAATAGTTATTGATTAGGTAGTTGTTTTCTCCAATGATTGCATTGTAAAATCCTACTTGATCAAAAGTAACTACAGTCTCCTTAAATGATTCTAAAGTCATTTCAGCAAGTACTTCATTACCTTGAATGTCTTGAATCTCTAAAGTAGTATCAGTATTACCCTTGTTTTGGATAAGGAAACTAGAACAGTCAGTTTGAGTAATTACTATTGAATTACAAATAACTATCTCTAAATCGTAATCATAAATACCACAAGCATCATTAACTTTAGCGTTAATCTTGTAAACACCCAACTCATCTAATTGTATAGCTACAGTATCAGTTAATGAACCTACTGTTTCTAATAGCACTACATCGTTAGGGTCAGTTATTTCCCAGGTTATGGTTTCTGAAGAGTTTGTTGGTACGTTTAATGTTACTGAAGGAGTTATAATTACTTCTTGGTTAATGGTGAAGCAACCATCATCTTGCTTGGAGCCAGATAAATCAAAAGAAACATCAGGTCTATGCTCGTTTACAATTAAATTAGTTGTTAAATCATTTTCTAAATAAGAAGAAATAGAATCAACATCATAAATAGTAGTGTTTCCTGTGAAAACAGTAGCAAATTGCCTATCCCAAGCCAATAAAGACTCTGTGTTAAAGGTTCTTTGTCTTACTTTTAATTGATAATTACCTTCAGAAAACGTATCAAATTTACCTTTAGAACCTTCACTTATGAACTTGTTGTTGAAATACCATTTAGCTGAACCTAATGAATTAGAAGTTAAATAGTAACTAACATCATAAGAACAAGGATCATTTATGTAAGATAAATAAGGATAGGGTTTTAAGTATTCTGAATCACTAATGTCAGTAACTAAAGGAGCCATTAGTATTGTGATTGTTAAATCCTCTGAATAAACATCAAAAACTTGCTCGTAAGTAGTGTAACCATTTATTTCAACAGCAACTAAAGGACTAGAACCATCTGTAATTAAAGCACTAAAACTACTTGTTGATAAACCTGTGAAGTTAAAACTATTAGAAGGATCTGGATCTATTATGATTTGATCAGCAATCAAAGCATTTAAGTTCTTATCTATTACGTTTATAGTTAAATTCATTATTTAGAAATTATAAGGGTGAATGTTATTAACAAAATTGCACCTTGAGCTATGCTTATCAAAAAGAGTTTAGCATTTAATTTATTCTTGTTCTCAAGTTCTTGCTCTATTTTCAACTTTTCTATTTCTATTTTAGTTACAAGATCCTTAATTTCTTCTAAAGTTTTTTTGGTTGTTTGTATTTTGAGATTAGTTATTTCTTTCTCTTTTTTTAAAGCTTTTTCTGCTTTTTTAAGATTGTTTTTTAATTCAGGAAATTCTTTAGAAATCTGTTTAAGAGTTCTTTTAGCCACATAAAACTCTGTAAAATCGTCAGTTGTTAGCAAAACCATTGTACCACAAGAGTCTGTTTCTATTTTCCTTGAATCACATTGACTGTAAGAAGTTAATGAAATTAATAATACGATTGTAAAAATTATTGATCTAGCCATTGTAATGCTTCCTTTTTATCTTGTTCACTAATTGTTTTATTCTTTATTAGCTTTTCAATAGTAACAACAGATCCTTTGATGTTTGTAACAAGTTCTTGGTTTATTTTTCCAATAGAATCTAACACTACATCATAGTTTTCTATTTCAGACTCTTGAAACTTAATCAATGAATCTGCTTTACTAATGTAAATTTTAGAAACAGAAAGTTCTTTGTTTACTTTTTCGAACTTCTTTAAACCTGTTATTTTTTGGGTAACAAAACCTATTACTATTCCTATAAAAGCTGTTACTACTGCTTTAATTATTTCACTTTTTATCTCCTCCATCTTTCTTAAATTTTTCTACAATTCCTGCTGCCAATAATCCTGCGCCTGTTGTGCAAAAGAATTGAATAGCTGATAAACTACTAGAAGTTTGAGACTTAATGTTTAAAACGAAATAAGTTCCAGCTCCTATTGACCATAAAATAAGTAACACTCCTAGCACTCTTTTGCTAGAAATGTTACTGTCTTTTTCAAATACTTCTCTAATCCAACTCATCAAACCACTCTTCTAATAACAATGTGTAAGAGAATTTATTTCCAAAATTAGTCCTTGATTTTTCGCATACTTCCATGAAGAACTTGAAATCATAAGGATCTTGGAATACTTGACACCCTGCAGACCATTTATCAACTCTTTGAGATGGCCCATTAGAATTAGCCCTATGACAATTAATACCAAAAAGACCTTCTTGAGTATCTGTCATGTCTAACTTATCATCTTTGTTGTTGTCTCTGTACACTTTAGCTACTCCTGTTTGAACAAGAGCCTTATACGTATTCTTATGAAGTCCTAGACTCCATAAAGACTTATGATGCCCTTCACAAAGAATTGCTGTTCCGTTTACATTCATTGGATTTTCTCTCCAATAAATTCCTGGATCAGTAGTGATACTAAAGTTTAATCGATTCCAACCTTGATTCTTCCATAACACTACTAATTTATCATTAAACGTATTAGCATTATCATTTTTAGATCTAATCCCTATCAAGTTGAGATTAAAGTTTTTTGAGTCATTACGGAATAAAGGATAACCCTTTGATTCCATGACTTTTATAATTTTTTCAGTACTGTACATAATTTTTGATTTAACATTCTAATTTAATCATTAGTTTTTCTTCTTCAAAAATTTCCTTTGGTGTAGTTTGCCAATAATTAGGAAAAATGTCATCATAGATTTTAGCTATTGCTTCAGAACAGATTACTTGATTACTGTTTTTAGGTCCTGGATAAACACTAAAAACAATTCTAAACAATTGAAAGATAGTTAGATTTAAAAACTCGTAATTTTTCCCCAATAAATCACTAATTTTATCAAATCCATTTTTTCTTCTCATTGTGTAGTTTTTCGGCTTTAAAAAGCAAAGTTCATCACCATTATCCTCATGATCCTTTATCCATTTACTCAATGGTTTAGTAGGGTAAAAACCTTTTGATTTAGCTTCGTAAACCCAAAGCTCATCAAAGCATTCTCCTACTATTGCAGCGTGGTTGTATTTACAATTGGTAGCTTTTTGAATAAGCCATGAAATAGGGCTTCTTTTAGTTGATACTAAAATAATGTCAAATACTTGAATCTTTGAACCTTTGTGAATTAATTGCATTTTTGTTTATGTTTAAAGTACGACTATAGGTATTATTCTTTCTACCTCAAGTTCCAAAGCCTTCAATTTACTTTTACTTAATTTAGTAGGCTTATCCCAAGCGTAGACTAAGAATCCTTTAAAATGCCACTTTCCATTCTTATCTACAAATCTTTTATCATAAATCGCAACATAATAAATGCTATTCATACGGTATTGAGGCATTCTATGTTTAAAATAAGGATTTGAATGTTTGCTTACGTCAGGAATGTACAAAACTTGTTTGTTTTTTAGTCTTCTAAAAATAGGTTTAAAAGGTTCTATAACTTGGTTTTGCAGTTCTTGCATTAAAGAATTAGATTCTTGTCCTAATCCTTCAGAAAAAACACTCATTCGTTTACATTTGTAACCACTAGTTGATGTGATTCCATTGTGAAACAAATTAACATTAGTGTAACTACATCCGTAATTATCAGCGAGTTCTTGAGTGAGATCATCTAAAGGATCAAAGTCTATTGATTCTGAAATGTAATCTCTCCGTACTAAAGGAGGAGGGTTTTTACCCATTATAACATGAGACAATGATACTACTTTTTCGTAGCAATTAGTCGGTCCGTTTACGAAAAGGCAACTAATTAAGCTAAATACTATCGTGAATACAATAGCATGTCTTTTTGTTAAAGCCAGACTTCCTATTTCTAACTTTAAGTTTTTCAAATCTATTTTCATTTTTACTATAATTGTGTTGCACTATTTACTAAATCTGTTAATGTTTGCCAACCTGCTCCATTATCTGAAATTGTTTCTACTTGTATGTTATTTCCACTCAAATCTTTTAGCTTCAAAGTTCCGTTGTCATCATAATACGTATCTTTATTGAGATCAAGTATTAAGTCGAAATCGTACTTCTCCTGTAAAGATAAAGGAACATTGTTTAATTTACCAACTGCCATTATCTCTTGTATTTCTGAGTCTTGAAGTATGCCTCTAACAAGGATTAATCCCTCTAAAGTCATGTCTGTGTATTGCTCTGATGCAAAATCAACTCCAAGAGGTATTCCACCCACGTACAAATCATAAGTAGTTTGGGAACTTCTAAAGAAATCAAAATCTCTTACTAATGTCCTATTGTTTACTTTATCAATTCTTTTATTTTGATTTAAAGGAGTTATTTGTAATTCATCAGATGCTCTCATTTTCAAATTTGTAACATCAGAAGAATCTACTCCATAAAACCTAGCTTCTCTTCCTGTTGTGTTTAATCCTGCGATAAATCCTATTTGATTATCTAGCAATGGGTCTGCGTTTTTTCTGTAAACAACTCTTATTACGTTATCTACTGAAGAATTATCATCACTAAACCAAGTTAAAGTCCTAGAGGCAACAAAATCAAAATCTTTAATTGACATTAGTAAAGTAAATCCTTCTGTAGTATCTATCTGAGGAAGACCACTTATTTTAAGATACTGTTCTTTACTAGCTTCAAACTTTAAACCATTTCTTCGTGTAGGAAACCCACTTTTAGTTTCAATTACCGTATCTATGTTTGTATCAGCATTGAATACACTTGACGGGTTTAAATTACCGATGTTGTCAATTAATTGTGAGGAAGAGTTCATGGTTGTAGCATAACTACAAAGAGGACTGTAACTATCTAATTCACTTCCTAATGTGCTTTTGCATTGAGTCTCTGTTAGAACCCCATCATAAACTCTTACGCTTTGATAGTATTTGTAGTATCTTTGTGGAGATAAAACACCTATAGTAAAAAGAAATTGACTATTTTGTGTATCGTTTAAAGGAATGTAAGTCCTATTTCCTTCATTAACTTTTATACCATTTACGAACAACTTAAAATCACCATTTGTATCAGCAGTTACAGTATAAAGGTTTGATTTATCTAAATTTGATAATCCTAAATCAGTTACAAGAAAAACATTTGAAACACTAGAATCTACTATAGATAAGTAAATTTGACCTAAATTATTTGATCTTAAAGAAATAAAATCTGAAGTAAACCAAGCAATAGCTACATTATTACTAACATTAACATCAGTTTTAGCTAAATTTCCTCTCCAAGAAACTGTCCAACCATTTGTCCAATCTGTAGCATGTTGAGTTGTTCCACTTTCTAGGTTAATACTTATTATGCTTGAACTTGGTCTAAACGTTTCCCATAGTCTACCCATGTCCAAACCGTACAAATCTTCTGTCTCTCCTGTATAGAAATCTTTAACTAAACAATTTGTTGTAATTCCTTGTGTTTCTGTTGTTAAGCCTAGTTCTTCATCAGTCCAATTATCAAACTCAATTTCTCTTGTTGTAGAATTTGGATTAAAGAACTTTGTTGAGCATTCTAAACCTGTATAAGTTCCTTGATCATTTACTTTATCTAAAGTAGTAAAGAAAGTAACATTGGTAAAACTACCACTATCGGGTAACCCAAACTTATTAAAAGATTCTACAAATTCATTTGTAGCTTGTTTGTCTAAAAAACAACAACTTGAAAATTCTTTAGGTTTTTCGTCGCCTAAATTTCTGTTTACTCCATAAATAGCAACTCTATCCGTAGGTGTAGGTTGAGTAGCAGAAGTAAGAGAGATTACGTAAGTTTTATTTCTATAAAATACTGTTAAGTCTTTTGTAGTTCCGTTGTAGCTAAAAACAAAAGTAGCCCATTCATTTACAAAAAACTCATCTAAAGCAATAGGAAAAAAAACAGAGCCTAATACTGCACTTGGACTTCTCAAGTCAATAACAAGTTGTGGGATTGAATAATTAACAAACAATCTAGTACCGTAAAAAGTACCTGTTTCTGTTCTGTCACTATATAATGTAGTACTAGCGATTTGATCTCCTACTTTACAAAAGAAAGCTAATGTCCAATCTTGATCTAATTGTATAGGATTATCTACTATAGGCAAAGAAAAAGAAGTCCTCCTATACCCTAAACTAGAGTCCCAAGATAAACACTTAGGACTATGGTTTCTGTTAAATCTTCTGTGTAAACTTCTTGTTACATTACTCATTTCCTGTAATTAAGTCGTCCTCTACTTCTTCACTAAGTTCTACAATAGAAAAAGATTGAGGAAATGGGTATAATTCCTCTTTTGCTCTAATAAGAATAGTGAAATTTCCATAATCTAAAGGTATTTCAGTATCAACTAAATCCTTGTAGGTTTTACCTTTATCAAGTGAGTATTCTAAATTGTAATCCTCTTTAGTATCTACAATTGTTACGGTTACTCCTGTATCTGTTGTAGCTAAATTATAAGTAATTGGTTGCATCCAATTATAATTGTTAAGAGGATTACTAGGATAGGATAATGCTCCAATGAAATAGTTACTTGTTTTATAGTTCTTAGCTTCTGTAAGTACATTGAATTGACCATGGCGAATAAACTCTCCAAGCATTCCATCTACTTCGCTTTTATACAAATTAGCATAAGTTCCTGTTACAGTTTCACTTAAACTTTTTGATGAGAATGTTTCTGTTTCTAGTTCAACATCATTACCCTCATCATCTTTTACTGTGCTTTTAACGATTTCTTTGAAGAAGTAATCTACAGAAATAGAGTAACTTTGATCATTAATTCTTAATCCTTTGACAAACAAACGAGTAGTAATACCTTTGTCTGTAAATTCAAGATAGTTTTTATTTTGTAATTCATTATCTATGTCTTCTACAGTTGCTCTGTAAATGTCGATAGTTTTTCCTCTAAATTTATAACTGTGTACTTTCATAATCTTATCTGTATAAAATTTTATAATCGAATCCTACTGAACCTAGTCCACTTCCTGTATAAATTGGAACAGGTCTTATGCTAAATACGTCAGATACTCCAATGTTTGAATCTATGTAATTTGCTAAATTTGTAAGACTATCTCCTGCAGGAGGGTAAATAAATACATTGCTTGTAGATGCTGAACGTATTTGCCATTTTACCGAACTAATGTAAGTGTCTTTAATTTCACTTGTATCATCTATTTCAATTTGCCCTCTAAAGGTTACGTTTGCAGAATCAGAAGTATTTGAATCTACTGTGAATGATTGGAATTGGTAATTTTTTTCTTCTACCGAATCTCTAACATTTTTCCAACTAGGTATAGACTCGTCCACTAAATTTAAAATATTCAATGGATTATCGTATTCCATACCTTTGTTTCCTGTAGTAATTACAATAGTACCATTCTTTAGAATAATCTTATTTAAGTTAGTATTAAATAACTGTAGCCTGTCAAAGTCTCCTCCCCCTATTTGTGAACTTATACCTGTAAAATTACCATTAGAATCATAAGCGAATATCTCTATACCTGTTTTAGATTGGAAGTATTGTGTAAGTAAATTAAAATTACCGTCACTAAAAACTTTTTCAAATGATGAATCACTAATGTTAAAATCAAATGTACTACCATCGGATTCTACTCCTCCAAACCCTAAAGAATTAATTGTTTGTGTAAAGTTACTAGATTGGTTAGTGAGAAAATTTAATATATCATTACTAAAAGAATTTAGAGTTTTAGCACTAGAACTAAATAAATTTCCACTACCATCAGAAAAATTTACGTTCTCACTAAAAGTAGAAGCCTGTTTGTCGTAGATGTCATTAGTATCTAAATCAGTAATAGTAACATTATCTAGCTGTCCATCTTTAAAAACAGTATGTTGTGCATTAACTCCCTCTATTGCTTGAGAAGAAATATAAGTTTGTGAATTATTTCTTCCATTAAATAAGATTGAACTTCCGGCTAATAAAGTAGTACCATTAATTAAATCGGAAACTAAACTACTTTGTACAGGTCCTACAATAAGTCCTTGGCTATTTATAGTTAAACTTATCGAATTAGATGCTTGGACTATTAAATCCAATATAGCTAAAAACTGTATAGAGTAACTTCCATCTCCATTTAAAACTGCATTCTTAGTAAGGTCCCCTAATAAGTCAATGGATTTATTAGTAGAGTCATATTGAGTACCACTACCATTATTTTTAGTGATACTATCTTGTACATTTTTCCAACTTGGAATAGATTTATCTACTAAATTAGCTAAGATAGGAACAGTTTGGTATTTTACTCCCCCCACATCATTGGTATCTATTAAAATACCAGTATTGGTAAGTTGTATTGAATTAGCTCCCTTTACTATTCTTGAATTAGCTGAATCAGAATAAACCCCATCCCCTTTTAATGTTAATTGTACTGTATTATTTGATAGATCAACATTTAAAATAGCTTGTTCTGTATTAGCTGTATTATTAATAGCAACTGATAAATTAGTAGCTGTTTGTTGAACTACAGCATTAAAATCCGTACTTTGAGTTGTATCTGTTTTACCTCCTGGGTTTGCAACAGTTGTATGAAAACTTGGAGGGTTTCCGGGTCCTCTGTAAGTTAATGTAGAAGTAATAGTGGTTAAAATAAAATTGGCTAACCTAGAAGCATCAGTACCTAACTTTAGTTCTTTTAAGTTACCTAAAAGTTCTGTTATAGCTAAAGAGAGAGTTCCTCCTAAGTCAACTGAATTAGTAGTACTATTCCAAGTCGTTCCATTACCATTGGTAATAGAAGCTCCCCCCGTTTTTACTACTAAGTCAGAATCTCCTACTCCATCTTTAAACCAGTATTCAACTCCTTGAATGTTTACGGTTAATCCTGGAGGTCTAAGAGATAAAGGGATTTGAGTCAAAACCTCTGCTACATTAGCATAAGGTTGGTTGCTTGTATTTAAGTTTTTGGGATCGCTAGGTTTTCCTGCGTTCACATAAATGTTATCATTTAATCCTATAGCCATAATTAAGAAATTGTCATTGGGGTTGTTACACTTGTTTGAAAATTAGCGATGTAAACATCGTAGTTTATTCCATTCCAATTAACTGTAGTTACACTTAAAGAATCTGGGCTAGGAAATAAGTTACCCCCTGGACTTACAGCTCCTCCAATGCTTCCAGAGTTTAAACTTGTTACAAACCAACTTGTTTTATCTGAATTAGAGCTAGGTATAGCGAACCATGGATAATCATCACTAGCACTATTGAAATTAATACTTATGTTTCCACTAGAAGAAGAAACTACTTTAGTTCCACTATCTATAAGAGCTTGGTCAGCTACAGGTCTATTAGATCCTGCTGCAGCACCTCCACTTGATACTTTACCATAAAAGTAAGGATAAAGAATTGAAATGTTATAGACTCTACTAAGAGAAGAACCTTCTGTGTTTAAAGCTTGAATTGAAAATTGTTGTGTTCTTTGAGTACTAGTATTAAGATTACCTATGTCTATTGCTGCTGAACCTGAATTAACTAATTGATTATCCAAATCAACTGAATTACTAACGTCTCTTATGGTTAAAGGTTCTGCTACGTTTGCTGAATTAGAAGTGGCCCATAAAAACGATTTAAATCCAGAAATAACAGATCCTACTTCTACAGGATTAGCTTGTCCACTTATGCTAAAAAAGGTGAAAGAAGGAACTTGATAAGAAACTGTCATTTGCTCTATTATTTCAAAAGCTGTTAACCCTGTAATGTCTGTATTTGCACTTAAATCACCTACCGTTGTTGTCGTTGGTGAAGCTAAATTGTAAGTATTATCAGTTATTTGACCAGCTCTTCCGTCATAAATTACAACATCGTCAACTTCAACCAATCCATAGCCTTTGTATACTATTTCTCCTAATCCATTATTAACAGGTTCTTTTTCTAAAACAACAATTCCTTCAATAAGTAAAGTAACGTCTTTATCTTCATTAAAATCTGTTTTGTTTTTAGCCAAAGGTCTAAGCTCTCCATTATCTTGCTCTCTTCCGTAGAAATCAGAACGTTGCAATGTTAACCCTATGTACTTTTCTACAAATTCTTTACTGTAGTATTTCTTAGCTCTAAACAATTCAGTAGCATTCTCAATTAACCTTATTGTTAAAGCGTTTTTTAATTCAGATAATTTCATTTTAAATTACTTTTGAATCTGTTATAATTTTTTTAGACAAATCTTTCACCGAAATACCACCCAAACTTAACACTTTTTTATTTAAGAATGGATAAGTTTCTATTGACAAATTATTAATAGCATTTACTAAATCATTTATGCTATTGTTTTCTTCAAATCCCAATAAGCTTTCTTTTATCTCATTTAAGGGAACTATACCTAAGTTTTGAGCTTCTATAATGTTTAAAGGATTACTATCTATAAACTCTACTTCCATTATAGCACCTACTATGTTTTGCTTTAGTAAATTAGCTACATTTCTTCTTCTTCTTATTCCTTCATTTTGACCTTCAATTATACTGTAATCTTTAGTCTTAATGTGATCACTTGAGTAAGTTCCATCTTCTTTTTTCCATTGCCTGTTTACAGTTCTATTTGAAATGTAACCATCAATCCCTATGTTCCATTCAAAACTTACCTTGAGTATCTCATTAACGTATTCGTATTCTCTAGCTAAATTTGTTTCATTTATAGTTACGTTTACAGTCTCATAATAAGTTACAGTAGTTACAAAGCCATACTTATCAAATTCGATCTTTTTAGCAAACCTTATGTTTACATCTTTCTTGTAATCTAGTGAAATAGGAACTTCTGTAAAGTTTCTAAACTTTCTGTACCCATCTTCATTTAAGAAGTAGTAAATGAGGTAATTATTTTCTTCTATTAAAGCAGGGTTTTCTTCCATTGATTGCTTTAAAAAGGAAGAAGAAATAGATCCTCTATACTTTTCTGGAGGAGAAACCACATAGGCTCTACCACTAGTCTTCTCTACTTCCCAACCTATTTTCTTCACTTCAGAATAAGTCTGACCTTCTTTAATAAATCCATCTTCAATCATTAAAGAATCGATTTCTCTTTGATACTCTTTACCTTTTTTAACAGAGTCAAAGATTATGTATTTACCCCAACTAAATGCCATACTTATTTATTAAGAAGTTAGAAATGTTTTGTAATTGTGCGTTAGTTATGTTTTGACTGTAACCTATGAATTCAGCTATTGCTCCATCATAGTATCTACCACCATTAGCGAGACTACCTAGATTTAATTGAGAAATGTTTAATGCTACATTAGCTGCTGTTAAAGTTACTGCACTACCTCCATCAAAGTAAATTTCCGAAGATGTACCTAAATTTCTAGCAACTAATAAATGCCAAGAATCATCATTTACATTAACAGATGTAGTTAATGTGTTAGGGTTAGGGTCATTAAATGAAGCTCCATAATTACCTAATACAGTATCATTTATTGTCATAGTTGCTCTTCTTGCTACCCCAAATAGATTAAATACTACCCTGTTAAGAGTGGAGCTATTTGTTTTTATTACAGCAAAAAAGCATTGAGTAGAAGAAGGAATGAATAATGAGTTGTTAAAAATACGATCATCAATTCCATCAAATTGAATAGCTTTATAACTTCCTAAATTTTCATTATACAAAGGTTGTTCTGTAATAGTGTTTTGAGTTAAATCATTTCCATTACCACTTATGTCTGTTAATGTAGGAATTGAATCTCCATCAGTAAGTGATAAATCCTCTGCTCTGTAATGAGCAAAGTAACCTGTAACTGTAAAAGGATTAGCAATTACATCAAAAGTTACATTAACATCATCTTGTCCTCCTGTATTAACTACTGTAATCGTATCAGAAAATCCATTTACTGAACCTGTACCATTATAAGTTATTAGTCCATTAGCATCAATACTAAATTGTGAGTTATTTCCTGTCAAAGAATAAGTATCTACTAATCCATCTACCACAACTTGATAAGTTGCTACTACACCATCTTGAAATGTAATAATACTATTACTTAAAGGAGAAGTAATTATTGGAGGATCTATTTCTACTTTATCTTTAATTTTTATTTCAAAATAAGTATCGTTAGGTAGTACATTTAAAATTCCGTTTGAACTTGCAAGTTTTCTAGCTCTAACTGTTATTTCAACCCCTGCTGATACATTAGGAAAGCTTTCTCTTAAATAAGATGTGTCTGAAACATGACCATTAGAATCTCTTATGTAAGAGTTTCTTGCAGTAACTCCTTGAGCAACTCCTCCTATGTGAATTTGAGTACCTACTTGTGCTCTTTGTGAATTTCCTGTTTCGTCAAAACTAATGTGTGAAAAAGTTTCAACAAAGCTATCTTCATCAAGTATTATTCCTCCATTTGGTCCAATAGAAAACTTAGCACCTTGATTGATTACTAAATTAGTAAAAGGTATAATTGTAGGATTTACTGTATTTATGTTTCCTGTAAATGTAGTCAAAGCCTTTCCTGTATAGGAAGGACTTACTATTGGAGACTTAATAATGATCTTATCTCCATCAATTTCTAAAAAAGTACCTCCTTGTGCTTCTATTGTTTTAAACCTAGCAATGTTAGATACTATTTCTTTTAATAAAGTAGTTCCTCCACCTAGTGATACTACAGATTTAATTACTTCTACGTTTCCTGTTCCCTCTAAAGATTCCCCTACTATTGTTTTAATAGCTCTTTTAGACTGAATAGTAGAAGTTGTTTCATCTCCTGTGTTATTACCACTTTGATTAGATAATTTTGTCTTTTCAGCATCAGTAAAAGCGTTTGTATCTGGATTGTTTTCGTATTGAGTTTTAATTTGAGAATCTGTCAAAGCAGAAGATTCTCCTAGTTGTAAAACCCATTGAGAATCATTGTTATCCCAAATGTATCGAACTACATCTTGACCTAAACCTCCATCAACATCAGCATAAGAACCTGCATCAGCAGTAGGGAAAGCAGTTTGTAAAGCAGTAAGACTTGTGTATTCTCCTTTATACTTAGAGCTTTCTAAACCTGCAAGTTTACTTTTCTCTGCATCTGTGTATTTGTTAGTGTTGGCTAGTCCTTCATACTTAGTTTCTATTGTAGAACCTGTCTCATCTCCTGTATTTGTATTACTCTGATTAGATAAATTATTTCTTTCAGCAGTAGTTATTATTTCTCCACTACCTGCACTTGTAACATCAGAATGAGTAGTAACACTATCGTCAGCACTAACTTTGCTTGTATTAGCTACTACGCTAGGATTATTAGATACCTCTGTATCAAAATCTGAAATAGTAGAAGCTAATTGAGTACCTATGTGATTTGATCTATTTCGATTAGCAGTATCTCTATCGTTAAGTTCTGAAGGAGTTTCAAAACCTTCATCATTAGTTAATTCACTTATGTTGTCTCCTACCTCTAAAGAGTTAGCTATTTTTGTAATTTCACTAGGTGTAATTGTTCTTGTGTCTCCCTCTAATACTTCTCCTGCATTAGTTCCAAAATCTTTATTAAATGCAGTATTTTTAGTGAATGAATCTTCTTTACTGTCTAAATCATCTTCAGTAATTCCATCACTTATCTTATAGTAATCTATTATTCTACCTGTGTTTACGTTATTCCAATCACTAAACTCAATAGTGAAAGAATAAATGATCGCCAAAGGGGTAGAGTAATTAGCAGAACTGACCCAATTACCATTGATGTCAAGATTAACAGTAATTGGATCACTATTAGAATCCAATGGACTTTCATAAGTTGGAGTGTTGGCTGTGGTAAGAGTTGAGGCAACGGAGTTTCCTGAATCTCCAAATTGGTCTTCAATGATTTGTCCACCTTGAGGAGTTTCTTGGAGGGTGCCACTTGTTGTTGAGCTAATTTCGATAATTTCATAATAATTTACTTTAAATACATTATCCTTTAAATCTTCTATTTCTAAGTTAACATTGTTAAGTGCATCTGTCAAAGAAGATCCTGGTAATGTAGAATCGTTGTTTATGTCAGTACTACTGTTTCCAGTTGCTCTACCGTTGTAAATTACAGTTCCGTTTGATTCCAACAATCCATAACCCTCATAAATTATTGAACCACCTCCTGTTATTGAAGGAGTTTTATCTAAAGAGACTACACCTTCAATAACTATGTTTACATCTTCTTGAGAAACAAATTCTGTATTAGATTTATTTAAAAACTTTAATTCACCTATTGCGTTTTTTGTACCATAAAAACCATTTCTATGAATGTATAAAGCTAAATGCTTTCTTACGAAACTAGCATCATTGTATTTCTTTAATCTGAATAGCTCTGGTACGTTTTCTAAAATAGCTATAAGATCAGTTTCTGTTATGTTTTCTAATTTCATTATTTTGCATTTTTTAAATAATTGAACTTCTCTTTAGCTGTAGCATCAATAACGTTTTTGTAAGGAGAAATAAACAATTTCATACTTTTTTCCATTAATTTATTTTTACCTTTTCTTTTTCCTGTTTTGTACTCTTCAGTCCATGGAGAAATAACCTTAAATCCATCTTCGTAATCAAAACCAACAGGAATCATTTGCTCTAATACCTCCATTATTAAAGACAATGTATTTATCACAGGAGAAGGATCTTTTGCTATTCTTTTAACATCTCTCCAATTTACAATAGGATAATAAAAAGTTAATTCACCTTGTAATCTTTCAGAAAGATAAGCAAAATTATAAATAAGAGCTTCTAATTCTTCTTCGTCTTCATCTTTTGCTTTTTGAGCTAATAAATAAAGCAATGTAGATGAGGCCCAAGATGCTGCTAAAATACCTAACTCGAGAACAACTGCTCTTATGTTTCCTGCTTCCTCTTCAGTTAACGTTTTCCAATCTCTAGTTAACAAATCAAATTGTAAAGATTTTACGTTTTTCATTTGTTGATAACCAAACCTAACAAAAGAAGTGTAAGTTCCTTCTTGAAAAGATCCTTTAGCTACTGAAAAGTTTTTATCTTCTATACTTAAATCTTCGTATTTTTTTAAAGAACCACTAATTCCTCTGTATCTACTTAAAGTAGTTCTTATAACCCACTTTCTCATAAAGTTAAAAAGAACACCGTACCAACGCCTTTGTATTTGAGATTTATTTCTGGGGTCATGATTACCATGATCATCAGCTATTATGTCTTTTATTCTGAATGAAATTTCAGATTCTATTTCTAATAAATTCATTTCTTCCATTCCATCAGGATAAAAGTCATTGTTAAAAACTGCTTGTCCATCTTTCAACTCATAAGCTTTAGCTAAAGATAAAGCATCTTTTTTTTCAACAACATTACCATCTTCATTTACATAGTCTCCATTTTTGTTTTTCATTTTAATGCTATTCAAATGAGCATACATTAAAGTAGATTGTATGTAATGTTCTGCTGAAGCATTTAATGAATTTCCATAACCTTCATCAGTCATTCTTCTCATTTTTTTATTAGCCATTACGTTATTTGTAAAGCCAGAAAAATCCATTGATGTGTCTATGAATTTCTCAATCAAAATGTTTGTTAATGATTTAGGTACGTAAGAGCCAATGTCTTTAATTATACTATTCCAATCATTTAAATAAATACTTTCTGCAGTTAATAAATCTCTTTTGTTAAACCATTTTCCTTTTTCTCCCTCTAACAAGTTCATTACTTTACCTTGTAATAAGTTAGCTGAATTCCCTAAATAGTTAAATCCTAAAAAGTTTCTTGCTGAAATAGCCATTGCTGTATCAGCTAATTTGTCTTTGGAAACTCCAAAAAAAGTAGTTCCACCATAAACTCTTCCTATACCTATTAATCTGTCTTCAATTAATGATTGATAAAGTTTTAATCTATTTGATTGACTAGTTTCTTTTATTACTTTTCTTTCTTCTTCAATACCTACTCCTAATACATCTTTTATGGATTGGTAATAAGTTTTATCTCCTAATGTTGATTGAAATCTTCCTCTTTCTTCAAGCAGTTGTTGGACTAATAAAAGATCGTTTTTTATTAATGATTTATTCGAATAATTTATTGAAACAAAATGATTAGTCATAAATGAACCAAATAAATCTAAAGATAAATCTTTTGTGTCTGTCATTTCTGCTCTAAAAGGAAGAGAAATTGAATTCAACTTATTTCCTTTCTCATCTCCAATAACTTTAATTTTTTCTTTTCTTTCTTTTTCTGAAAGATTTGATAAGTCACCAAAATCATAATCATCATTTTGAATAAAAAAAGACTCACTCCAATTTCTCTTAATAGCGTAAGCTAATCCATTTTCTTCAACATTTTCACTAAAAGAATTAGTTACAGCAGGTATTTTAAAAACGTCTCCATTCATTTTCAAGCCTGATGATTTTATGTAATCATCAGAAGTCATTGATAAGTTGAATAAAAGATCTCTCATTTTAAATCTACTTTTATCTTCTTTTAACTTAGGCCATTGTTTATTTAACCATTTATCTTTTATGTTTTCAGGGTTTCTGTCACTTACTTTAGGGTTTTTTAAGTTTTCTTTTCTGAACTGATCAATAGCCTTTGTATTGCCTTCTTGTCTGGATAATGATTCTGCTTTTCTTTTTTCTTTAAAATAATTTGAATGTATTTTAGAAGTAACAAAACCTGTAGGCTTACCTTTTTCATCTTTTTCAACTATGTCACCATAAAGTCTTGACATGTTATTTTTAGAATAAGAAAGATTACTTACGTTACTGTCATTTCTTTTTATTTCCTCAAGTATTTCAGAAAACTTTTCATAATACTTTTTTCTGTCTTTTATAAAAGTTTCTTTTGTTTTAAAATCTTGAACGTCTAATAATTTAGCAGTAACCTGTATAAGGTGATCGTTTACACCTCTTGGATCCATAAACAAAGAAGTTAAAGTACCTATGTCTCTAGGAGCTAAAAGAATACTGTTTTTTAAATACTCTTTTTCTTGTGAGTTTATTAAGTTTTCGTTTTCTTTTAGGTTTTTTTCTATAAACTCTTTTTTTCTTTCTCTGTAATCTTCTTTAGATTCTCCGTCTTTAATAGGATTACTTCTTATGTATTCTCTATTGAATTTATCTCTGTAATTTTCTCTTATTATGTCAGAGTAATTAGATAGCTTATCTATTATTAAGTTTTCAGAAATGTCTAAATAATTTTCTCTAAAGTTTTTAAGTTTAGATAAAGCTCTTTGTATTGTTTCTGACTCTGAATTATCTGTGTATTTTCTTACGTAATTATTAACGTCTTCAAGAACATCATAAGCTCCAACAAAACCTTCTAATTTTTTTAAAGAATCGATGCTTTCTGCTTTAAATAATTGTTCGTTCCAATAATCAATGCTTTTAGCTGAATTAACAACAAATTGCATCAATCCTTCTTTGCTTTCTTCGTCAGTTATTAACTTTACCTGTTCTCTTATTTCTTTTAAAGATCTTTTTTTATCTTTTCCAGATTTTTTAGATCCTTTGTCTATCATTTGAAATTTAAGAGAAAGAGATTGAAGTATTTTGCCTTTAAGATTATTTGCTTCCATTATTTTATTAAGCAAACGTTCTTCATCGCTATTTACTTTAGGGTATAATCTTTTCTCAAAATTTGCTTTTTCAGAAGGTTGCTTAAAATCATTATCTATAAACATAAGGTAGGCTTCTGTTTTGCCTACCTTTGCTACTAAATCTTTAAACTCTTGACTGTTTTCGTTTGGACATGTCATTGCTTACATCTTTATTTTAAATTTCTTATGATTTAGCATTTTTGTTCTAACATTTGAACAAACTTATTAATAGTATATTCTTCTATAAAATTTTTAGCTTCTTGTATAGAATCTTTTTGATTATAAGTTTCAGAAAGTACAAACTCTTTATCTGCTTTGTTTTTAACTGAAACAACAACTAAATCATTATCTTTTGATAATTCTAAATTTACATCTAAGTTTTCAAATTTAAAAGTATTAGTTGAAACGAACTCTACATTACCTAACTCTTCTTTTTTAACGTTCTTAGAATTGTTTAAATAATCGTAATCATTGTTTGCAAATTTAACATTGTCTTTTTTAAGCATTCTTATGTTGTTGTCAACTATAGAATTTTTAGCATTAGTTCCGTATTCAGAAATTCTATAACCTTTACTGTAATAACCCATTTTGTTTTTAGGTCTATAATAAAATTCTTTTTTGTTGTTTTTGTTAAGCTCTACTTTTTCATAAAGTCTAGGAATAATTACTTTTTCTTGATTTTCGTTTAGTCCTGCGTAGTATTCATGAACTATTAAGTCTTTGTTTTGAATGCTATTTAATGCAGATCTATTTATTGAAACATAACCAGGCATTCCTTTTACAGGTATAAAAGGATCTTTTTTGTTTGTGTTTTTAACAACAGAAACAATTTTTTTATCATCCCAGTTGTTTGATTTAAATTGTTTTAAAAACTCAGAGAAAGAAAAGTTTTTAGAAAGAAAAACATCATTTCTCATTATTTCTTTAACATGATTATTAAAACCAATTTCTTCCATGAAAGATGGAGGTATAAGATTGTGTATTGAATACAATGAAGAATTAAATCCACTAGAAAAGAAAGAATGTCTTATTAAATCTCTACCAAAATCAGAAGCTGTATAATCAACACCGTTTAATTTTCCTAATACTGTATAATCATTTAACAAGTCTTCAAAACCTGCAGTAAGAAGGTTTATGTCTTCAGCATCTTTAGAGTTTGAATTTACACCAACAAAACTAGCAAAATTCTTTTTGTTAGAAATGTTTGTAACTAAAGATTGAATAAAGAAATTACCAGGTAAAGCTTCTTTAATAAATTCAGTTTTATGTGCTACAGATTCTTTTCCAAAAAACAGTTTTTTTCTTTCACTTCTTTTTAATTTAAAGAAATCTAATTCAGCATAAATGTAATTGTATAAAGCGTTTTCTACTTTTCTAACATAAGCATCTGATCCAAATTCAGACAAATCTAAAGGCAATCTTTTTAAAGTATCTAAAACAACTTCTTTAAAAGAGTCTTTACCGTTTATTAATCTTTTTCTTGAAACTTTACTGTAAGAATCTTTACTTACTGTATCGTAATCTCCTAAGAAAGTATCATTCCAAATAGAATCTAAATTGTAAAAAGATTCTGATTTTTTTAATTCTTCTAAGTTTTTCTCTTTAATAATTTGTTCAGCAAATGTTTTACCCATTCCTTCAGTATCTTGTTTAGTTGATTTTATCAACTTTGACATTTGAGTACCTCTATTTTTCAATAGTAAGAAAGATTTTAGTATTTGCAGTTGAGTTTCTTTGTCAGGGTTTATTAATTGTTGTTCAAGTTTTCTATTGTCCATTTCTTTTAAAAGATCTCTATCAATAGAACCGTCCATGTTTTTGTTTTTACTATACTTTCTCCAAACTCTAGCTAAAGCGTCTACAGATCTATTTGATTTTTGATTAACTTCAATTGAAGGAACACCTTCTTTAGTAACAACACTAATAGAATCGTAAACATCCCATTTACTTTTTGACATTTTAGAACTATCAATTTGATTTTCATTAAAGTAATCAACTAGTATTGGTTGAGACATAAAAGCATTAACGAAATAAGGAGAGTAACCTGCTCTAAGCATAAAGAAAACTGTAGCAGCAGTCATTGTATTGTTATTAACCAAAGAAATGTAAGGGTCTTTAGCGTTATCAACATAAGCATTCAATAAAGCTGAAATAATTTGAGTTATTTGTTTCCCATCATTATTAAATTCTTTATTGAGCATTACAACTGATGAGTCTTCTTCATTAACCATTCCAAACAAATCTTCAAAATAAATTCCTAAATCTACCTTTTGAGTTAAAGGGTGATTAGCTAAATGATCTGCTGATTGAGAAATACCTATTTTACCTGCCATGTTTCTTACTTTAATATCCATTTGGTAAACAGGAGAAGCTAATTCTAATCCTTTTTTAGGTTTGCTTTTGTAGTATTCAACAGCTGCTTTCTCTAAAGTTGTTTGTAAAGGCTCTCCTTCTTTTATTGAAGCAACATTTATAAGTTCTTCATCTAAAAATGGATGATTTGAAAGATCATAAGAAATCGTATCATCACCTGTTACTTTTTTTAATGTTTGATTAAAGAAGTCTTGATCAAATTCTTTTTTACCAATGTCTGATAATAAAGCTAAATAATAAGAATTATCTTTCAACCACTCACTATCTAAAGGAGTTATTAAATCTGGATACATGTCTTCAGAAAGTAAAATAGAATTCCATAATTCAATACGTCTATTTTCTTTAGCTTTTAAAGTATTTTGATCTTCAATAGATAATTGCTTAAACTCTTCAAGAGATTCTATCATTCCTTCATCTGCCAAGCTTTCAATAACTTGATCTGATAAGTTTTTAGCGTAAATAGAATCTAATACTTCTGAATTTTCTTTTAACTTAGATTTAGCATCATTTATTAAAGCTTTAATCTTTTTAGCATCACCTTTCTTTAATTTAGATTGATCAACTTTTTTTAACTCATTTATTCTTTTGTTTAATTCATTTTTATAATCTTTTTTACCTTGTATTATTTTATAAAGTTCGCTAGAGCTTTTTATTTTCTCTATCATTTTAGCTCTGTATCTTCTTCCTATACTTTGCTCACTAGTTCCTGAAGTAAATTTGTCTCTTTCTACATTACCTGTTTCTTCATTATAAGAAGCGTTAGGCATTAGAACGAACATTTTATCAATGTCAAAGTCACTACCTGTTTTAACTGTAATACCTGTATAAACTACAATTCCATCTCCCATAGATTCAGGCATAATACCAACCACCTCTAAGGGATCCATTGAAGAGATACCTTGATTAGGAATACGGAAACCTACAACATCTTCTAAAACGTCTTGAAGTTTTTCTTTTAATTCCTCTTTAGAATAAGACTCCCAATTAGGTATCATTTCTAAATACTTAAATGGAATCATTACTTCTCCTGGTCTTACTTTTCCATCTACAATTCTAGGGCCTTTAAGTTCTTCAACATCTTTAAAGAATAGTGTTTGGTGTTCACTATTTTGAAGATCTTTCATTGAGTTTTTATCAATAGCAGTTAAGCCAACTGAAGCTATCTGTACAAAAGCTCCACCTGTTGCTTGATACTTAACAGTATTTTTAATAACTGTTGATCTTAATTGTGATTGTAAAGAGTTTCTTACTTGAAATAAAGCATCTAAAGGAATGTCTGATTCTATTGCTTCAATAATTGAATCAGGAGAATCTTTCATTCTAAGCTCTTTAATAAGCCTATTCTTAAATTTCTTTCCATCACCATTAAATCCCCAATTATCTTCCATCTCTCTAGCCTTATCCCTAGATACAGATCCTTCTAATCTGTGAACTAGTTCAGAAGCCTCTTCACCACTCATTTCTTTTCCTGTAACTACATCTTTAAAGGTTTTTCCTTTAGTATTTGCTGTTATGATCTTTTTACCTTGAGAAGTAACAACAACTTTGTTTTTAGTTCTATACTTAGGTCTAAGGTCTTGTTGTAATTTCCAATTAAAGTTACTTAAAACCATTGGCTTAACTTCAACTTCTTTTCCTTCAATTATTTCATTAAAATCTACTAAGTTTCTTTTACCACTTTTTACACCTGATTCCATTATGTGTTCATCTATTCCATTTTTATCCATCCAATTAGATAAATTTTGTAGCTTAGTTCCTGCAGTAATTCCTGGCCAAAGAACCATTTGAGAGTATTTAATGTAAACAGGGTTTAAGATTTTTTCATCATCAACTTTTACTAATTCAAAGTGCATTCCTTTTAAGGATTGAGCTGCTTTAAGTAAAGAAACAGGAACATTAGGTGTTTCTCCTTTTTTAATAGCACTCATGTATTCATTGTAAGCATTTTCATGCTCTGGGTACCATTGACCTTGCATTAGCATTAAACCTCTAAATCTATTAGGTGTAATGTAACCTTGAGCATCTGCTTGATTGTTTTCTCTGTAACCATCAAGTATAGACTCGTCTAATTTTGGTATTTGATCTTCTTTACTTCTTGTTTTATTAAGTTTTTCTATTTCTTTGTTTCTTTTTTTAAAATAAGATAAATACTCTTTAAATAAACTATTTTGTTTTTCAATGTCTTTACTTATTGAAATTGAAAATTCTTTACCAACACTAAATTCACCAAATTCTTTTTTATCACTAAGGTCAGCATTATCGGTTCCTGTTGCTATTGCTGAAGCAGTACGTTTATCTAAATCTTTATAAAAAGCAGGATCACCAGAATACATCATAGTAAATTCTATGTTACCTTGAATACTATTCCATGTGTAATCAGCTATCATTAATTCTTTTGCTTTTTCAACAAAATCTTGTTCTTTAGGAACTTTAGTCTTTTCTTTATTTTTAGGTGCTTGTACAGACATGTAATCATTTGGATCAGACTTTGTTTCTTTAAAATCTTCACCATAACTCTCAAGTGCGTATCTACTTTCTAAATCTTCTTTTGCTATTCTGTAATAAATTTTATAAACAGAATCATCTATTCCTTTTATTGGAGAAATTTTGGAAGTTCCTTTTTGTATTAGATCTAAACTTTTTAATTTATTTAAAGTATCATTATACCTTTCTAATAATGCTTTTTCAATAACATCAATAACTTCTTTGCTTGAAATTATTTCAGAATCAACAAATCCATCTTCATCAATAATTCCTTCAATGTTATTAAGTTCTGGAATCCAATTAAACTCTAAAGCTTTATCAGAATAAAAAGGAACATCAATTGTTTTATCTTTTTTTGATAATTTATTCTTGTTTAAGTAATTGATTCTTTCTACTTCAGCAGCAATGTATTTTTCAAATACTTTTTTAGCTATTTCATTTACTCCTGAATTACCACCAGAATCAGAAATGTCAAGACCTGACATTACATACCAAGCTTTTTTATCAGAGAAAGTCATTCCTGATACTGTCATTTTATTGTACCCTGTTTTCCCTTCTAAAACCAAAGACATTCTAGTGATCATTTCATCTCCTTGAACAAGACTTGCGTAATCCGTACCTATGTCGTTTCCATCTAAATACTTGTCTTGTAAAAATACAGATAACCCAAAGTCATTTCTTGCTACTTTATTCTTTTTAAATACGTCTAAATAATCAGAGTGTTTGTGATAAATAAAATCATCATAATTAATTAAATCATCTTTAATTAACTGAGTTTGTTTTGACATAAAGTTATTTAAAGACTTGCTAAAATAATCTTTACCTCCTGCTTTAACCATTCCTTTACCAGGCATCATTGAAGCTTCAGAATCTATTTTAGCTAACTCTCTTATTATAGACCAATCATTAATCCAATTCTTTTCAGAAGAATAGTTTTTCCAATTATCAGTAAGCATGTTATAAAGAGAGCTTTCTTTAGGTGTGTCTTTACCTCCTACAGGATCTGCTATCATTGATAAAGATCTATAAATTTTATTCATAGGTCCTTTATCTCCAGAATAATGATTTAATAGTTTAGAAAAACCACCATCTGTCATTTTTAAACCAAGGTCTCTGTAAACTTTCTTGAAATCACTAAACGCTTTATCTATTTGTGGTTTTGTTATTTCTTTTTTTCTTCTTTCGTTATTAGCTAATTCATACATTTCATCTCTGAAATCATAATAAGCTTTAACTGCATAACTTAGTCTGCTCTTAGCCTCGTCAGTAAGTTTATCGTCTACACCAAAATCTTTAGCTAAATTAGAAACCCAATTTTTTTCAACATCTTTAGCTATGTTATCTTGATCAGCATTACCTATTCTTACTGTATAACTTCCATTCTTTTTCTTTTCTGAAATCTTTTGAATAAATACTAATGGTTGTTTAGAGAACGCATTGAAGAATTGTACTTTCTTGTAAGTAGGAGAAGCTAAAACTCTTTTAATTAAATCCCCAAAGAAAGGGTATTCATCTTTCTTATCTTCAAGCCTTTGTATCATTTCAGGCAAAGTTCTTACACCTGCCAATTCATTAGATAAAATACCCCAAGTCTTGTTTAATTTCATAAACTGACTAGTACCAAATGTTTCATTTTCTGATCCGTAATTTTTAAGTAATGAAACGATTAGTTTAACATTTCCTGTAGCATTGTCTTTACCAGAGTATTCTAATGCAGGTTTAAAATCAATAGAACCATCTCTATTTGAATCATCAGGATCTTCAGAATCATCTTTTCTTTCTTTTAGGTTCATTTGTGCTACTTTGTATTTAGCACTTTCATAGACTCTATTAAATTCATCAAAAGAGAAAGACTTATCTTCTCTGTTGTAACCTAATAAATTGTGTATGTTTGATAATTGATTTTTTCTTTTTTCAAATAAATCAGAATCTCCTTTCTTTTTACTATTTAAGTACTCTTTACCTAATGAATTTCTAAACTTCAATAACCTATTAGATACTTTTTCTTTTAAATTTTTATTTACTAAATCATCTTCTAAATCATCATCTCTGTCTAAAGAAATTATTCCAGACTCTTCAATCATAAAGTTTGTAACAAGATCTACTGAATCTGCATAAGTTTGAGTTGTTAAAGAGGATTGACTGTAAAGAATAGCGTCACTATTTGTAACAGGAGAATAGTTAAATCTACCTTTTCTAATTTCTCTAAATAACTTATTTCTTTTAGTTTTAGGAGAGTTAAAGAATTCTATTATTTCTTTTAAGCTTTTAAATAACCATTGAATAATTTTAGGATAGTTTCTATACTCATTAAAATCATTCATGTAAGCTCTAAATTCTTCAGCTAAAGCTTCTTCTGCTTCTAAATCAGTTAAGTTAGGGTTTTTGACTAATTTTCTCCATTCATCATAAAGTTCTTTTCTACCCTCTCTACCTAAATACATTTGAGTTACAGCGTGAAATCCTTCATGATAAGCTACTCCTTTTCTTGATAAAGTAGATAGTTTAATCATACCGTTAAAGAAAACTCCTTCTGCATAACCACCATCACCTGTTCTAAATAAAGTTCTTTCTATTACTGCAGGAACTTTAGGTAGCATAGCTCTTAATTCATTGTATTCTTCCGTTAAATCTCTTTCTACACTTATAGGATCTATTAATTTACTATTAAATTTATTAGTAATTGTTGTATTATCAAGATCGTTATTAAAATCTTCTTCAGTAAAATCTTCGTTATTAAAATCTTCTTCAGTATTATTATTATTTTCAGCTCCTTCAACTTCTCGAGTTAAACCTCCTTGATTTGATTGAGCTTGAGTTGATTGAGCTTGATTTTCTATAGTGCTAGTATTACCAAAACCAGTAAATGGATTATTTTCATCATTTTCATTGTTTTCATCAATTGTTGTTAATACAAGATTATTTACAAGGTTAGATAAATTATCAATGCTTGTGTCTGTAGTAAGATCACTTGTAGGAATTTCATTTGGATCTAATTCTCTAGTAAGATTACTTGTAGGGATTTCATTTAAATCAATGTTTTTATTTTTACCCATTCCAAAAACGTTATTTGTTTTTACAGGTTTTTCTACAGTTTCTTTTACAACTTCATTTTCTTTAGGTTTATTTCCTGATCTAGGAACCCAATTTTCAACTAATGGATTGTATTTTAAAGGAACTGTTTTTTCTGGAGTTAACTCTTCTATGTAACCACTTTGATTTGATCTATCGTATTTTACTTTAAAAGGAATTATTGATGTTTGAGCAATTTCAACATCAGTCATTCTTTCAAATAAATTTTTGTAAGCAGATAATTGAATAGAATGTTCATCACTCTTACTTAACATTATTTTTTCTTGCTCTTTATTTTCACCTATTTTATAAGGGGATTTAAGGGTTTTTTCGTAATAAGTATAATTGTTAGAGTAAGGATTTATACTTGTTTTTATGTCGTAAATTTTCCATTTACCTGTCTTAGTATTGTAAGAAACTATGTCTATTTCTCCTGCTACACCTTTTTCAGATAATGGATTTTCTGAATCCATGTTTTTAGAACTAATGTAGGGTTCTATGTTCTCATCATAAACAATTATGTTGTCTGTTATAAAAACCTCATTTTTATCATGATTTTTTATTTCATTTAACCTGTTCATTAAAGTCATAAATGCAGTTTCTGAAAATCTGTTACTGATTTTGTCAACTTCTCCATTCATGTCTATTTCAGAATCGTATTCTAAATTAGAGCTATCAATAAAAAATTGTCTTACAACACCATCTGTAGCATTACCTGCCATTCTAGCATTTGTATAATCTACACCTCTAGAGTTTTCAAATTCTACACCTGTTAAATTAGATACTCTATTAAGTAATTTTATAGGTTCTAATTTATTCTTTTGTATTTCTAACTTAGAATAAACTTTTTCTATTTCTTTTTCAACATCACTAAGTTCTTTTTCAAGTTTTTGTTTTTTAGCTTTATAAACATTTTCGTTTGCTTGAACAAGAGAAGATTTATCATTTCTATAATTGTCAGAATTTTTAAGAAAAGGTATGTTTTCATTTGGTATAAATCTATTGTAATCCCAAATGTCTTTCATTCTAGCGTAATCTAATTTAGCTTCAAAAATGTCTTTCCAATTAGATAATTTTACACCATCTTTTTCAAAAGCATCATTTCTTCCTAATTTTTCATAATTTTCATAGGTAAAAAAGTCTAATACTTTAGCTTCAACACCTTCTACAATTTCTTCTTTATTCTCTAATTTAAAAAAACCTTTTACGTTTCCTTTATCATCTACAACTTCATAAGATTTTAAAATAATCTTTTTAGATCCATCTTTTGAACTTACTATTTCTTCTTTTTCTAAGTTTGCTATTTTAAATCCTTTAGGAGGAGAAACCCAAGTGTAAGTTGTGTAGTCATTATTTTCAATACTTCTTACGAATTCAGAATCAGGATAAACAGAAAACAATTTTTCTTCTGTTTCTTTAGCATCAAAAGGAGAAACGAAATCTATGTCATGAAGTGGGTTTTCATCAGGTCTTTGAATAGTTCCCTGCTCTCCAACTGCTGTAGATCCTGTTAAGATAAATCCTTTTTTACTTAAAGCAGTTATTATTGATCCTCCAAATTTATCTTTATCAATAGCTTTTTCTAAAGAAACTTGTTCTGTTTTTTGACCTATAGCACCTGGCTTCCATTTAGAAGCAGTTATTAATTTCTTATTTTGTTGAAGTATGTTGTTTGAAATTATACCTATGTTTTTGTTAATCAAATCTACAGGTGTGTTTTTAATTTTCTTAAAGAAATTTTCTACTAAATTTTTTATTTTAGAAATTAAAGATTGACTCCAATTTTTTGACTTTCCTTTTTTGTAATCTAATTTATTTTGAAGGTCTTTAGCTATTAATTCACCTATTAATTTTAAATACTCTTTTTTGTCTAACTTTTTATAATTTTCAGTTTGAGACATTTCTCTTATTATGTCAGAAACTAAAGGATTGTATTGCATCATGTAAGCTATAAATTCACCAGCAACAGGAGGTAAATCTTGTCTGTTTGTTATGTAAGCTACTTTAGATAAAACATCAGCAAAACCAAAGCTATCTATAAATAAATTTTCTTGAATTTCACTAATGTCTTTTACAACTATACCAAATTGATTTAAGTAAGTTTCTAATAAATCAGAAATTTCATCACCTGCTTGTTTAATTAAATCACTATTTATTTCTACAGGTTTTAGTTTTAGTTCTTGAGATTCGTTGTAATTTTCAATTTCATCTTTTGACAAATCTTTACTGTTTTTACCAAATAACTTTTCGAATACAATAGGATTTGAAGCGACAGCAAATTTATTCATGTCTTCTCCTTTAAAATTGTAATTAAAGCTTTTGTCTGAAACTATGTAACCACTTCTTTTGTATTTGTTAGCTAAATCTAAAGGAACAAAAGAAATAAAATCTAAACCATTTTCAACTAATTTAGGTAATGCTTCTGCTAATAGTTCTTTACTTGTTGGTGAGCTATTTAATCTTGTTGTAAAAACTCCATTCTCAAAATCATAAGTACCAAAAATGTATGTGTCTTTGTAATTAAATACTTGATAATTTTTTATTAAATTATTAAAAGTATCTTCAGAAATTTCTTTACCTTTTCTTTTTATGTTCATTAGTTTTACGTAATTATCATAAATAGATTTTATTTCTTCTTTAGAGATTTCTGGTTTTAATTCAAATAAGTTAGTAGAAACAGAAGCGATTAAATTATTTTCTTCTGCTTGAATAAGAGAAGAGTCTGTTTTAGTAACATCTTCACTTGAAGTAGTATTATTTTTATTTAATTTATCGACAACTCTTTTAGAGATGTCTTTTTTATTAGGAAATTTGTCTTTTAAGTTATTAACCTTAAAGTCTGCAACTTCACCGAAAGGTTTTTGGTCTAAAAACTCATCCATTCGTGCTTCCAAAACTTTTTCAATTTCTTTTTGAGTTAAGGAAGTATCTCCTTCATTTGCGTAACTAAAAGCAACAAAGCCTTTATAACTTCTACCTTCATCGTAAGTTTTTAAAACATAATCAGTTACTTCAACACCATTTGTACTCCTTTTAGTGAACATAGTCCCACCAAGAGGAAGATTATTGTATTCTTCTTGGTATTTGCTTCGTTGTTCTTCACTAATTCCTTCAGTTGGAACTGAAACTTCAAAAATAAAATTACCTAAATCTTTAGAATAAACATAACGCTTTTTATTTGCTAATTCTGACTCTCCTTTACTTTTATAAATATCATACCCACCGTCTCTTTTGTGCATGAATGTTCTTTCAGAAACATCTTCAATAGCTTCTATTTTTTTATCATCAACTTCAAAATCTCCTGATTTTTCATCTTGAATTACTTCACTTGAAGCAGGAGTACTTTGTTGTGCTTTTAGTTCGGCTATTTTGGAATTGTATTCTCTAGATATTGCTTTTCCTCTACCTTCTTTAATTGGCAAGACTTCGACAGTAAACTCATCTTGTAACATCTGGTCTGCAAGCTCTTCGTTAGTAATTTCTTCTTTCTTACTAACTTGGGTTAGTTCTGTAGCCAAACCACTATTTTCGTCAATAGCGAAAGTCTTTCTACTTCCATCCCCATAAGTTCGCACTTGACGTATTGTACCATCTGTCCCAACGTAGTTTACCCTACTAACTTCTTGTTCTTTAAGTATTCTTTCATCTCTCTCCTTCTCCAACTCAGCTATCTGTTTTTCGATGGTAGATGAAGGTTGTTGTTGTTGGGATTTTAGTTCAGAATCAGAATCACTAGATTGTTGTGTTGTGAATCTATACTGATTATCACTTACTTTTTCAGCCAACCCCTTTTTAATAAGACTCAACCATAGAGCTACTCCTGGTTGAACATACTCTTTCTCTCTTTTTACAAGCCTACCTTCGTCCTCTAACTTAAACACTTCTTCTTCAGGAGTGTTTAAGATTAAATCGCTTACCTCATCTAATGTCAACTCTTTTCCATCTAAATAATAAAAAGTATCTGATTTATTGATTTCTTCTTCTAAGAATATAGTGTCCGAATACAAAACACCGTAACCCTCTGAAACAAGAGCTTCATTAAGGCTTTGGTAAAAAGAAGATGCTATACCTTGTTTTTGAAACTTTTCAAAAACTTCCGTAAAAGCTATTTCTATTTTTCCATTACTGGCTGTTATACTTACTTCAGCTACTTCTTTTTTACCTTTTTTAACTGCCAGTACATAAGTTTTACCACCACCAAGTAAGTCAGCTTTTTTACCCGTACCTACAAATTCAAAACTCAAGTTTTTATTGTTTTGAAACTTACTACTCAACTTATCCAACATCTTTTTTGGATCTTTCTCCAACTCAGCTATTTTAAGATCTATAGTAGAAGTTGGTTGTTCTAATTCTTCAATAGACTTTTTAATCTCTTCAGCTTTAGACTCTAGTTCTTTTATTTCTTTTTTAGATTCTTTGCTTTGATTTTCACCATCTTTTAACTCATAATAATTTTTTCCTTTATTGATAGGCTCTTGAAGATCTCTAACTTCTTTTAAAGTTTCTTCAACTTTTTTATTATTTTCTTTATTGTTTACTTTTTTAGCGAAAAAACCATTATCACCTTTATTTATAACATCGTCAGGAATTACGTTAGGATTTTGGTTATCATTACCAACACCTTCTCCGTTGTTTTTTACAGGTCCTTGATTATTATTATTTAAAACATTTTTTTTAGCTATTTCAATTACTTCTAGTTTTTTTCTTTCTTCTTGAGAAATTTCATTTATACCTTTGATTTTAGTTTCAAATTCTATTTCAGGTCTTTTAAAAATTGAATTACCAGAATCTACAATGTTTGCAGAAAGGTATTGATTTTCAAACAAGAAGTCGTTGTAATCAAAATCATTTACTTTTATTTCTTTACCAAACCAAGTAAAATCTTTTTTTACAATTGATTTTATTTTATTATTAAGTCCTTTAACATTAGTTGTTAAATACATGTTTTCAATAAAACTAAAAACCAATTTTTGAGATTCTTCTTTTTCTTTAAAATCTTTAAATGAAACTACGTTAGGACCTACTACTATTTGTTTTTTAGAAAAGTCTATAAAGAATTTATACTTAGCTGCCAAGGTTTTTTCTCCTTCATAAACTAAAAGATTTAAAGCATCTTGAAACGTAATTTTTTCAATACCTAATTCTTTATCAGAAAAAATTGCAGAAGGTTTAATTCCATTAGCGTAAGCCCATGCTATTCTACTTATGGCTGAAGCCTCTTTTTTATTAGGGTGTCTTGAGTTTAATCTTATAAGCCTATTTTCTCCTATGTTATCTTTAGCGATAACATACATAAAACCAGGATCTTTAGCTTTAAAGGTTTCAAAATCTTCTGTTACTCCATTTTCGTCAAAAAGCTGTATTTGACCGTTTTTATTTTTAGAATAAACAACTCTTGTTTCTGAAGTATTTATTTTACCTCTTGGGTCTATTCTTGATGTTTCACTAGGCTTCTTTAAAGATCCTCCATTTATTGTTCTAGCTTTAGAAGATAGTTTATTTCCTTTAATAAGGTTTTCTATTATTTGATTTCTAAAGTTTTTTAATTCAGCTTTTCTTAATTTTACATTTCCTTTTTCGAAATTGTAACTACCACTCCTAACAAATCCTTCAACTCTTTGTCCTTCGTGCATTAATGGTTCTCCATTTTGAAGAAACAAAGCTTTTATACTTACTTGATCAAAGTCTTTTTTAGTAGCAGTACCATTTTTAATTTTCTCAACTATTATTCTAGTAGAATCACCGTATTGATCTTCGTTTTCATTTAGAACAAATTCAACAGAAAGATTTTCTTTATTTGTATCTGTTCTTTCAAAAAAGTCTCCTATAACTCCTGAATCTGAAGCATAAGCAATAGTAAAGTGATAATTCTCTAATGCTTCTATTTCGTTTTTTAATGAATTATAAACATCATAATCATCATTTGATTTATCATGAATTAATTCGAATTCTTTATTTACGGTTAAGGCTTGAGCATTAGCCTCAATAATTCCTCCTTTTCCTTCTACTTTATTTTCTAATTTTCCTTCCCCCAACACACTATCAATGGTTACTGTTTTTCCTTCACCATTCATGTTGTTGATTATTTCTTGATCAGTAATCCCAGAAACTTGTTTTTCTCCTTCGACTTTAACATCAACATTTACTTTTTCTGCATCTATTTTTTTATTTTCTTCTTCTTCTAATTTTAATTCTTCATTTGTTTCATAATAACCTTTAAGTATTGAGTATTCTTTAGGTGTTAGTT
>Ga0102815_10000361_pt1 | contig 32275 bp, 29 predicted proteins | sample ColrivemetaGS759_FD_79113 | JGI IMG/M metagenome (GOLD analysis project Ga0102815, IMG submission 79113) | Estuarine microbial communities from the Columbia River estuary - Ebb tide ETM metaG S.759 | ecosystem: Environmental > Aquatic > Marine > Intertidal zone > Estuary | place: USA: Columbia... | reverse complement strand
GATGGATCATCAAGATTTGGAGCTGAAAATAAATGGGGTTTATTCCCGGCAGTTGCCTTTGGATGGAGAATTCTTGAAGAAGATTTTGCAGAAGGATTAAACAATGTATTTACAAATCTGAAACTAAGAATTAGTTATGGGGTAACAGGAAACGAAGACATTCAGGATTTCTTGTATACTACTTTTTATAAATATGGAACAGCTGATGCAAGTTACCAATTCGGTGATGAATTTGTACGGACACTCAGGGGAGACGGAGTTGATCCAGGGATAAAATGGGAAGAGACTTCTTCTTTGAATTTTGGTATTGATTTCGGATTCTGGGACAACAGGATCAGTGGCACGGTAGATGTTTATCAGAAAAACACAAATGACCTTCTTTTCACGGTTGTTACGAGTGCGTTTACAAACTTAAGCGACAGGATTTTGAGTAATATCGGTGAAATGGAGAACAAAGGAATTGAACTTTCCCTGAACTCAGTGATTTTGGATAGAAAAAATCTGCAATGGGATCTGGGATTCAACGCTTCATACAACCAAAATAAAATAACGAAACTGGATAATAATTCTGCAGAGCAACTGGCAAACTTCCAGGGATATGAAACGGGAGGAATCAGCGGAGACGTAGGACAGAATATTCAGATTCTTAAAGTGGGTCAAAGTGTAGAAACATTTAATACTTACAAACATATTTTATTGGAAGATGGCAAACCTGTTCCGGACACATACGACAGAGATGGCAATGGTATCCTGAACTTACTGGATATGTATGAGGATTTGAATGAAGATGGACTTATCAATGAAAATGACCTGACGGTAAACCAATCAGCAGCGCCAGACTTCATATTTGGACTTTCTACAAACCTTCAATATAAAAACTGGGATTTCACAGCTGTTATCCGTTCACATATTGGCAACTATGTCTACAACAACGTTTCTTCAAGTACAGGATATTTTGAAAGATTAACAGACAGAGTTACCAATAACATAGACGCGTCAGCATACAAAGTGCATTTTAAGACAAAGCAACTTAAATCTGATTATTACATTGAAAATGCATCTTTTGCAAAATTGGATAACATTACCATTGGGTATAATATTCAAAAAGCAGGCTTCCTGGAATCAGTCAGGATATTTGCAACTGTTTCAAATGTATTCACTTTGACGAATTATTCAGGACTTGATCCGGAATTACCACAATTCATGGGTGGAATAGATAACAATATCTATCCCGTTTCAAGGAATATTTTACTTGGACTGAATATTAATTTTTAACAAACAATCCGAAATTAAATAAGATGAAAAATATATCTATTTTCATACTTCTCTTAAGTCTTGTCTTTGTACAGTGCACCAATTTGGATGTAGCACCTGAAGACGCTTTCACAGAGAATGAAATATTTAAAGATCCAGCAGCTTATCGCTCCTATTTGGCGAAATTATATGCTGCTTACTCTTTGACCGGACAGGACGGACCTCACGGTGATGGAGATGTATCTATCGTTACCGACGAAGGATTTACCAGTTATATCCGTTCCTACTGGAAAGCACAGGAATTAACAACTGATGAAGCCGTTATTGCCTGGACAGATGCAGGGATCAGAGACCTTCATACACATGGTTGGTCTTCTGAGAATCAATTCATGAAAGTTCTTTATTACAGGATTGCATTGATCGTATCCATTGCAAATGATTTCATTACGCAATCTTCACCTGAAATTCTGGATAGAAATGGAATTTCTGAAGAAAGCAGACCTGAAATTGAACTATACAGAATTGAAGCAAGATATCTTCGGGCACTCGCCTATTGGCACACGCTTGATATGTTCAGAAATGTACCATTGGTTACTTCAATTTCCGCTGGCTTTCCGACACAATCAACGCCTGAAGAGTTATTTACTTTCATAAAAACTGAACTTGAGGAAGTGGAGGCAGCATTACCAGCACCCAGAGAGAATGAATATGGAAGAGTGGATAAGGCAGCTGTTTGGATGCTTCAGGCAAAATTATTCCTTAATGCGGAATCAATGATCGGGCAGAACTATTATAATGAAAGTTTAGAAGCCTGTAAGAAAGTGATCGATGGGGGTTACACACTTGAGCCTGTTTATGAAGAACTCTTTATGAAAGATAATCATCTGTCAAATGAGATCATTTTTGCATTGAATTCAGATGGTAAAAGATCACAATCGTGGGGTTGTACAACTTTCTTGGTATATGCTGCAATCGGTGGTGAAATGGTTGCTGCTGATTATGGTGCATCAGGAGGATGGGCCGGATTAAGAACAACAAGTGCCATGCTTGATAAATTCCCAGATTTAACTGGTGACATAGATAGCAGAGCGCTATTCTTCACGCCTGGACAATCCCTCGAGATCAATGATATCGGAGAATTCACAGATGGCATTGCCGTTCCAAAATTCCAAAATAGAGATAAGAATGGTGTGGCAGGATCTGACCCAACTCACGTTGACACAGATTACCCCATGTTCAGACTGGCAGATGCTTACCTGATGTACGCAGAATGCGTTCTCAGAGGAGCAACAGGAGGAGATATGTCTCTTGCTGTTTCATATGTCAACCAACTAAGAGAAAGAGCTTACGGGGATGCTTCAGGTAATATTGATGCTTCAGGTTTAACGCTTCCTTTCATCCTGGATGAAAGAGTCAGAGAACTATATTGGGAAGCGACCAGGAGAATTGACCTGATCAGATTTGGGCAATATACCGGAGATCAATATATCTGGCCATGGAAAGGAGGTATCAAAGAAGGAATGGCAACAGATGCACACAGGGACATATTCCCAATACCAGCATCTGACTTGTTAGCAAATCCTAATTTGATCCAAAATGATGGTTATTAATAAAAATGATTTTGACAGGAACGCACTGTTTCCTTAAGTATAACTTTTAAATTAAAGCTGTCCGATCGGGCAGCTTTTTTTTATTAATTTGTGTTCAAAACAGGCAGAAAGATGAAAATCCTCCTTTACATAATAACATTATTACTGAGTATTCAGACCGGAGTTTCTCAAAGCCATCCGGATCTCAGGATTGAACCGCCCCATTGGTGGACCTCCATGCACAATCCGGAATTACAGATCATGATCCATGGGAAAAACATAGCCTCATTTAAGGAAGTGACAGTTAATCACCAACGAATTCAAATTCAGTCCGTTGTTCGGACAGAAAATCCTAATTATATATTTTTGAACCTGAATATTAAAGAAAATCTAGAGGCTGGAATTTATTTGTTTTCGCTTTCATCAGGCACTGAAAAAATCAATTTCAATTACGAATTTAAACAGCGTGCTGAAGGATCTGCAATGCGAAAGGGTTTTGATTCCTCAGATGTGATCTACCTGATTATGTCAGACCGTTTTTCTAACGGAGACAATTCCAACGACTCGGTAGAAGCTGCCATCGAAGGCAGCGACAGAAATAAACAATCCGGACGTCATGGCGGTGACATCAAAGGTATAATCAATCAACTGGATTATTTGGACGATCTTGGAATTACAGCCATTTGGAACACCCCCCTGCTTTTTGACAACGAACCCACTTACAGTTATCATACTTATGCAATCTCTGATTATTATAGGATCGACCCCCGATACGGAACCAATGAGGATTACCGGGAACTGGCTGATGCCTGTCATCAAAGAAACATGAAACTTATCATGGATATGGTTCCGAATCATTGTGGAATTTCTCATTGGTGGATGGCAGATCTTCCTCAAAGTAACTGGATACATCCATTTGAAAAATTCACGCGGTCAAACCACCGAAAAACGGTATTGAACGACCCATACGTCGCAAAAGTAGATTACAATTTGTATAATGAAGGGTGGTTTGATACTACAATGCCTGACCTGAACCAAACCAACGTACTTTTGCTCACATACCTGACCCAAAACGCCATTTGGTGGATTGAATTTGCCGGTCTTGACGGATTAAGGGTTGATACCTATCCTTACAATGAAAAATGGGCTATTGCAAAGTGGTCAAAATCCATTCTGGAAGCATATCCGAACTTGAATATTGTGGGAGAATGCTGGCAACATCGTCCATCAGAATTAGCCTACTGGCAAAGCGGAGTTAAAAATCATGATGGTTATAATTCCTATTTACCATCCGGAATGGATTTTTGCCTTACGGATGCACTGGCACTTGCATTTAATGAAAATGAACAACACTGGGACCAGGGACTGGCCCGATTGTACAATTCACTGGCCACTGACTATTTGTATGCTGATCCGCTTAATCTATTGATATTTTGTGACAACCATGATATTACCAGATATTCAGAAACCATTCAAAATGACAAAGATAAATTTAAGCTTGCATTTAGTTTTTTACTGACTACAAGAGGAATCCCTCAGATTTATTATGGCACTGAAATCATGATGCCAGGTTCAAAATCCAAAGGAGACGGAGATATCCGCAGGGATTTCCCGGGTGGTTGGAGCGATGATGACCGAAGTGCATTCACAAGAGAAGGTCGGACAGAGATTGAGAATGAGATTTTTGATCATTTCAGGACACTACTCAGGTGGCGCAGAAATAATCCAGTTATACACGATGGTAAAATGGTTCACTTCATTCCGGAAAATAATATTTATACATATTTTCGTAAGAGTGAATCAAAAAAAGTAATGGTTATTTTGAATAATAACACAACGGAAATGCAATTAGAAATGGTAAGGTTCAAAGCAGAATTGGAAGGATGGAGTAAAGGAATTGAGATCTTATCTGGAAAAAAATTACAGCTGGATAATGCACTTAATATTCCTGGCAAATCAGCCTTCATTATAGAATTAGAAATGCATGATAAATAAGATTGATCCAAAATATATTATTTTAATAATTGCGACCATCTCCAGTTCCCTTGGAGCGATTATTTTTGGTTCGTTCCAATATTATTTAACAGAAAATGTGGTCTACACTTATATTTTCATATTTTTTACAATCCTATTTCTGACGGTATATATACTGGTTTATATTTTCCTCCGAGCCTATATGTTGATTCAGATGAAATCCATATTAAAGATCATTCCAGATTTCTCCAAAGAAAAGCAACCAGATATTCTCTTTAATTTTGATCAGAACATGATGCAGAATTTCAATTTAAAAATGCAAAACTGGATTGATGAAAATAAAAAGGAAATGGATAAATACAAGGTATTGTCCGCTTACAGAAGACAATTTATGGGTGATATTTCTCATGAATTAAAAACGCCTCTTTTCTCCATTCAAGGCTATTTACATACCCTATTGGACGGAGCTATCCATGATTCAAAAAATAATATTTTATTTCTAAAACGGGCTGCTAAAAGTGCTGACAGACTGGAATCCATTATCCAGGACCTGGATATGATCTCGAAACTTGAATCTGGTGAAATGAAATATAATTATCAGAACTTTAATATCAATAAACTCATCACCGATGTCTTTGAGGAATTGCATTATATAGCCAAACAGAAAAACATAACGATGCAATTAATTGCTCAGAACAAAAAGAAAACTGACGTTTACGCTGACCCGGATAAGATATGGATGGTAGCCACTAATTTAATTTCAAATGCGATACATTATGGCAAAGAAAATGGTTTCGTCAAAGTTAGTCTTGTAGTAAATCATAATAAATTGGATGTTACTGTAAGTGACAACGGCATTGGTATTCAGGAAAAGGATCTAAATCACCTTTTCGATCGTTTTTACAGAGTTGATTCAAGCAGGGCAAGAAACAAAGGCGGGTCAGGACTGGGATTATCCATAGTTAAACATGTTATTGTCGGTCACAATCAAAGTATTCATGTAAAAAGCAAGCAGGACGAAGGATCTGAATTTCTATTTACTCTTGATGTCAATTTAAATTAATAGAAGTTCGCTTATTCAACATTTTGGATCAGATTGAAAGAATAACCGACTCCTTTGTAGGTTTGAATATTTTCCTTTCCAATTTTTTTTCTCAAATTTCTGACATGAACATCTAGTGTCCTGTCTCCAACTAAAATAAGTTCTCCCCAAATAATTGAATAGATCTCTTCCCTTGTAAATATTTTATCGGGTTCCTGAACAAACATTAACAATATATTATATTCAATTTTAGTCAGATTAACGATATTCTCATTGACCCTGACTTTACGTTTTTCCAGATTGATCCGAATATCCTTAAGTTCTATTCTCCCTGGTTTATTTTTATGTTGAACTTTTCTTCTAGAAAGCGATTTAATTTTAGCAATAAACAATTGTGGTTTAATCGGCTTTTCAATAAAATCATCGGCTCCGACCTCCAGTCCGGAAATTTTTGTTTGATCATCACTTCTTGCAGACAAGAAAGCTATAATGGTATTCTTCAGGTCAGGATTTTGCTTTAGTCGTTTACAAGTTTCTATCCCATCTATTCCAGGCATCATAACATCCAGAATAATCATATCGGGTATCATTTTGCTGGCAAGGTCTATTGCATCCTGTCCATTTAGTGCAGTTCGGACATTATATCCATCTTTTAATAAAGCATATGATAAAAATGAGAGAATTTCCTCTTCATCATCAACCAGCAGGATGTTCAAATTTTCATTTTCCATTCCACAAAATAAGTTAATCTCAAAAAAGGGACGACATCTGATTAAATTATTTTGGATTTAGGTCAAAAAAATAAATGACTTCCGAAATTATTGGAAAAAGACCAGTTCCCAGGATTGTTTAAAGGCATAAAACCCACCTGCGTCTTCCAATTGCTTTCCTTTCAAAGGACCTTCAATAGCTTCCCCAAATAAATTCCATTTCGACCCGGATTCGTCTTGCATGATAAGTGGAAAAGAATCAAAAATTGGTTCGAACTTCAGGGAAGACCTGAATGATACGATCACATTGTATGCTCTGATTATTGCAATGATGTTCTGCCCGCTTTGGACCAGGACAAAATCATCTTCATAATCACCAGAATGGTAAGTATTTACATTCCCAAACGGATCGGTAATACCATAAACCAATTCTCCAATATCGTACTGATCAAAATTATTTATTTGTGCGGGATCATTCAAATTTCTGGGTCCACATATGCTATCACAATCGTGTATAAATACCTGACCATTCCTGAAATTGTCCCTTGCAACCTGCCAGGTGGTTTGAACTAAGGGAAGCGTTTTGGGCTGGTGGTCCAGCATAGGACCGTAAACACCTTGCTTTTTCATTTGAAGCCACAAGGTTCCTGAAATAGAATCCTGAATAACCAGATTATCCCGGTACAACAAACCTGACGCACGCATCAATAAAGTATCCTGCCCCACTCTTCTATCCCAGACCATACCAGTCCCGGTCAAAGGACAAAAATTAATGGCAACCGGGATGTCACCAATCACGTCATTCACGATTTCCACCAATAAATTCTGATGTGGGTAAATAAATATTTCATCTGATTTAGATTTAAAAATAAAAACCAAAGCAGAATCAGTCAAAAAATTAACATCTTCATAAGCAAGATATTCTGGCTCATCAAGTAATTCAAAGGGGGATAAATTCCCGGTTAGCCCATCAATATTATCATGGACGGATCCAGAGGCCAATATGGACGGATCGGGAGATCGCTCATTTATTTCAAAATTGCATGACGCGATCATTAAAACCCCAGCGATAAAGGGGAAGATTTTCAAGATTGCATTCAATTCAATTCTTTTATCCATATTTAGATGAAATTTACGAGCTTAATCAGGCAAGAATAAATTAATCCTTATTTTCGCAATAAAGCACTATCAATAATAATCGAATGAATTCTGAATTCCTTTCAAATAATAACAAATACCTGTTTTTTGTCAATTTATTGACTGTTTATTTAATTATACTAGGTTTCAGAGGCTTCTTATTCAGTTCGAATGATGTGGCAGACATAATGAGCTATTCCAAATTTTTAAATGATCCAGAACTTTATCCTTTTGATTTTTATATTCAAAATATTTCTGGTACGATTCCCAATGAGAGATATGTTGTCGCATCTTTTATTGCCTTATTTGGAGATCATATCAGCTGGCTGAGCATTTTAATGCACGCATTTTTTAGTATGTTGCTTTTTGCAGGAATTGTAAAACTGTCAAAGCTTTTCATACGTAATTCATTTGTACCATGGCTGATCGTTTTAATTCTTGCAGGTCCGCTTTATGGATCCAGCATTGGTGATTGCGAATTATATTATAATATGTTCATAGCCAGCCTTGCTGCAAAATCTATTGCCATTTGGTCAATTTATTTCCTGTTTACAAAAAAACAAGATCTGGCTTTCTTTTTGCTCATTCCTGTTAGTTTCATTCATCCAACCGTGGGTGCTCAGTTATTTCTAATCCTAATTTCAATTTTCCTGTTTCACCTCATTTTCGAAAGAACTTACAAAGGATATAAAGGAGCACTACTGTACCTTTCAACAGCTGGAATCTGGATTTATTTATTACAATTCAATGTTTATGAAGGTGCCATACTGGAAACATCCGCACTTTTCGAGATTTTCGAATTCAGGCTTGCACATCATTTTTTTCCGGAATATTTCAATGGATCAGACTGGCTATTTTCACTACTTTTTATTGCCGTTTCATTCTATTATTTCAATAAAAAACGAATGAATGATCCTCTTTTGTTCGTCGGTATCACCGTTCTTGGAATGGTTATTTACAGTTTATCAATTTGGATACTGCCCGTCGAAATAGTTTTGAGTTCTCAGTGGTTTAAAAGTTATATCTGGATCGAATTAATTGGTCTTATATCCGTATTTTCCATTGCCGAACCCTACTTTAATTTTTTTAAGGCATCAGAAAAACTATCAAAATTTGCTTTCCCGCTTCTATGGATAGCAGCTCTGTCTATTTTTGTTTTAATCCATTTTAACAATAATTTTATTGGAGATAAAAAACATGAACTATTCTATTTGGATCAGCTGTCGGATGAAGCTATAATCGGTATTCTGGCCAAAGAAAATACACCAAAAGATGCCGTTTTTGTCGTTCCCATTGAATTTACAGAATTCAAGTATTATAGCGAGCGCTCTTTATATATTGACTATAAAACAGTGGTACACCGAAAAAATGTGCTGGGAGAATGGTATGACAGAATCCGATTCATTTACGACATTGACATCACCGACCGTTTGGTAGGAAAAGACTTGTATTCAGAAGGAAATAACAGATTGTTCCAAAAGAAAGAAAATCAATACGGGGAATTCATTCAGCATGGAATCCAATACATTGTCACACCCTCAAATAAAGAATTAAAATTCCCTGTCATTGCGGAAAGTACTTCCTATAAGATATACAAAATAGAGCTCATAAATTAGTTGGCTTTCCAAAAATGCGGTGCAAACAGAATTAGAATCGAAAATAATTCCAGCCTCCCAAGCAACATCAGAAAAGGAAGAAAATACTTTGCCAATATGGGAATCTCAGAAAAATTATCCATAGGTCCCAAATTGCCTATTCCAGGACCAACATTACCCAAACAAGTTGCTGCGGCACCAAGAGATGAGTCAAAATCAAGACCCAGAATTGTCATTACGACTGCCCCAAGAAAAAACCAGCTCAGATATACCATGAGGAATACAAGGATATTGGCAATCACTTTTTCCGGTACAACTTCTTTATTGATCTTCACCCGAATAAAAGCCCTCGGGTGCAGAATTCTTTTGAATTCAAACCAGATATGTTTCAGAAAAACAAGATTTCTGATCAATTTTACACCTCCTGCAGTTGAACCTGCTGATGCCCCTACAAATAAAAGGAAAAATGAAAGCATGGTTAATCCGGGTGTCCACCCTGTATAATCTGCCGTAACAAACCCGGTAGTCGTCATCAGCGAAATCACCTGAAACAGCCCGTCGCGAAAAGATTGTTCAAAGCCATTTTCTGTTTTAAAAAAGATGTTAAAAGTAAAAATTGAGGTAAAAATACCAACCATTAAAAGATAAAAGGCAAATTCTTCATTTAGTAATACCTTTTTAAACTTTCGAGTCAGTGCGTAATAGGTAACTGTAAAGTTTGTCCCCGCTAAAAACATGAAAAAGATTAAAATATAGTGGAATCTTGCTGGGAAAGCGGCAATACTAGCATTTTTAGTTGAAAATCCACCTGTAGCCATTGCTGTAAAGGCATGATTAATAGAATCGAAGCCACTCATTCCTGCTGCCCAAAGGACAAAAAACAACATGGCTGTCAATCCCACATAAATCATCCATAATCGCTTAGCCGTAACCTGTATCCTCGGAGAAATTTTATCTTTTGTCGGACCGGGCGCTTCAGCAGTAAACAATTCCACCCCTCCAATACCCAATAATGGGAAGATAGCAATGGTAAGTACAATAATACCCATACCGCCGATCCATTGAGTCAGGCTTCTCCAAAAAAGCACTGATGGAGCAATACTTTCAATATCCGTAAAAATAGTGGCACCAGTGGTTGTCAATCCAGAAACGGATTCAAATATAGCATCAGCAAAAACAGTGGTTGTCCCGCTAAACATATATGGCAAGGTGGAAGCCAAAGCCATGCTAAGCCATCCGAATGCGACTACCAGGTACCCTTCTCTTTTTCCAATTTTCTTCTCTTTAGGAGGTTTGAACCAGATCAAACTTGCTCCTGCAGTTGCGGTAACTAAAATGGAGATAATAAAAGGCCATAACATACCATCTTCAAAATATAAAGAAAATGGAATGCAACTGGACATAGCAAAACTGATAACAAGTATCAAATAGCCCACAATCACACCTACTGCTCTGAATCGAACCATCCCAATCAATTAATTAAAAAGCTTTTGAATCGATGAAATTTCTTTAGCCTGGGTTAATATAATCACTTTATCATTTGCCTGCAATTCTATTTTTGAGCAATCTATTATGCAGTCTGTCCCTCTTATTACAGCACCAATAATGGATGATTCTGGAATCATAAGGTCCCCGATTATTTTACCGATGAGTTTACTTTTATCATTGACGATATATTCAATGATCTCAGCATCTACCCCATGGAGCGTTGTTAGATCTTCCACATGACCTTTTCTTACATATCTGAATATACTATTGGCTGCCAACAACTTCTTATTGATCAAAGTATCAACGCCTATAGTTTGAGAAAGATGAAAATAAGCTGTATTGTCGACCATAGCGATCGTTTTTAACACGCCTGCTTCTGCTGCCATTCTGCATGTTAGAATATTGGTTTCAGAGTTAGGGGTTAGTGCGATAAAAACGTCAACCTTATCCAACCCTTCCTCCCTCAATAGTTCAAAGTTGGATGGATCTGCCTGAATCACAAGACTTTTCTGCAACGCTTCCACACACTCGTTACAATAAACCTTGTCATTTGAAACAATGGATATGTTATACTTATTTTCCAATTTTTGGGCGGTATACAAGGCTAAGGAGGTTCCTCCCAGAATCATGATGTTCTTGATCTGGATCTTCTCTTTACCCAAACGATCGTATAATCGATTCGTTTCTGAATTTTTAAGCAGAATATAAATGTGATCATTGTGCTCAAGCGTAGTATCATTTTTAGGAATAATCGTAATATTATTCCTTAAAATGGCTATTGGTTTGAACCATTTTTTCTTCATTTTATCATTGATCTGCTCGATGGTCTGTCCCAGAAAATAGGGTGAATTTTCAAGTAAAAAACCGACAAGAGAGATATGCCCCCCTTCGAATTCATAGTCATTTGTGATCACATATTTTTTAACCAGCAGCTCGATCTCATTTGCTGCCAGTTCTTTGGGATTTATAATATGATCCACACCCATTGAATGCAAAAGTTCTGCATTAATAGGATCGAGGTATTCAGTATTACTAACTCTGGCGATTGTTTCCTTTGCACCCAGTTTTTTAGCATAAATTGAAGAGATCAGATTATTTTGATCATTTGTAGTGGTAGACATAAAAATATCAGCTCTTTCAATATTAATCTGTCTCAATACTTCAAGGGAAGAAGAATCTCCCTTAATCGTAAATACATCAATATGCGAAGAAGCATATGAAAGCACATCTTCATCAATATCAATCAATACAATATCATGCTTCTCATTGGCCAATAACTGGGCAATATGAAAGCCCATATTTCCTGCCCCTGCAATAACTATTTTCATGTTGTTCGGCTACTTTGCCAGAAATGTATAATTAAATAAATGCATTCATAAATTACTATAAATTTAACGATACAAAATAACACAAAAAGAAAGATATATCAATTGGAAAATTGAACTCTTTTCATTAAAAACAAATTAGCTGCTGAAAATCAGCAGCTACAGGCTAATTACAGGCCATTTTCAACAAATCTTCTATCTCCCCGGGAGTAGAAACAATCTTCATGAATGTACCCATTGTCAGGTCTGGAAAACTCAATGCAATTCTAAATCTGCCATGAAGCATATACACATTATTTTGATAAACCAGTATTTCATAAGGTAAAAAGGCCGTGTGCTTTGGACTGGACTGATCGATTATTGGCATAAAAGCGTTCTCTCCTGTAGGACCATTCAAACCAATACCATATAATTTGATTTGCTTATCTGCTATTTCATATTCATATACCTTAACTAGATTCTTTTTACCAGCTTTTAAATTTTCATCAATTTTTGAAGTAGCAGCATCAAAACTTGAGAATTTAGCCAAACGAATATTGTCTTCAAAGACAGGCATTCCAAACATATATTTATAGTTCTTTAGCTTATCCAGGGAAAGACCTTTTTCAGAGCCGAACTGTTTTGCATTTGGATACTGTTTAAAACTATTTTTAAAAGCAGATTCCACCTGACTTACCTCTGGATTGACTTTAGCAAAATTATCCGTAAAATAAGCAGCACACCAGTACCTTGGATTGGTATAACTAATCATCATATCATTTCCTTCCTTTGTAATCGCTACTCTAAGCACAGCAGCAAATCCAGTTAATCCACCTACTTTTTTAACGGCTCGTTGCAAAGCGGGGTGCGTAACAGCTATAAGCATTCTTCCCGCCTCATTAACTGGTTTGTAAGTTCCCAAAATCTGAAATCCGCCGGAGTTTAATCCTGCTTCGACTTCAGTTGATAATTGTTCGATGGAAGTATTGGAAATTGTTGCAGCCAATACGTAGGGTTTCAAATTTTGACTAAAGCTCCAGGTCAACATACTAAATTGGACCAGAAAAATGATCATTAACTTTTTCATATTTTAATTTTTGCCTAAGATTATAACAAATTGGGTTACAAATTCGGGTCGTTACACGAAAGTGATTTACCCAGGCCAAAATTATAATTGAACAATGAATTGAATAAGCTTCAGAATGATTAATCCCGGTATTTAGAAAGGCAATAAATACAGATAATGGAAAAGAATTTTATTCTTCCTCTTCTCCTGGATAATACATCTCATATTCTGCCCTGACCCCAAGATAAAATGAAGAAAAAGCAGCCTGAATTAACATTGTGGCAGGAATAACACCCACTACCATACACATAAGGCCAAGAATGATTACGCCAAAAGACATCAAACCAAAAATAAAAATCCTTGTCGAATAATCTCTGGTCATTTCCCAACTTGTTTTGATCGCCTCAACAGGTTCAAGGCCCTCATCAACAACTAGGTAGGGTACAAATGATAAACGTATTGCCAGAATAAAACCAGGTATGATTAAAAGAAGAAATCCAAATACAATAATGGTAATAGACAAAAACGAGGCCAAGACAACCTGCAAATAATTCTCCCTGAAAGGAGTAAAAACATCCGTGAGTTCAAAATCATCTCCCCGCATTGCTTTTAAATAAAAATAGGAGGCACCAAAAGACAATGGACCAGATAAAAAGATACTTACAAACACAGAAAATCCGGAAAAACTAGATCCACCCCTGGAAAATAATGACCCGGTTGCAGCAATGGCCCCGATAATAAGAGTGACCAGTAGAAACTCAAGAAAGTACTTTTTCAAAGCTGCCCATCCTAGTCTGAAGGCGTTTGATGCTTCAGGTAATGAGATATACTGTTCCTTTTCCATATTTCTTTTTTTACTTAATGAATTACAAACATAATCAAGATTCATTTAAAAATGAAAAAGAGTAGATGAAGCCTTTGATTTCATATACAACCGCCTTAATTGAATCGAGATTCAGGTCCTTGATTTAAACAATATGATGCACAGGCACATTTTTTAATAGTTTACCCTAATTCTAAATGGAAAAAAGTAAATTTGTGGTCAGTCTGTAATAAACAGCTTTTCGAGCAAATAAAAAGTTGTCCGCAAAATCAACAGATTTAATTATTGATGGAAATAGCCAATGAATTTCTGACTTATCTTTTTACCTATGGAGAGTTGACTCTTCCCGGGATAGGCAGATTTTATTTGAAAAAGATTCCGTCTAAATTGGCTTCGCACGAAAAAAAAATTTACGGCCCGACCATCATTATCGAATTTGAGGAAGATCTGGGTGCTGAATCAACCGGAATCAGTAAAGTCCTAAAGCATAAATACAGCTGGAGCAGAAGTAAGGCAGATAGAAAATTATCCAAGACCACAAATGCTATACTCAATCATCTCATCAATCTGAAAGTGTACGCCATTCAAGGATTTGGGAAATTTGAAATGGACGAAAATGGAAAATTGCTTTTTCAAAAAGACAAGGAACTAAAACGTTCTCTCGACATTCTTTATCCGGATCTGGATATAAAATATATTAAAATTGAACAAAAAACTTCGGGCACCCAAAGTATAGATTTGCCCCCTGGTTTTTCTCCTACTTACCAAAAGAAAGTCAAGATCGGATGGTTTTTTCCCCTATTGGCTTTGGTAGCCACCTCCTTTCTGTTTGCTTGTATCATTTCGTGTTATATGGAGAAAAACTTTGAACGCAAGAAGGGTCTGTTCTCTGTTTTACTACCTTCCTCAGAAAATAGTGAAACGAACCAGAATGACGTAAAAAACGATAGTTTTTCTGATTTATTTGAAAATAACGATTCATCAACGCAGGACGATTCCACATCGGTTTTGTCAGAAGAAACAGATCTTGAAGTTCAAGACCCTTCTGAGTTTGAAGACAGCGCTGATTTTGATGCCTATTTGGAAAGTTATGAGAATCAGGAACAGACTAAAACTATTGAAAATATTATTAAAAATGAGGAACAAACAGAGCTGGAAAATAATTTCAGGGATGTTGTCAATATGAGTCTAGATCAAATTCTTCAAATCAGTGCCGCAAAAAGAAATAGCATGTCTGATCCCTGCATGATTGTAGTTGGATCGTATCAAAGAAGAGACCTGTTGGACAAGATGTCAAATAAATTAAATCAACTGGGACATAATATATATGTAGAAAAATATGGAAGTTTTTATAGAACGGCCATCATATATGAATGTAAAACCAGGAGTAAAAAAGCTTTTTTAGCAGAAATCAGGACACAAATTGATAAAAACGCCTGGATTCTGACTTATTAAATATTGAATATGAAATATAAAGAACCTGAAGCCTTAAATGGTGTAGCGCTTTTTCACAAAACCTTTAATCTCCCCATTGAGGATCAACCGATCATACCGTCAAAAGAACGTTGCGAATTAAGGATCTCATTATTGGAGGAGGAACTGGAAGAGCTTAAAACAGCAATCAAAAATGATGATATTATTGAAGCGGCTGATGCATTCAGTGATTTGCAATATGTCTTATCAGGTGCCATTTTAGAATTTGGTCTGGGTGAAAAATTCAAAGCCCTTTTTGATGAGGTTCAAAGGTCAAATATGAGTAAAACGTGTAAGTCTTTGGATGAAGCAGAGGCTACCCAGTCCTATTACGAGATGAACAGGGGAATGGAATCGATCATAAAAAAACAAGACGATGAATACCTGGTTTATAGAAAATCAGATGGTAAAGTATTCAAATCCGTAAATTATTCACCACCGGATCTGGAAAATATATTGGAAGATTAAGCAACAAATTGTTCCAAATTTCGATTGTATTTAAAGACAGATAATTCATTGTATGAGCTTACAAGTTGAAAAACTTACTAAAATATATGGTTCACAGACCGTGCTTGATGCTATAAGTTTCGAAGCAAAAAAAGGAGAGATCCTTGGTTTTCTGGGTCCGAATGGTGCGGGAAAGACAACCACCATGAAAGTGATCACCGGTTTCACAAAAGCAGATAGCGGCTATGTGAATGTTTGCGGTATCAATGTTGATAAAAACCCAATGGAGACAAAATCCAGAATCGGATATTTACCAGAACATAATCCGCTTTACAGCAATATGTTCATCAAGGAATTTCTGGGATTTGTCGCTGATTTGCATGGTGTAAAAAACCAAAAGCAGATAATCGCTGATCTGATCCATAAAACCGGGCTGGAAAAAGAACAACATAAGCAAATAAAAATGCTGTCAAAAGGTTACCGGCAGAGAGTCGGACTGGCTCAGGCATTGTTACATGATCCGGAAGTTTTGATTCTCGATGAACCAACTTCTGGTCTTGACCCGAATCAGCTCGAAGATATTCGTTCCGTAATTCGGGAATTAGGACGGGAAAAAACCGTTGTTTTCTCCTCACACATCATGCAGGAAGTACAAGCTTTATGCGATAGAGTTATTATCATTAACAATGGACAGATCGTTGCCGATGACAAGATTGGAGATTTAGATAAATACCTTGGAGTAAATCATGAACAAGTGATGGTTCAATTTGAACAAGAAATTGATAAGGATCTTTTCTCAGGCCTGAATGGGTTTATTGAAATTGTTTCACATGATAATCATTCCTACCAGATCCAGTGTCATTCTGAAATTGAAATGCGTAAGCAACTATTTGAAATGGCAAAACAAAAAAACCTGCCGCTCATTGGTCTTCAGAAACAGGACGTATCGATAGAGAATGTTTTCCAGGCGCTAACCAAGAAATAAAAATGATAACAATATATTTAAAAGAACTTACCCAGTATTTCAGCTCTCTGATCGCTTATATCGTTCTGGGTATTTTTTTCGTATTTATGGGTTTGGTGTTATGGGCATTCCCCCAAACAAGTATTTTGGATAGCAACTATGCAAATATGAATGCTTTTTTCAACATGGCCCCTACTATTTTTACCTTTGTGATCCCAGCCATCACGATGCATAGTTTCAGCGAAGAAAAACTACAAGGGACCATTGAAATGCTCGTAACCAAACCCATAAAAACATGGCATATTCTGGGGGGGAAATACCTAGCCAGTCTTACACTTATCCTTTTTGCATTGATTCCAACTGTTATCTATTATATCACTATATATCAATTGGGGCTGCCAATAGGAAACATCGATACCGGCTCAATAATCGGTTCTTACATCGGTCTGATCCTGCTGGCCTCTGCTTTTGTTTCCATAGGTATATTTGCTTCAAGTCTGAGTTCAAGTCAGGTGATCGCTTTCGTGATCGCAAGTTTTATATGTTTTTTCTTCCACTGGGGATTTGAATATATGAGTCAGCGACCTGAATTTATCGGTGTTTACGATGATATTATTCAGAGGCTCGGTATGAATTATCATTATTTATCACTCAGCAGGGGGCTGATCGATACAAGGGATGTGATCTACTTTTTATCACTCAATGTTCTATTTTCCACATTGAGTTATTTTTCATTGATCAAAACGAGAAAGTAATGGGCAGCAGATATTCGAATTTGATCAGACCAATCTTAATAATTGCCATTTTAATCGTGGTAAATATCATCGCCCAATATTCTTTTTGGCAATATGATTTCACTGAAGATAAACGGTATTCCCTTACAGAACCAACAAAAGATTTACTGACCGAGCAAGACGATATTATTTTTGTTAAGATCCTCCTGGAAGGTGAATTCCCGGCAGGTTTTAAAAGACTTCAACGTTCCGTAAGTGAATTGTTGAATGATTTCAGATCTATTTCTCCTTATATTGAATTTGAATTTGTCAATCCGATGGATGGTTCAGTTTCTGACATTAACCAGCGGCTTGAGGCTTTGAAACAAGATGGAATCTATGGGGTGCAATTACGCATAGATGAAAAAGAAGGGCGCTCCCAAAAATCCATATTCCCCTATGCTATTTTTAATTTTGGAAAAAGGAAATACATAGTAAATCTGCTCGAACCTCAAATGCGAGGCGTTTCAGATGAAATCTGGATGAATAACTCGATCAATTTGCTGGAATATAAATTTGCAAATGCAATTCAAAAACTAAAACAAGAGGACAAACCCACGGTTCTATTTACGGAAGGAAAAGGCGAATTGACTTCTCAGCAAACAGCCAGACTGGAAAACAAATTAAGCCAGTATTATCAGCTTGGCCGTATCAATCTGGATAGCGTAGTGACCCTGGGCAAAGAGGCAGATCTTTTGATCATCGCAAAACCACAGCAGCCTTTCACACCACAAAATCAATTCCTTATAGATCAATATCTGATGAAAGGGGGTTCAATCCTGTGGATGATAGATAAACTGAACGTGAATCTTGATAGCATCAATAAATATAAATTTTATGTCCCGGAACCCTACCCGCTCGGCCTGGATGAATTGTGGTTTAAATACGGGATCAGAATCCAGCCAAATCTGGTACAGGACCTTGAATCAACAAGAATCCCACAGATTGTAGGGATGCAGGGAGATAAACCTCAAACTGAAATGTTCAAATGGTTCTATCATGTTTTGGTAACACCGGATTCAGAACATCCCATCGTAAACAATCTCGACCGGATCAATTTATATTCACCGAGTTCTATCGATACGATCCAGACCAATACAGAGATTATAAAGACGGTATTATTACATTCTTCAAAATATAGCAGATATCAATTGAGTCCGGCCAGGATCACTTTTGATATTCTGAGATACGAGCCGGAAGTTTCAAGGTTTAACAAACCTGATCTGCCGCTCGCCGTCCTTGTTGAAGGTAATTTTGAATCATTCTTTAAGAATAAACTAACCAGCGGAACAAAGGAAATGCTGGATCAGATAGGTGAAGAATTTATCGAAAAAAGCGAGTCAAGCGGCAAGATGATCTTTATCAGCGACGGGGACATTGCCAAAAATCTATTTGATGCCGGATCAGAGAAAATTTCACCGATTGGTTTTAATAAATGGGAAAACTATGCTTTTATTGGAAATGAAGATTTCATTAGTAATTCTGTAGAATACCTGATAGAAGATAAAGGGGTCCTGACTGCCCGATCAAAAAGAATAAAATTAAGACTGATCGATCGTGTGAAGGCTAATCAGCAAAGTTTTTTTTGGAAATCTATAAACTTTATCGTCCCGATTGGCTTTTTAGCTATTTTTGGTTTGTTATATAATTATCGAAGAAAGCGTAAATACAATAAGTAATTTTGACCATCCAGATTTTTGCAAAAAAGCAATAGCTATTTTATCAGCAAGGATCATTTTGAATAATTAAAAAAAATGAAAAAAAACCTCATATTATTCGCAGCACTAATCGCCCTTGCTATTTCAGGCTGGTACTTCATCAATTCAAAAGAGAAAGAATCAAAAAAATCATTTGATTTTTCATACCGGGAATTCGCGCTGGAGGATCTTGAAGAACTTGACAAGATCATTGTTGCCAAAAGAAATACGGATCCGCTCATTTTTACAAGAAGTGGAGATTCATGGATGATCAACGATCAGTTTAAGGCAAGAAAGAATGCTATGGATAATATGTTGGACGTGGTAAAAAACATAAGGATAGACTATGTTCCCCCGAATAGTGCAACGGAAAACATCATGAAGAGTTTTCTTAAGCATGGCATTAAAGTCGAACTTTATGACAAAGCAGGAAATGCCTTAAAAAAATACTATATCGGCTCATCCCCTGCTGATGGTATCGGCAGTTATTTTGTGATGGAAGGTTCCGAAAAACCCCTGGTTATGGCATTGCCAACCATGAAAGGGAATGTTCATACACGGTTCAATTATAAACTCAATGAATGGAGGGATATGACCGTTGTAGATATTCAAAGCGATGACATTTCTGGCATTCAGGTCTCCTACCCTTTTAATAAGAAATTTTCATTTAATTACGATGGAAAAACGGTTTGGCCTCTGCATGATTTACAAAAACCGATTTCGGGCAAGGTCAACAAAAAAATGATCGAAACCTATTTACAGGGTTTTGAACACAAGGAAGCAGAATATATTGAAAATGAGAATCCCAGACGTGATTCAATTGTCATGCAGGTTCCATTCTGCGAAATAAGCATTACAGATAAAGCAGGAAGCAAAAAAGATCTGCGCTTTTTCTATTTTACCAATCCTCAATTTGATCAAACACAAACCACTGCGATGGATGCATATAGTCCATTCCACACCGAACGATTCTTTATTCAAACTAACTGGGGTGACTTTTATCTTGGGCAACACCAGGTATTTAAAGATCTGTTTTGGAAATATGATCTCTTTTTCAAGGAATAAATATTTTGTAAATAATAATCTTGATACAAATCTGTATATTTGAGATTAGCTAAAAGTAAATTTCAAATGGGTCTGTTGATTTTTTATTTATTCCTTGCTCTTTTCATCTCTTTTCTATGTTCAATATTAGAAGCAGTTCTGTTATCTACTCCTGCGGCTTTTTTAAATGTAAAAGCAAAAAAGGGGATCAAATCAGCAAATACTTTCATCAAACTTAAGAATAATGTTGAACGCCCTCTTGCGGCAATATTATCATTAAATACGATCGCGCATACGATTGGAGCTGCTGGTGTGGGAGCTGAAGCAACCCGTATTTGGGGAGAGGCAAAATTTGGGATCATCTCAGCTGTTTTAACTTTCCTGATCCTGATTTTCTCAGAAATAATACCCAAAACGATCGGGGCACGCTACTGGCGGAAACTTGCACTTGGTTCGGGAATTATTATGAAATGGCTGGTAATTCTGACCTACCCACTGGTGATCATGACCGGATATATAAGCAGGTTGTTTGCCAGGGGATCCGCAGAGGTATCTGTGAGCAGAGAAGAAATTTCAGCATTAGCCAACATAGGAAGAAAAGAAGGGGTTATTAAAGAAAAAGAAAATCTCATCATTCAAAATATCGTCAGACTTAAATCCATAAATATTTCACAGATCATGACTCCCCGGGTAGTTGTGACTACTGCTGAAGAAAATATGAGTCTGAAAGAATTCCTGCTTAACAAAGAATATCTCCACTATTCCCGTATCCCGGTTTATAAAGATTCAATGGACAACATTACGGGTTATGTTTTCAGACAAAAAGTTTTTGAAAAGCTGGCTGAGAATGAAACTAAATTAAAGTTGAAAGATATTAGAAGGGATATCGTTGTTGCCGACAAAAGCCAATCTCTGATGAATCTATGGGAGGTTTTGCTGGAGAAAAAAGAACATATTGCCCTAATCGTGGACGAATTTGGAGGCATGGATGGTATTGTTACCATGGAGGACATTATTGAGACGCTCCTGGGTCTTGAAATCGTAGATGAAAGAGATAAAGAAATTGACATGCAGGAATATGCCCGAGCCAGGTGGAGAGAAAGAAAAACGAAATACAATATTCTTGTTGATCTGGAAGAATTTGAAGATCAATAATAAAAATCAGGCAGGTGTTAGAATTTTGGACCAAGCTTCATCAGGAATTATCAAAGCAGCAATCTGCCATTTTGTTGATCGTAGCCGCTGCAAAAGGGTCCTGTCCGGGAAAACCAGGGTTTAAAATGGCCGTTTTTCCGGATGGCTTGCTGATAGGAACAATTGGAGGCGGTAAACTTGAATTCGATCTGGTAGAAGACAGCAAAAATTTGCTGAAACAAGGTATAATTCTCTATAATTGCAAATTGATCATAAAGGAGCATTATGCAAATGGCCCCAGATCTTCTGGAATGAGTTGTGCCGGAACACAATCGATCATTCAGACCAGTCTCACGACCAATCAATTATCCAGCATAGAAAATTGTAGCCTTTGTGAAAAAGGTATGAAAACCGGGTCGGTCAATATTTCCCAAAATGGCCTGTATTTTACAATGGTCAACCTACTTCCGAATTTTGAATTAAAAATACTGACTGATAAGGACTGGTCCTATTCCGAAAATGTAACACCGCGTGACACGGTGTATATAATTGGTGCCGGACATGTTGGCCTGGCCTTATCTGAGTTGATGAAATTTCTGGATTTCCGGGTTATCTTATTCGACCACAGGGATGACATTAACACCATTGACAAAAACACTTTCTATGATAGTTTTATAACTGGCAATTATCAGGATATTGCCAGGCATATCCCCGAGGATCAGGCTACCTATGTTGTCATCGTAAGTCATAGCCATGAAAGCGACCAGATCGTATTCGACCATTTACTTGAAAAACAGATCAAATATTTGGGTTTAATGGGCAGCAAGGCTAAAATCAGGAAGATTTTTAATAATATCGATTATGATTTGAGAAACTCAAATGATAAACATAAAGTGTATACTCCAATCGGCATTAAGATAAATAGTCTCAATTCAAAAGAGATAGCTATAAGTATAGCTGCCGAGATCATTTCTGTCAAAAATGATGAATTGGTAAAATAAAATTTCCCGATTCATCATAATATTTTAACCCTATTATTGCAGGCCATTTATCTTTTAATCCCTATTAAAATGGAGTCTCATACCACTATTAACTTCCAAAATTTTATCATCTGCAAATACCAGGTTCCCATTGACAAATGTATGACTTACCTTGGATCCAAATGTATACCCTTCAAAAGGAGACCATCCACATTTATACCGTATATTATCCTGATCTACCTGCCAACTGTCATTCAGATCTACCAACACTAGATCTGCATAATAACCTTCCCTTATATATCCTCTGTCTTTGATCTTAAATACTTCCGCAGGCGCGTGACACATTTTCTCAACGATTCTTTCCAGACTTATTTTACCCTGATGGTAAAATTCCAACATGGCAGTCAAACTATGCTGAACCAACGGTAAGCCGGATGGAGCTGTAACATAAGGTTTTTCTTTTTCTTCCTTGGCATGAGGAGCATGATCTGTAGCAATCACATCTAATCTGTCCTCCAGCAATGCTCTCCAAAGTGCATCCTGATCAGATTTACTCTTTACGGCTGGATTGCATTTCAGCATATTTCCGAGGGAAGGATACTGGGATTCATTAAAAAACAAATGATGCACGCAAACCTCCGTAGTAATCTTCTTCTGAGCCAATGGAATTCCAAAATCGAAAAGATCCATTTCAAGAGCGCTTGTCAAGTGCAAAACATGCAGTCTAGTATCGTTCTTTCTGGCAAGATCAACGGCAAATGATGAAGAGAGATAACATGCTTTGTCTGAGCGGATCTGAGGATGATGAATGGCTGACAAGTTTTCCCCATATTTTTTAATAAAAAGCTCATTGTTATGTTTGATCGTTGCTTCATCCTCACAATGTGTAGCAATCAGCATCGGAGAATTTGCAAAAATACTCTGTAAAACCCCCGGTTCATCCACAAGCATATTTCCAGTACTGGAGCCCATAAAAATTTTAACGCCGCAAACCGTAACCGGATCTGTCTTAAGGACTTCATCCAGGTTATCATTCGAAGTTCCCATATAAAACGAATAGTTGGCAGCAGAATTCAATGCTGCATAATCATACCTTTTTTGTAAAAGTTCTTGAGTAAGACTTGCCGGTTTGGTGTTGGGCATATCCATAAAACTGGTTACGCCTCCTGCCAATGCAGCTCTGGATTCAGTAAAAACCGTTGCTTTGTGTTCCATGCCTGGTTCTCTAAAATGAACCTGATCATCAATCACTCCAGGCATTAATATCTTATTCGTGGCATCGATCACCATATCCACCTTCATATCTATTTGACCAGCTATTTTCTCAATTCTCCCTTTATTGATCAAAAGGTCACCTTCAAACATCTTCCCTTCGTTAACTATTTTTGCATTTTTTATGAGGATCGTATTCATTATTTTGTGAATTTGAAAATAAAAATAAATAAAAATTCAACGTATCAATTAGTAAAGATACAAGTTCCCGACTTCATTTGCCCTTTTGGTCATGATCCTTAAGATTAATTAATTCAAAATTTTATCTGAAAGTCATTCTGGTTTTTACCGTGAAGTAACCATTTTCATACTTGGAAGTTGTCCTTTAAATTGACCATATATTGCTTCAATTTACCTCAATATATATTTGAAATTTCAATATTACCATAAAGCAGAGGGTGAATTATATAAAAAAGGATAATTTTGTGAAAATGCAGAATGTATGTTAACCAACAAGAAAATAGGAATTTTAGGTGGAGGTCAATTAGGAAAAATGCTATGTCATGCAGCCATGCCCTGGCACCTGAACATGCATATACTGGATAAAGATAAACAGATGTCCGCAGCAGCTTATTGTACGAGTTTCACCTCCGGCAATTTCAAAAATTATAAAGATGTGATGGAATTTGGAAAACAAATGGACATTATAACTATCGAAATTGAACATGTAAACCTGGAAGCATTATCTGATTTACAGAAAATGGGGAAGAAAATTTTTCCGGGTCCGGAAGCCTTGAAACATATCGTTGACAAAGGATTACAAAAGACATTTTTCACACAGAATCAGCTGCCTACTTCTGATTTTACACTCCATGAATCGAAAGCTGAGATAATCCATTTGCTCAAATCAGCTGTCTTAAAATTCCCTTTCGTGCAAAAAGCAAGAAGGGAAGGCTATGACGGAAGAGGTGTTGTAAGTATCCGTTCGGAGGCAGACATAGAAAAGCTGCTTGATGTGCCTTCTGTGGTTGAAGATATGGTTCAAATAGACCGTGAAATAGCCGTTATGACGGCACAGAATCCAAATGGAGAAATCATTTGTTATGATCCTGTTGAAATGGTTTTTAAGGACGAAGCGAATATTCTGGATGTTTTGATCAGTCCCGCCAGAACCAGTGAAACCGAAACCGCCAAACTAAAAGAAATTTCAAAAGAAATAATATCCAGGCTGAACATAATCGGTGTATTGGCCATAGAATTTTTCATCAGTGTCAAGGGTGAGATTTTCATTAATGAAATTGCACCCCGACCTCATAATTCCGGACATCAGACAATAGAGAACAATATCGTTTCTCAATATGAACAACATCTACGGGCCATCCTGAATCTTCCATTGATTCAACCTGCATTAAAAAGTCCTGCAGTGATGATGAATATCCTTGGGGAAGATGGATATTCAGGAAACGCTAAAATTGAAGGGAAAGAACACTTTTTAAAGATGGAAGATGTATATTTCCATTGGTATGGAAAAACAGAAACCAAAGCTTTTAGAAAAATGGGGCATGTGACAATACTGGATCAGGATATTGATAAGGCGCTTGAAAAGGCTAAAAAGTTAAAGGACATAATAAAAGTTATTGCATAAAATACAAAACTATGAGACACGCTGAGATTGGAATTATAATGGGATCGGATTCGGACCTTCCGGTAATGGAACAAGCTGGTGCAATTTTGGACGAATTTGGCATCCCCTATGAAATAACGGTGGTGTCAGCGCACAGAACCCCGGAACGCATGTTCACGTATGCCCAAACGGCTTCAGAAAGGGGTTTGAAGGTGATCATTGCAGGTGCGGGCGGTGCGGCACATTTACCTGGCATGGTGGCGTCCATCTCTCCACTGCCTGTGATTGGTGTTCCCATCAAATCTTCTAATTCAATAGATGGCTGGGATTCAATTTTATCCATACTTCAGATGCCCAATGGAATACCAGTGGCTACAGTTGCGCTGAATGCAGCAAAAAACGCAGGACTATTAGCCATACGGATGCTGGGAATCTCAGATGAAAAGATAAAAAATAAAATGCAGAATTATCAGGAAGAAATGAAAAAGGCAGTGCTGGAAAAAGCAGCCAATGTGGAATCCAAAAGGTCTAAAAAATAAAAAAAGTCCTAAAATTTCAGGACTTTAATAACTTATTACTTAACTATATATTTAACACGGTTTACATACTGACCATAACCTTTGTTATTTCAGTACAACGCTATTAAATCGGATTTTTCAAATTCATTTATATCAAAGTCAGCTAATCAGGACTATACCCCTAACCATGTCTCATACTCCTCTTCTGAACTCATGTACATCTCATTTTGCTCATGTAGTTCAACTGAATTTTTATTGAAAATCTCTTTAAAGAAATCAATTACTTTGCTCATTGGGTTCATAATTTTAAAATCAAACATATACTAGACGTTTAAAAATGCAAAAATGTTGCACGAAAACAGGGATTTATTTTAAATATTAAAATTCTCTAATATATTACTTACAAAGATAATATAAAACTATTTACTTTGCCACTATTTATGTTCAATACGGCTCTTTTTTAACATTTTTAACATTTTTTTTAAATATAATTGTCGTCTAAACGATAATCCCTAATAATCAGAGCTTTGAAAATTAATGTTTTTATAAACTTAAAGTTAATTTTTTGAACTAATCTCATTCTCTCCAAAAGCATATTGTTGACTTAATTTTATTTTTCATCCAGACTTTTCAAAGGAAAGGATGCTTTAAATTCTGAAATTAAAAAGTTAATTTTGTCAACAATGCTCAAACTAAAAATTAAAAAACACAATCTTCAGTTTAAAATCCCAGCAGGGACATCCCGAGGGACATTATACAATAAACCCTCCTGGTTCATTATATTAAAAGACACTGAAAACGATGAAAAGGTTGGGTATGGAGAATGTAGCATCATACCAAAGCTGAGCATAGATAACGCTTTACAAATAGAAGACAAACTTTCTGAGCTTTCTCAATCCCTAAAGAATTGGTCCGAACTGAACACAGTCATGGATAACTTAAATGCGTGGCCGGCGATTAAGTTTGCATTGGAAACTGCCTGTCTCGATCTGAAAAATGGAGCGTCACGTACGATATATCATTCTCCTTTTACTGAAGGATTTGATTCAATACCCATTAATGGTCTAATCTGGATGGGAAACCAACAATCCATGTTCGATCAGATAAAAGAAAAACTTGATACCGGATGGAATTGCATCAAAATGAAAATTGGTGCCATCGATTTTGAAGCTGAGATCGAATTACTAAAATTTATCCGATCCCAATTCAGTGCCGATGAAATTACGATTCGCGTAGATGCCAACGGAGCCTTTAGGCCGGCCGATGCGCAAACAAAATTAAAACGGCTTTCCGCTTTTGACATCCATAGCATAGAACAACCGATCGCAGCCGGCCAGTGGGATAAAATGGCATTACTTTGTGATACCAGCCCTATCCCAATTGCCCTGGATGAAGAATTGATCGGAATAAATGATACTGCCACAAGAAAAAAAATGATACAGTCTGTACAGCCACAATATATTATCCTTAAACCTGCGTTGCTTGGCGGTTTTGAAAGTGCAGACAACTGGATCAGTATCGCAAAAGAAAATAACATTCAATTCTGGAGTACTTCCGCGCTTGAATCAAATATTGGATTAAACGCTATCGCTCAATGGGCAGCCACCATCGGTGTAAATATCCCCCAGGGACTTGGAACTGGAAAGTTATATCATAATAACATTGATTGTCCTTTGGAAACAGATGCTGGCCACCTATGGAATAAAAAAGATAAAACGTGGGATCTAAATTTTTTCGATGAATAAATGGCCCTTACATAAAGCATCTTTGAGCCTGAATGACAAGATTCTTGACCCTGGCTATCCGGAAATTCATTCCGAGGCACACAAGCAACAATGGGAAACTGATCTCTTTGAGTTCCTGGCGGAGTGGAATTCAGAAAGTGAATTTATTTATGTCAATACATCCGGATCCACCGGCAAACCCAAAAAAATTGCATTATCAAAATCGGGAATGATTCAAAGTGCACTGGACACGTTGAATTTTTTAAATATTAAAGCGGGGGAAAAAGCCTTGTTGTGTATACCGGTAAAATTTATTGGCGGTAAAATGATGATTGTTCGTGCGATTGTTGGTGGCTTAAAATTGTATACGATCCCTCCTGCATCTGTTGTGTCCTTTCAGGAAAAGATACATTTTGTAGCCATGACCCCTCAACAAGTAAAAAGTACGTTGAGCCTCGACTCAAATCTATTGAATCATTTTAATAAGGTGATCATCGGGGGTGGCTCAACCGACCCTGTTTTAATAAAAACCCTGCAAACACTTCCGTCAGAATATTATGCCACATACGGCATGACTGAAACCGCATCCCATGTAGCTTTACAGGTTCTGAATGGTGAAAATCGTTCAGATTATTTCAAATTGATCAATCCGAATGTCGGGATTGGATTGGATGGTCGCCAATGTTTGAATATTCAGGCCAAACATATTAGCTCTGAGATCATTCAAACCAATGATCAGGTTGAAATAATAGACGCGGAACATTTTAAATGGTTGGGACGAATTGACAATGTTATAAATTCTGGGGGTATAAAATTGCACCCTGAACAAATCGAAAAGAAAATTGCTGACATCATAACTTATCGTTTTTATATATTTGCTCAGAAGGATAAAACATTTGAGGAAAGACCCGCACTTTTGATCGAAACTGATCAAAGATTTGACCCGCAATTGTTGATGTCCAGATTACGCAAGGTATTATTAAAGATTGAATTGCCTGTTTCTATCTATCAGACGAGTCATTTTACTGAAACTGAAAATGGTAAGATCAATAAAAAGAAAAGTCTGAAGATAAAAAAAAGGATATTTGATCAGGAAAAGGATTGAATTGAAAGGAAGAAAAAAAATATCATTAAAACAGGATGAAATATTTGCTTTATTCAGAAGACCCGGAGAAAGCAATTATTATTTATTCAGACAAACTGAAAAAGGAAGCAGACAATCTTTTTCAAAAGGCAATACCGGTTTTCTGATGCATCCTTTTGAATCCGGAGGAATTCATCCGGATATTTTTATTTCCGCAGATATTATTAATAAAAATCCCATCATTCATTTTAAACCAGGCTTTTCCAAACTGCCCGCCTCAACGTCTGAATCCGTTTATATGGATATGGTTAAGTCATTCATAAAAACAACTAAAACAGGACCTAAAAAACTGGTCCTTTCCCGGGTCCTGAAGGTTACAAATAATGAAGAGGATTTGTTTGACACCTTTCAAAAAATGAATAATACTTATCCAACTGCTTTTGTTTATATAGTCAATCACCCGCATTCAGGTTGCTGGATGGGTGCTACGCCCGAACAATTTATCGTAGGTGATCAAAATGAATATTCGACCGTGGCCCTGGCAGGCACCAAACTCAATATTGAACCATTTGCCTCTGAAAACTGGTCTTCGAAGGATATAGAAGAGCAACAACTTGTTTGCAGGCATATCGAATCTATTTTGGATGTTTTTGAAACAACATATACTAAAACAGGACCCACCGATCAGTCAGCCGGAAAATTATTGCATATAAAAACAGAATATAAATTCAAAAAAGTCAGTGATCTCAAAAAACTAGCTGATGCACTTCACCCCACCCCGGCTGTTTGCGGACTTCCCAAATCGATGGCCCTGGAGGTGATCCTCAATCAGGAAAAACATGACAGAGCTTATTATACCGGATACCTTGGTCCGGTAAACTTCAAATCAGAAATTGCTTTATACGTAAATTTACGATGCATGAAGTTAAGTTCTGAATCCATCGTTTTATTTGCCGGTGGTGGCATCATCCCTCAAAGTGTGCCCAATTTGGAATGGAATGAGACTGAACACAAACTTCAAACCATGATGGACATATTAAAAAGCAGATAGAATTTCATCTATAATCGCTTCCTTGCTGACATTTCTAATGTTTCATAATTTGCTGTAAACTAAAAGTGATTTTAGTCAAAGATGATTGAGCCTGATTAGTTAAGCTTGAACTATTTTTTTTTACTACTTTTAATTTTTATTAATTGAATGAACTGCTTGGATTTTGGATACAAAACAAACGATAATCGACCTGGTAAATGTATGTTATGCAAAGGGTATAAGAAAAGTGGTGTTTTCTCCCGGCTCCAGAAATGCTCCTTTGATAATCGCTTTTAATGAACATAAAGGTTTTGAATGCTTTGCTATTCCAGATGAAAGAGTTGCTGCTTTTTTCGGGTTGGGAATGGCTCAGCAAACGCATGAAACGGTTGCCATCGTATCTACATCAGGCAGCGCCGCACTTAATTATTCTCCGGCGATCGCAGAAGCATATTATCAAAGAATTCCTATGCTTGTCCTTACGGCAGACCGGCCTCCTGAATGGATTGACCAGGGAAATGGTCAAACCATGCGTCAAAGGAATTTGTACCAGAATTTCATTAAAAAAAGTTATGAGATCAATCATGAAACCACCCATCCTGATGAATTATGGTATAATGTAAGGATCTACAATGAAGCGATTAATGAAACACGGATTGAAGCCAAAGGACCGGTACACATCAATTTACCTTTAAGGGAACCTCTTTATGATTTTAAGCTTGATTTTAACAACAAAACTTTTGTTAAGATCATTGATCAGGTTTCGCCTCCTCCGGAGCTTTCAACTCAGGTACTGGATTCGCTTTCGCAAAAATGGAATCAATCTTCAAAGAAACTTATCCTGTGCGGGATTACCCCCAGGAGTCAGGCACTAAACGATTTGCTGTCAACTTTATCAGCGGATCCTTCTGTTATCATCCTGACAGAAACAACATCCAATGTGACCCACCCCAATTTCATAGAACAACTAGACCGGGTATTGTTTACAATTGAAGAAAAGGATGGTCAGAATTTCAAACCGGAAATTTTATTAACATTCGGAACCAATATTGTTTCCAAAAAAATTAAAACACTTTTCAGAAACTGGGACATTGAAGAACACTGGCACCTGGACGAATCAGATATTGTAATAGATACATTCAAATCACTGACCAGTCATTTGAGGAGCGACCTAGTTCACTTCTTCAAAGAAATAATCAAAAGGACTAAACACAAAAATTCTACTTACGCTGCAAGCTGGCACAAACAGGATCAATTGTGTAAACGCAAACATGAGTCCTTCTTAGCTACGCTTGAATGGTCAGATTTGAAAGCCTACGAAATTTGCCTCAACTCGTTGCCTGAAAATTCAAACCTTCAAATGGCTAATAGCACAGCGGTAAGATATGTGCAATTGATGAGCAAAAGAGCGGATATCAGTTACTATTCAAACAGAGGTGTTGCTGGTATCGATGGATGCAGTTCGACGGCGGCAGGGGCTGCCTGGGTAAATGTCAATAAAACCATTCTTGTCACGGGTGACGTAGCTTTTTTCTATGATTCAAATGCCTTGTGGACCCCTTATTTGAAAAAAGACCTGAGAATTATCCTTTTCAATAATCAGGGTGGGAATATTTTCAGGTTCATTCCCGGACCGGATTCAACGGAGCAATTAGAAACATTCTTTGAGGCGCATCATAATAAATCAGCCAGGCATCTGGCTGCTGCTTATGACATAGCATATTTCAGTGCAGACAATGAGGCAGAACTAACCCGATCCTTACCCTCTTTCTGGCAAGATCAGACAGACAACAAACCAGCGATCTTAGAAATTTTCACACCTCGATTAAAAAATGCACAAATTCTTAAATCCTATTTTCGCCATCTTTTATAGAAACGGGGACAAGTAAGTTTATTAATAAACAGTCATTAAATAATTTTGATAAAGCATCAAAATACTTATTCTGATACAATACGATGAACCCAAAAGTTGAAACCTATATTTTAAGACAAATTAAATGTAAGGACGAACTAAACAGGTTGAGATCGATCGCTATGATTTGTGATTTGCTTATGGAATACAAATGGGCAAGTCCCTGTTATTCCTATCAAAAAAACATCATTATTGGGATGCGGGAATTTAAAGACTATTGTGACGTTGGTTTTTAAAGGGGCCTTATTAAAGGATGAAAAAAAGATTGTGTTACGGTCAAGAAAATAAGCAGGCGGTCAGACAAATCAGATTATAAAGCATGATGGAATTAATGCCAGTGAAGAGCTTTTGATACAATACATATCTGAGAAGCTAAGGAAATTGAGAAAGCCGGATTAATGGTATATTTTAAAACAAATGATGACCTGTTGATTCCTTCAGAATTTCAGATAAAAATGGATGGATTTCAGGAATTAAAAAGGACCTTTGAAGCATTGGCTCCCGGAAGAAAAAAAATATTGCAGACTTTTTTCAGAAGTCAAACAACTTATAACCAAATAGGTGAGAATAGAAAAGTGTATTCCAATAATACTCAGGGGGAATGGATTACACGACAAATACAAGTGTTCGATTTTCTATTCCAGGAGATTTGAATTCGGGTCTATTAAAGCTTAAGG
>Ga0102815_10000351_pt1 | contig 32766 bp, 28 predicted proteins | sample ColrivemetaGS759_FD_79113 | JGI IMG/M metagenome (GOLD analysis project Ga0102815, IMG submission 79113) | Estuarine microbial communities from the Columbia River estuary - Ebb tide ETM metaG S.759 | ecosystem: Environmental > Aquatic > Marine > Intertidal zone > Estuary | place: USA: Columbia... | reverse complement strand
TAACAATAAAATCAATTTCGCCTATAGTGTTTTTAGCCTCGGTAATCTGAATGTTTTCATAAAGAACAGTGTAGTTGGAGGATGATTTAATGAGCTCGGAAACAACTTTTTCTGCCAAATGCCCTAAACGAACATTGGTGGGCAATTTAAAATCAAGATTAAGAGCGAGGTGTAGGTTGGATAAACGAAAAGTAGGCAAACCGGTAGCGGATTCGTCTAGGCAATATGCGTTAAGTATAGATGCTATTCTTGCCTTGGTGTTCATTTATGGTTTGCTCAATAGTACGAAATATTGAATTGAAAGCCTGTTTTTTGGAATTTGGATGGTTTGAGTAACGGTTTTGCTAAAAATAAGCGATAGCGATCCGAAGGGTTATTTTTAGCTCTCGTTACCTACTTTTTTTAATCGAGAAATCTTCAATTCTAACCAATTAATGATATTAAAAGCACTGAAGAACATCAATCCTAATATGCAGATTTCCAATACTATATCTCCAACTTGGAACGAAAAGTCATCAATACAAATATCAAAGCCTTCAAGGTACACGAAGTCAATCAATATCCCTGTAGCAAGTGCTAAGCATTGATAAACAATTATAAAAGGTATAGCCCTGATTAGAATATATTTAATCTCATTTTTGTAATGTTTTGTCTCAATTAGATAAAAACATAGTGAATATCCAAGACCAAGAAGGCTTATAACCATCCATGAGGTCAAATAACAATCTCCAAAACAAGGGCATTTTACATTTATATTCAGTTTGTTGGAAAGGCCGGCTATAATTAAGACTTGCTCAATAATTTGTAAAAGCACAAAGGAGCAACTTCCGATTATTTTCCAACTTTTCATTTACTATATTTCTTTTTTAGTTGTTCATTGATTGCAGGTAACACCCATAACATTCACAATAATACAAAATCTAATGGTGTATATGTACCCTATTGGCGGTTTATACGCAACGTGCAAACGTTCACTTTTAATATTTTAATAGTCTAACTTTCTCTTTAAGTATAAATTGTCAAATAATCAGAAATTGTGGGACTCCCTTTTTTTGAGTATTCCCAATCTCCAAAAATAAACCAAAAACCCATTTCCGTTTTTTTAAATAGTTAAGCTTAAATAAGACCCTAATCTGCGTTTTATACCTATAAATTGTACGGGTTTTAATGAGATATGTAAAATTATATTGTTGCTAAGCATATTAGAGTAATTTTGTGCCGCAAATAATAACACATACATTATTTGCAAATGTCTCAACCATCCAACACTAAAATTTCTTATCAAGGATTAACTTTTGACGACGTATTGGTATTGCCAAGATACTCGGAAGTTTTACCACGCGACACGAATACGCGTACTCGATTAACTCGAAAATTACACATAAATATTCCAATTATAAGTGCCGCTATGGACACTGTAACCGAAGCAACGTTGGCAATTGCCATGGCTCGCGAAGGTGGAGTGGGTATAATTCATAAAAACATGAGCATAGAAGAACAAGCTATGCACGTAAAAAAAGTAAAACGTTCTGAAAGCGGAATGATTAAAGACCCCATTACGCTTGGAAAATCGAATACGGTAGAAGATGCATTGGCTTTAATGCGTGAACATAAAATTGGTGGAATTCCGATTGTAGACGAAAACGAAATTTTAGTGGGCATTATTACAAACCGCGATTTACGTTTTCAAGTTGATCTTAAAACAGAAATTGGTAAAATAATGACAACTGAAAATCTGATAACTGCTGCGGCGGGTACAGATTTAAAAGAAGCAGAAGCTATTTTACAAAACCATAAAATCGAAAAGCTGCCGGTAGTAGATGCAAATCGCAAGTTGCTTGGGTTAATTACATTTAAAGATATTCAAAAAGTAAAAAGTCACCCAAATGCGTGTAAAGATTCATATGGAAGGCTTATGGTTGGTGCTGCTGTGGGCGTAACTGCAGACACGCTAGAGCGTGTTACGCGTTTGGTAGAAGAGGAAGTAGATGTTATTGCTATAGATACGGCTCATGGCCACTCAAAAGGGGTAGTGACTGAACTAAAAAAGGTAAAAGCGAAGTTTCCAGATTTGCAAATAATTGTAGGCAACGTTGCAACAGGTGCTGCAGCCAAATACTTGGCAGATAATGGTGCCGATGCTGTAAAAGTAGGAGTAGGGCCAGGCTCTATTTGTACCACACGTATAATTGCAGGTATTGGTGTTCCTCAACTAAGTGCAATTATGGAATGTGCCGAAGCATTAAAAGGAACAGGTGTTCCGGTAATTGCCGATGGAGGAGTTCGCTATAGTGGCGATTTAGTAAAAGCGATAGTTGCAGGAGCAGATTGTATAATGGCAGGTAGCTTATTTGCTGGTTCAGAAGAAAGTCCGGGAGAAGTTTCTTTTTACGAAGGAAGAAAAGTAAAATCTTACCGAGGTATGGGTTCTATTGAAGCTATGAAACAAGGATCGAAAGATCGTTATTTCCAAGATGCAGAAGCTGAAATAGGCAAGTTGGTACCAGAAGGAATTGTGGGTACAGTAGCTTACAAAGGCAGTTTGTCTGAAGTGGTTTACCAATATGTAGGTGGTTTACGAGCAGGTATGGGTTATACAGGTTCCGAAAACATTGAAGCATTAAAAACGGCAAACTTTACGCAAATCACCCATTCAGGAATGCGAGAAAGCCATCCGCACGATGTAACTATTACCAAAGAAGCTCCAAATTATAGCAGATAGAATTTTAATATTCTGCACTAAACGAGGGGCAAAGCCGTTCGTTTTTAGAAATTCTTAAGACAAAGTTTAGAAAACGTAATGCTCCTTTTTTAAGGAAATTTCCGTCGAATTCGTTGTACTTTACTAACCTAAATTTTAAGGGTATTGCTTGTGCAAGTTGCTTATAATTGGCAAAAGACAAGGTGCGTTCTGCCCAGTTGCCCGTATTAGGATCGCAAGTGTTGGTGTGTAAAACCTTAGAATGAAAAAGGGGAAGCTTACTCGAAAACAGAAACTGTTCTATGTCGGCTTTTATCATACCTCTAGTGGCTTTGGTTAGTTGTAGCAATTCTGCTTCTGTTTTTTGAGGCACTATATCAGCAATTATTGTTTTTCGCAAATCGAAATAAGCCGATGTTGAATCTCGCTGTTTTTTAATTTCCGAGGTAGCTCCTATGTGTTCTGCATTGTGGTGTATGTTTTTAAACTCCTTTTTACGAAAAACCGAATTTAAAACAGCCGCAGTATTGTGCCGGTTTAGTTTGGCAGGTTTGGTTATTTCGAAAAAAGCAGGCAAATCGTAAATGTGCTCAATAACATCACGGCTGCAAACCAAACTTTGCGACAAATCAATCTTTATTAAATCCTCAAATCCGGTAGAATAGTATTCAATATTGGTTAATCCTAAGGAAACATTTATTGCTTTTGCATCTCGAGTGCTAATTTTATCTACATCAAAATAAACTACATTTTTACATCCAATAAAACTAAAAAAAGCGGTATTAAACCCAATGCCACCACCTAAATCTATTACAGAATTATAACTTTCTAAATCTAAACCTTCTAGCAAATGGCAGGCTAAATACGTGTTGTATTCTAGTTTTTCAAGGTATTTTTTTACGTAAACTTGGTTGTATTTGTCAAGGCTTAACGCTTCCGTTTTTAGCGTGCTATACGCCTTTACAAATTCAACCGCTTTGTTGTTTAAATCCTTATTTTTACTAAATCTCATCTTTGCTTTCTATTAAAACAAGTGTTCCTTCTTCGTGCGTAATTTCTACATTGCCAGAGGTTAACACGGCATTACTTGAACCGCTTTTTTGTCCAAAAACCAATTCCCCTTGGTGCAAGTTGTATTGCAAGTTTTCCGTTTTTATGCCACTTACTTTTCCTAAGGGAAATAAGGACAGCTTAAAGCCAGCGGCATAATATTTTGTGTATAGTTTAGGCAATGTAAAGGCCCGGGAGTAATCATCGTACAATACAATGTTTAGGTCGCTGTTTTTACCTAGTACACTAAAGTTGTTTATGGTGTGGTCTAGCCTTTTACCGGTGGCCCAAACTATGTTTATGTCTTTGTAGTTTTTAGTTCGTAAATAGGCAATGGCCTTTTCCAAATCTGTTGTTTCCTGCTCTTCGATTTTTATAAACTGTATTTTAGGATCATCCGGAATTTCAGCAATGCTATCAAAATCGCCAATTACCACATCGGGCTTTATTTGTAGCTCCGTAGTTCTGCTAAATGCTCCATCTAGCACCACAACGAAAGGGCACCATTCTAGCAATTGCGAGAGCAAGGAATAGGAACAAGCTTCTCCGTTTGCAATTATCAAAGCGGGCTCTTGTCCATCTATTACAAAGTGATGTGACGACATTTTAGTGCAATAATCAAAATAAACATTCGAACTTATACAAAACCTAGTGTTTATTTGTATTTGATGAAACACATCTTAGTAGCAATTTTAGCAGCGAGCTTGCTGTTTAGCAGTTGCCAAAAAGAAAGATTTACAACAGAAAGTGAGTGGCTTAGTCCGTTACTTAAAACCAGTTTGGGATTAAATAATTTGGTGCCAGATTCGTTGCAAAGAACTAATGGCTACAATACCCTGGATCTGGTATATGATTACAACTATAGCGTACGGAGCTTGGCCGACATAATTTTAGTGCCTGATAAAACGGAGATTATGGAAGTTGGTTTAAGCGGTTTAATTTTAGAAGACAGAACGTTTACCGATACACTTACTCTACTAGAGATTTACCCGCAAAGTCTATTATTAAATGGGAAAATGGCCGATTTGCCAGCTCAAGACATTACTACAAGCCAAGGAACGGTAATAGATGTAACTGAACAATTTTTTAAAACAGCCAAGTTTATTGAAGGATATATTGATATAGAAATCAGTAACGATTTACCAGTAGAAGCGGAAGTAATAGAGTTTGAATTACTTAATGAGGTTGATAAATCTGTAATTTTAAATGGAGTTATAAATAATTTATTGCCGTATAGTACAGATAAATCGAGCTACTCGCTTGCAGGCAAAACGGTGAACGGCGTTTTAGAACTAAGGGTAAAACGAATAAAAACAAAAGCTAGTCCTGCACCCGTTTTAATTGATGTGACTAAAGGTTTGCGAACCACTTTTATGGTACGTGATTTAAAGCCCGAAATGGCGACGGCCATATTTCCAGCTCAGAACTTAATCGAAAGGGCAGAAGAGACGAAATATAATTTTGGGGGTGCCGAGCTTACACGAATAATTATAAAAGAAGGTTATGTGCTAATGAAAGTGGAAAGCAGCATACAAGAAGCTATTATTTTGGATTATGCTGTACCTAATAGCACGAAGCAAGGATTTTCAGGACCAATTAGAAAGTCGTGGAAAATACCAGCTGCAGAGCCAGGCAAAGTAGTTCAATTCGAAGAGCGATTTCCAATAAATGGTTATGATATTGATTTAAAGGGAAAAGACCCAAATGCCTTGCCAGTTTTCAACCATATTTATAACACATTGGTAGCAAGAATAGAGTATACAGGTATAGAACGTACACTTTCCTTGAATGACAAAATAAAGATAGAATTTGGGCTGGTAGATGTGCAACCTTACTTGGTTATTGGTGATCCGGGAATTAATAATTTTGATGTAAAAGACACTTTTGACATCGATTTATTGAAAAAAGTCAATGGAAACTTAAGTTTAGAAGATGCAACACTTCAAATAGATTTAGAAAACTCATTTGGAATTCAAGTATTGATTGATAAACTTGCAATTGTTGGCGAAAACACCAATAAGCCACGCTCGGTTAAACTTACGTCTTCCGAAATTACAAAACCTATATTTTTAGACAAAGCAGTAAATGGCGTAGATTTTATTCCAACGTATGAACAGCGTATTCTGGATAAAACCAATTCTAATTTAAAGCTATTCTTAGAAAACTTACCTAACCGACTAATTCCGAGCATGTATGCTTCTATTCGGCCATATGCTACGGTAGATCAAGGTGATTTTGCGTTTGATTTTAGTGATTTTAAAGCAGGGCTTAAGCTTACCGTTCCGCTAAAATTTGGATTAGATAATCTAACCCTAGTTCATAATGCAGATAACGACCTGTTTACAGGGACAGAGATAGATAACATTAAAGAGGGAAAGCTAATAGTGCAAGCTAAAAATGGCTTCCCAATTTCTGGTAGAGTAGAGATTGAGTTTTTAGATTCGGATGGAAATGTGATTGATTCTTTATTCTATGGCAAGCAAAACGAAATGGCTGCGGCTGAGGTAGACGCTGTTTCAGGAAAATCGATTGGTTTTGCAGAAAGCGAGTTGCAAGCCACTATTTCTAAAACCAGACTAGCTGCATTTAAAAATGCACCCAAAATAAGGCTAACTGCAACCTTTAACACAAAAGACGCGTTGCGATATCAGTTATACTCCGATTATTTAATAGACCTTAAAGTAATTAGTCAGTTTGTATATGAAGGTAAGCTTTAAGGGTGTAATAATTCTGCTATTTCTCTTTTCAACGGGAGCCGCCGCTCAGAATAGCGATTCTGCTTTTATGTTTTTTGGAAATCAATTTGATAAGCAATGGAATCCACAACAATTACAGATTATTGGGCAAGCTAATGCAGGTTCCAATACCGCAAACTCGGTTATGTTTTCAGACTTTTTGTTTAGAAGTGGTTTTAGTCCAAGCGGTCAAGAAATATTTCTATTGACGTCTTCAAGCAAGGCTAATTTAAATTTAAATTTTGGTTTAAATGCTGAATATAAATTAGATTCTAATTGGGGTGTTTACGTTAAAAACGCTCGACAGTCTTACCTGACCATGGGTAATGATTTAAGTAAGATGCTGCTTTTTGGCAATGCCCGATATGCTGGATACTCTGTTTCAAGTTCCAATTCCGCTATTCTTCAATACGCCACATCTACCGTTGGTGTTTCACACAATACGGTCAATAATAAAAAGTGGCAATTAAAATCATCCTTAGGCATATCTGCTTTATATAATTATAGCTCTTATTCTGCTGATAATATGTCGATTTTGACTGCTAAAGACGGTGCTTATATTGATGTTTCGGTAGCCAACGGAAAATGGACAACCAACAAAATGTCTGATGTTGGTTATGGTATAGATTTAGACTTAGATGTTTGTTACGTTCCAAATGCAAAAAATAGTTTTTTGATTAAATTGAGCGATTTAAACGTTTATTTTACGCCAAACAATACAGAGAACAGCATTGATAGTTCTTTTCGTTTTGAAGGAATTGACTATGTATTTGATTCGGAAAATTCCAATGTAAGATTTTCGGCAGACTCAGCTTTTAATGACATAATTAACCGATCGGGCGAAAACAAGAAAGTAGTGTTTTTGCCAAATACTATAAGCGTTGAATGGGTTTATGAATTAAATAAGAGCAACAAACTTGGCCTGTATGCACAAACCGTTGGTTTTGGTAGGTTTGGCAACTATGTAGGAGCGAGTTATTACACTGATGTAAAGGAAAACATACGACTTAAAAATACCGTAGGTATTGGCGATTTTACTGGCTTTCAGTGGAATGAAGCTGTCGAGCTAAGATTAAATTCTACCAATATTTTTGTTTCTGCAATTGGCTTAAATTCATTGCTTGTTCCATCTGATTCACACAGCTACGGAATTGCCTTAGGTGCTACCAAACTATTTTGACAGATGGCAGAAAAGGCCTTCCCAAAGTCTAGCAATTCTTGTATTTCCGTAGCACTCATAAGCCTAAAGTAGCGAAACGCTAATAAGGTGTTTTTTGTACTTTCTAAGTGACATTTATTATGTTCTAATAAAAACTGTTTTAGGTCTTTAGAGAAAAGGGATGTTATCTGCTGTTTACTTTCTCCTTTTACAAGAAAGTCGTTACCAAAGTCATCGTTAATTTCTAGAGCCCTTTCATTGTTCGTTGCCTTGCCTAGTAATTTGGTAAAAAATCGATCTTCGTCTAATTCAAAGTCAGGCAGGTTCTTGTTAAACTGCATTCGAAGCATAGTTGTATTGTGCACCTCGGCTGCCATAAGTGCACCTTCGGCAAAAGTTACATCTAATATTTCCCAGGCAACTCCATTGTCAAAGGTGCCGCTAAGCTTATTTTTAGCGTATTCTATCGTTCTTACTTCAAAAAATGTGTTCACCTCTAAGTAGCCAATTTTCCAGTTTATTTTGGGCTCAAAATCAGCCTGGTTTGCATACGCTAGTTCTTTTATTTGTTTTTGTCTTTTGCTAAGAGGCTTTTCTTCCATTTGCGGCAAAGCATGAATACTGTAAGGGTGCTCACTGGTGGTTAAATGCTCATCTAAACCTAGTATTTCGAAATCCCCATGGTGTTTCCGTTTGTAATCCTTTCCCCATTCATTCACAAATTCTAGCATCGAAAAATCGACCAAGCGAGCGTGCGAAAAGTCAAAAACTACCTGCTCGTTTTCTGGCACGGTTTTCAGTACTTTTCTCAGTTTTATAACATTGGTGAAATTAGCCACGCCTTTTATTCTTAAATGATAGTAGTCTTCTATTTTAGCTAAATTAAAATAGGGTTTAGAGATGTATTTAAAAAACAATACAGCCGGCATATGCGAGCGTACCAAGTGAATAAACAGCGTAAATAGTATGCCGATTAGTATGCCTTTGTTTAAGTCGGTAAGTAGTGTTGCAAGTAGCGTACAGCATAAAATAAGCAATTGCTCATAGCCTTTTAACGATGCATCTTTAAATACTTTGGGAGAAGCCAACTTGTACCCTGTAAATACTAGAATAGCCATTAATGCTGCTTTTGGTACTAATTGAATAAATGAACCAAGCACAAACACAAAAAACAGTATAAGTATGCCATGTACGAAGTTAGAAAGTCGTGTTCTGGAGCCATGGTAAATGCTAACCGAACTACGGGCAATAACCGTAACTATAGGTAAGCCACCAATAAAGCCAGAAATTATTGTGCTAATTCCCATAGCTCCTATATCTCTGTCTAAATTTGTTTTTCGTTTTAATGGATCTATTTTGTCAATGGCTTTTGCACTGCCTAATGATTCAATGGTTGACACTAGAAAAACCGAGAGTACTACCAACCAAAAACCCACAGTATTTGCTTTGGCAAAGTTGGGTTGAATAAAAAAGCCGCTTAATAAGTTGTCGGGTAATGTTATTAAATCAATGGATGCTACTAGGTAATGGGTTTTGCCGAACAAAACCTCTGTGCCTTCAGAAAGGTAATTAAACAAGAAATACATCGGTATAGAAACAACTAATAACCAAATAGTTGCCGGTACAAATTTTATAAACCGGTTCTTTTTAATGTATGGATGCCAAGCAAGAATTACAAGGCAGTTTATAAATATTACCGCTATCAACGGATTCATATTGAGTATGCTGTTCGGTATAGCTAACAAATTGTCGAAACTGGTTTCGCCTTTAAACGAAACACCCAAGCCTGTGTGTACTTGGCTTGCTAAAATAATAACGCCTATAGCAGCCATCATGCCTTGCACCACACTGGATGGAATAAAATCGGCTAAGTTTCCGAGTTTCAATACCCCAAAAATTAATTGTAATATACCAGAACAAATAAATGCAGCTAACACATACTCCCAACTGCCCAATGTGGCCATGGCACCAGCCACAATACCAATTAATGCTGGTGATGGTCCGTTTATAGCAACATTACCGCCGCGAATAAATGTAGTAATTAAACCACCGACTAAAGCAGCCGTAACTCCAGCCATAAGTGCCGAAATGGGCAAGTCCATGGCTAATGCAATACCTAGTGATAGGGGCAGAGCCACCAACGAAACGCTAAAGCCAGCAATTAAATCGCTACGCCAATAATGTTTTATAAGCAAAAGTTTTGGTTTAATAGAAGAAAGCACGGTTTAGAGTGCCAATATACTATTTTAAAATTAGGATGCGTACAATGGAAAACGAGCCATAAGTGCATGCACCTCTGATTTTACTTTTTCAATAACTTCAGGTTTATCCGTATTCATTAATACTCGGTCAATTAAATCTGCAATTATATCCATTTCGGGTTCTTTTAAACCACGCGTTGTAATTGCCGGTGTTCCAATTCTTATACCTGATGTAACAAACGGTGAACGCGTTTCGAAAGGCACGGTGTTCTTGTTTAGTGTAATATCTGCAGCAACAAGCGAATTTTCGGCAAGTTTTCCCGTCAAATTTTCGTCTTTGCTTCTTAAATCGATTAGCATTAAGTGATTATCTGTACCACCAGAAATAATGTGGTAACCTCTGCTTACCATTGCTTTAGCTAAAGCTTGTGCATTGGCCATTACTTGTTTTCCGTATGCTTTAAACGATGGTTGAAGAGCCTCGCCAAATGCAACAGCTTTTGCAGCTATTACGTGTTCTAACGGGCCGCCTTGTGTTCCAGGAAAAACAGCACCATCAAGTACAGAAGACATCATTCTTGTTTCTCCTTTTGGTGTTTTTATTCCCCACGGGTTTTCAAAATCTTTACCCATCATAATTAAACCACCTCTTGGTCCGCGTAAGGTCTTATGGGTAGTGGTAGTAATTATATGGCAATGCTCTATTGGGTTGTTTAACAATCCTGCAGCTATTAAACCTGATGGATGTGAAACGTCGGCAAGTAAAACAGCACCAACTTTGTCTGCTATTTCTCTAAATCGCTTGTAATCCCAATCTCTGCTATAAGAAGAAGCTCCGCAAATAATCAATTTTGGTTTTACCTCAATTGCTTTGGCTTCTACTTTGTCCATATCTACCAAACCTGTGCTTTCTTCTACTCCGTAAAATGCTGGTTTATATATTTTACCTGAAAAATTTACGCTAGATCCGTGGGTTAAGTGTCCGCCGTGGCTTAAATCGAAACCTAAAATTTGGTCTCCAGGATTTAAGCATCCTAGCATTACCGCAGCATTGGCTTGTGCACCACTATGTGGTTGAACATTAGCCCATTCTGCACCAAAAAGTTCTTTTGCTCTATCTATAGCAAGTTGTTCTATTTGGTCAATTATTTCACAACCACCATAATAACGTTTGCCTGGTAATCCTTCTGCGTATTTGTTGGTACAAATGCTGCCCATGGCTTTCATTACATTTTTCGAAGCAAAGTTTTCTGAAGCAATAAGTTCTATACCTTGTTGCTGTCTTTCTAGCTCTTTATCAATAAGTTGAAATACGATATCGCTCATAATAATTGGTTGAAATTGTGGTTGTTATAAATTTTATTTGATGGAATAAGCGGCAAACTTACTATTGAATTATGTAATCTGTTTCTGTGTAGCTAAAGAAAATAATATATACACTACTAAACACAGAAATACTCCGAAAAACTGAAGCCCTGCAATGAGCAAAATACAAACTATAATTAAAGCTATTCTAATCCGGTTTAGCGTTTTGTTTTTAGAGCCAATTTTTAAAGAAAATAGTTTTAAATCGCCTACCATTAAATAACTGCCTAATGCTATAAAGCTCACAATAAAAATAGGGTTGTTAAACACGGTGTTGGTAAACTCCATTTGTTCTGCTGCTAGTGGTAATGCAAAACAAGCCAATGCAAAGGCCGGTGTTGGCAGTCCTTTAAAATAATCGTTGCTTTGTTCGCTAATATTAAATTTTGCTAATCGGTATCCGGCGGCGGCAGCTATAATTAAAGCAAAATAGGGAATTATTTCTTGCCAAAGTGTGTTAGGCTCAAATCCTTGGGGTATTTCATTAATCCAATAATTAAAAAGCACTAGAGCTGGAGCTGCCCCAAAACTTATGTTATCGGCCATAGAGTCTAATTCTTTTCCAATGGTAGATGTAGATTTTAGATAGCGAGCTGCTGTTCCATCAAAAAAATCAAATACCAAAGCGGCTACAGCAAAATAGATAGCAGTAACAAACTGTAGCTGAAATGCGGAAATAATAATGAACAAACCGCAAAGTAAATTGGCGAGGGTAAGCAGATTAGGGATGTGGTTTTTAAGCATTGCTAAGGCAAAGATGTGTTAAAATTCTATTTTTGCTCGATGTCTATAGATTGGAGCAATGATTTACCCGATTACTTAAAACACTATTTATCGATGGCCACGGAAAGCGAAGTGTTGGAAGCTTTACGAAATAGCGAAGACGAATTGGTATCCGTCTTGCAAAAAACAGATGCGTCAAAAGCCAATTTTAAATATGCCGAAGGCAAATGGACTGTGAACGAGGTGATGCAACACATTATAGATACAGAACGAATTTTTCAATACAGAGCGTTGTGCATTGCTCGGGGCGAAAAACAAAGCTTGCCGGGTTTCGATCAAGATGAATATGCTGCAAATGTGGAAGTTAGCGGTCGTAGTTTACAGTCGATGTTAGACGAATTTGTAGCTGTAAGAAGGAGTTCGTTTCAATTATTTATGCATTTGACCAACGACCAATTAAATACGGAAGGTTTAGCTAATGGTATGAAAATAAGGACAATAGACTATGGATTTTTATGTGCAGGCCACTTAAGGCACCACTTAAATGTGTTGAAAGAACGATATGTTTCTTAGCCTTTTTTCATCATAGCGTAAGTGGTTTTACGCACCAAGCTACGAGGTGCAAATCTCACCAAATTGGCCATAAATGCATTTAAAAAACCGTGTATTGATACTACCTTGCCTTTTTTCATTTTTTGGTAACCAAACTTGGCTACTTCTGTAGAAGTAGGTATTTTGTTTTTAGATGGTTCTAAAAAGCTATTGTTCGACATACCCGCCAATTTTGGAAAGCCACTTTCGGTTGGTCCTGGGCAAAGGGCACACACTTTTACGTTGTATTGTTTTAGTTCTTCAGCAATTGCTTCAGAAAAAGCAAGCACAAAATGCTTAGTGGCAAAATAAACGCTCATTAAAGGTCCGGGTTGAAATGAAGCAGTGGATGCCAAATTTAAGATTGTTCCACTTTTTCTTGTTTTCATATCTTGCACATACAAATGGGTAAGCTTGGTAAGTGTAAGTATATTTAGGTTAATCATTTCTTCTTGCTTACTTAGCTTGCTTTGTGCAAAGTATCCGTGGTCGCCAAAGCCGGCATTGTTTACCAGATATTCAACGTCTAATCCATCTGCTTTGGTTTTTTCGTAAAGTTGGTTAGCACTATTCGGTGCCGAAAGATCAATAGCGTAAACATATGCCTTAATTTTATAAGTAGCTTCTAATTCTCTAGCGTTTTCTTCTAATAAATCGTTACTTCTGGCTACCAAAATCACATCGATTTTGTCTTTGGCAAATTCTCTGGCAAATTCTTTTCCTATTCCGGTAGAAGCTCCAGTAATCAGTGCTATTTTACTCATTTAGGCGGCAAAGGTAACCATGGCTTCCGTATACAATTGTTAACTTGTATATTTATATGTTTTATTTAAAATCTGAGTTCGAGTATTCTTTAGGAGTTCAGATTTTCATAAAACTAGGGTGCCCAAAACTTTCGTATGTCGTCTATCCCTAGTTGCTTTTTGCGTTCTTGGTATTCGGCAAAAACGTCTTCAAAGCATTGATTTACAAGATTATCAGGCAACAAATGACTTATAATTACAAGCCGTTTCGTTAATATTTCTTCTATGTTTTCGGCAAAATAGTTTTGCCAATATTCGTATGCCAATTCTTCTATATCGGCATTGCAAGTTCCTGTTAAATTAAGTTTAGATATTGCTTTTTCTCGCTGATTTTCAGGAGTGTTTGGGTTTTCAATGAATGCGATTAAAATGGCCGCTTCTATCATAGCTTTTAGCTTAAAAAGTCCAGAACATTTTGGTTAAACAATCGGTTTTTAGTTTCAATGGACAAGTCGTCCATTTGCTCGATGAAAGCTCCGTGTTCTAAGTCTCCTAACGGAAAAGGATAATCCGTGCCATAAGCAATTTTATCTTCACCCATTGTTTTTATAAGGTAGCGAAGTGCTTCTTGGTCGTGCGTAATGCCATCTACCCAAAACTTGCCTTTGTAATTGTATGGGTCTTGTACATTGTTAAGGTTTACCAAGTCGGGTCGGCAATGCCACCCGTGGCTTACTCGCCCAATAGTGTGGGGAAAAGAACCGCCGCCATGAGCAAACATTACTTTTAGTTTTGGAAATTTATCAAACACGCCTCCAAACATCATAGAACAAATTGCTCTACTCGTTTCTGCTGGCATACCTACTAACCAAGGCAACCAATATTTTTGCATATCGCTCTGGCCCATCATTTCCCATGGATGAATGAAAATACTCATGTTTAAATCTTGAGCTGCTTGCCAAAACGGAAAAAAGTCTTCGTGATCCAAGTTTTTGTCTAGTATGTGAGATGCAATTTCTAAACCGGGCATTCCAAGCGATTTGCAACGCTCCATTTCTTGTATAGCCAAAGGAATGTCTTGCATAGGCACAGTACCTAATGAAAGAAATCTATCTGGAAAACTATCTTGCACGCTAGCTAGATGGTCGTTAATAAATTGGCTCCATTCCAACGTATGCTTGGGCTTTGCCCAATAGTTAAACAAAACAGGAATAGTGCATAGCACCATTTTATCTACATTGTAAGCATCCATTTCGGGCAAAATTGCAGTTTCGTCGTAGCAGTTTTTTTCTACTCTTCTAAAAAACACGCCATCATCTCGCATCATTCTTTTTGCACCTGTCGCTGGTTCATCTTCTAAATAAATAAATCCGCCATAGCCAAATTTTTTGTCTAATCGGTCCCAATTAGGAGGCATAATGTGTGCGTGCGAGTCAATTTTGGTGATTTTGGTCATGCTTTGCGAAAGTAATTTTTTTCTTTGCTAGACAAAAGCAAAGATTCAAAAGCGAGTATTAGAGGCATTTAAACTTTGGCATAAATAGCTGCAATTTTTATGCAAACTCTTCGTAAACCGTTGTTGTAAACTTTACTACGAAAAAGTAATTCACTCCGCAGAATAAAAATTATTTTTGAACCCGATGAACAAAGAACTTACAGTTGGCAGTAGAGTAAAGCACACTGAATATGGAGATGGAATAGTTTGCAGAATTGGCATTGAAAATTTTGCCATCAGTTTTTTTACTGGAGGAAGCCAAGAAATAGACCGAAAATCAGAAGACTTGCAAATTGTAGAAGTGATGGAAGGTGCTAATAATATGGTGAGTATGGATGAGATAGAGGATGTTTTTTATGGTATGATGTCTCGCTATACCGATGCAACAGAACGAGTGAACATTGCAGACAAGTGGAAAGGTGGTTTGCTGGTTTTAGAACCAAAAGACACCAATCTTTCGGTAAAAGAAATTCCAATAGAAACATTTTTTCATAAAATAGTAATGCTTAGAGATAGGCTTAGAGTTTTAGAGCAAAATATAAACAGCCATAAAGTGTTGGATGATCAAGACAAAGTAGGTTTACAACAATACATTACACGAATTTACGGCACACTTACCACGTTTAATGTGTTGTTTAGAGATAAGGAAGATCATTTTGTTGGCGAGAGTAGCAAAAGGTAGCTCTCTGTGGTTAAACAAATCTCGGATCCGTCTCCATAACCGTTCCACACTTATCGCAAGTTCTTAATTCTTCACTCGCATAATATTCGCGAAAGCGAGGTAAAAAGTCTTTTTCAATATCGTTTAGTGGAAATTTGTATTCGTGCAACTTGTTATTACAATTGTCGCAAAACCACATTAAGCCGTCTTGCTCGTTGTGCGTTCGTTTGCATTCTATAACTAAACCAATGCTTCCTTCGCTACGCATAGGGCTATGCGGAACCATTGCAGGCAGCAAAAACATTTCTCCTGCTTTTATTGGGATGTCTACTGCTTTTCCATCTTCTTGTATTCTAACATTTATATCGCCTTCCAGCTGATAAAATAATTCTTCAGTTTCGTTATAATGATAATCTTTTCTGGCGTTAGGTCCACCTACTATCATTACAATGTAGTCTCCAGCATCTTTGTATAAATTTTTGTTTCCAACTGGTGGCTTTAATTCTTCACGATGTTCGTCTATCCAAGCTTGAAGGTTAAAAGGTCGTCTTATTGCCATAATCTTTGTTTACGATTTTCATTCGAAGGTAAGATTTCTTTTTGCTTTTTATGTCCAAACATTCAATAAAAATGAAGTTTATTAATGACTACATCTTGGGTAAAATTCAGTTGGTCAATGGCTTAAAGCGTTTGCAATTCTCAAACGAGTAAACACTAGATTTTGTTGTAATAATTAGAAGATGAGAAACAAGCATTTTCTGTCGATTTTGAACACAACAACAATCCACATATATGGGTATTCTCATTGCTTTGTTGTACGTTTGTTGCTTAATTTAAAATTATGTATTCTACCATTTTACTATTCGGACTAGGAGCTCCGGAAATTGTAGTTATTGTACTTGTAGTTTTATTGCTTTTTGGAGGCAAAAAGATTCCTGAATTAATGAAAGGTTTAGGTTCTGGAATTAAAGAATTCAACAAAGCGAAAAACGATGTTTCGGAACAAATTAGAGAGGGAATGAAAGAAACTCCAAAAGCGGAGCCAGCGGATGATAAAAAGTCTGAATGATTGCAAAAAAGTATTCCTCACTAAACCAAATAAAGCAAGATATTGCACAAGGTAAAACCAATTGTGTAGAGCTTGCAAACTACTATCTTAAGCAAAATAAGGAGTTTAAGCACTTAAATGCTGTACTCGAAGTTTTTGAGGAAGAAGTAATTACGCGTGCAGCCGAAATAGACAAGAAAATTGCCCAAGGCACCGCGGGTAAACTAGCCGGAATGTTTTTGGCTATTAAAGACAATATTTGCTATTTAGGCCACAAGGTTTCGGCTTCTTCTAAAATTATTGAAAACTACGAAGCAGTTTACACGTCTACCGCTTTACAGCGTTTGTTAGACGAAGATGTTATTGTAATTGGTAGATGTAATTGCGATGAGTTTGCAATGGGAGCTAGCAATGAAAATTCTGCCTTTGGCGTAGTTAAAAATGCAGCGGATACCACAAAAGTACCCGGAGGTAGCTCTGGCGGAAGTGCTGTGGCTGTTCAGGCAGATTTATGCTTAGCCGCTTTGGGTTCAGATACGGGAGGTTCTATTCGGCAACCTGCTTCTTTTACGGGAACCATTGGTTTAAAACCTACATATGGAAGAATTTCGCGTTGGGGCTTGTTGGCGTATGCTTCGAGTTTCGACCAAATTGGTCCGATTACTTCAAGTGTAGAGGATACCGCTTTGTTGTTAGAGTTAATGGCTGGTAAAGATGAGCAAGATGCTACATCTATTTCTGCTCCGGTTTTACCAACTACATTTGATACAACTAAAAAATATACCATTGCTTACTCCAAAGAAGCAATGGAAAGCGATGGCTTAGATGCCGATGTAAAGGCAGCTTATGTAGATTTATTGGAAAAATTAAAAGCAGACGGGCACACCGTTTACGAGCAATCTTTTCCTTATTTAGATTATATGGTGCCGTGTTATTACGTGCTTACCACCGCCGAAGCATCTTCTAATCTATCACGCTACAGCGGAATGTTGTATGGCCATAGAAGTGTTGAAGCTCATGATATTGAGTCTACATTTAAAAAATCAAGAAGTGAAGGTTTTGGCGAAGAAGTAAAACGAAGAATAATGACAGGAACTTTTGTTTTAAGTGCCGATTATTACGAAGCGTACTATTCAAAGGCTCAAAAAGTTAGAAGAATCATTCAACAAGAAAGTAATAAAATTTTGGAGAAAGCAGATTTTTTTTTAAGTCCAACAACACCAAGTACAGCTTTTGAAATTGGCGGAGATAAATCTAAAGATCCCATAAAAATGTATTTGGCGGATATTTTTACGGTGCAAGCTCCGCTTGCCGGTTTGCCTGCCATCTCTTTTCCTACGTTAGAATCCAATAATTTATCAGTCGGCATGCAGCTTATGGCAAAAGCCTGTGACGAAAACGAATTACTAAACGCAACAAAAATATTTGCAGCGTACTATGTTTAAAAAACTCTTATTAGCTATTTTTATTTTTCCATTCAGTGTGTATGCTCAAAGCGTACCCCAAGAATCGGAGATCACAGCCAGATTGTTGACAGTTCAAAGTCAAGTACCTTTAGAATACAATGGTCAAAGCAAACCATACGTGGCCGAATATGTGGCTAATTACGCTAATCGTACGGGTAAAATGCTAGAACGTTTTAATAGTTTAAATAACGATTTAGTAGCTGTTTTTGTAAAAAACAATGTGCCAGTAGAATTAAGATACGCATGTATTTCACTATCCAACTGCACTAGTTCTTTTTCAGAAGAAAATGGACGTGCAGGTAGTTTTTCTTTAGACTACTTGGCTGCAAATAGAAACGGATTGTACATTTCAAATTTTGTAGATGAGAGAAGAGATCCGCTGTTAGCTGCAAATGTATTTTGTAAAGAAATGTCAAGTATTTATGCGAAATGCGGTGATTGGCGAATTGCATTAACACAATATTACTGCGGTAAAATGGAATGGGAAAAGGCGGTAGGCCGCACTTCTGATTCTTTACCGGATTATTGGGCTATTGCGTCTAACCTGCCTTACCAACACCGTGCAGTATATCCAAAGTTTGTGGCAGCTGTTTACATTGCTAATTTCTACAGTCAGCACAAAATAACGGGTAATGGATTAACCATAAAAACAGAAACGGTGCCCATTAGGCAATATTCAACCCTGTATCAATTATCAAATAAATTGGAGATGGACCACGAATTGCTAAAAGAACTAAACCCAATTTATAAAAAAGGTATAATACCAAACTCAGGCCGTGATTACTTCTTGGTTTTGCCTGTAAAAAAAGTAAGCAAGTTTTATGATTTAGGTCAAAATGTTTACGAATCGCCGCCAGAAGTAAAAGTGGTGGAAGAGGATTCCGAAATTATAGATATAAACACCATTGATACACCACCCGCAGTTACGGAAAGTAAGCCTATTATTAAAGAAGAGCCTGCACCGAAGTCTGTTACTCAGCCTAAACCAAAGCCAGTTGTAAAAGGAGATAGAACCATTATCTACGTTGTGAGAAAAGGTGATGCAATATCTATAATTGCTGATTATTACGATTGCTACGTTTCAGATATAAAAAGATGGAACGGATTGCGGAGTACACGTATTAACTATGGCCAGAGATTAAAAATTGTAATACCGGCAGAAAAGTATGATTATTACATTCGTTTAAACAAGATGAGTGCTACAGAGCTAAACAGAATAAGAAACAAAGACTAACAACACACATACTTAAGGTGAAACTAGATGGGGGTAGATATCTGGAAAGCCGTAGTGTAAAACCAACTACGCTTTTATGGGCAATTGTTGGCATTAATGTAATCTTAGGCATGTTGGTGTTGTTGTTTCCAGAAAACGGCATTTCTATTGGCAAGTATGCTAGCCTTAAGTTTGTTTCAATAGAAGAGTTGGTGGGGAACACTTCGCCAGAAAAATCAGACGACATTAAACAAATACTCAGCGGTGTTAAATTAAACAACACCCGTGATTCACAAGTTTCTGACAGCCTTTTGACCTTAGATAGTATTCAGAGTAGAATAGTAAAAGAAGTTAAAACCTCTGTAAATTATGACACGGTAAAGCAACGCTTAGTACCCCCTAAGTTTAGAAGTATTCAGTTGCCTCCTAACAATCCCAATGCATTAAAAACCCTTATAAAAGCTCTAAAAGAAGAGAGCAAATCAAAAGTGGTTAGAATTTTGCACTATGGCGACTCGCAATTGGAAGGTGACAGAATTACCGATTATTTAAGGAATAGATTCCAGCAGCTTTTTGGAGGAAATGGCCCAGGAATAGTTTTGCCGCTTGAACCCGCAGCAAATTCCCGTATTTCTGTGTTTGTAAGCCAAAGTAACAATTTTAAGAAAAAGGCAATTTATATAAAAGGCCAAACAGCCCCTAATAATCTATATGGTTTAGGGGCAGCTACATTTTTAATGACGGGCAATCACAGTTCTTTTGTACGGTGGGAAGAGAAAGAAATTCCGTTAGATACATTGGGTAATTTAAGAAAAGAAAAAGTTCCAGTGTTTTCTGCCGAACAGCAAATACCCAATTATATTAATATAAAGAATGGCAGTATGGCTTATCCTTTAGCTCGTAAATATTCTTGTGTAAAGCTCTTGTATCAAAGCGAATCTCCATCTTTAATTAAACTGCAAAGTGATGAAATAGGAAACGAGTTTTTTGTAGAAGAAGCTCCCCTGTTTGGCGTAAAAAGTTGGGATTTATCAGCAGAACGAAAGCTCAGAATCGAATTCGTAAAAGGCGAATTGCCAAAAATATTTGGAATAGCATTAGACGGTAAAACAGGTGTAGCAGTTGATAATTTTCCAATGCGGGGCAGCTCTGCTGTTGGTTTTGATAATATTTCACCAGAATTGTACAGAAAGCAATTATCAGAATTAAATGTACGCTGTATAATACTACAGTATGGTGTAAATGTGGTTCCCAATGTGCTTTCGGATTATTCGTATTACCGAAAATTATTTTCTAAACAATTAAAGAGCATCAAAGCGGCATATCCTAACGTAAGCGTATTGGTTATTGGGCCTAGCGATATGAGTAAGAACCAAAACGGAAATATGGTTTCCTACGTCAACATTCCGCTAATTAACGATGCAATGCGAGAGGCAGCTTTTGAAAATGGTTGTGCTTTTTGGAATTTGTATGAAGCCATGGGCGGCAAAAATTCGATGGTTGAATGGCAAAAAAATGGTTTGGCTCGTAAAGATTTTACCCATTTTACCAGTGATGGGGCAAAATATGTTGGCGAAATGTTATTCGAATCGCTGTTAGAATTATTGCAGGATTGATTAATCTTCTTCTTTTCTAAGTTTGTCTAAGAGAAAGTTTAAAGTCTCATATTCCCCTTGCGTTAAATGAGAGTGCTCTAAAATCAATTCAGAAATTTGACTGTTTAGCGTATCTAGCAATGCTATTCCTTTGGGTGTTAGGCAAACATCAACCTGTCGTTTATCAAAAGAGCAAGGTTTGCGTTCAATCAATTCTTTGGTACGCAATTTTTCTACTAATCGAGATGCATTGCTCATTTTATCAATCATTCTATCCGTAATATCGTTAACAGAAACAGGCTTCGGGTGCTGTCCTTTAAGAATTCTTAACACGTTGTATTGCTGTACCGAAACATTATAAGATTTAAAACGGCTATTTATTCTGCTCGAAACGTAACTATGGGTAAAACTAATATTTACGAATGCTTTTTCTGTTTGGCTTGCAAATGAAGTTTGTTTTATCTGGTCTTCTAAACTCATATAGTAATATGGTTAACAATAGGTGCTAGGTATTTGTTTAGCGATATATTAGCGTAACCCATCAAAATAAAGCAACGCACTCGTAAAAAACAATCGAACATCGCATCTGTTTTACATATGTCAATGCAGCGTGTTATAATGTTCAGTATACTTTTTGTCATCTTCTTAGGTGTAGATCTGTATGTATTTCAAGGGTTTAAGTTCTTGTCTAAAAGGTGGTTTTCTAATTACGCTGTTTTAGCAAATGTAATATATTGGGCTATACCTATAGCACTTACCTTTTTCATTTTCGGTACGATGTTTTTTTGGCCTGAAGCTAGAAAAAGCAAATGGGTTATGTGGGCCAGTACCTTGCTTATTGGCTTATTTTTAGCAAAGTTGGTTTGGTTGTTCCTTGTGTTTTTAGACGATATTGTAAGACTAATTAAGTATACAAATAACTCGGTTAGTAAGGAACCATCAACAGATGCAATTACGCGGTCGCAGTTTATTGTTACTACAGGAGCTGTTTTAGCTGGCACTATGTTTAGCAGTTTAGTTTATGGTATTGCAAAAGGTGCTCATAATTACAAAGTTTTTAACAGAAAACTAAAACTAAAAAACTTACCAAAAGCGTTTAATGGGTTTAAAATTGTGCAAATTTCGGATGTTCATTCGGGTAGTTTTTGGAGTAAAGAAGCTGTAGTTAAGGGTGTTCAGTTAATACTAGATCAAAAACCAGATGCCATATTTTTTACAGGAGATTTAGTGAATAATACCGCAGATGAAATTGAAGGGTATATAGATGTTTTTGGAAGACTTGAAGCAAAATACGGCGTTTATTCAATTTTAGGCAACCATGATTATGGAGACTATGTACAGTGGCCAAATAAAGATGGAATTACAAAAGAAGAAAATCTGGAAACTTTAAAAAGACACCATAAAGAAATGGGTTGGAACTTGCTTATAAATGAAAATAGAATAATTGAAAAAGACGGCGAAAGACTTGCGGTTTTGGGTGTAGAGAATTGGAGTTCGCATATGCGTTTTCCAAAATATGGCAGATTAAGCGAAGCATATAAAGGAGTAGAGCATATTGAAAATAAATTACTTTTATCTCACGACCCTAGCCATTGGAAAGCAGAAGTTTTAAAAGATTATCCAACGATTGATGCAATGTTTGCAGGGCATACGCACGGCATGCAATTTGGAGTAGATACAAAGTATTACCGTTGGAGTCCCGTAAAATATCAGTATCCAGAATGGGCAGATTTGTACGAAGAAAACAACCAATATTTATATGTAAACCGTGGTTTTGGCTATTTAGGGTACCCAGGCAGAGTTGGGTTTTACCCCGAAATCACAGTATTTGAGCTGGAATCTGTGTAAAATGCTTTTTAGCCTCTACCAATTCACTTAAAAATTCCGGATTCTCTTCTAATTTATTTCCCACCACCACAACATCAGCACCGGCAGTAAATAGTTCATGAGCAGCTTGTTTTGTTCTAATTCCTCCTCCTACAATTAATGGGATGTCTATCTCGTTCTTTACTGCTGCTACAAGTCTATCATTTGCATATTGTAAAGCCCCGCTGCCACAATCTAAATAAATAACCTGATTGCCTAACATGGCACCAGCAAGTGCTGTAGATGCGGCAATACCTGGTTTGTCTTGCGGTATGGGAGTAGTTCCGCTTATATAAGAAACAGTGGTTGTTCGTCCACCATCAATCAAAATATAACCAGTTGAAAGAATTTCTAATTCCGAACGTTTTAGTTTAAATGAAGATTCTACGTGTCTGCCGATTAACAGGTCTGCGTTTCTTCCGCTTATTAGAGACAGTAGAAATATCGCATCAGCTGTGTTGTCAATTTGGTTTGGGCTTCCAGGGAAAATAATTAATGGTTTTTTAGTACGTTGTTTTAAATGCTGCAAACAAGTACGCATATTGCCATCTGTAACCAAGCTTCCGCCCACAAAAACTAGATCTACTTCTTCAAAACTTGGGTTTGATGTAAGTGAGGCAATTTGACCCTCGTTTGCCTTATCTGGGTCAATTAGAACAGCAATCATTTTGTTGCCAATTCTAGCCTGCTGCTTTATGTAATTTTGAACGCTGATAACTATTTTATTTGTTTCAAAGGTAGCTTATAACTTTCTCGGCTGAAATAACTTTTAATCTACTCGAGGGATAAATTTATGTTATCAACACCGCAAATCTCTTAAAAATAAGTCAATTGAAAAATTTTAAAGTTTCTCTGTGGAAAAACACCGTGATATGCAATGTATATTCCGATGTACTTTTGACCAAAACTCACTGCAATTTTTAGAGTTTAATACCAAGTAGTAATACAAACAATTTATCCATGAGCCAAAAAGCAAAATACAGCAAAAACGCGTTAAAATTTAAACGTTTTTACACCAAAGATGGCGTAAACGCAACAGATCTTTTCGAGTACGAGTATCGTACTTCAGTAATTAAAAACCCAGCAGGTGATGAGGTTTTTAAAATGGAAAATGTTGAAGTACCAAAGGAATGGTCTCAAGTTGCTACAGATATTTTGGCTCAAAAATATTTTAGAAAGGCTGGCGTACCAATGCCTGATGGTTCTCTTGGTTCAGAATCTTCTGTTAAACAAGTAGCTCATAGGTTGGCAGATTGTTGGAAAACGTGGGGAGAGCAATATGGTTACTTTGCTTCTAAAAAAGATGCTCAAGTTTTTTATGATGAGTTGGTTTACAGCATAATTGGACAATACTCTGCACCAAATAGCCCACAATGGTTTAATACTGGATTACATAGTACTTATGGAATTACTGGAAAACCACAAGGCCATTATTTTAGCGACCCAGAAACAGGCGAAGTAAAAAAATCTACCTCAGCTTACGAACGCCCTCAACCACACGCTTGCTTTATCTTGTCTGTTGATGATGATTTGGTAAATGAAGGGGGTATTATGGATTTATGGGTGCGTGAAGCTCGTATCTTTAAATATGGTTCTGGAGTTGGAACTAACTTTTCTTCCATTCGTGGTGCAAACGAAAAATTAAGCGGAGGCGGATATTCTAGCGGTTTAATGAGTTTCTTAAAAATAGGAGACAGAGCTGCCGGAGCAATAAAAAGTGGAGGAACTACCAGAAGAGCAGCCAAAATGGTGTGCCTAGACTTAGATCATCCGGAAATAATGTCTTTCATTAACTGGAAGAAAAACGAAGAGAAAAAAGTAAAAGCTTTAATCGATGCTGGGTATGATTCTGGCTATGAAGGAGAAGCTTATGCAACTGTTTCTGGTCAAAATTCAAACAACTCAGTACGTATACCAAATAAATTTTTCGAAGCATTAAAAGAAGAAGGCGAGTGGGAATTAATTTCAAGATCTAATAACAAACCAATTAGCAGCGTACCTGCCAATAAAGTATGGGACGATATAGCCTTTGCTGCTTGGGCTTGTGCAGATCCTGGTGTACAATATGATACAACCATAAACGAATGGCATACATGTCCAGAAGGTGGAAGAATAAACGCTTCTAACCCTTGTTCGGAGTATATGTTCTTAGATAATACGGCTTGTAACTTAGCATCTTTAAATCTTAGAAAATATTTTGACGATGCTACATCTAAATTTGATGTAGAAGCGATTGAATATGCGTCTAGACTATGGACAGTAGTTCTTGAAATTTCTGTTTTAATGGCTCAGTTTCCAAGTAAAGAAGTAGCTAGATTATCTTACGAGTATAGAACATTAGGTTTAGGTTATGCTAATCTAGGTTCTGTATTAATGATTTCTGGTATACCTTATGATAGCCCAGAGGCAACAGCAATAGGTGGAGCAGTTACGGCAATTCTTACCGGTACCGCATATTCTACTTCTGCAGAAATGGCAAGTTTCTTGGGTACATTTAAGCAATACGAAAATAACAAAGAGCATATGCTTCGTGTTATGAAAAACCACCGATATGCTGCTTATAATGTGGACGAGTATGATGGGTTAAGCATTAAACCAGTTGGTATTGATCAACAAAGTTGCCCTGCTTATTTATTAAGTTCGGCTACTAATAGCTGGGACAAAGCTGTGCAGTGGGGAGAGAAATATGGCTACAGAAATGCACAAACAACCGTAATTGCACCTACAGGCACAATTGGCCTAGTAATGGATTGTGATACCACTGGTATTGAGCCTGATTTTGCTTTGGTAAAATTCAAAAAACTTTCAGGTGGCGGATACTTTAAAATTGTAAACCAATCTGTTCCACCAGCACTAAGAAATTTGGGTTATGCTGAAGAAGAAATCACTACAATTGTAAATTATGCAAAAGGTAATGCAACACTTTCTGGAGCTCCGGTAATTAATCACGATAGTTTACGTTCTAAAGGGTTTAATAGCGATGATTTAGAAAGAATTGAAGCTGCACTTCCATCAGCATTCGAAATTGGTTTTGTGTTTAACCAATGGACATTAGGAGAAGATGCAATGCAACGAATAGGGTTTAGTGCAGAGCAATATAATGCAGAAGGATTTAGCTTGCTAAGAGCGTTAGGGTTTAGCAGAAAAGAAATCGCAACTGCTAATGATTTTGTTTGTGGAACGATGACAATTGAAGGTGCTCCTTTCTTAAAACTAGAGCATTATCCTGTATTTGATTGTGCAAATAAATGTGGTGAAAAAGGGGAGCGATATATTCACGCCCACGGTCATATAAGAATGATGGCAGCTGCTCAACCATTCTTGTCTGGTGCAATTTCTAAAACTATAAACTTACCAAACGAGGCAACGGTAGACGATATTAAATCTTGCTATCAGTTAAGTTGGGAATTGGGAACAAAAGCAAATGCGTTGTACAGAGATGGTTGTAAATTATCTCAACCACTTAGCAATAAGTCTGATGTAAAAGAAACAGCAGAAGATACCATTGATGCGGTGGAAAATGCAGTAGGAAAAGCTGGATTTATGAGCTTAGACGAATTAACACAAGAACAAGTGTTAGAAGCAGCTCAAAAAATACTAGACAACTCAAAAGGTACAGAGTTTATGCGTCAACTTTCTAGCATTGTAGAACGTAAACGTTTGCCTTGGAAACGAAGAGGGTTTACCCAAAAAGCAAAAGTAGGCGGACAAACATTGTTTGTTAGAACTGGAGAATACAATGATGGTACACTAGGAGAGATCTTTATTGATATGCACAGAGAGGGAGCAACTTTCCGTTCGCTTATGAACTGTTTCTCTATTGCTGTGTCTATTGGTTTGCAGTACGGTGTGCCTTTGGAAGAATATGTAAGCAAGTTTACATTTACCCGCTTTGAACCTAGCGGAATGGTAGAAGGCCACCCTAATATTAAAAATTCAACATCTATTATTGATTATATCTTCCGTCTTTTAGGATTTGAATACTTAAACAGAACAGATTTGGTTCACATAAAACCAACTCAAAACCAAATAGAAGAAACACCCGAAGCAAATATTTCTAGAGCTGCTAGCTCTATTAAGAAAGCATTGCCAGAACCACAACCAGTACAAGAAACAACTGCTGCAAAAGCTCAAAAAATGAGTGTGCAGCCAACAGGTACTTCTTCTGATGCACTGCCTTGCACTAATTGTGGCAGTTTAGCACTAATTAGAAACGGTACTTGCCATTTATGTACCAACTGTGGCACAACTACTGGCTGTAGTTAATCTATAGCATTTAAATAAACGAAATGGCTCCTATATTAGGGGCCATTTTTGTTTACACTCCACACTAAATGTGGATAAATTTTGTATTGCTAGATTTAAACTGTTATTTTGTATCCCGTTTTGGGAAAGAAATTGTTTCTGTGACAGCCGTATATCAAGATATAAAACACCAATTAGAGCTTAAAAATAACAAGCTTTACTTAGGTGATTTGCCGTATACGGGAATGTTGAAAAAGAAGCATAAAGATGAGTTATGTGAGATAAACTACTGCAATGGTGAAATGCATGGCATTTACAAATGCTTTTATTTAAACGGTACAATAAAAGAGATTAGCCTCTATAAAAATAGCGTGCTTGATGGCAGATGTATTTATTATTGGCCCTGTGGTCAAAAACAAATGAATGTAAGTTATGTAGATGGCGAAATGGATGGTTTATACGAAGAATGGAACGAAATGGGTGTTTTGGTTTGTAGAAAAACCTATTTTAAGGGCAAACTTATTTCCATTAAAGGGTGTTCTTTTCTTCCAAGTACAGTTTAGCTGTAAACGCAAGTTCTTTATACCAAGCGGCACCAAATTTTCTAGTCAAAGCATCTTTAGCAAACTCAAAAACTTTTATGTTTTCATCTTTTCCCCTAGCACAAGCATCGGCACAAATGCTCCATTTGTGGTAGTTTAAAGAAAAATACTCATTGTATTTCGCTACTCTTACGGGATATAAATGGCAACTAATCGGCTTAGCAAAATCAAATTTGTATTTTTGGTTGGCTATTTCAATAGCACAATTTAAAATACCGTCTTTTCGCACCACAAAAACACATTCTTTGTTGGGTTTGCAAGTCGTTACTAATTCATCAAACGGATCTTTCTCGTGTATGCCGAGGTTTGCTAAGGTTTTTAAGCCTTCTTCGTCCATTTCGGTTTTAATAGTTTCTAAGTTGTGCTCAATTATATCCACTTCGGCAGCGTCTAGAGGAGCTCCAGCATCACCTTCTATACAACAAGCTCCTTTACAGGCACTTACATTGCAAGCAAAAGGTTTTTCGATTATATCTTCCGAAACAAGACAGTCTCCAACAATTATCATTCTGCGTTTTCTAAGTAGTTTTTAAAACCAATACGTTCCAGTTTCTCTGCTTTTTCTAGCACACTGTTTTCTTGATCCTTCGTAAATTCTATTACACGTTGCAATACCGTTTTGTCGAAAGCTCCAATCATTTTTGCAGCCATTATTCCAGCATTTTTAGCACCGTTTATAGCCATAGTAGCCACGGGAATGCCTGGAGGCATTTGCACAATGGAATACAAGGAATCTATACCGCTCATATTGCTGGATTTAATTGGAACACCAATAACAGGCAATGGCGTAAGAGCCGCAACCATTCCGGGTAAGTGAGCTGCTCCACCAGCACCCGCTATTATGGTTTTATATCCTGCGTTTAGAGCATCTTTAGCAAAACTAACCATTCGCTCTGGTGTGCGATGTGCCGAAACAACCGTAAGGGTGTATTCTATTTTAAAGTAATCGAGCATTTTGGCGGCTTCGCTCATTACGGGTAAATCAGAATCCGAACCCATTATTATTAATACATCTGCCATATTTTTTTCAAATTTATTTGCTTTTTATTACCAAAAGGTCCTTTGCTTTTTTCATTATAGCAATTGCGTCTTCTTGTGTTTCGTTTATTACCGTAAAGTGGCCTAATTTTCTGAAGGGCGATGTAGTAGTTTTACCATACATGTGGATGTAAACACCCGATAATTTCATAATTTCTTCCAAATTATCAATATAATAAGCTCCTTGTACATTTTCTGGTCCCACAATATTGCAGGTAATTGCGGCATTTATAAGTCGGGTATCGCCCAAAGGCAGGCCAAGCAAAATACGGTTTAGTTGTTCGTATTGGGAAGTGATACAAGATTCGATGGTGTGGTGTCCGCTGTTATGCGGTCTGGGAGCTATTTCGTTTACAAAAACGGCGTTTTGCTCATCCACAAACAATTCAACGGCAAACAAGCCCGCACTGTTAAACGATTTTACCACCCGCAAAGCAATGTCTTTACAGTTTTGTTGAATAGCTTCAGCCAAGTGGCTAGGAGCAATTAAATAGTCCATTAAGTTCGATTTTGGGTCGAAAACCATTTCGCATGGCTCGTAGGCAATGCAATCGCCACTTTGCCCAATAGCCACTATTACCGAAACTTCTGTGACGTTATCAAGGTATTTTTCAATTACAAAACCCGATGGATTTTGAATGCTAGAATCTTTATTATCAACAAGTTTCTTAAATTGGGCTTTGTTTAGAACTTGTACGCCCTTTCCATCATAACCTCCTGTTCTGTGTTTTAGTACAAAAGCATCGTCTGGCCATTCGTTTACTTTTTCGGCTAAGTTTTCTGTAGTACACAACACAAAAGGCAGCGTAGCAACGCCATTTGCATCGTAAAACGCTTTTTGCAAGCCTTTGTCTTGTATGGTTTGCAAAACACTAGGCTTAGGAATTATTAGTTTTCCTTCTTGTTCTAGTTTTAGTAATGCGTTGGTATTTACGTGCTCTATTTCATACGAAACTACATCTGCTTTAGCAGCCAATTCGTACACTTTATCAGCATCATTTAAGTCGCCAATAATCTGGTTTTTGTTTATTAAACCTGCCGGACAATCTGCGGTTTTTTCAAGAAAAACATAGTTTAAGTTAAGGGGAGATCCAGCTTCAAAAAGCATTTTTCCGAGTTGTCCGCCGCCTAAAATTCCTATGGTTTTAGTTAATGTTTCTTTCACTACGCTGCAAATGTGGCGAATAAATTGTAGTAGCAAGGTATTCCAACTAACTTTGTTTTAAAATATTATTTCCATTTTTTTGTATGCAATATCTCTTAAACACTTTCAATACATGAAAAATCTTTATACATTACTCCTTGCACTTGCTTTTTCCAGCCAACTTTTCGCTCAATGTACGATAGACCCTTGGTCGCTCGAAAAAAGAATTGACCGAAGCGACTTGGTTTTAGAAGGCAAGGTAATTTCCTCCGAAGGTATTTGGGATAGAAGCCATCATTTAATATACACCTTACACCAAGTGGAAGTCTACAAAGTTTTTAAAGGAAGTGCCGCAAGCACTATTTATTTAGCAACGGTTGGTGGTAGTGTGGGTTTAGAAATGTTGCAGGCCTCGCCTTCGCTAGAGTTAGAAGCAAACAGCATAGGCGTTTTTTTACTTAAAAACGGAAAGATTGGTTTTGCGGAAGCGGAAAATGTATTTCAGCCGACCGCATCTGTGCAATCGTTTATTCCATATAATCTTACCGAATATGCAGCATTTGATTTGCAGAATAAATACCTATCAATAACTTATGAGCTTTATCCCGAAATAGAGAAGTTTACGAATGAAAAGCATAAAACCATAAAAGCGTATGATCCTGAATCTACCAAAATAAAAATAAAACCATTGGCTAATCCAAGTATTTCTTCGTTTAGTCTCGACACTTTAAGTTCTGGAACAACAACGCTTTTAACCATAAATGGAAGTAATTTTGGCTTTGCTAGAGGAAACGGTAAGGTGGGTTTTAAAGATGCTAATTATGGTGATGGCCGCTATTATTATTCTCCCGTTTCGGATAATTATGTTTCGTGGAGCAATAGTAAAATAGAAATATATGTTCCTTCAAGAGCAGGTTCTGGAACGGTGCAGGTAGTAAATAACTTAAATGAAAGCGGCGAGTCGAGCAACGATCTAGAAATAAAATGGGCACATTCTAATGTGTTTTATATCAGCAGTGGTGATACATCTTTTTACGAAACGGATCACGTAAACGACAATTCTGCAGGCGGATATACATGGCAAATGAATCCAAAATTTGCCAGCAATCAAGCAGCGGTAAATGCCTTCACACGATCACTAGAAGAATGGCGATGCGAAACACAAATGAATTGGGATATTGGTACACCGTCAAATATAGATACCGTTTCGAGTGATAACATAAATATTGTTCGATTTACGGATTTTGGGGATAGTAAGCTAGGTGTTTGTTATAGTTGGTATTCAGGTTGTTTTTTTAGTGGTGGAATCAATTGGTATGTAAAAGAGTTGGACATTGAGTTTGATAGTACGTATGGTTGGTATTATGGTACAGGAACTCCATCCAGCAACCAATACGATTTTGAAACTGTTGCAACCCACGAACTTGGGCACGGACATCAACTAGGCCATGTTAGAGATAATTCTAAGGTAATGTTTTATGCTTTGGGTCCTGGGCAACGAAAAGTGGATTTAGTTTCGTCGGATATAGAAGGTGGAAACTACGTTAAATCTAAAAGTATCGCTTCAAGTCCGTGTGGTCCTTCCAATATGCAAGCAGTTGCTGTAAATGCGTGTTTGCTTAGGCCTCCATTTCCGTTGTTTATTATAAGCGACACAATTATTTGTCCAAGCAATAATATTACCATTTCCAATACTACCGAAACAGGGGATAATTCCTATGCTTGGGATTTTGGAAGTGGGTCAAATCCTTCATCAGCAATTACTTATGGGCCGCACACAGTTTCTTATACTACTAGCGGTGCAAAAATTATAAGGTTAATTGCAACTAATTTTATTGGTTCTGATACGTTAGAAAAAATGGTTTTTGTAAAAGTGAACGCTTTGGATGCTCCAAAGGCTTTTGGTCAAGAAGATAGCAGTTGTTTAGGAAATGTGACATATCAAATAGATGCGGTTGCTAATGCAGAATCTTATTTATGGTCTGCATCTGCAGGTGGAAGCATTTTCGGTGCATCTAACTTGGATAGTGCCGCTGTAAATTGGACTGCCGCTGGAAATCAAACAATTTCAGTAAAAGCGATAAACGAGTGTACAGAAAGTAATGTTACACAAGAAAATGTTTTTGTGATTGCTAACCCGACTTCAAGTTTTGCTTATTCTGACAATGGAACCAGTTTGACTTTTACAAACACATCGCAAAATGCACAAACCTATTTCTGGAATTTTGGAGATGGAAACACATCAACAGAGACAAACGCTACCCATCAATATCCTGATAAAGGTAACTATACCGTAAAACTGGTAAGCACAAACAGTTGCAATGCAGATAGTAATTCACAGCAAATCAATGTAAACTTTAGAGCAGGTGTATTGGATGTTTCCAAAAGCATTAAAGTATATCCAAACCCTGTAAAAGCAGGGGAGTTAATAACCATAGAAGGAGAACAATTTGACACTTATACGGTTTATACGACACAAGGAAAAGAAGTAAAGAATGGAAAGGTGCTTGGCAATGGGTTTAAAATTGAAGCGTTAGCTGCTGGTTCGTACGTTGTTCATTTGCAAAATAGTACAAATTCAGAAACGCGTGTTCCAATACAAATAATAGAATAGATAATGGCTAAAGTAGTTGTGGGGTTGTCGGGTGGAGTAGATTCTTCGGTGGCGGCGTATTTGCTAAAAAAGCAAGGCCATGAAGTAATTGGGGTGTTTATGAAAAACTGGCACGACACTGAGTTTACCATAAGCGATGATTGTCCGTGGGAAGAAGACAGTAAAGATGCTTTGCTAGTTGCCGATAAACTGGGTATTCCGTTTCATACCATTGATTTAAGTGACGAATATTACGATAGAATAGTGGCCTATATGTTTTCGGAATACGAAAAGGGAAGAACGCCCAATCCAGATATTTTGTGTAACCGAGAAATAAAATTCGATACCTTTTTAAAATATGCCGAAAAGCTAGGTGCTGATTATGTAGCAACGGGTCACTACTGTAGAAAAGGGGAAGATAATGGCGTTTTTTCGCTGCTTGCAGGCAAAGACCCAAACAAAGATCAAAGCTATTTCTTGTGCCAAATCAATCAATATCAGTTGTCTAAAGCACTCTTCCCAATAGGTGAAT
>Ga0102815_10000349_pt1 | contig 32894 bp, 32 predicted proteins | sample ColrivemetaGS759_FD_79113 | JGI IMG/M metagenome (GOLD analysis project Ga0102815, IMG submission 79113) | Estuarine microbial communities from the Columbia River estuary - Ebb tide ETM metaG S.759 | ecosystem: Environmental > Aquatic > Marine > Intertidal zone > Estuary | place: USA: Columbia... | reverse complement strand
TTCGCCGCCGTCGATGGCAAGATTGCAGCCGTGATTGGTGTGGCCGATCCGGTCAAGCCTACCAGCCGTGCCGCTATCGCCGCGCTCCGCGCCGCTGGCTGCCATGTGGTGATGATCACAGGTGACAAAGAAGCCACCGCGCGCGCCATTGCTGCTGAAGTCGGCATCTCCGAGGTGATCGCCGGGGTGCTGCCCGAAGGAAAAACCATGGCCCTTGAGCGGCTCAGCGCGCGAGGCCCGGTGGCCTTTGTTGGCGATGGTATCAATGATGCACCTGCCTTGGCGCGGGCGGATGTGGGCATCGCGCTTGGCACAGGCACCGATGTGGCGATTGAATCGGCAGATGTGGTGCTGATGTCGGGTGACTTGCAAGGCGTGGTCAATGCGCTGCGGGTCTCTGAACACACGCTGAGCAATATCCGGCAAAATCTGTTTTGGGCCTTTGGCTATAATGTGGCGTTGATCCCGGTGGCAGCAGGCGCGCTCTATCCCGCTTTCGGAGTGCTTTTGTCGCCCGTTATGGCCGCAGGGGCGATGGCGCTGTCATCGGTCTTTGTGCTGTCCAATGCGCTGCGCCTGCGCCGGGTGCGGGCCGGGGAGGGCCGGGCATGAACATCGGAGACGTTGCCGCCCGCGCCGGCCTGCCCGCCAAGACCATCCGCTATTACGAAGAGATCGGCCTGATCGCGCCTGCGCGCAGCGAGAATGGGTATCGGGCCTTTCGAGAAAGCGACCTGCACAAACTGGCCTTCATTGGTCGCGCGCGGGCTTTGGGCTTTTCCATCGAGGAATGCCGCGCTTTGGTGGCGCTCTATCAAGATGACCAGCGCGAGAGCGCCGAGGTGAAGCGCATCGCAGGCGAGCATCTGGCACAGATCGACGCCAAGATTACCGAGTTGCAAAGCCTGCGCGCCACCTTGGCGCATCTGATCCATGCCTGCGCGGGCGACAACCGCCCCGATTGCCCGATCCTCGAAGACCTCGCCAGCAGCGTTCCCCTCAAATCCTGCGAGTGATCCCGGCTTATTTCTTGCCGATCTTCGGCTCGATCCTGGCCCTTAGCCGCGCGATATTGGCGCGGTGCGTGAAAAAGACAAACAGCGTCAACACTGCGCTCAGGAAAAAAATCTGCCCCTCGCCCAAGACCACGCACCAGATCGAGGAGAGCGCCGCCGCGACCAATGCCGCCAGCGAGGAAATCCGTGCCGCAGCCGCCGTCACCAGCCATGTCGCACAAGCGGCCAGCCCGACAGGCCATGCCAAAGCCAGCAAAAGCCCCAAAAACGTCGCTACGCCCTTGCCGCCCTTGAACTGGAGCCAAACCGGGAAGCAATGCCCTGTAAAAGCAGCCAACCCCGCGACTTGCGCCGCATCCTCACCTGCAAAGGCCCGGGCGATCAGCACCGCCACAGCGCCCTTGCCCCCATCCAGCAGCAGCGTAGCCAGAGCCGCGGCCTTGTTTCCGGTCCGCAGCACATTTGTCGCACCAATATTGCCAGACCCGATCTGGCGCACATCGCCCAGCCCCATCAGCCGGGTGACAACCACACCAAAGGGCACAGACCCCAAGAGATAACCCAGCACCGCCCATATCAGGAGCGCCGAAACAGTGGTGACAAGCTCGGGCATCAGGCCTCTCCAAATACGCGGGTGCCATTCACCCAAGTGCCGCGCACGATACCTTGCAGCCGCGCGCCATCAAAGGGGGTGTTGCGCGATTTCGAGCGCAGCTTGGCGCGGTCGAGCACAAAGGGCGCATGCGGGTCAAACGCCACCAGATCCGCCGGAGCCCCCACCGCCAGCCGCCCCTGCGCCAGCCCAAGCCGTTTGGCCGGGTTGAGCGAAGCCAGGCGAAACAGGGCAGGCAATTCCAGATCGCCCGAATGGAACAGCCGCAGCATTGCGGGCAAAAACGTCTCCAAGCCCACAGCGCCGGGCGCGGCCTCCTCAAAGGGCAGGCGCTTGGATTCTTCATCTTGTGGCGTGTGCATTGACGAAAGCATGTCGATCACCCCGCTTCGCAGGGCCTCAATGATGGCCATCCGGTCGTCTTCGCTTCGCAAGGGCGGTGTCAGGCGAAAGAACGTCCGGTAATCGGCCACGTCGAATTCATTCAGCGTGGCATGGTGGATGGACGTGCCCGCTGTCACATCAAGCCCGTTCGCCTTGGCGCGTTCCAGCGCAGGCAAGGCGCGTGCCGTGGTGATCTGATCGAAGTGATAGCGCGCGCCCGTCATCTCGATCAGCGCCAAATCCCGGTCTAGGCCCATCCGCTCCGCCATGGGCGAGACTGCGGGAATACCGCGCAACGACGAGAACTTGCCCGAGGTCGCTGCCGCCCCTTTCGACAGGATCGGTTCTTGGGGATGACCAATCACCAGCGCCCCCAAGGACCGCGCATAGGTCAGCGCGCGGGACAGCACCTTGGTATCTGTCACCACATGGGTGCCATCGGTAAAGGCGACCGCACCTGCGTCCATCAAGAACCCGATCTCAACCATCTCGCGCCCGTCGCGCCCCTTGGTCAGGGCAGACATCGCCAGCACCCGCACTGGCGAGACTTCGCGTGCGCGCCGCGCGACGAATTCCATCGCTTCGGGCGTATCAATCGGCGGCTTGGTGTCGGGCCGCGTGACCATGGTGGTCACGCCGCCTGCTGCTGCGGCAAACCCGGCCGAGCGAAAGCTTTCCTTGTGTCGCTCGCCCGGTTCGCCCACCTTTACGCCAATATCCACAATCCCCGGTGCCAGATGCGCGCCGCCAAGGTCGATCACCTGCGCGCCTTTCGGCGCCGCAAGGTCGGCCCCGATGGCCGCAATCGTGCCGCCTTCGATCAAGATCGCACCGTCACGCACCCTATCCGCTTCGGGGTCGATCAATCGGGCATTTTGCAGCAGCGTCACAGTCATCTGACATTCCTCGGATGGGTCGGGGGGCAGGGCGGGGGGCAGGGTAGGCGCAGAGTGGGCAGGCGCAAGGTCATGGCGTGCCTTTCTGAAGATTTCGGATGATGTCATAGACGGCGCGCGCGTCATGGATACGGTCAAAACCGATCGCGCGCAGCGTGGTATTGGGCTTGAGGCTATCACCCTCAAAGCTGAAGCTGACATGGCCGGGGCTGCGCGCATCAAGCGTCACCACGGTTTCCGGGCCCAGCGGATAACTCTTCAGGTGCTGCCCGCCAAAAGCGCGCGGCACAAGGATCAGGGCCCGACGATTGGTCAGCGCATATCGACGGCGCGCCGTCATCAGCGCCCGCCCCAATGTTTCCCAGATCAGCCAAAGCGCGCCCGCACCAAGCGCCACCGCGACCATCCCATTGGCCGCCTGCCAAAGCTGGGCATTGACGAGGAAAAATACAGCCATCCCCAGCCGCGCCCATGCGCCGGGACGCAGCGAAACCCCCGGAACAGGGCGACCTTGCCACAAGATGTCTTCACCTGCGTTCAGATGCACATGCCAATCAAGGGCGGGGCGGCTCATTGGGTCACCCCGGTGACACGGCGCAGCTCGGCGAGAAGCGCAGCGGCATCGTCATTGAATTTCAACAGATGCTTGTCGCCAGAGCGGGTCACGATCTGCACAGCAGACCCCAAACGCCGCAGGCGCGCGATCTGATCAAGCGCGACCCGCCGCCCATCGGGGCCTTCCAGCGCCAGTTGGGTCAATCTCCATTCCACAGCCAGCGCTTCCGACGACAGGTAAAAGGCCCGCAGGCCAATCGCCGCCAAGCCACCAATCGCGCCTGTCCAGACATGGGGGTTGCCGAAAGCCCAAAGCAGCGCCATCCCCCCTGCCATTGCCGCCGCAGCCATCCAAGCATGATCGCGCCAATATTGAGCGCGGTCGGGGCGGAAAACGGCTACAACTGAATCCTTCATCCCGCCACCCATACCATCACAGCGACCAATACAAACAGCACCACAAGCACCACAGTCGCAATTCGCCCTGACATGGCAGCATCGGAAATCGTTTTGCTTTCCGGCGGCGCAATAATCCCCTCGGCGCTGTCACTTTCCAAGCTCTGTGGCAAATCAAGTCGCTCCGTCTCGGTGTAATGCCCCACCAGCCGCAGCGGCGCTTGGGCTTGGGGTAAAACCCCGGCGCGCAGCGCTTGCGAAAACACCAACATCAGCGGCCCCTGCAAGCTGTTGAGCAGGTCGGTATCTGTGGCGACGGCGCTTTCATCCATGCCATTCGCTTCGGTCAAATACCGCGCCAAACCGTAATCCGCGAGCGTCTCTGCCTCAAAGCTCTCAATAAAATCGACATCCACCGCGCTCACACCCAAGGCGGCACAAAGCTGCGCCGCGCCCGTCGCCGCAGGCTCCAGAAATGCCGCGCGCTCTGCCGCCGTTGCCTGCGGGGCAAACTCAAGGGCAAAAACCCAGACCTGCCGGGCGATCCGGCTCACGCCATCACCTCGCGCGCCGCCCGTTCGGCCCGCAGATTGCGCGCCAGCAGGTCCATCGCGGCCATTCGCACCGCCACGCCCATTTCCACTTGCTCCTGAATAACCGAGCGGTTGATGTCATCGGCAATTTCGCCGTCAATCTCCACGCCACGGTTCATCGGGCCGGGGTGCATCACAATCGCGTCGGGCTTGGCATGGCTCAGTTTCTCGGCATCCAGCCCGAAACGATGGTAATATTCGCGTTCTGAGGGAATGAACCCACCGTCCATCCGTTCCTTCTGGAGCCGCAGCATCATCACCACATCCGCATCTTTCAGCCCCTCGCGCATATCGTGGCAGACTTCGACACCAAACTCGCCAATCCCCGCAGGCATCAGCGTTGGCGGTGCCACAAGCCGCACCCGGTTTTCCATCTTGCCCAGCAAAATGAGGTTGGAGCGCGCCACGCGGCTATGCGCGATATCGCCGCAAATCGCGACAGTGAGCCGATGCAGTCGCCCCTTCTTGCGCCGAATTGTCAGCGCATCCAGCAAGGCCTGTGTCGGGTGCTCATGGCGGCCATCGCCCGCATTGAGCACGGCGCAATTCACCTTTTGAGCCAAAAGCGCCACGGCGCCCGACTGCGGATGCCGCACCACCAACAGGTCTGGATGCATCGCATTCAGCGTCAGCGCAGTATCAATCAGGGTTTCCCCCTTCTTCACACTCGATGTCTGCATCGACATATTCATCACATCCGCGCCCAAACGCTTGCCCGCCAATTCGAAACTGGCCTGTGTCCGGGTGGAGTTCTCGAAGAACATGTTGATCTGCGTCAGGCCCGCCAAAGTGTCGGAATGTTTTTGTGCCCGGCGATTCTGCGCCACATATTGATCGGCCAGATCCAGAATCGCAGTAATATCCGTAGGAGAAAGGGGTTCGATCCCCAACAAATGCCGGTGTCCGAACGTCATGGCCTTGCCCTCCGATTGCTGCCCGCACTAGGGCTTGGGGGGCGTTATAGGAAACGGGGCAGGGGCGAGCAAGCGCGGCGACTTCCGCCCGTGCCAAGACGAGGGTAGGGTCAGGTCATGATCGGGGAATCGGCAGAGGCCGCCGCTCTTGAATGGCGCACCGCGCGTGCGCTGCTCGAATGGCAGGTGGAAATGGGAGCGGACGAGGCCATCCTCGACGCGCCCCTCTCGCGCTATGAATTGCCCGTGACCGCACCGCGCGCCGCCGCACCACCCGTGCCCGACACCTCTCCGCGCGCTGTCGCCAAAGCACAAGCCGCCGCCACAAGCACTGGTCCCATCGAAGTGGATGCAGTGCAACTGGCCAAAGATGCAGCCGCCCGCGCCCCCACATTGGAGGCCTTGCGCGCAGCCATCGCGGAGTTCGAACATTGCGACCTCAAACGCGGCGCGCGCAATCTCGTCTTCGCAGATGGCCTGCCCGGTGCCCGTGTCATGGTCTTGGGCGATGCTCCGGGCCGCGAGGAAGATGCCGAAGGCCTCCCTTTTGTGGGGCGCGAAGGCGCGCTCTTGGATGCGATGTTCCAAGCCATCGGCCTCTCGCGCCGCGCCGCCACGCCACAAGATGCGCTTTACCTTTCCACCACCCTGCCTTGGCGACCGCCACAAAACCGCATGCCCACCCCTGCAGAAATTGCCATGATGCGCCCGTTCGTGGCGCGCCATATCGCCTTGGCCAAGCCCGAAATAGTCGTGCTGATGGGGGGGCTTGCCTGCGAAGTTGCTTTGGGAAAAGGCAGCATCCTGCGCCAGCGTGGCATTTGGGCCGAGGCCTTTGAGCGCCCTGTTCTGCCGATCCTGTCCCCCGCCTATCTCCTGCGTTCCCCGCAAGCCAAACGCGACGCTTGGGCCGACTTGCTCGCGCTCAAAGCCCGCCTCACTGCCGCATGATCCCCGAAAGACAAGCCCATGAGCCGTATTGACGAGACAAAAGAGTTCATCCCCGTTCGCATTGCTGTGCTGACAGTCTCCGACACCCGCTCTGCTGCCGAAGACCGTTCCGGCGATACATTGGTCGAGCGGCTGACAGGCGCAGGTCACAGTCTGGTCGCGCGCACCATCGTGACCGACGACCGCCCCCTGATCGCGGATCAGCTGCGCGCATGGGTCGCTGATCCGAATATTGATGTGATCTTGTCCACAGGCGGCACAGGCCTCACCGGGCGCGATGTCACCGTTGAGGCGCATCGCGACGTCTATGAAAAAGAGATCGACGCCTTCGGCACCGTCTTCACCATCGTGTCGATGCAGAAGATCGGCACTTCGGCGGTTCAGTCGCGCGCCACGGCGGGTGTCGCGGGCGGCACTTATCTCTTTGCGCTTCCCGGAAGCCCCGGAGCCTGCCGGGACGCTTGGGACGAGATCCTGAAATGGCAGCTCGATTTCCGGCATCGCCCCTGCAATTTCGTGGAAATCATGCCGCGGCTCGACGAGCATCAGCGCCGCAAATAGCCGCTCTTTTCTACCGCCCACCGCAAAAGACCGGAAAATCCGCCGCGCGACGACGGATTAATTTTCTGCGACCGTTTCACTCTAAACGGCTTTGTGCCTTGGCAAATGCCGCGCCGCCGCTATCGTCATCTTTCAAAGGGCCTCTCGCCCGAGACCGAAGGACTGCCCATGCGTTTTCTCCGTCACAGCCTCACTGGCCTCTTTCTACTCGCTCTCACGCTTGCGCTCGTCCTTTGGGCAGGCGCCATGGTGAGAGACGCAGTCGAGGCGCGCATGGCGCGCGATCCGGGCACACCGCCCGCGCGCGAGCGGATTTTTGCGGTCCCCGTGCAGCTGGCCACGCCGGAAACAATCGTGCCGACGCTGTCGGCTTATGGGCAGGTGCAGGCGCGCCGCAGTCTGGAACTGCGCGCAGCGGTCTCCGGGCAAGTCATCGAGATTGCGCCGGAAATGGTTGAGGGTGGCGAAGTTGCCGCTGGCCAAGTGCTGTTGCGGATCGATCCGGCCAATGCCGAAGATGCGCTGGCAAGGGCGCAGGCCGATTTGGCCGATGCCGAGGCCGAGACGCGCGACGCTGCGCGCGGTCTGACCTTGGCGCGCGCCGACCAAGCGGCCGCCGAGGAGCAGGCCGCGCTTCGCACCCGCGCCTTTCAGCGCCAAAAGGATCTCTCCGCTCGCGGTGTGGGTACCGAAGCGGCTACGGAAGCGGCAGAGCTGGCCGCCTCCTCGTCACGCCAAGCGGCACTGTCTCGGTCGCAGGCCGTTGCTCAAGCCGAAGCGCGGGTGGATCAAGCCGCAACCCGGCTCTCGCGGGTGAAGATCGCTTTGGCAGAATCCGAGCGGCGCTTGGCCGACACCACGGTTACTGCCCCCTTTGCGGGCACGCTTTCAGGCGTGACGCTTGTCGAAGGGCGGTTGGTGACGCAAAACGAGCGGCTCGCGGCCTTGGTCGATGGCACGCAATTGGAAGCGGCAGTGCGCCTTTCCACGGCGCAATATGTGCGGCTGTTGGATGACGAGGGCCGTTTGGTTGCGCGCCCTGCCAAGATCACGCTCGATCTGTGGGGCACCGCGCTGACCACGACAGGCATGCTGACCCGCGCCAGCGCCGAAACAGGCGATGGCCAAACCGGGCGCTTGGTCTTTGCTCAGATTGACGCTGCGCGCGGGCTAAAGCCCGGCGATTTTGTCACCGTTTCCGTCGAAGAACCTGCCATCGAGCAAGTGGTGCGCCTGCCCGCGACGGCGCTCGACAGCTCCGGCACCGTGTTGGCACTCAGCGCCGATGAGCGGCTTGAAGCGCTGCCCGTACGGCTTGAACGCCGCCAAGGCGACGAAGTCTTGGTGCGCGGCGCCGAATTGGCGGGCCGCGAGGTGGTGGCCGAACGCTCGCCGCTCTTGGGCGCTGGCGTCAAAGTGCGGGCGCTGCGCGAAGAAGGCATTCCCGCGCCAGAAGCGCCTGCGCTGGTCGAACTGACCCCAGAGCGCCGCGCCAAGCTGGTTGCCTTTATCGAAGGAAACAAAATGATGCCCGCCGATGTGCGAGAGCGGATTTTGGGCCAATTGCAGGAACCGCAGGTGCCCGCGAACATGGTCGAACGGATCGAATCCCGGATGGGAGGATAACAGCCCATGTCGCGCGGTATCATCAGCTACTTTACCCGTCACCCAACCGCCGCCAACCTCGCTTTGGTGGTGATGCTCATGCTGGGCGTGGTCGCGGCCCCGAACATGCGGGCGCAATTCTTCCCCGATATTGTTTCGGACCAAGTGTCCATTTCCGTCCGGTGGCAAGGCGCTGGCGCCGAAGATGTTGACCGCGCAATCGTGCAAGTCATCGAACCCGCGCTGATGGTCGTCGATGGTGTCGCCGACAGCCGCGCCACCTCCTCCGAAGGGCGCGCCTCGATCACCCTTGAGTTCGAACCGGGCTGGGATCCGTCGCGCGCCGCCGAAGACGTGCAAGCCGCCATCGACCAAATCACCAACCTCCCCGAAGACGCCGACGAACCAAAGGTTCTGCGCGGCGGCTGGCGCGATCGGGTCACCGATGTGGTCATCACAGGCCCCGTCGGCACCGAACAGCTGGGTCGCTACGCCGATGAATTCGTCACGCGCCTGTTTGCCCGTGGCGTGACCCGCACCTCCATTCGCGGCGTCGCCGACCCCGAGACCCTCGTCGAAGTGCCCATGACCAGCCTCCTGCGCTATGACGTGACCATGGCGCAAATTGCCGCCGCCATTGCCGAGGAAGTCACCGCCGATCCCGCAGGCGACGTAACCGGAGCCAATGCCCGCGTTCGCACAGGCGTCGAAAAACGCTCCGCCGACCAGATTGCCGCCATCGTCATTCGCTCCAACGATGACGGTTCCACCCTCACCGTGGGCGATGTCGCCACCATCCGTGCCGAAAGCATCGACCGTGACCGGGCCTATTTCGTCGGTCCGAACCCCGCCATGTCGATCCGGGTCGACCGCTCCGACAGCGGCGATGCAATCAAGATGCAAGCCGTGGTGCAGGAAGTTGCCGATGCGATGGAAGCCACCCTGCCCGCAGGTACCTCGGTCGATCTGATTCGCACCCGCGCCGAAGCCATCACGGGCCGCCTCAATATCTTGCTTGATAACGGAGCAATGGGCCTCGCCCTTGTCGTGGCGCTCCTGTTCCTCTTCCTAAATGCCCGCACCGCGATCTGGGTCGCAGCAGGCATTCCCGTGTCAATGCTGGCCGCGATTGCGGTGATGTATGCGGCGGGCATGTCGATCAACATGATCTCACTCTTTGCCCTGATTATCACGCTGGGCATTGTGGTGGATGACGCCATCGTCGTCGGCGAACATGCCGATTTCCGCGCCCGCATCCTGCGCGAGCCGCCCGTGGTCGCCGCCGAAACCGCAGCGCGTCGCATGGCGATGCCTGTCACAGCCTCCACCCTCACCACGATCATTGCCTTCGCCGGCCTCACCTTCATCGGTGGTCGCTTTGGCGATATGATTTCCGATATCCCCCTCACGGTGATTGCGGTCCTGATGGCCTCACTCGTCGAATGCTTCCTGATCTTGCCTAATCACATGGCCCATGCGCTGGCGCATTCGGACAAAGAGCACTGGTATGACCTGCCCTCGCGCGTGGTCAACCGCGGCCTTGCATGGTTCTCGCAAACCCTCTTTCGGCCCTTCATCGCCTTGGTGATCCGCGCCCGCTACCCGGTGATGGCGGCAGCGATGGTGCTGCTCGCCAGTCAAACCGCGCTCTTTATTCGCGGCGATGTGCCTTGGCGCTTCTTCAACTCCCCGGAACAAGGGTCGGTCACGGGCAATTTTGCCATGCTGCCCGGTGCCACCCGCGAAGACAGCCTCGCCATGATGCGCGAATTGCAACGCGCCACCGAAGAAATCGGTCGCGAATATGAAGCCAAACATGGCCGCAACCCGCTCGATTTTGTCCTCGCCGAGGTCGGCGGGAACTCCGGCGCGCCGCTGCCGGGGTCCGACACCAAAGACCCAGACCTGCTTGGCGGCATCGCCATCGAACTGATTGACGCCGATCAGCGCCCCTATTCCTCCTTTGCTTTCGTCGCCGACCTGCAAGACCGCGTGCGCCAGCATCCCATGGTCGAAACCCTCAGCTTCCGAGGGTGGCGCGCAGGGCCGGGGGGCTCGGCGCTGGATGTGCAATTCTTCGGGGCCGACGCCACCACATTGAAAGCAGCCGCCGAAGCACTCAAAACGGCAGTTGCGCGCTTCCCGGAAGTCTCTGCCGTCGAAGATAACCTTGCCTATGACAAAGAAGAGCTGGTGCTCGATCTTACACCACAGGGTCAGGCCTTGGGCTTCACGATTGACGGTGTGGGCCGTTCCTTGCGCGCCATGCTCAACGGGATCGAAGCGGCCACCTACCCGGACGGCCCGCGCTCGGCCACAGTGCGCGTCGAGCTGCCGCGCGGCGAGTTGACGGCGGATTTCCTCGAGCGCATGCAAATGCGAACACCAAAGGGCGCTTATGTGCCGCTTTCTGATATCGTGACGGTGCGCGCTTCGGCAGGGTTCTCGACTGTTCGGCGCGAGAATGGCCTTCGGACGGTTTCGGTCACGGGCGATGTCTCCGAAGATGACCCCGTCCGCGCCGAAGCGGTGCAATTAGCGTTGCAAAGCGAAATTCTACCCGAGATCGCCGAACGCCATCAGGTGGAATACCGCCTTGCGGGTCTGGCCGAGCAAGAGAATGAATTCTTGGGCGATGCCCGCACCGGGCTGGTGCTCTGCCTCATGGGTATCTACCTCGTGCTGGCTTGGGTGTTTTCCAGTTGGACCCGGCCGCTGGTGGTCATGCTCATCATCCCCTTCGGCATGGTTGGCATGATTTGGGGGCATCACGTCTGGGCCGTGCCCATGTCTATGTTCACCGTGGTGGGATTCATGGGGATGGTGGGCATCATCATCAACGATTCCATCGTGCTGATTTCCACGATTGACGAATACTCCAAAGAGCGCGGGCTGGTGCCTGCAATTGTCGATGGTGTGGCAGATCGCTTGCGCCCGGTGCTGCTCACGACGCTGACCACAGTGCTTGGCCTCGCACCGCTGCTATACGAGACGTCACAACAGGCGCAGTTCTTGCGCCCGACGGTGATCACCCTCGTCTATGGGCTTGGCTTTGGCATGGTGCTGGTGCTGATCGTGGTGCCTGCGGTGCTTGCGGCACAATCCGATGTCGCGCGGATGTCGCAAGCCTTCCGCCGCGCCCTCCTGACCACGCGGACAGGAAGCCTGCGGGTGGCAATGGGTGCCGGGGCTGCGGTCGTGATGGGCTGGCTCGGCCTGACCATGGGCTGGGCCGCAGTGTCGGGGCATGTGCACCCGATGCTTGCAGGGGTCGTGCCGTTTTCCGGTGTCGCCGGTGCCTTTGTGCTTTTCATCTTGGGGGCAGGCCTGTTGACGCTCGGGCTTTATGCCGGGCTGGCCGTGGCCCAAGCGCGGCGCAACCGCGCGGCGTGATCACCTGCGCGTCACCTGCGTTCGTCAGATTTTTGCGGCTCCGTTAACCTTTCGGGGCCGCGATCTGATGCGCGAACGTCATGACGTCACCCATACGCCACCCATACGTAAATCATACGTTGGATTTTTTGCCGGGCGCGGCTGGCGCTTTGGCATTAACCTTTTCCCAAAGGTCGGGTCGGCGTGCCTCGGTCAGCGCCGCGCTTTGGGCTTTGCGCCATGCGTCGATCTTGGCGTGATTGCCCGAAAGCAGCACTTCCGGGATTGCGCGTTCTTCCCATTCAGCGGGCTTGGTGTATTGCGGATGTTCGAGTAACCCATTGGAAAAGCTCTCTTCTACGGCGCTTTCCGCGTTGCCCAGAACACCCGGCAAGAGCCGGACCGTGGCGTCCAACATCGCCTGCGCGGCAATCTCGCCCCCGGTCATGACAAAATCTCCAAGGCTGACTTCCTGAATGCCAAAGGCCTCCAAAACGCGCTCGTCCACGCCTTCAAAACGCCCGCAAAGCATTGTAATCCCGTCAGAACCTGCAAAATCCCGCGCCATCTGCTGATCAAACCTCCGCCCCCGCGGCGACAGATAAATTAACGGCCAGCGCCCCTTTGTTCCTGTCATTGCGGCGCGAATTGCTGCCGCGGTTACGTCTGGCCGCAGCACCATCCCCGCTCCACCTCCTGCGGGCGTGTCATCGACATTGCGGTGCTTGCCGATACCAAACTCCCTTAAATCAAAGGTTTGCAACTGCCAGATGCCCTGCGCCAAAGCCTTGCCTGTCAGGCTTTCGCCCAAGACACCGGGAAAGGCCCCGGGGAAAAGCGTGATGATCCGGGCCGTCCAAGCACGGGCCAGTTCAGGGCTGTCTTTCACCAACTCACGTGGGGTGAAAGTGGGTCTTGCGGCCAGTCTGCCGTAGGATTTGGGTACGTCACTCATAGCTCTGGCCTAAGCGCGCCGCGCCGTCTCGTCAATCGGCGCCTTGCGTCGGTCGCTCCCCGCGCCGCAATGCCTTCTTGAGGCGCGCGCGCTCTGATCTGTCTGCTACCTTTCTGTTTATACGCAGAAATTCCTGTAGCATCCAATCAGGGTCACGTTGGTTTCGCATTTGGGGCGGCGACAATTGCGCGCTAAAACCAATAGGTAAGTCGAGTAGATCGAGAATCGGCGCAACCAATCCCGTGCCTTTGACAGCGGTCTCCAAGGGCACTTCGACCACGGGTGCCACCCGAGACGCAATCTCGCGGGCCACAGCCGAAAGGTCGCTGGCGGTATGAAATTTTTGGGCAAAGTCCGCAAAGTCGCTGGTGAGACTGGAAGACTTTACATGCTCCCAATAGGCACTCTCGATCCAAGCCGCAGGCGCGCGAGTGCCCAATACGAGTGAAACCGCCCGCCGCGGCATCACAGCCCGCGCCACTCTCACGATATCGCCCAAAATGACCTCAGCGGCGCGATAGTCCAACGTGCCCGGTCGGCCGGGCATATGGCCACTGAGTTCTTCAGCCGACAACAGCAAGGCCCGTTTGGGGCGGCCCTTGAGGCTTGAAAACAAGGCCTCGGCACGCAGCACAATCTTGGCACGGTCGAGTATCGAACCTGTCACCGAGTAGCCACGTGCGGCGCGGATCAAGTCCTCCATGTCACGTTTGAGCACGATCACCACATGCGGGGCGAGGGCTTTGCGATTGTCTTGAAAAAAGCGCTGCACAGTAGAAGTGCCGGTTTTGTGAAAGCCCGCATGGATCACCAAGGGCTTCATTTGTTGCCCTTTTCTGCGTCGATCACCGCAGATTTGGCAGCCTTTAGCGCGGCTTTTGGCAGACCCGAGCGGTTGAGCCGCAAGAGTTCGGCCAAGGTGGCGTCAGAGAGGCGTGGGTTGGCCGCCATGACCGGGATCAACCGGGCGCGGGGCTTGGCCGGGAACGTGGTCAGGTCGAGCAACGGGGTGATCGGCCCGAGTGGAGCATCTTTGGTGGTTTCGATGGCCCAGTCATGCACGATCGCCCGCCCGGCCACTGCGGCGCGCACGGCGGCTATGTCGTTGGGCAGGTTTGTAAAAGGGGCCATTGTGGCGCGATAGGCAGCGAGGTCTTGAACCAAGGCAGATGCGCGAATGTTTTGCGCCCAGCAACTGGCGATCCATCCATCAGGCGCACGGTGTGAGAAGCAGATTTCGAGGGTGACATGGTCTGGCAGGGCATGGGCCAAAGAACGCATGATCGGTGCCGCAGCGTCATAGCGGGTCAGGCCATGGCGACCCGGCATATGGCCAGAAAGATCCTCAGAGGAGAGCACCACGGGGCGAGGGTCTTCGGGGTCGAGAGTGGCAAGAAACAATGCCCATTCATGGGTCAGAAGCGCCTCTTCCAACGGCTCTCGGCGGATTGAAAAAGCCCGCGCCGCTTCGCAAAGCGGCTCGGTTCCGGCCCGTGTGAATAGCCGCCAATATTTTGAAAGCACGCGTCGATTTTGGCGCATGGTTTGTTGCAGGCTCGTCGTACCGGTCTTGTGAAAGCCCGCGTGTAACACCACCCGCATGGGGTTATTCGATTTCAGCGGGTGGGTCGGCTACGATACGGCGTGCTGCCAAATTCACCGTAGGCACTGCCGCCAGTGTGAAGGGCAAGAGGAGGGTATTCTTGCCGCCAGGGGTCAGGATTTCGAGGATGTCACCGGCACCATGGTTGAGCACGGCCTTGACCCGACCAAGAGCCACTCCGCCAGTATCGACCACATCGAGGCCGATCAGATCAGTATGGTAGAACTCATCATCAGGTAAGGAGGGCAAGCGCTCACGTGGTACGAATAGCCGGGTGCCTTTGAGGGCTTCCGCTTCCTCACGCGAGCGCACATCAGAGAGGCGGGCGGCAAAGCCCTGTGGTATCTGGCGGGTCAGCTGCACTTTGAAGCTGCGTTTGCCGTCTTCCGTGGTGAGCGGAGCATAGTCGGCCAGTGCTTCTGGCTCGGCGGTGAAGCTCTTGATCCGCACTTCGCCATGCACGCCAAAGGCTCCCATGATCGCGCCGACGCAGATGTGATTGGCCATATTTGATGCCTCTTTGCGGTTTCCTTGTTCTTGCCGATTGACCCTGTCGATTGCAACACAGGAAAACCGTTCACGGCTTTCAAGCAGCAGGATCGGGGACAGGCAGTCACAAAATCAGGGCAATGCAAAAAGAAACCCCCAGCCAAGGCATGCTTGACTGGGGGCGGTCTTGGACGGCAACGGGCAGATTACTCTGCGGCTTCGCCTTCAGCGGCCTTTGCGGCCTTGGCAGCTGCGCGGTCTTGCGCGGCTTTGCCGGGGACGCCCTTCTTGGCGTTGACACGGGCCTTTTTGGGCATTGCGCCTGCAGCTTCGAGGAAGCGGGCCACGCGGTCAGTGACTTGAGCGCCTTGGCCCAGCCAATAGTTGATGCGCTCCATGTCCATCTTCACGCGATCTTCGGAGTCTTTCGCGAGGAGGGGATTATAGGTGCCCAGCTTTTCGATGAAGCGGCCATCGCGCGGCATGCGCGAGTCAGCAGCGACGATCGAATAGTGAGGGCGCTTTTTCGAGCCGCCGCGGGCGAGACGGATTTTCATTGCCATGGGGTATCTCCTTTTGATGGCAGGGAGGCGGAGTTTTCCGCCAATTCGGTTAGGATTGTTGTTTCTTGTGGTGTTGGATCACTTCCTGAATGATGAATTGCAGGAAGGCTTTCGCAAATTCTGGGTCGAGATCGGCATCTTGCGCGAGGCCTTCAAGGCGCGCGATTTGCCGGGCTTCCCGATCAGGATCGGAAGGAGGAAGGCCGTGTTCGGCCTTGAGCCGACCCACAGCTTGCGTGTGTTTGAACCGCTCACCGAGCGTGTAGACGAGGATCGCGTCCAGTCGATCAATCGACGCGCGATGCTCCTTGAGGATCATGGCGGCGCGGGTGGCTGCATCGGTCATGCAAGGATCCTTTCGACGGGCAAGTGGCGCCACAGATCGAGCGTGCCCAGTTTGGGATGGGAATAGGGGCCTTCAAGGATTGCACCCAAGCGACGGGCGACAGCCACGGACCGCGTATTGTTGGGCATGATCAGGCTCATAACCTGGTCCCAGCCCAGAATGTCATAAGCATAGGCACGTGCAGCGCGCGCGGCTTCGGTGGCGAAACCCTGCCCTTCGGCCCCGTCAAAGAGCGACCATGCCACTTCTGGTTCCGGCCAATCCTCGGGGTGGTAGAGCCCGGCCAAACCTATGGCGGTTTGGGTGTCACGATTTTCGATAATCCAGCGGCCAAAACCGCGCATATGCCAATGGCCAATCACAGCGTTGAACTGCTCATGTGCCACGGCGCGCGGGAAAGGCCCACCCACGGTGACCGAGCGAGGAGAGGCGCGAAAGGCGGCATAGGCGTCGAAGTCGCGCGCTTCCGGGGCCCGCAGGGTCAGTCGCTCTGTTTCCAGCGTAGGAATGCAAATTTGGGTTTCGCCAGTGATGCGGAAGAGCGCGCTCATGCGTAGGCCTCCATTCCGCCATCCGACAGGGCATCCGGGGCAGGGTGACGCCAAACTTGCATCTGGCCGTGACGCTCGTGGGTGAAGGTGCTCTCAAGGACGCAGCCCAGCCTTTCGCATACGCGGGCCGAGGCGATGTTGGCGGGTTTCACAAGGCTGATAGCGGTTTGCCAGCCAAGGGTGCCATAGGCATAGTCACGCGAGGCGCGGGCCGCTTCAGTGGCGTAGCCTTTGCCTTCGTGCCCATCAAAGAGATCCCAGCCCAGCTCGGGCTCGGGCCAGCCGTAGGGCTCAAAAGGACCAACCAGACCAACAGCCGCGCCGCTCGTTTTTTCCTCAACTATGAAGCGGCCGAACCCTTTGAGCGACCAGTGGCCAATCTCCATCGCCAGCATGCGCCATCCTAATTCGGGCGTCAGTGGCCCCCCTACGAAATGCGCGCGTGGTCCGGCATAAAAATCGCGAAATACAGCAAAGTCGGCGGTGGTCGCAGCGCGCAAGATCAGGCGCGGTGTTTCCAGACGCGGCAGGCAGGCGGCCAGTCGCGCGGCCATATCGGCCGCTGCGCCAGAGGGCGAAGCCCCCGCTGGATATGCCGCGTTTTGCGTCACTTTTTCTTGCCAAAGCCAGAGAGGCCGCCGGGCAGTTTCATACCACCAAGTCCGCCCATACCGCCGAGGCCCCCCATGCCGCCCATCCCGGGCATCTTGCCCTGCAATTGCTTGGCCGCTTCTTCGAGGGCGGCGGGGTCGTTCATGTCGGGCATGCCGCCCTTGCCACCCATCATGCTTTTCATGGCTTGCTTGAGCATGCCACCTTTGCCCATCTTGCCGATTTTCTTCATCATATCGGCCATCTGGCGCTGCATTTTCAGCAAGCGGTTCAGCTCTGCCACGTCAAGGCCCGCCCCTGCGGCAATGCGTTTTTTCCGCGAAGCTTGCAGCAGGTCGGGATTGGCGCGCTCTTTCTTGGTCATCGAGCCGATCAGTGCAATTTGGCGTTTGAGCACCCGATCGTCGAAGCCCGCTTCCTTCGCTTGTGCGGCCATTTTCCCCATGCCGGGCATCATGCCCATCATGCTTTCCATGCCGCCCATTTTGAGCATCTGTTCCAGCTGCATTTTTAGGTCGTTCATATTGAACTGACCCTTCTGGAAGCGCTTCATCATCCGCTCGGCTTGTTCAGCTTCCAGCGTTTGTTGAGCTTTCTCGACGAGGGCGACAATATCGCCCATGCCAAGGATTCGACCCGCGACACGGGCAGGCTCGAAGACCTCAATCGCGTCCATTTTTTCGCCCAGACCGACGAAACGGATGGGTTTGCCTGTGACGGCGCGCATCGAGAGCGCCGCGCCGCCGCGCCCGTCGCCGTCCATCCGGGTGAGCACCACACCGGTCACGCCGATCTTGTCGTCAAATTCTGTGGCAACGTTCACCGCATCTTGGCCCGTCAGACCATCGACCACGAGCAGCGTCTCGCGTGGGTTGGCGACGTCACGCACAGCAGCAGCTTGGGCGATCAATTCAGCGTCGATATGCAAGCGGCCTGCAGTGTCGAGCATGTAGACGTCATAGCCACCTAGCGCTGCTTGGGTCTTGGCGCGTTTGGCAATCGCGACAGGATCTTCGCCCTTGACGATGGGCAAAGTGTCCACGCCGATTTGTGCGCCCAAAATGGCCAGCTGCTCCATCGCGGCAGGGCGGTTGACGTCCAAGGACGCCATGAGCACCTTTTTGCCTTCGCGCTCCTTGAGGCGTTTGGCAAGTTTGGCGGTTGTGGTGGTCTTGCCTGAACCTTGCAGACCCACCATCAGGATGGGCGCGGGCGGGTTGTCGATCTTGAGTTTGCCGGGGTCGGTGTCGCCTGTGAGCACACCCACCAACTCGTCATGCACGATTTTCACGACTTGTTGGCCCGGCGTGACCGATTTTGTCACCGACGCGCCGGTCGCTTTTTTCTCGATGGCTTTGATAAAGTCGCGGGCGACGGGGAGTGAGACGTCTGCTTCCAGAAGAGCTACACGCACTTCGCGCAGGGCGGCGCGGACGTCGTCCTCGCTGAGCGCACCCTGCTTGGTCAGCCGGTCGAAGACGCCGCCAAGGCGTTCTGACAGGTTCTCGAACATCGCTCGCGTTCCTTTCCGCGGTTAATCTTCCGACCCATATGGGGGCCGATGGCTCAAACGACAAATGCCCCCGTGGGCGCAACGCGCTGACGGGGGGCGATCCCTAGGCACCCTAGGGACCGGAAGCTGTCTCACTTCCGGAATTGCGGCTCAGATACGCGCGCGACGGGGGCGAGTCAAGCGCGGGCCGCCCGTCTCAGCAATTGGCAGGCATTTGGCTCTTGATAAATGGTGCTTTCGGATTTTCCGAAAGGCCGTTTCAGGGTGTGGAAAATGAGAGGCAGGGGCATGCGGGGTGCTTGCCCGAGCGGGGCTGAACGCGCACATCTCAGAAGACCCCAACAAATTGGATGCGTCCCATGTCTGTTTCGTTGAAGCCAGTTGCCGGATTGCCTCCCTCCACGGACCGCGATACCGCCGATACGGTGCAGGTGATGCTTGCGCGTCTGAAGCAAGGACGAGAAGACGCCGCGCGTGATTATGCGCGCAGGCTTGATGGATTTGACGAAGACCCCGTCGTTGGCCCGGAGCTGATGGCGCGGGCAATTCGCGTGGTGCCAGAAGCTCTAAAGAGAGACATCCAATGGGCGCATGATAACATCCGCCGCTTTGCAGAGGCGCAGCGCGCAACGCTGACCGAGATGGAAATGGAACTGCGTCCCGGGCTTTGGGCGGGACAGCGCGTTATCCCGCTCGCCTCATGTGGGGCCTATGTGCCGGGGGGGCGGTATGCACATATCGCCTCGGCCTTGATGACAATTACGACGGCAAAGGTGGCCGGTGTGCAGAATATCACTGCCGTGTCGCCGCCCAAGCCCGGTGTCGGCATTCACCCTGCTATCCTCTATGCGATGCATCTGGCGGGCGCGGATCGCATTTTGGCAATGGGAGGCGTGCAAGGTGTGGCCGCTATGGCCTATGGGCTTTTTGGAGCACCTGAGGCCGATATACTGGTGGGGCCGGGCAATGCCTTTGTGGCCGAAGCCAAGCGGCAGCTGTTTGGCCCGGTCGGCATCGATATGTTTGCAGGCCCTACCGATAGTCTGGTGATTGCTGATGCAACGGCACAGGCATTGACAGTTGCATGGGATTTGGCCGGGCAGGCCGAGCATGGGGCGAATTCGCCGGTTTGGCTGGTGACTGACCATGAGCCATTGGCGCGCGAAGTTTTGCGGTTGGTTCCAGAGTGCATTGCCTCTTTGCCCTCGCCGAACCGAGAGGCTGCTGCCGCTGCTTGGGAGGCTTTGGGGGAAGTGATCCTTTGTGCGGATCGCAAGGAGATGGCGGCGGAGGCTGATCGGATCGCGCCTGAGCATTTGCACGTACAGGCGGCGCATTTGGATTGGTGGAAAGCGCGGCTTTCGGCTTATGGCTCATTGTTTTTGGGCGAGAATTCTACGGTGGCTTATGGCGATAAGGCGGCTGGCCCGAACCACGTTCTGCCCACCTCGGGTGCGGCGCGATATACAGGTGGGCTTTCGGTGCATAAATTCCTGAAAGTCGTAACCTGGCAGCGTGTGGACGACCTTGCCGCAGGCGCGGAATTGGCCCGTGTGACAGCGGCTATCAGTCGCGAAGAGGGTATGGAAGGCCATGCGCGCACGGCCGATATCAGGCTGGAGAAGCTTACCCCCCGACCGCGGCTGGTTGTCGGAGGGTAGACCGATCAGCTGTCAAACAAGATCACATTGCGGCGTGCCGAGCCGGATTTGGTATTCGCGATAGCTTCGTTGATCTGATCAAGGCGCCAACGACCTGAAATCAGTTCGTCGAGTTTCAGGCGACCTTGGTTATAGAGGTCGACCATCCACGGAATGTCGCGACGCAGCACAACATCGCCCATTTTTGAGCCGACAAGACCTTGCCCCACATTGGCCAAGATGAGCGGCTCATAGCTGGCCATTGCGCCAGCGTGCGGCATGCCAACCATAACGACACGGCCTCCAAAACCCAAGTAGCGAGGTGCTGCATCATAGGCGGCGGTCGCTCCTACAGTCACCAGCACCACATCGGCACCCCGCCCCAAGACTTTCTTGGCAGCATTCCACGGCTTGCCCTCGGTGGCCAATACACCGTCTGTGGCACCAAATTCGCGCGCGGCTTCAAGCTTTTCAGCAGTCATATCGACGGCAACTATCCGGCGCGCTCCCGCAATGCGCGCGCCTTGAATCGCGTTGAGCCCGACGCCGCCCGCACCGATGACGACCACATCTTCGCCTGCGCGCAGCTTGGCGGCGTTCACCGCTGCACCGACGCCGGTGATCACGCCGCAAGACAGAAGTGAGGCGGCGTCTTTGGGCATGCTGGCAGGGATAGGGACGATTTGGCTCTGATCAACAACGACTTTTTCTGCAAAAGCACCACAGGCCAATGCTTGGAAAACAGCGCCGCCATCTGTCGTCGTGATAGGGCCCTTGGTGCCGTCATAGGGTGTCTGGCAGATCGTAGGCCGGCCAGTGGCGCAGTTTGGGCAGGCTCCACAGGCGCGGATGAGAGTGACGAGGACGCTATCGCCTACATTGATGCCGGGAACCCCTGCGCCGACGGCTGTGACCCGACCAGCGGCTTCGTGACCATAGACCGCAGGCAGAGCCCCGCCAAACCCCCCCTCAATATAGGAAATGTCCGAATGACAAATGGCAACCGCGTCAAGGGCAACCTCGACCTCGCCCATATGGGGCGCGCGCAGCATCACCTCTTCGATTCTTAACGGTTCTCCGAATGTGTGGCAGACGGCGGCTTTGATCCTTTGCATTCGAGAACTCCTTTACTGATCGCGGCGAGACTGCCCCCCGTGGTTGAGCGGCGCAAGAGCGAAAATAAATTCCGCCTAGCGGTCAGAAACTGTGGGGCGACGCAAGAAGACCATCAAGCACAACGCCATGATCAAGGCTGCCAACAGGAAAGGTGCGCCGGGCAAATAGAAAGGGAGGGTGCCATCGGTAAAGACTGCGAAAGTTTGCGTCATCAACAGGGGGGCAATGACCATGGCGATGGAAGCAAGCGACGTCATCACCCCTTGCAGCGCGCCCTGCGCGTCGTCAGGCACGGCGCGTGACGCGATGCTTTGCAAGGCCGGAAAGCCGATGGCGCCCAAAGCCGAGATGGGAATGAGCAATAAAAGCAACCATCCAGACGTCAGCAAGCCGATGACGATCAGGGATACAAATTCAATGGCAAGCCCGGCGATCACGGTGCGCCGCTCACCCAAGCGTTCTATGGCGGGACGCACCAGACCGCCTTGCACTGCGGCCAGCGAGAGCCCGTAGACTGCCAGTGAAATACCGATCAAGCCCGGTGACCATGCAAAGCGCTCTGTGGTGAAATAGGCCCAGATGACCGGATAGACCGCTCCTGCGAGATGGTAGAGGAAAAACACCCACAAAAGAGGCCCCAAGCCGGGCAGGCGGCCAATCATGCGGAGCGCGCCAAAGGGATTTGCATTGCTCCAAGAAAAAGGACGGCGCGTGCGTTCGGTGACGCTCTCACGCAGAACAATCCAACCCAGCAGCGCATTTAGGGCCGCAAGGGCGGCCGCCGCCAGAAAGGGGGCCCGGGTGCCCCATTCCGCCAGAAGGCCGCCCAAGACTGGTCCAAGCACAAATCCAAGCCCAAAACCGGCTCCCAATAAGCCAAAATTTTGCGCCTTTTTCTCAGGTGTGGAGATGTCTGCTACATAGGCTTGTGCGGTGGAATGCGTGGCTGCGGTGATGCCGCCCACAATCCGGCCAGCCAGCAAGAGCCAAAGCGAGCCTGCAAGGGCCATGACCACATAGTCGAGCGCCATGACAACCAGTGACACCAGCAGCACAGGACGCCGCCCGACGGCATCAGAAAGGCTGCCAATGATGGGCGCGAAGAGGAATTGCATCACGGCGAAGACTGTCGATAACACCCCCCCCCAAACGGCTGCCTGAGCCAGCGATTCTTGGGAAATCTCCCGGATCAGATCGGGCATTACAGGCAAGATGAGTCCAATGCCCATTGCGTCGATGGTGACGGTCAGGAAGATGAAGATAAGGGGCAAAGCTGGCATAGGATCTCCGCGTCACAAGGCGCAGTACGGAGAGGGCAGCGCGACGATGTAATCCTCCCTTCGCTTCATATGGCACGGACCCGGCGCACAAAGGCGCGCGCATCTGCTGGAGCATGGCCCATTTGTTGTGCTGGGTCGAAGATATCGTCGAGCGGCATATGGGGATAGGCCGCGCGCGCGAGCACGGCCAGATCGGCGCCTGTGGCGTTTGCATCCTTTGCCAAAGCTTTGATTGCAGCTTGCGCTTCTGGGCGAGGCATATGTTCGGCCAAGCGGAACGAAAGCGCTTCGGCGTGGATCAAGTTTTGCCCGTTGGTTAACGCAGCCAGCATGATCTCGGGGCGAGGACGCAGGGTTTGAGCCAAGTCGCGGGCTTTGAAGAGGGCAGCGGAAGAGGTGAGGCAGAGTTCCGGCAGGGTCAGCCATTCTGTAAACCATGCCGCACCGTCACGTTCTTGTCGGGGCATTCCTGCGCCTTGTAGGGACGCATTGAGCGAAATGGCATGGCGTGCGAGGGCTGTGATGGCCGAAGGGACCACTGGGTTTTGCTTTTGCGGCATTGTGGACGAGCCACCGGATTGGCCTAGCAGCACTTCTTCGACGCCAGATTGTGTCGCCAAAACAAGATCATCGCCCATTTTCCCCAAAGCAATGGCAAGGCGCGTGACCCAAGAGGCTATGGCCAATATCGGGCTGCGGTCTGCGTGCCAGCTGCGTTCGGGATCATGCAGACCGAGCGCTTCTGCAAGGGCTTGACGTTGTGTGGCTGCTGTCGCGCCGAGGGCCGCGCCAGTGCCTGCGGCGCCTGCAAGTTGAACCCAGAGCCCCTTGGCGCGCAGCGCGCCAAGTTCCTCACGCAAGCTCAGGAGCGGTGCCCCCCAATTCGCAACCGCGGCACCGAAACTTGTTGGCGTCGCATGTTGACCGTAAGTCCTTGCTGTCATTGGAGTTTCAGCGTGTTCGTCCGCAAGCGAAGCCAAAGCCTTCAGCAGGGCTGCAAGCGCATCGTCGTGTTGCGCCAGCATTTGTCGCAGGCGCAGCATTAGGCCTGTGTCCATGATGTCTTGGCTGGTTGCGCCCCAATGCAGGTATTGTGCGTGCTCTGGTGCTTCGAGATGCTTTCGCATGGCAGCGACGAGGCCGGGGACGGTGACGCCGTTTTGGCCTGTGGCTTCGGCAAGCGAAGATGGGTCAATCTGAATTTCCATCGATGCGCGGTGGAGGAAGGCGGCAGAAGGGGAGGGAATGACGCCGAGCGCGCCTTGAACCTTGGCGAGCGCCCCTTCCACAATCATCATTGCGCGCACTTCGGCGCTGTCTGTGAAAAGGCGTCCAACATCGCCAGTGACGAAGAGCTTTGCGTAAAGCGTTGAATCAAAAAGAGAAGCTGCCATGGATTAAAGCGCCTTTGCGATTGCGCCAAGAGTTTTGGCAAGCTGTTCGGGGGCCGAGAAGAAGGGGCTGTGTGACGTGGGCATGTCGATGACGTGGTCGCGGGGCCAGTCTGCGGTCATGGTGTATTGGAATTCCGGCGGGATGGTCTGATCGTCCGTGCAGCGAATGTAATAGCGCGGCACAGAGGCGTAATTTGCCCCCATAGGCACGGCAACTGACGTGGGTTGTATCGCTTGCACGCAAAGATTTTTCATAGCGAAGTCAATCACTTCTTGCGAGCAGTCATTGTAGAAAAGCCCCGGCGCCATGGCGGGGTCGGCGGTCCAGCCTTTGCGGTCTTCGGTGAGGCGGATGGCGGGGAGGAGGGGTTGGCGGGGGGCCTTCATTCGCATCTCGGCGAGGCTGAGGCCCGGCCAGGGGAGATAGGCACAAAGATAGATCAAACCCGCAACATGTTGTGGGGCGGCTTCGGCGGCGGCCGATATCGGGTAGCCTGCCATGGAGTGGCCAACCAAAACGGTGTTGGGCGTGAGGGCGGCGAGAATAGCATCCCGGTAGCGATCAAGGGTCACGTCTTGGTAGGGTGTTTGATCTGCCCCATGCCCGGGCAAATCAATGGCGCGCACGCTATGTCCTTGATTTTCAAGAAAAGGAATTAGGTCGCGCCAGCACCAAGCACCATGGGCCGCCCCGTGGATCAAGAGAAAATCGGCCATTCCGTGCCTCCGCGTCGTCAGTTTCATCTGGTCTTGAGAGAGGTCTTAGCACGCTCGAAGGGCGGCGAAAATCACGTATGATTTGCGTATGATCCCCGTATGGTTTGCGTCATGACGTATTCCCGTCCATGCGGTCGGGTTTGCGGTGTCTTTTTGGCAGGGTTGCGCCACGTGGAGAGGGCTTGGAAAGGCTGAGGCGCTGTTTGGAAGCGGTTTCAGCGCTCAACGCTGATGGATCTTCTCGATATAGGCGCGCAGCTCTTCGGCTTCATGGCGCGCGTCGCGCAGACCATCCATCGCGGCGGCAAGTTCAGCTTCGGTCTGGGCCAATTGGTTGGTCAGCTCGGCTTCGCGCTGTTGCAGATAGGCAATCGCCTGATCGCGGGTTTCTTCGGCTTCGTGCAGCTCTTGTGCCATCCGTTCCAATTCGCCGATGTCCCCTTTGGAAACACGGGTGAAGCGGTGGATCAGCCAATTGGCAAACCAGCCCATGGCAAAGGCAACAAACAGAATGATCGCCGTTGCGATGATGAATTCGGATCGGTTCAATTCCCGGCTCCTTCGCTGGCAGGGGTATCGGTTTTTTGCTGCTCTTCTTCTTCCGTCAGGCCCATCGGTGTTTCGTTGGCATCTGACTTTTCGGCGTTTTCCAACAGCGTGTCGACCAGATTATTAACGGGCTGGGCTTTGATCAGTTTGAATTCGATCCGGCGGTTGGCCTCGCGGCCTTCCTCGCTGTCGTTGCTGGCGACGGGGTCGATTTCGCCATAGCCTGTGGCTGTGAGAGAGACAGAGGCAACGCGGCGATCCCGCAGAGCGCGCAAGACCGCGTCGGCGCGTTCTTGGGAGAGCGCCTTGTTCATCTCTTCGCGGCCTTGGCTGTCTGTGTAGCCGCTGATTTCCATTTCGAAGTCGCTGCATTTGTTCAAGACGGCGGCGATATCGTCGAGGATGCCTGCAGCGTCACCGACAGGTGTCGCGGAGCCGGGCTCGAAGTTGATTTTACGGGCGGCGACGATGGCTTGCACTTCTGCTTCGCATTCGGTGGGGGTGGGAAGACCGAGCACCGGATCGAGTTTCTTTTTATAGGTGACAGCGATGTCGAAGCGCTGGCCTTCGCCCAATTTGCCAACGAGGAGGCGGGCAATTTCTTCGGAGGCGGTGGGGCTGCCTGTTTCGCCGCTGATGGTGATGGCGTTTGGGGTGACGGTGACGACACCATGGGCCACCAGCGAAAGGGCGTCGAGGCCTGCCAGCACGCGCAGGGGCCAGCCTTGCGGCAGGTTCTCATCGACGCGGGCGGCCATTGTGACGGATTTTGAGCCGAACCGGGCCTTGGCGAGGCTTTCGGCTGCGGTGCGCGACAGTTCATCAGAAATCCGACCGCGCAGTTGAACCGCGCCTTCTGGTGATTTGGTGGCGGTGAAATCAACGGGACCTGAGGCTGCATCCTTGGCGATGGGCAGTTCGGCGGCCAAGGCAAAGACCTCGGGGAGGGTGTTTTCCAGCTCCCCCACCGCCCGGTCGAACAGCGCGGGGTCACTGCCAGTGGGGGCAACAAGAGAGATATCGGCATCGGCGAAAGTGACCGTGCCGCCGCCTATTTTCGCCACCGCGTCAATCGACATGGCCACCGCGGCGCCCCAATTGGGGGAGGGCACGCCGAGACCGATGGTGCAATTGGCCTTGCCCATGAGGCCTGCGGCAGAAGCCGCTTTGGTGATTTGTTGCAGTGCGTTTTCGCTATCTGCGGAGCAGGCATCAAAATGTGCGCCGTTTTCGTTGAGCACGAAGCGCAGCGTGAAAGGGGTGATCACGGGGCGTGGCGCCGAGATTTGCAGAGCAAGGCGGACACCGGAGGGCGTGTTGCGGGTGATTTGAGTTTCGAGGCGGCGTTTTTCATCGGCCGAATCGCTCATGGCCGTGATGGCCACTTGGCCGGATTGGATCGACACCTTGGCACGGGGCAAGGCGCGCAATGTTTCGAGCGCATAAGCCAGCGTGACATCCCACGCGTCTGGCATGTTGTAATCGGCGCTTTCCAGAAGGTCGGCCACCTGATCGGGGCCTACAAGTTCTCCCAACGTGGCGATGAGTGCGGCGCGATCGGTTGCGGCGGGGACAAGGCCGATCAGGGAAATGCCGCTGTCGTTGCGGAGAATTTCGATGGAAAAACGCGGAGGTGTCAGGGCGGCGGCATCTTTGACGGTCATCTGGTCAATGACGCGTGCGGCGTCGATCACCCGCCCTGCAGTGGTGAGCGCTTTGAAGCGCAGGGCTTCGGTTTGGGCATGGCCGGAGAGAATGAGTTGCAGGCCGTTTGCTTGCACTTCGGCCCAAGGCAGCTCGCCATCGTCGAGGGCGTTTCTGACTGAGCGCTCGGATGTGGCCTCGATGCCGGACACAACGAAGCCTGCTGCGACGTAGCAAAGAGCTGCGGCGGCGGCGAAGGTGGTTCCGATGATGGCGACAGTGGAAAGGCGCATTCTATCCGTAAGGTTATCCGGTGCTCTGGCGATCTTTAGGCATCCCGGGGGGGAGGCGCAATCACAGGAGTGCAGCGGTGGCGAAAAACAGCACAGGCAAGAGGCCTGCGTCACGGTTGGCGCGGAACAGCACCATACAGCGGGCGGGGTCGTCTATGTCGAGGCGGCGGAGTTGCCATGTCATGTGCCAGCCGATGGCCCAAGGGCCTGCAAGGGCGATGATCAGGCTCAGGGGGTTTTGGCTGGGAGCGCTGGTGAGCGCGGAGATTACGGCAAGCGCCATAAGCCCCACAGTGGCCACAAGGAAGCGGCGGAGCAACATCGGGCTGTCGGAGCCGAAGAGCCGTGCAGTGGATTTGACGCCGATGAGCGCGTCATCCTCGGTGTCTTGGTGGGCGTAGATCGTGTCGTAGAAGAGTGTCCAGGCGATGCCTGCGGCGTAGAGAATCAAGGCTGAGACGTGGAGCGTGCCTGTATGGGCGGTGAAGGCCAAGAGCGCGCCCCAGTTGAAGGACAGGCCAAGAAAGACCTGTGGCCACCATGTGAAGCGTTTGGCGAAGGGATAGATGGCGACAGTGGTGAGGGATAAAACGCCCAAGAGAATGGCGGGGAGGTTGAAAGTCATCAGGATTGCGAAGGCTATGAGGGCTTGGGCGATCATCCAGAATGCGGCTTTTTTGGCGGTGACCTGACCAGAGGGGATAGGGCGCGAGCGCGTGCGGGCGACTTGGGCGTCGAAATCGCGGTCGGTGATGTCGTTCCATGTGCAGCCCGCGCCACGCATCAGGAAGGCGCCGAGCCCGCAGGCCACAAATATCCACGCGTCAAATAGCCGGGGTTGGCCATCGTGGAGGATGCCGAGAAACAGCGACCACCAGCAGGGCAAGAGCAAGAGCCATGTGCCGATGGGGCGGTCGGCACGCGACAGGCGAAGATAGGGGCGGGTTGCGGGAGGCGCGAGACGGTCGACCCAATTGCCTCGCACGGCATCGGCGACTTGGCCTTTGGGCGCGGTTTCGTCGCGTCCTGCCTCTGGTGCATTTCCGGTTCCGGTCATATCGTGTCACCTATGAACGATGCAAAAATCCGCCTTCATGTAGACCAGCCCTTGGGGCCGGGGCAAACGGTTAACCTTGACCGTGACCAAGCGCATTACCTTTTCGGGGTGATGCGGCTGGTGGAAGGGGCGGGGGTGCTGCTGTTCAACGGGCGCGATGGCGAGTGGCTGGCGCGGGTGCAAGATGCCGGAAAGCGCGGCGGTGTGCTGATCGGCGAGGCACAGACCAAGCCGCAGGGCGCCCCACCGGATCTGTGGCTGCTTTTTGCGCCAGTGAAGAAGGCGCGCACGGATTTTATCGTGGAAAAGGCCGTGGAAATGGGCGTGGCACGGCTTGTGCCGGTGACGACGGAGTTCACCAATTCCGAACGGGTGCGGGTGGATCGGTTGCAAGCGCATGCGCGTGAGGCCGCCGAGCAATGTGGAGCGACTTGGGTGCCGGAAGTGGCAGAGCCTATCCGGCTTGATCGGCTTTTGGCGGGGTGGGATTCTGCGCGGACCATCATGTATTGCGATGAGGCCGCGCCCAGTGGCATGGCGGCCTTACGCGCAGCGGACCTTGGAAACAGCGCGGATCCCGCACCGGGAGCTTGGGCGATCTTGATTGGGCCTGAGGGCGGCTTTTCAAACAGTGAGCGCACCCGTTTGCGCGGTTTGGATTATGGCTGCACCGTAAGCCTAGGGCCGCGGATATTGCGTGCGGACACCGCAGCCGTCGCAGCGCTGACGTTGTGGCAGGTGCAGTTGGGGGATTGGCGTTGAGAGCGCGGGCGATATGAGTTTTGTGAGACCCGAAGCGGTCACGGCGTTGCGGCGTTGGTGGGGTGTGGGCCTTGGCGTGGCTGTGAGCCTATGGGGGCTGTGGTGGGGTTTGGGCGCGCTGGGCGTCGTGCAATGGCTGGGATGGCTCTTGATTCCCTTGGGTTTGGTGCTGGCATGGGCGGCCTATCAAAAGGCCCGGTTTGGTGGCGGGGGCGAAGGCGCAGGGGTGGTCACTGTGCGGGAGGGCGAGGTCAGTTATTTTGGGCCTTTTTCCGGTGGCGTGGCGGTTCTGGGGGATATCGCGCTTATTACTCTTGATAAGTCGCGCACACCGCGGGTTTGGCGGCTGGATACGCCGGGGCAAACACCGCTGTTTATTCCCGAAGATGCGGCAGGGGCAGAGGCGCTTTTTGATGCGTTTGTCGCGTTGCCGGGACTATCCGTGGAAGGAATGTTGGCGACGCTTGCCGCTCCGGGCCGTCAAGGTGTCGTGATCTGGCAGAGACCGTCCCACAGGCTACATTGACACCCGATGTGTTTCGCCCCACTCCTTGGCGTTCCAGAATGTAGCGCGCAAACAGAGGTTCCAAATGTCGATTCCACAGTCGGGCGGTGGCCCAATCGAGCGGCATGAGCAATTGGCGGAATACCTCGCCTCTGGATGCAAGCCCAAGGAAGATTGGCGGATTGGCACCGAGCACGAGAAGTTCGGCTATGTGAAGGGCAGCTATGCGCCCCTGCCTTATGAGGGGCCTTGTTCCATTCGTGCGATGCTGGAAGGCCTGCGCGACGCGCATGGCTGGGCACCTGTGTACGAGGGTGACGCGATTATCGGGGTGCAAAAGGACGGGGCCAATGTGAGCCTTGAGCCGGGTGGGCAACTGGAGTTGTCGGGCGCACCTTTGGAGACGATCCACCAGACCTGCGACGAGGTCAACGACCACCTGCGCGACGTGAAGACGATTGCAGACCGTATTGGTGCCGGGTTCATCGGCTTGGGTGCTGCGCCGATCTGGAAATACGAGGACATGCCTGTGCTGCCAAAGGGGCGGTATAAGTTGATGACCTCTTATATGGACAAGGTCGGCACCATGGGGAAATCCATGATGTATCTCACCTGCACTGTGCAGGTGAACCTAGATTTCGCGTCGGAAGCCGACATGGTCAAGAAGCTGCGGGTCGCGTTGGCGTTGCAGCCTGTGGCGACGGCGCTGTTTGCCAATTCGCCGTTCTTTGAGGGCAAGCCGAATGGGCATCGTTCGTGGCGGTCGCGGATTTGGCGTGATTTGGATGCGTCGCGCACGGGTATGCTGCCCTTCGTTTTTGATGAGGGCATGGGGTTTGAGCGCTATGTGCAATACGCGCTCGATGTGCCGATGTATTTTGTCTATCGCGACGGCAAGTATATCAACGCCTTGGGCCAGTCATTCCGCGACTTCATGAAGGGCCAGCTTCCCGCTTTGCCGGGTGAGACGCCGACGCTTTCAGATTGGGCAGACCATTTGACCACGGCGTTTCCTGAGGCGCGGATCAAGAAATATATGGAAATGCGTGGCGCAGATGGTGGGCCTTGGCGGCGGCTTTGTGCCTTGCCTGCATTCTGGGTTGGCTTGATGTATGATCAAGGCGCGCTGGATGCGGCATGGGATATCGCCAAGGGCTGGGACGCCGAGACGCGCGAAGCACTGCGGGTGGCGGCCTCGGAAAAGGCTTTGGCCGCAGAGGTTGGTGGGATCAAGATGCATGATCTGGCGCGCGAAGTTTTGGCGCTGTCAGAGGCCGGGCTGAAGGCGCGGGCGATGCCGGGCGCGGGTGGGATGGTGCCGGATGAGACGCATTTCCTTAATGCGCTGAAGGAAAGCATTGAGAGCGGCAAGACGCCAGCCGATGAGCTGTTGGAGCATTACCACGGGGATTGGCAGGGTGATTTGAGCAAGATCTACGGGGCGTATTCCTACTGAGGCGCGCAACCCAAGCTGTTTAGGCGCTGGCCTTTTACCCAATAAAAAACGCGCGTCCGAAAGATCCGGGCGCGCGTTTGCTTTTTGTCGCTGGTGCCGCTTTAGAGGCCTGCTTTGACGATTGCGGCGGCGAGGAGCGGCACTGTTTGGCTGTTGAGGCCTGCAATGTTCATCCGGCTGTCGGGGATCATGTAGATCGCGTGATCGGCGCGCATCATCTCGACCACTTCGGGGGTGGTGCCAAGGCGCGAGAACATGCCGCGATGCTGGGCGAGGAAATCGAAGCGGTCGGAGTTGGTGAGGCGTTTGAGTTCATCTGCGAGCTGTTGACGCAGGCCCAACATCGACAGGCGGACTTCCTCGAGTTCTTCCATCCACATGGCTTTGAGATCGGGGTCGGTGAGGATCATCGTCACCAGACGTGCGCCATGGTCAGGGGGGAAGGAGAAGTTCAGACGGTTAAGCGCGGTGAGGACACCTTGTGCCAGTTTGGTGCCAGTGCCCTCTTTGGAAACGCCCATCAAGATGCCTGTGCGCTCGCGGTAGATGCCGAAGTTCTTGGAGCAGGAGGCGGCGATCAGGCATTCGGAGGCTTTGGAGGCCACGAGGCGGGTCGCGAAAGCGTCGGCGTCCAGCCCATCGCCGAAGCCCTGATAGGCGATGTCGACCATGGGGAGAGCGCCTGAGGCGACAATCGCATCGACGATTTGGCCCCATTGCGCGACCGTCGGGTTGGCGCCTGTCGGATTGTGGCAGCAACCATGCAAGAGAACGACATCCCCTTCACCAGCGTCTTGGATGTCAGTCATCATGCCGTCAAAGTCGAAGCCGCGGGTGGTTTCGTCGAAGTAGCGGTAGGATTTCCGGCTCAGGCCAAGGTAGTCGATGATTGCGGCATGGTTGGGCCAGCTGGGATCAGAGACAAAGACGCGGGCTTTGGGATTGGCCATTTTGACCAGTTCGAAAGCCTCGCGCACGGCACCTGTGCCACCGGGGGTGGCGACGGCGGCGACAGAGGCGCGCGGCACGGCGTCCCCCAGAACCAGCGAAACCATGGCGTCGGCAAAGGCGGGTTCGCCTGCGAGGGCGGTGTAGACTTTGGTGTTCTCGGTCTCCCAGAGCTTTTTCTCGGCGGCTTTCACGGCGCGCATGACGGGGGTGAGGCCTGTGGCATCTTTGTAGACGCCGACACCGAGGTCGATCTTTTGGGCGCGATCATCGGCGCGGTAGGCTTGCGCCGTCAGCATGATCTTGTCGACGGGTTGCTCTTTGAGAGATTGAAACATGCTTATGCGTCTCCGGTTGCAACGGGAAGGGTGGGGAAGGCACCCCATTCGGCCCAAGAGCCGTCATAGAGGGCGTGATTGGAATGGCCGATCCGCTCGAGGGCGAGGTTGATATTGGCGGCCGTGACGCCCGATCCGCAGGAGGCGATCACGGGTTTGCCAAGATCGATGCCCTTGGCCGCGAAAAGCGCGCGCAGGGCATCGGGGGATTTCAATGTGCCGTCGTCATTCATCAATTCGGTGAAGGGCAGGTTTTTCGAGCCGGGGATATGGCCCTTGCGAAGACCGGCGCGCGGCTCGTCGGCTTCGCCACGAAACCGTGGGGCGGCGCGGGCGTCGAGGATCTCGTGATCGCCAAGCTTGGCTGCGGCTGCGACTTGGGTGACGTCTTTGACCATTTGATTCTGGCGGCGCACAGTCATGTGGCGGTCGCGCACGATGGGGGGCATGTCTTCGGTCGGGCGGCTTTCGGCCAGCCATTTCGGCAGGCCACCGTCAAGCACGGCGATATCCATCTGCCCCATGACACGGAAAGTCCACCAGACGCGGGCGGCGGAATAGATGCCTTGGCTGTCATAAACCACGACCTGATGGCCATCTCCCACGCCCATGGCGCGCAGGCGGCTCATGAATTTCTCAACAGGGGGGACCATATGGGGCAGGTCACTGCGGTGATCGGCGATTTCGTCGATATCAAAAAAGCGCGC
>Ga0102815_10000347_pt1 | contig 33035 bp, 27 predicted proteins | sample ColrivemetaGS759_FD_79113 | JGI IMG/M metagenome (GOLD analysis project Ga0102815, IMG submission 79113) | Estuarine microbial communities from the Columbia River estuary - Ebb tide ETM metaG S.759 | ecosystem: Environmental > Aquatic > Marine > Intertidal zone > Estuary | place: USA: Columbia... | reverse complement strand
TTATTACTTGAACAACTAATTCTCTAGTAGGAACAACAATTAAAACGCGTGGGTGTTTTTGTTCAGAATACGTTAGTTGTCTTAAAATGGGTAATAAATATGCGTAGGTTTTTCCTGTCCCGGTTTGTGCAATACCAACCATATCTCTACTGCTCATAATAACAGAAAAGGCTTTTTCTTGAATTGGAGTAGGCGTTTCAAACCCCATTTCAGTTAAGGCATCTAATAAAAAGCGGTTTAAATTTAAATCGGAAAAGGTCATTTTTTTAGTTTTTGCAAATATAGGTGTTAAATTATACTTCCAAGGTTATCAATCTATTATTCACCATAACTTTTGAAAAAGGTATATTTTCTTTAATCCAATTAAAAGTATTTTGGTGATAAAAAATAACATGTGTGTTATCATCTTTATAGTACCATTTTTCAAAATCTATATTTTTTGAAAATAAATCAGTCATACAATATAGTTTTCCATTAGGTTTTAAGAGCGATTTTAGAAGCTTAAACTCTTTTAGTGGATTATGAAAATGTTCAATAACCTCACAACAAACTATAAAATCGTAGTTGGTTTTTAATACCTCTGGTTTATTGTCAAAAAAAGGATCGTAAGTTGTAATTGGATAGCTTTTATCTCTCAATAATTTTGTAATAACAGGTCCAGTTCCACATCCGAAATCCAATCCAGATTTTGTACTGTCAAAATCTTGTTGAACAGCATTTACAATTGGACTTACAAACTTTTGATAACGAATATCATTTACATCATTATTATGTTCTTTATATCTTAAAGCTTCTTCGCTTGGAGAAGGATAATTATTTGAATTTAATAAAATAGCTTCACAGTTTTCACATTGAAAATATTCTTTAAAATTTGATTTAAGGAAAATTACGGTTGGGGAATTGCACAACGAACATTTCATTTAGTCATTTATAAATTCAAACAATAAGCTTACGTTTGGATCGTACTTAATTTCTTTAACATCCATTAATTTTGTTGAAACAACAAACGGTTCATTTTTAGAGGAAATATTAATTGTTTTAACTTCAGAAGAGCCATCTGAATAAATAAGTTCTAAATCTAGAGGAAACTGAAAAAGGGTGTTTTGTTTTTGCTCAACAATAATTCTTAATTTATCTCCGCTATGAATCCAGTTAGCACTTATTTTTGGCTGTCCTGCTTTTTGAAGCCATTGTGAAAAGAAAATATCTAAATTTTTACCTGAAACTTGTGACATTACATTTTTAAAATCATTTGTTGAGGCATTTTTATATTTGTAAAAATCGTAATAGGTTTTAATTCCTTTCCAAAAATTTTCTTCACCAACTTTATTTTTTAACATATGTAAAACCCAAGCTCCTTTTTGATAGGAATTAGGGTTTAGTAACTTCATATAATCTGTAGTTTGAGTATCAATTATTGGCGTTTGTTGCATTTTGTAAAAATTTAAAACCTTCTCGCGCTCTTCTTTTAATCGTTGTTTAAAAGCTTCATCCCCTTCACTTTTTAAAATATATAAATCTGTTAAATAAGTTGCAAAACCTTCACTAAGCCAAAGATGAGGCCAATCTATTTCAGAAGCTGAATTGCCAAACCATTGGTGTGCAATTTCGTGTGCAATTAGATCTTTATGCTCTTGTTTACCAGTAACTGATTTTTCAAAATAAAAAATATTTCCGGCATTTTCCATACCGCCAAAACGTGTTTTAGATTGAACGTTTGCTAATTTTTGAAAAGGATATTCTCCAACATTTTCTATAAAGAAATCTAGAATTTCTCTGGCAATGGAGAAGTCGTAAAAACCATCCTCTTTAGTTTGCGGATACACCCAAGTAGAAACTGGAATATTATGTGTTTCACCAATATTTTGAACGGCGAATTTGGCAATTCCAACAACCATTACTTTTGTTGGTAAAGCAACATCAGTTCTCCAGTGATACTGTTTTAAATTGTTTGTTAAATTTGTTTCTTCAACTTGAAAACCATTTGCAATTACTTGGTAATGGTTCGGTGCATTAATAATATATTCAATAGTTGCTTTGTCAGAAGGGTGGTCTATGCAAGGAAACCAATTGTGTGCTCTATTTGGCCAATTATCCCCAAAAAAAGTTCGGTCACCAAATATGTTATTAGAAATTACTAATCCGTCCTTTGGGATGCCACTATATTTAATTTTATATGTATAAGGTAAACTTGGAAAAACATGTTGAGGCTCTATTGTAAGTTTATTGTTTTTTTGACTAAAAGCTACAACAATATTATTTTGATAAATAGAATCTACCTGCAATCCCATTTCAGTAGAATCTTTAGTAACTAGATCTAGGTCAAATGAAGTGACGGACTTTTTAAACTTAATCAAAACATCCATGGTAGCTTTTATTACATTGGTAGTATCATTTACTTCAAGCTGTAATTTGTAATGCTGCACATCTAATGTGTTAAATCTCTCTTGATAAGTTTGTGCAGAAAGAATGGAATTAAATCCAAAAAAAAGAATTACTATTTTAAAAATAAATTTCATGTTAAAATAATTTATGATTCAAATATACTTAAAATCAATGCTAATTGTAAATAAAAAAGGTCCGAAGATAAATTATCCTCAGACCTTTTTCAACTAAAACTAAAAGATTAACCTTTATTGTAAAGGTCTACAATTTCAATAATGTCAACTAATTGTTTCGATTCAATTTTTGAAGCTATTTGAGGAGCGTCACTTAAAAATGAGCCTATTACTTTTTTAAATTTATTACTTGAATTAGGCACTTTAATTAATTCATCAAAAACTTTTTCAATATAGTAAGTAGTACTACCATTGAGATTTCTTTCGTATAGGTTTAATTTTTCACCATTTACAACTTTTTTTGCAAGAATCATTTCCCCTGAATTGTATATTCTGCAGTAAATGTCAATTCCTCTATTGTAACAATTAATAGATTCAATATCTGGGCTTTGCTCATTTCCTTCTTCATCAATATAGGTAATGTGTAATAAACTTTTAGCATCACTAAGTTTTTCAATTTTCACATTTGCAATTGTATCATAATGTTTGGTTACAATGGTTCCATTTTCATATTCTTGTCCGTAAGTATTTATTGTAATAATAAATACTAAGATTAATATTAATTTCGATTTCATGGTAAATTATTTTATTTAAATATTCATATTTTGAATTCCAGTATAAAGATACTTAATAATGTTATGCGTGCATAATAAAATTATTATTATTTTGTTAAAATATTGTTATATAAAATCATTCTAAATACAGACAATATTATTATAGGCTATTTAATTCATGAATACTTCTTATCTTTACAGCCTTAATTTTATAAAAACTATAAAATGGATTACGGAAAAGAGTTTAAAAAGTTTGCTACTAAGCAACAAGGAATTAGTAGCATGTATTATGATAAAATAGTAAGTAGTGTTACACCATATATTATTGAAGAACGCCAATTAAACGTTGCGCAAATGGATGTGTTTTCCCGTTTAATGATGGATCGTATTATATTTTTAGGTACTGCAATTGATGATTATGTGGCTAATATTATACAAGCTCAATTATTATTTTTAGAAAGTGTTGATAATTCAAAAGACATATCAATTTATATTAATTCTCCGGGCGGAAGTGTTTATGCTGGTTTAGGAATGTATGATACTATGCAGTTTATTAAACCAGATGTAGCAACTATTTGTACAGGAATGGCAGCATCTATGGGAGCTGTATTAATGTGTGCTGGTGAAAAAGGTAAGCGTTCAGCGTTACCTCATTCACGTGTTATGATTCACCAACCTTTAGGAGGTGCACAAGGGCAAGCAAGTGATATTGAAATTACTGCTCGTGAAATATTAAAATTGAAAGACGAATTATATCAAATAATTTCAAAACATTCTGGACAAACTATGGAGAAAGTCCATGCAGATTCAGATCGTGATTATTGGATGAAAGCCGAAGAAGCGAAAGCTTATGGAATGATTGATGAAATTTTAATTAGAAAGTAAATAATTTACTGAAGAAATGGCGAAAGATGAAGTTTTAGAATGTTCGTTTTGCGGTAGAAAAAAACCTGAAACGGATTTGTTGATAGCTGGTTTAGATGCTCATATTTGTGATAAATGCATTGAACAAGCACATGGTATTGTGATGGAAGAAATAGCAGAAAATTCTTCTTCTTCACTTACTTCAGAATTAGTTGTAAAAAAACCAAAAGAAATAAAAGAGTTTATTGATCAATATATGATTGGGCAAGATCAGGCAAAACGTGTTATGTCTGTTGCGGTTTACAATCATTATAAAAGGTTGTTGCAGCCGAATACAAAAGAAGTTGACGATGTAGAAATTGAAAAAAGCAACATTATTCTAGTTGGTGAAACTGGTACTGGTAAAACTTTAATTGCACGTACAATTGCAAGAATGTTAAATGTACCTTTTTGTATTGTTGATGCAACGGTTTTAACAGAAGCTGGTTATGTAGGTGAAGATGTTGAAACTATTTTAACACGCCTTTTACAAGCGGCGGATTATGATGTTATTAAAGCAGAAAGAGGAATTGTTTTTATTGATGAAATTGATAAAATTGCAAGAAAAGGAGATAATCCTTCAATTACAAGAGATGTTTCTGGTGAAGGAGTACAACAAGCATTACTTAAATTGTTAGAAGGAGCTGTAGTAAATGTTCCACCAAAAGGAGGAAGAAAACATCCAGATCAAAAATTCATTGAAGTAAATACTAAGGATATACTTTTTATTGCAGGAGGAGCTTTTTCAGGAATCGATAAGTTAATTGGAAAACGTTTAAATCGTCAGGCAGTTGGTTATAGTGCATCTATAAAAGTGGATAAGGTTGATGAAACTAATTTATTACAATATATAATTCCAAGTGATTTAAAATCATTTGGGTTAATACCTGAAATAATTGGTCGTTTACCTGCACTTACCCATATGAATCCGTTAGATGCTGACACTTTAAGAGCAATTTTAACAGAGCCTAAAAATTCAATTATTAAGCAATATCAAAAATTGTTTAAAATGGATGGAATAGATTTTTCAATTAATGAAAAAGCGTTACAATATATTGTAGGTAAGGCAGTTGAATACAAATTAGGTGCTCGTGGATTACGTTCATTATGTGAAGCAATTTTAACAGATGCTATGTTTGAACTCCCAGGTACTGAAGAAAAAGAACTAAAGATTACTGCGAAGTATGCTGAAAATAAAATTAAAAAATCGACTTTAAAAAAATTGAAAGCGGTTTCTTAAAATTAAATTAACTTAAATTAATTAAAATCACCCTTTATTTTTTAAAGGGTGATTTTTTTATCTAAAATTTGTAATTTAGAAAACTTTTAAAAAGCACATAAAAAATTGATTTCAAGAAGTACCATAGACAGAGTATTTGAAACCGCCCGAGTTGAGGAGGTAATTGGTGAATTTGTTCAGTTAAAAAAAGCAGGAAGTAATTATAAAGGATTAAGCCCGTTTTCTGAGGAAAGAACACCTTCATTTATGGTATCGCCAGTAAAACAAATCTGGAAGGATTTTAGTACAGGAAAAGGAGGGAATGTAGTTTCGTTTTTAATGGAACAAGAACATTATTCATATCCTGAAGCTATTAGGTATTTAGCTAAAAAATACAATATTGAAATTGATGAAATTGAGCAAACAGATGAGCAAAAAGAATTGGCCGATGAACGAGAGAGCATGTTTTTGGTTTCAGAATTCGCACGAGATTATTTTCATAAAATATTATTTGAAGACAATCAAGGAAAAGCAATTGGTTTAAGTTACTTTAAGGAAAGAGGTTATACGGAAGAAACTATTAAAAAGTTTCAATTAGGTTATGCTTTAAATGAATGGGAAGCATTTACCACCGAAGCATTAAACAAAGGTTATAATTTAAAATATTTAGAAACTACAGGGCTAACTATTGTTAAACAAGATTTATTAGCTGAAAACGGCACAAAAACATTTGATAGATTTAAAGGGCGTGTGCTATTTCCAATTCACAGTATGAGTGGACGCGTTCTTGGTTTTGGTGGTAGAATTTTAACCAATGATAAAAAGGCGGCAAAGTATTTAAATTCACCGGAAAGTGATATTTACCATAAAAGTAATGTTTTATATGGTATCCATTTTGCAAAACAAACAATCGCTAAAGAAGATAATTGTTATTTGGTTGAAGGTTATACGGATGTTATTTCTTTGCATCAATCTGGTATTGAAAATGTGGTTTCATCATCTGGAACAGCACTCACAGGAAATCAAATTAGGTTGATAAATAGGCTTACAAAAAACATTACAATTTTATTTGATGGTGATGCGGCTGGAATTAGAGCATCAATACGAGGAATAGATTTAATACTTGAGCAGGGAATGAACGTGAGAGTGCTAATGTTTCCGGATGGTGATGATCCAGATAGTTATTCCAAAAAAGTGTCTAAAGATGAATTAAAGAATTACTTAGAAAACAATTCGCAAGATTTTATCAATTTTAAAGTTTCGCTTTTAATGGAGGAGGCTAAAAATGATCCCGTTAAAAAAGCAGGCTTAATTCGAGATATTGTAATAAGCATTTCAAAAATTCCAGATAGAATTCAACGTGAAGTTTATATTCAGGAATGTGCCAGAATAATGGAAATTTCGGAAAATGTATTGTTTAATGAATTAGCTCAAATTGATAATAAATTAAAAAGGGAAGCTTCAAAAAACAACAGAAGCAGCAATTATTATAGAGGGAACAGTCCAGATTCAAATGAGCCACCACTGGATGTGCTATATCCTGAAATGTTGCAATTGCAAAAAACACCTCAATTCGAAAAAGTAAATGAACTTAAAAAATATGAGCGTGAAATAATTAAAATATTGTTGCTTTATGGAAATAAAGAAATCGATTTTGTTGATTATGTTGAGGAAGGAGAGATTGATGGAAAAGATTTTCGAACTATGAAAAAAATGAATTTTAGAAATGTTGTTTCAAAAGAGATTTATTTGAGTCTTCAGGAGGATGAAGTTGAATTTGCAGATGAGTTATTTAAATTATTGTATTATGAAATAATAAATCAATTAAATCAGAAAAACTCAATTGTGATTGATGATTTTGTGAACCATAAGAATAGCGAAGTATCTGTATTGGTTACGAATATTTTGATGGATGATGAAAAATATTTTGCTAGTAATTGGTCTAGAAAGGACATTATTATTAAAGATAAGCAAAATGAAAGCGAAATATTAAAAATGGTTATAGATACTATTTGGAATTTGAGGAGAATATTGATTAAACTTAAAATTGATTCATTAATGGAAGAACTTAAACAAGGTAAAACATTGAATGAGGTTGATTTTATTACAGATTATAATGATTTAAAAGTAAAAATATCATATAAATTAAATAGAGTTGTTTAATTAAATATTTTCTTCAAGAACAATTGCCCCGGAAAATTTCTCCTTAATAATTAATAAAATCCTGTCAGCTCGTAATCGAGTTTCAAAATCGCCGACTTGTGTTTTCCATTCAGGAGATTTATAAATAATTTTGGTATTATATTCAGGAAATGAATTTTGAAAATTTGAGCGAATTTTATAAGCTTGTGTTTCAGAACCGTTATAAAGTTGAATCTTATAAATTGTTGAAGTTTTATTATTTTTATTAAAGTTTCTTTTTTGAGCAATTAGGTTGTCAATTTTATCATTTTCACTTTGGGCAAAAATTGTTCCCACAAAAAATACAAAAACCAATAAAAAGTTTAAAGATCTTTTTTTAGCTGTTAGTTTCATGTTTAATAATTTTTTTCAAATTTAGAATATTAGAATGAATGTAAAAGAAAAATTCATTATTTAGAATGAATATAAATTAACTTTAACACAATTTTTACATTTTTAGTTTTGCATTTAAATAGTACTTTTGTCAAATCATTTTAAAAAAATGACATAAGTCATTATTTTTTTAATGAAAATATTGTACCAAACAAGAAAGAAAAGATTTTTTTTAAGTATGAAAAGTGTGAAACAACACAGTCCATTATCAAGATTAGTCATTAATAGTCTTGCTTTCCTTATATTATTTTCAATTAATTTATCGGCTCAAGAAGGCGATGTTGCGAATGGAGAAAAACTCTTCAAAAGCACTTGTGCTGCTTGCCATAAGTTAGATAAGAAATTAGTAGGTCCTGCTTTACAGGGTATTACGGAAAAAAGAGAACAAGATTGGTTAATTTCTTGGATTAAGGATAGTCCAGGAATGATTAAATCAGGAGACAAATTAGCAATACAAGTTTTTGAAGAAAACAACAAATTGCCAATGACAGCTAATCCACATTTGTCTGATCAGGATATTATTGATATTTTGGCTTATACTAAAGGTGAGCCAGCTGCAAAAGAAACAGTACCTGTTGTTCAAGAAGTTGATCCGGGTGTTGAACGTGGAAAGCAAATTTTTAAAACAAATTGTGCTGCCTGTCATAAATTAGAAGGAAAATTAATTGGTCCGGAGCTATTAAAAATAACTGATACGCGTGATGCAGATTGGTTAAGGGCTTGGATTTTAGATAATAATGCTTTAGTTGCTTCTGGAGATAAATTGGCTAAAGAGGTGCAGGATAGTAATCCTGCTGCAATGACGCCTTTTCCACAATTGACGAGTCAGGACATTGACGATATTTTAAAATATTTGGCTGTTGGCGATGTGAAGCCAGTAACTGCAGCTACAACATCTGCTAATGATGAAGAGATTTTTAATAAACCAGGAATTGGTATTTTACCTTCGCTTGGTTTAACCATTTTAGCATTTTTAATACTTTCATTAATTGTTGCAGCAACCACAAATAAAAAAGTAGTTGAAGGTGAAGAGGAGACTGAAAGCATGTTAAAATCATTAATTTTTAATCCTTTCTTGCGTTTCTTAGCAGTAATATTCTTTTTATTATTAGGTGCTTGGTTACTATTTAGCTGGTTATTACAAATTGATGTAAATGAAGGTTATCAGCCAATTCAACCAATTGCTTTTTCACATGCGGTACATGCAGGTGATAACAAAATTGACTGTCAATACTGTCACTCTTCTGCAAAACATAGTAAAACTTCAGGAGTTCCTACAGCAAATGTTTGTATGAACTGTCATAAAACCATTTCAGAATATAATGGTGAGTTATTTGGAGATTATACAAAAGAAGATTTGGATAATGAAATTCAAAAAATTTATGATGCAGTTGGTTGGGATAAAGAAAATGTACAATACATTGAAGGTTATGAGCAAAAACCAATTGAATGGGTTCGAATTCACAATTTAGCGGATTTCGCTTATTATAATCACTCTCAGCACGTAACAGTTGCAGGATTGGATTGTCAAAAATGTCATGGACCTGTTGAAACAATGCATGACATGTATCAATTTTCCCCTTTAACTATGGGTTGGTGTATTGATTGTCATAGAACTACTGAAGTGGATATGACTGAAAATGGATATTACAAAAATATTCATGATCAATTAGCTAAAAAATATGGTGTTGAAAAAGTGACAGCTGCTCAAATGGGAGGTTTAGAATGTGGAAAATGTCACTATTAATAGTAATTACGAAGTAAATAATCAAATATAAAATGGCATCAAACAAAAAATACTGGAAAAGTGTTGAAGAGCTAAATACAAAAAGCTCTATTGTTGATACGTTAAAACAAAACGAGTTTGTTGAAGAAATTCCAACTGATGAATTTTTAGGTGATAAAGATAATCTGGAAACTTCATCAACAACGCGTAGAGACTTTTTAAAGTATGTAGGATTTACAACTGCTGCTGCATCATTAGCGGCATGTGAAGGTCCGGTTGTAAAAACAATTCCTTATGTTATAAAACCAGACGATATTATTCCTGGTGTAGCTGAATATTACGCTACAACAATGGCAGATGGTTTTGATTTTGCGAACATCTTAGTAAAAGTTAGAGAAGGACGTCCAATAAAAATAGAACCTAATAAAGAAGCGAACGGAAGTACAAATGCACGTGTGCAAGCATCCGTTTTATCACTATATGATAGTCTTCGTTTAAAAGGACCAAAAGCAAATGGTAGTGATATTTCTTGGACAGATGTAGATAATCAAATTATTTCAAAATTAAATGAAATAAAAGAAGCTGGATTGCCAATTGTTGTTTTAACTGGAACATGTGCAAGTCCATCTACAAAAAAATTAGTAAATAATTTGAATGAAACTTTTGGTAATGTAAACCACGTGGTTTACGACGCTGTTTCAGAATCAGCTGCCTTAGATGCTTTTGAAGCAATTTACGGAACAAGGGTTTTACCAGATTATAATTTAGAAAAAGCCGATGTTATTGTATCTATCGGCGCAGATTTCTTGGGAGATTGGCAAGGTGGAGGTTTTGAAGCAGGGTATGCTAAAGGGCGTGTTCCTAATCACGGAAAAATGTCTCGTCATATTCAGATTGAATCAAATTTGACATTGACTGGTGCAAATGCTGATAAACGTTTAATGGTGAAACCATCTGAACAAAATTTAGCACTTATAAAATTATACCAAGCCGTTGTTAAGGGAATTGCTACAAAAGAGGCAAGTCCATTAAATGATACTATTCAAAAGGCAGCAGCACAAATTAAAGCAGCAGGAAGTAAAGCTGTTGTTCTAACTGGAATTCAAGATAAAAATGCGCAATTATTAGCATTGGCTATTAACCAAGCTATAAATAGTGAAGTTGTTGACGTTGTTGCTACAAAGAATATTAGAAAAGGAAATGATGCAGCGGTTAATCAACTAATCGCTGATATGAATACTGGTAAAATTGGAGCGGTAATTATTAATAATTCTAACCCAGTTTATTCTCTACCAAATTCTATTGATTTTGTTGAAGGGTTGAAAAAAGTTAATTTATCGGTGGCATTTTCAATGCAAGATAATGAAACAGCAAATACCGTTCAATACGCATTAGCAACACCACATTATTTAGAGTCTTGGGGTGATGCTGTTATAAAAAAAGGACAACATAGTTTAATACAACCTACCATTAAGCCATTATTTAATACGCGCCAGTTTCAAGATGCTTTATTAACTTGGACTGGTAGTTCTGATTCATATTACAATTTCTTAAAAGATTTTTGGAACACAGATGTATTAGGTGGTAAATCTTGGAATCAAGCTTTGCATGATGGTGTTTTTGTTGCAGAACCAACAGCACAAGAAGAAGTTGTTTTGAATGAAGTTGATTTTGATGCAGCAGGTTCAGAATTAGCTAAAGTAAAAGGAAGTGATTTTGAACTTTTATTATATACAAAAACTGGTTTAGGTGATGGCCAAATGGCGAACAACCCTTGGTTACAAGAATTACCTGATCCAATTACAAGAACTTCTTGGGATAATTACTTAACAATGTCTAAAGCAGACGCTGAAGTATTAGGAGTTGAAAATTATAATGTAGCAAATGGAGCTTTAAACGGCAGTTTGGTTGAATTGACTGTTAACGGTATTTCAGAAGTGGTGCCAGTTTTAATTCAACCTGGTCAAGCTAAAGGTTCTTTAGGTTTAGCACTTGGTTATGGACGTAAACAAGGATTAAAAACAGAAATGCAAACAGGTAAGAATGCTTACCATTTTTATAAAGGTTTTAATAATTATCAATCGGATGTTACTTTAAAAGTTGTAGTTGGTGAACACGAATTTGCTTGTGTTCAGTTGCATAATACTTTAATGGGTAGAGGTGATATAATTAAAGAAACTACTATTGAAGATTATAATAATGTAGATTCAAAAGAGTGGAATAAAGTACCAATGGTATCTTTAGATCATAATGAGGTTGAAGCAACTACTGTTGATTTATGGGATTCTTTTGATAGATCAATAGGTCATCATTTTAATTTATCAATAGATTTAAATGCTTGTACAGGTTGTGGAGCTTGTGTTGTAGCTTGTCATGCTGAAAATAATGTGCCTGTAGTTGGTAAAGAGGAAATTAGAAAATCTAGAGATATGCACTGGTTGCGTATCGATAGATACTATTCACATGAAGAGGATTTTGCTGGTGATAATGAGAAAAAAGAAGCTGGTACGGGAGTAAGTGGTTATAAAAATACTATGGCTGAATTGGAAGATCCTTCTGAAAATCCATCAGTAGCATTCCAACCAGTTATGTGTCAGCATTGTAATCATGCACCTTGTGAAACAGTTTGCCCAGTAGCCGCAACCTCCCATGGTCGTCAAGGTCAAAACCATATGGCATATAACCGTTGTGTAGGTACAAGATACTGTGCAAATAACTGCCCTTATAAAGTACGTAGATTTAACTGGTTTAATTACCCAAATAATAGCGAATTTGATTACAATATGAATGACGACCTAGGTAAAATGGTGTTAAATCCAGATGTTACTGTTCGTTCTCGTGGTGTAATGGAAAAATGTTCAATGTGTGTTCAAATGACACAGGCAACTATTTTAAAAGCTAAGAAAGAAGGTAGACCCGTGAATACAAATGAGTTTGAAACAGCTTGTTCTAATGCATGTAGCACTGGAGCGCTTGTATTTGGTGATGTAAATAAGAAAGAAGATTTAGTTTCAACTTTAGTTGAAGATAAAAGAGCATATCATTTACTAGAGCACATTGGTACAAAACCAAATGTAGTTTATCATGTAAAAGTTAGAAATACTCAAGAAGGATAAAATATTAATAAAAGATAATAATTAGATTAGATTATGTCGTCTCATTACGAAGCACCTATTAGAAGACCTTTAATTATTGGAGATAAAAGCTACCACGATATTACTGTTGAAGTAGCTGCTCCAGTTGAAGGTAAAGCAAATAAATTATGGTGGACAGCATTTACAATAGCGCTGTTAGCCTTTCTTTGGGGTATAGGATCAATAATATACACCATTGGAACAGGAATTGGAGTTTGGGGTTTAAATAAAACTGTAGGTTGGGCCTGGGATATTACAAACTTTGTATGGTGGGTAGGTATCGGTCACGCCGGAACACTTATTTCTGCTGTATTGTTGTTATTCCGTCAGAAATGGAGAATGGGTATTAACCGTTCTGCTGAAGCAATGACCATTTTCTCAGTTGTTCAAGCAGGATTGTTCCCTGTAATTCACATGGGACGTGTTTGGAATGCACACTTTGTATTACCTATTCCTAACCAATTTGGAACACTTTGGACAAACTTTAACTCACCGTTATTATGGGATGTTTTTGCAATTTCAACTTATTTATCTGTTTCATTAGTTTTCTGGTGGACAGGATTATTACCTGATTTTGCAATGTTACGTGATAGAGCTGTAAGACCATTCCAAAAGAAAATTTATAGTCTATTAAGTTTTGGTTGGACAGGTAGAGCAAAAGACTGGCAACGTTTTGAAGAAGTTTCTTTAGTTTTAGCAGGTTTAGCAACACCTTTAGTACTTTCAGTTCATACAATTGTATCCTTTGATTTTGCTACATCGGTTATTCCTGGTTGGCATACTACGATTTTCCCTCCTTACTTTGTTGCTGGAGCGGTATTCTCTGGATTTGCAATGGTAAATACCTTGCTTATTATTATGAGAAAAGTTTCAAACCTAGAAGCTTATATTACAAAACAACACATTGAATTAATGAACATTGTAATTATGATTACTGGTTCTATTGTTGGGTGTGCATATATTACGGAGTTATTTATTGCTTGGTACTCAGGTGTTGAGTACGAACAATATGCGTTCTTAAACAGAGCAACTGGTCCATACTGGTGGGCATATTTATTAATGATGAGTTGTAATGTATTCTCTCCACAATTTATGTGGTCTAAAAAATTAAGACAAAGTATTACGTTCTCATTTATTATTTCAATAGTTGTAAATATTGGAATGTGGTTTGAAAGATTTGTAATTATCGTAACGTCTTTACACAGAGATTACTTACCATCATCTTGGACAATGTTTTCACCAACATTTGTTGATATAGGTATTTATGTTGGAACAATAGGATTCTTCTTTGTGTTGTTCCTACTTTATGCAAGAACTTTTCCTGTAATTGCGCAGGCTGAGGTAAAATCAATATTAAAATCTTCTGGAGAAAATTATAAATTACATAGAGATGCAGGAGGTAAAAATCCAGCACCTGGTAAAAAAGTAATTAAAGCTGTAAAAGCTACTTCTGAACCTGTTGAAGAAGTGTTAGGTGAAAAAAATGTTTTATTAGGAAGTTTAGGAGTATTTGATAAAGCTACGCAAACGGCTGATGATTTAAAATTAATTAGTGGAGTTGGGCCTAAATTAGAAGGAGTTTTAAATAACATAGGTATTTATAGTTTTGATCAGGTTAGTAAAATGACTGAAAAGGAATATGATTTATTAGATTCACTTTTAGATTCATTTCAAGGAAGAGCAAAACGTGATGATTGGGCAGGTCAAGCTAAAAACTTAAAAAATAACGGGTAATTATGAGCTCAAAAGTAATACAAGCAATGTATAATGATGATGACATCTTAATGGATGCTGTTAAAGAAGTTCGTGCGGCTCATCATCATATTGAAGAAGTTTATACACCATTTCCAGTTCATGGATTAGATAAAGCAATGGGACTAAAAGGTACAAGAATTGCTATAACTGCTTTTATGTACGGATGTGTTGGTTTTTCATTTGCAATTTGGATGATGAATTATATGATGATTGATCAATGGCCTCAAGATATTGGAGGGAAACCTAGTTTTTCATTCTTTCAAAATATGCCTGCATTTGTTCCAATTATGTTTGAATTAAGTGTGTTTTTTGCTGCGCATTTAATGGTAATTACTTTTTATATGAGAAGTAGATTATGGCCATTTAAAAAAGCAGAAAACCCTGACCCAAGAACTACAGATGATATGTTTGTAATGGAAGTAGCTGTAGATGGAAATGAAAAAGAGCTAATTTCATTTTTAGAAAATACAGGAACTGTAGAAATTAAAGTAACTGAAAAGTAATGATTAAAATGAAAAACATTTTAAAAATAACAATGGCATTGGCTTTTTTAATGTCATTATCATCTTGTTGGGGTGATAAAACAAAGCCTAATTATCAATATATGCCAGATATGTATAAGTCTGTTGGATATGATACTTATAGTCAAAATCCGAATTATTCAGATGGTATGACCACACAGCTTCCAGTGGATGGAACAATTGCTCGTGGACAAGTACCATATGATTATCCAAATACTAACGAAGGGTATGAGGCTGCTAAATTAGAATCTAAGAATCCTTTAGATGTTAATGAAGCAAATTTATCAAACGGGCAAAAAATGTATGATATTTATTGTATTTCTTGTCATGGGAAAACAGGTGCTGGAGATGGCATTTTAGTTCAAAGAGATAAATTTTTAGGAGTACCTAATTATAAGGACAGAGAAATAACCGAAGGAAGTATTCACTATGTAATTATACATGGAAGAAATATGATGGGCTCACATGCTTCTCAATTGACTTCTGATGAACGTTGGCAAGTAACAATGTATGTTCAACAATTAAGAACTGAATTATTAAAATAACACTTTTACTAAGATAGAATTTATTAATATGTATACCTTTTCAAGTAAATTAAAAACATTTTCTTACGCCTTAATGATTGTGGGTCTTTTAGGTGTTGCTTACGGTTTTTTGTCTACACCAAATTCAGTAGAAGATGTTAAAGTATTATTGCAAGAGAGCCACGATTCTCATGGCGAAGCTGCAGTAAGTCATGAAGCTGAAACACAAGTAGAAGCTGAAGAATCTCACAATACAACAAATGAAGATGTTGCACATTCAGATGATACACATGCTGAACACGCGTTTCATTATTTAAAAAACAAACCTTGGTCGGCATTATATGTAGCATTGTTTTTCTTTTTTATGCTTTCTTTAGGTGCATTAGCATTTTATGCAATTCAGCATGCTGCGCAAGCTGGTTGGTCAGTTGTATTGTTTAGAGTAATGGAAGGAATAACTGCATATTTGCCAATTGGAGCTATATTATTGTTTGTATTTTTTGTACTATCATCTTTACATTTTAACCATTTGTTTATTTGGATGGATGCAGATGTTGTTGCTCACGATGAATTAATTCAAAATAAAGCAGGATATTTAAATGTACCATTCTTTTTAATTAGAGCAGTTATTTATATGGCTGGTTGGATTGCTTATCGTCAATATGCTAGAAAATTAACTTTAGCCCAAGATAATGCAACTGATTTAAGTAATTACACCAAATTATTTAAGAGCTCTGCAGCTTTCTTAGTGTTCTTTTTAGTTACAGAATCTATGATGTCTTGGGACTGGATTATGAGTTTAGATCCACATTGGTATAGTACTTTATTTGGATGGTACGTATTTGCAAGTATGATAGTTTCGGCAATTACAACTATTGCTTTAGTTTCAATTTATTTAAAAGGAAAAGGATATTTAGAATTTGTAAATAGTAGTCATTTGCATGATTTAGCAAAATTTATGTTTGGATTTAGTATTTTTTGGTCGTATTTATGGTTTTCACAATTCATGTTAATCTGGTATGCTGATATTCCTGAAGAAGTAACATATTTTGTAACCAGATTTGGAGATTATAAAATTCCATTTTTAGGAATGGTAGTTTTAAATTTTGTTTTCCCGTTACTAGTCTTAATGAATAGCGATTTCAAACGTGTAAACTGGTTTATAGTTTGTACAGGTATAATAATTTTAATTGGACATTATATTGATATTTTTGTGATGATAATGCCGGCTACTGTTGGAGATCAATGGTTTATTGGAATACCAGAAATAAGTTCAGTATTGTTAATTGCTGGAATTTTTATTTATGTTGTATTTACGGCATTAACAAAAGCACCATTATTAGCAAAAGGAAACCCATTTATTAAAGAAAGTGAACATTTTCACTATTAAAACATAAAATATACTCACAGAAAAGAGTCCTGAATACCAATTATTCAGGATTTTTTTTATATTTGACACCACTAAAAAAATCTAATTTAAAAAAATGACAGCATTACTTTATATTTTATTGACAATTGTTGTTGCCGTAGCCATATGGCAAATTGCAAGTATTCTAAATTTAAAAAGTGTAATTGCAACTGAAAAAGATAACAATACACAAGGAATTTTATTTGCAGCTTTTGGCATATTCTTTTATGGATTAATGATATTTTCTTTTGTAAAGTATTCATCAATTCTATTACCTGATTCTGCCTCACTTGAAGGAGAAAGATATGATACTTTGTACATGGTTACAATGTTATTAATTCTTGTTGTGCAGGCTATAACACAATTTTTGCTATTCTACTTTGCTTTTAAATATAGAGGTGTAAAAGGGAGGAAAGCATTATTTTATGCTGATAGCCACAAATTAGAATTAATTTGGACAGTTATTCCAGCCGTTGTACTTGCAGGATTAGTACTTTATGGATTATCAGTTTGGATTGATGTAATGGATGCCTCAGATGCTGAAGATCCGTTAATTGTTGAAGTATATGCAAAACAGTTTCAGTGGGAAGCCCGCTATGCAGGTGAAGATAATGAGTTAGGTTTAGCGAATGTTAGAAACATAAAAGGAATAAACACTATGGGTGTTGATATGACGGATAAAAATGCATTGGATGATGTTCCAACTAGAGAACTTCATTTACCTAAGGGTAGAAAAGTTATATTTAAATTCCGTTCTCAAGATGTTTTGCACTCTGCATATATGCCGCATTTTAGAGCCCAAATGAACTGTGTTCCAGGTATGGTAACTCAATTTGCTTTCACTCCTTCAATGACAACTGAGGAAATGAGATTGAATGAAAAAACTATAACTAAGGTTGAAGGAATCAATAAAATTAGAGCTGAAAAGGGAGAAGATCCTTATGAATTTGATTATTTACTTTTGTGTAATAAAATTTGTGGAGCTTCACATTATAACATGCAAATGAAAATTATTGTTGAAGAAGAAAGCGAATTTAATTCTTGGTTGAATAGTCAAAAAACTATGGCTCAGGTTGTTCAATAAAACTAACTACTACTTTACTAAAAAAATATAATATGTCAGATCATCATCATAAAGAAACATTTGTAACAAAGTACATTTTTAGTACTGACCATAAAATGATTTCTAAGCAATACCTAGTTACGGGTATATTTATGGGTGTTATTGGAGTATTCATGTCTATGTTATTCCGTTTACAAATTGCTTGGCCAGAAAAATCATTTACTATAATTGAAGCTTTTTTAGGGCATCATCAAGATGGAGGAGTAATGTCCCCTGATATCTACTTAGCATTAGTTACTATTCACGGGACTATTATGGTTTTCTTTGTATTAACTGCTGGATTAAGTGGAACTTTTAGTAACCTTTTAATTCCTTTACAAATTGGAGCAAGGGATATGGCATCTGGATTTTTGAATATGGTATCTTATTGGTTATTCTTTTTGTCTAGTATAATTATGGTGATTTCTTTATTTGTTGAGGCTGGTCCAGCATCAGCAGGTTGGACAATTTACCCACCTTTAAGTGCATTGCCTCAAGCTATTCCTGGATCGGGATTAGGTATGACACTTTGGTTGGTATCTATGGCTATATTTATTGCTTCATCATTATTAGGGGCTTTAAATTATATTGTTACCGTGCTTAATTTAAGAACTGTTGGTATGAAAATGACAAGATTACCTTTAACAATTTGGGCGTTTTTTATTACCGCTATTATTGGGGTGGTTTCATTCCCGGTGTTGTTATCAGCAGCATTATTGTTAATTTTTGACAGAAGCTTCGGTACATCATTCTATTTGTCTGATATTTTTATTCAAGGGGAAGTATTGCATTATCAAGGAGGTTCTCCGGTTTTATTTGAACATTTGTTTTGGTTCTTAGGACATCCAGAAGTATATATTGTTTTACTGCCTGCTTTGGGGATTACTTCTGAAATTATTTCAACGAATTCAAGAAAACCTATTTTTGGTTATAGAGCAATGATTGGTTCTATTATAGCAATTGCCTTTTTGTCAACAATTGTATGGGGACATCATATGTTTGTATCAGGGATGAATCCGTTTTTAGGTTCAGTATTCACTTTTACAACTTTATTAATTGCAATACCTTCAGCGGTAAAAGCATTTAATTATATAACAACACTTTGGAAAGGAAATCTTCAAATGAATCCGGCAATGCTGTTTTCTATTGGATTGGTTTCTACCTTTATTTCTGGAGGTTTAACGGGATTAGTATTAGGAGATAGTGCTTTAGATATAAATGTACATGATACCTATTTTGTAGTAGCTCACTTCCATTTAGTTATGGGTGTTTCTGCTATTTACGGTATGTTTGCGGGTGTTTACCATTGGTTCCCTAAAATGTATGGTAGAATGATGAATAAAACATTAGGCTATTGGCATTTTTGGATAACGGCAGTTGCAGCTTACGGAGTTTTCTTCCCGATGCATTTTATTGGATTGGCAGGTTTGCCAAGAAGATATTATTCAAATACCGCATTTCCACTATTCGATGATGTAGCTGATGTAAATATTGTAATCACAATGTTTGCAATTTTAGGTGGAGCAGCTCAGATAATTTTCTTAGCTAATTTCTTTATAAGTATTTATAAAGGTAAAAAAGCTACACAAAACCCATGGAAATCAAATACATTAGAGTGGACAACACCTATTGAGCATATACACGGAAACTGGCCTGGAGAAATTCCAGCAGTACACCGTTGGCCATATGATTATAGTAAGCCTGGACATGAAGAAGATTTTGTTTGTCAAACTACTCCTTTAATGGATGGTGAAGACCCATCATAAAATTGAAAAAAATTATTATAAAAAACCTTTCTGTATTTTTAGAAAGGTTTTTTTATTTCAGTTATCTTTGTTTATATGAACGAAAATTTGAATCCGGATAAAGAACATTTTTCATCAGATGAGTTAGCCATTGAAAAAAAGTTACGGCCATTATCTTTTGAAGATTTTACAGGCCAGGAACAAGTTTTGGAAAATTTAAAAATATTTGTTGAAGCAGCTAATTTGAGAGATGAAGCTTTGGATCATACCTTGTTTCACGGCCCTCCAGGATTGGGTAAAACTACCTTAGCTCATATTTTAGCAAATGAACTAAATGTAGGTTTAAAAATCACCTCAGGCCCTGTATTGGATAAACCAGGTGATTTAGCGGGTTTACTAACTAATCTGAACGAACGCGATGTCTTATTTATTGATGAAATTCATCGCTTGAGTCCTATAGTTGAGGAATATTTGTATTCTGCAATGGAAGACTATCGTATAGATATTATGATAGAATCTGGGCCAAATGCCCGCACTGTACAAATAGATTTAGAACCATTTACTTTAATTGGAGCAACCACTCGTTCAGGCTTATTAACTGCACCTATGCGTGCTCGTTTTGGAATAAGTAGTAGATTACAATATTATAATACGGAATTATTAACAACAATTGTTCAGCGAAGTGCAAACATTTTAAAAATGCCAATTGGCATGGAGGCAGCAATTGAAATTGCTGGTAGAAGTAGAGGAACTCCAAGAATAGCGAATGCTTTACTTAGAAGAGTTCGTGATTTTGCACAAATTAAAGGAAATGGAACTATTACCATTGAAATTGCAAAATATGCATTAAACGCTTTAAATGTTGATGCACATGGTCTGGACGAAATGGATAATAAAATTTTAACTACTATAATTGATAAGTTTAAAGGAGGTCCTGTAGGTATAAGTACACTTTCAACTGCGGTAGGAGAAAATTCTGAAACTATTGAAGAAGTATATGAACCTTTTTTAATACAAGAGGGTTTTATAATGCGTACTCCCCGTGGAAGAGAAGTAACGCATTTAGCATACCAACATTTAGGTAGAATAAAGGGAGAATCTCAAGGAGAATTGTTTTAAAAGAAATGTGACTTAAATCACATTCCTAAATATATATCATCTTACTTTTGTATTATTAAAAACTCTAAATTGATAAAAATGAGTTTAAAAAAAATATTCCCTTTTTTAACATGGTTACCTTTAGTTAAAGATTCTTGGAAAGACGATTTAATTGCAGGGATTACAGGAACGATTATTGTTATTCCGCAAGCTGTTGCATTTGCAATGATTGCTGGCTTACCACCAATTTATGGCTTTTACACGGCTATGATTACGCCTATAATAGCGGCCTTGTTTGGCTCTTCATATCACTTAATTTCTGGGCCAACAACTGCAATTTCAATTGTTGTTTATACTACATTAATAAAGTTTGTAAATCCTGAATCTGATATAGAATCTTTTGTTTCATTAGCATTAGTTCTAACTTTTTTGGCAGGTTTTTTTCAATTAGCGATGGGGCTTTTAAAAATGGGTAAATTAGTTAATTTCGTCTCTCATTCTGTAATAATTGGTTTTACAGCTGGGGCTGGAATTCTTATTGCCTTTAAACAATTAAAACATGTATTTGGAATTAATGTTCCTCAGGGAAGTACAATTGTTGAAATACTGGCGTATATATCAAATCATATTTCAGAAACAAATTGGTATGTTTTCATAGTTGCTGTTGGAACTTTAATTATTGCATTGATAATTAAATTTTTAATAAAACCTTTATCAAGATATTATATGTTAATTGCGATGGTCTTAGGAAGTATTTTAGCTGTTATTTTGGGAGGTGATGTAAATGGAATTGAAACTGTAGGTAAAATACCATCTAATTTACCACCATTTAGAATACCTGATTTAAGTTATGACAACATAAATTTATTAAGTTCAGGAGCAATGGTTTTAGCCTTGCTTGGTTTAATAGAAGCAGTGGCTATTGGAAGGTCTATTGCATTAAATACACATCAAAAAATTGATGGAAATCAGGAATTTATTGGTCAGGGTTTATCAAATTTGGTAGCTAGTTTTTTTTCAAGTTACGCAGGTTCGGGATCGTTCACAAGATCTGGTGTAAACCATCAGGCTGGAGCCAAAACTCCTTTATCTGCTATTTTTGCATCAGTATTTTTAATGATAGTTCTATTACTTTTGGCAAATTACGCATCTTATCTACCCAAAGCTGCCATGGGAGGAATAATCTTATTAGTTGGTTACAATTTAATTGATTTTCACCATATAAAACAAGTATATAAAACAAGTAGAAAGGAATTAATTATCCTGGGAATTACATTATTAGGAACGTTATTTTTTGATTTGGAATTTGCGCTATTGGCAGGGATTATTACTTCTTTGTTTTTCTATTTAGAAAGAACATCAAAACCTAATATTGCAGTTTTAGGTTTGAATAATATGGGTAGATTTATTAATAAAGAAAGAGATTTAGAATTAAAGGAATGTTCAAATTTGAAAATTATAAGAATTGATGGCTCACTTTATTTTGGTTCAATTGAGAAAATAGAAGATTTTATTTCTAAATTGTATGATACAAATAAAATACAACACCTATTAATATCTGCAGAAGGAATTAATTTTATTGATTTAGCAGCGGCTGAATGGCTTTCAAATGAAGTCCTTAAATGGCAAAAAAACAGAGGTGGAATTTATATTACTGGTTTAAAAATAGTGAGCCAAGATGTGCTTCAGAAAGGTGGTTTTATTGATAAAATGGGAGCAAGTGTATTTTTTAAGGATAAAAAATCAGCAATTTCTCTAATTCATGCAAAATTAGATAAACCTTGTGAAGAAAAAGTATTTGAAGAATGTAAGTTAAAGATCAATTAGTGAGTTTTAAAAAATACATACCAATTTTAGATTGGCTTCCAAATTATAAAAAAGAGTGGTTTAAAGGTGATTTAGGAGCGGGTTTAACCGTGGGAATTATGTTAATTCCTCAAGGAATTGCCTATGCAATGATTGCTGGTTTACCTCCAATTTATGGATTATACACAGCTATGATTCCACAAATTGTATATGCCGTTTTTGGAACATCCCGTCAGCTAGCAGTTGGTCCAGTAGCAATGGATTCGCTTATTGTAGCTTCTGGAGTTGCAGCATTGGCACAAATAGGAACGCAACATTTTATTGAATTTGCAATTCTTTTAGCATTTATGATGGGTACATTGCAAGTGCTATTTGGCTTTTTTAAATTAGGTTTTTTAGTGAATTTTTTATCAAGACCTGTTATTAGTGGTTTTACATCTGCTGCAGCATTAATTATTGGTTTAAATCAATTAAAGCATTTATTAGGAGTTCATATTAAAAGAGATAATGGGATACATACCATTTTAATAGATGCATTTAAGCATATTCATGAAATTAACTGGATTACATTTTTAATTGGTCTATTTTCAATATTAATATTAGTATTTTTTAGGCGGATTACAAATAAAGTACCTGCGGCACTAATTGTTGTAATTCTAGGTATTGTATTGGTTAGAGTTTTTCATTTAGATCAGTCTGGAGTTCAAATATTAGGTGAAATTCCAAAGGGATTACCTGATTTTACTATTCCGATGTTTGAAAAAAGCACACTTATTCAATTATTTCCAATAGCATTAACCTTATCATTTATAGCTTTTTTAGAAGCAATTTCGGTTGCAAAAGCAATTGAATTAAAACACAACAATTATAAAGTAAACCCAAATCAGGAATTAATTGCCATCGGTTTAGGAAATATCGTTGGTTCTTTTTTTCAAACATACCCTGCGACTGGAGGTTTATCTAGAACAGCAGTAAACAACCAAGTGGGTGCTAGAACTCCTTTAGCTGCAATAATTTCAGGTTTAATAGTTGGCTTTACCTTGCTTTTTTTAACCCCTGTTTTTTATTATTTGCCTAAAGCAGTGCTTGGTGCAATAATAGTAGTAGCTGTTTTTGGTTTGTTAGATTTTTCAGTTCCAAAACAATTATTAAGTTATTCAAAAAGAGAACTTATTATTTTAAATACAACCTTAATTGTAACGGCAACGATAGGTATAAAAGAAGGGATTTTAATAGGAGTAATTCTATCTTTATCTATGTTAATTTATAGAAGTACAAAGCCACATTTTGCAGTTTTAGGTCAAGTTCCAAACACACACTTTTACAGAAATGTGAGTAGGTTTGAAGGGCTATTAAAAACTTTTGAAGATGTTTTAATCGTTCGCTTTGATGCTGAATTATATTTTGCAAATATTTCATTTTTTAAAGATAAACTGGAAGAATTTGTACTTGAAAAAGGTGATAAATTAAAACTTATATTAATTGATGGTGAAAGTATTAATAGCATTGATAGCTCTGGTATTTATATGTTAAAAGATGTTATTAATAAGTTTGAAAACGCAAAAATTGAAATTGCTTTTAGCGGTATGAAAGGACCAGTTAGAGATGTTTTAGAAAAAAGCGGAATAATGAAAAAGATTAGTTATTCTAATTGCTTTATGAGTATTCAAGAGGCTATTGACGCGTATGAAGAAAGAAAAAAGAATAAAGAAATTGAAGGAAAATACTTTAAGTTTATAAAACAAACAAATAAATAATTAAAAATTTCTTAAAATTCTAGATTATGTAATCTAGGTTACAAATAGATAATGTGAATCTTGTAGATTTGGAAAACTACAAACAAGTTTAATCAAATTAAAATCAGATAATTATGAAAGTAGAACAATTATTTACGGGCTGCTTAGCTGAAATGGCTTACTATATCCATTCAAAAGGAGAAGCGGCAATTATTGACCCTTTAAGAGAAACTGAACCATATATAGAAATGGCAAAAGCTGATGGAGCAAAAATTAAATATGTATTTTTAACTCACTTTCATGCAGATTTTGTTTCAGGTCAGGTGGACTTAGCGAGAAAAACCGGAGCAACTATTGTTTTTGGTCCAAATGCACAACCCAACTACGATATTCATCAAGGTAAAGATGGCGAGAAATTTAAAATAGGCGATCTTACTTTAGAGTTATTGCATACTCCAGGACATACGATGGAATCTTCCTCTTATTTGTTAATTGACGAAAAAGGGAAAAAACCTTATGTCTTTACAGGAGATTGTTTGTTTATTGGAGATGTTGGAAGACCAGATTTGGCTGTGAAATCCGATTTAACTCAAGAAGATTTAGCTGGTCATCTATTTGACTCACTTCGTAATAAAATAATGACCTTACCTGATGATATTATTGTATATCCAAACCATGGAGCTGGTTCAGCTTGTGGAAAAAATATGAGTTCTGAAACTTTTGATACCTTAGGAAATCAAAAGAAGACAAATTATGCTTTAAGAGCAGATATGACCAAAGAAGAGTTTATTATTGAGGTTACTACAGGATTAAAGCCAGCACCTCAATACTTTGGAAATAATGTAAGAATGAATAAAGGAGTGAATACCAGTATTGATGAAATTTTGAAAAAAGGTACAACTCCAATTGATGCCGATTCATTTAAAGAAATGAGTCAGCAAGGTGACATTTTAGTAGTAGATACTCGTTCTAAAGAATTGTATGCTGAAGAAGGTACAGTGCCAGGAGCTTGGTATATTGGAGTAGAAGGTGGTTTTGCACCTTGGGTAGGCGCTTTAATTAAAAATATTAGTCAAAAAATAATTTTTATTGCCGAAGAAGGAAGAGAGCAAGAGGTAGTTACACGTTTCTCACGTGTTGGATACGATAATATTTTAGGGTATTTACGTGGAGGAATCCATTCTTGGTTAGCTGCCGGTCATAAAGTAGATAAAATAGGTTCTATTTCTGCAGTTGAATTTGCAAACAGAATTAAAAAAGGTTCAATGGAAGCTCCTTTAGATGTTAGAAAAGAATCAGAATACCAATCGGAACATGTTGTTGGTGTTGAGAATTTTCCACTAGATTTTATACATTCTAATTTTGCTGAAATTAAGCCTGATAAGGAATATGTACTGCATTGTGCAAGTGGATATCGTTCTTTAATTGCGGCATCTATTTTTATGGCAAACGGTGTAAAAAATGTGACTGATGTTAGAGGCGGATTTAAAGATATTAAAGATACAGGGATTAAACTTACAGAGTATGTTTGTCCAACAACATTATTATAAATAATTGTTCTTTTTTAATTTAATGTTTAGGGGGTGTAAAAACCCCCTTTTTTTATTTTTAATTCGTAACTTTAGTTACCGCAAACAAATATATGAAACTATAGATTTGTAAAAAATCAAAAACAAATGAAAACTACTCTAAAATTATCGTTGCTATTTTTTATTTCAATTTTGAATATAAATTGTAACAATCAAAATTCTTCAAAAACTGGTGCTCCACTAGGAGAGATAAATCAAGTTTCTGCTGCAGAATTTAAAGAAAAATCTGAAAATCAAACAATTATAGATATTAGAACTCCGCAAGAATATGGGCAAGGATATATTGAAGGTGCTATTAATATTAATTATTTTGATCGATCTTTTTTAGATCAAGTATCTGAATTTGATAAGAATAAACCAATTTTTATTTACTGTAGATCAGGAAACAGAACTTCTTCGGCTTCAAAAAAACTTTTAAAATTAGGGTTTACTGAAGTTTATGATCTTCAAGGAGGAATAATAAGTTGGGCAAGAGATAAAAATGAAATTGTAAAATAATGTGGTATAAAAGAATTATAATCATATCGTTAATTATTAGTATAATTTCTTGTTCTGAAGGTTTTTCAGAAAAGGAAAAACAAGAATACACTGCAAAGGGAAAAGAAATTGCACAAGCTTCATTTAATGAATTAAGTTCGCAATTAATGACTCAAATGAAAGCTGGAGGTCCAGCACAGGCGGTTCCTTTTTGTAAAGACCAAGCAGCTCCAATTTTAGCAAAGCTTTCTTCAAAATATGATGCTAATATTAAAAGATCTTCAGATTTATTAAGAAGTTGTAAAATTGAACCTACGGAAAGAGAATTGGAAATTATTTATAATTATAAAAAATTAGTTTCTGAAAATAATGAGTTAAAACCAATTGTTGAGATTGATGAAACAAATAAAAAGCATTATTATGCTCCAATAATTGTAAAAGCCAATTGTTTAGTATGTCATGGTAAAGTTAATGAAACACTGTCTGTAAAAACAGATTCAATAATAAAGTTAATTTACCCTTTTGATATTGCAACTGGATACAGAGAGGGAGATGTAAGAGGAATTTGGAGTATTACTTTCAATAAATAATATTTTGTGTAATTTTAATGAAAATTAAACGACTATATAAAAATGACTACAACACTGGAGATATTAAATTTAAAATGTGGCGGATGTGCTAATTCAATTAAAAAAGGGCTACTTTCAGTAGAAGGAGTTTCTGAAGTTCAAGTTGATTTGGAAACATCAATAGTAACAGTTAATACAAAAGATGGTTCAATTTTAACTAATGTTAAAAATAAACTATCTACAATGGGTTATCCTGAAGTGGGAGATTCTAACACTATAATTCATAAGGCAAAATCCTTTGTAAGTTGTGCAACTGGTAAAATGTCGCAATAACGGTTAATGGAAAAAATTATTTTAAGAGATTTCTTGGCATTAGAAAGAACAAAACTAGCTAATGAGAGAACGTTTTTAGCTTATTTTAGAACTTTTATTGTATTTCTGAGTTCAGGGTTTGCAATTCTAAAATTAGAATTTTTACAAGAACTCAAAGTTTTGGGTTATTACTTTTTAATTATAGCACCAATACTACTTTTTATTGGAATAATTCGATTTTTTTATGTTAGAAAACGCATTAGAAAGTATTATGAGATTGAAGAGATGCCTTAGAATCTAAAAATTGAAAAACCTATTTTGTGTGATAAAAAACACATATAATAGATTTTTTTTGTATAATTTTCTTAGTTGAAAAATAACTAATTTTATAAAAATTCAATACAATGTCAAAACATTTTCAAGTACTAGTTATAGGTGGAGGTACAGCAGGGATTATGGTTTCCTCGATGCTAAAAAGAAAAAATTCGTCGTTGCAAATAGGTATAATTGAACCAACAGATACCCATTATTATCAACCAGCTTGGACTTTAGTAGGAGCCAATACCTATAATTATGAAAAAACTGCAAGGCCTATGGCATCATTAATTCCAAAAGGTGTTGAGTGGATAAAAGAATTTGCGAATAAATTTGAGCCAGAATCAAATAAAGTAATTACAAAAGCAGGACTTGAAATAACATATGATTATTTAGTAGTAGCTCCAGGCTTAAAAATTGACCCTGATATGATTGATGGTCTTCAGGATGCAATGGATAAAGGAATAGTTTGTAGTAACTATACAAATCCTAAACATACTTGGGAAATACTTAAAAACTTTAAAGGAGGTACTGCATTATTTACGCAACCAGCTACTCCAATTAAATGTGGTGGAGCTCCACAAAAAATAATGTATTTAGCTGACGAATATTTTAGAAAAGTTGGTATTCGTAAAAACACAGATATTGTATTTGCATTACCAAGTGGATCCATTTTTGGAGTTAAAATAATTGCCGATACTTTAATGAATGTAGTTGATAAAAAAGATATTAATGTTCGATTTTTTCATAACTTAGTAAAAGTTGATGGCAATAAAAAAATTGCCTGGTATGAAATTGTAAAAGATTTATCAGGTGGAGGCTGTGTAACAATTGCTGATGGTGATGAAGCTTCGTTAGATAGAGATATTCAATACAATTATAAAGATGTGAAAGTTACAAGAGAAGGAGATTTGTATGGAATTCATTTTGATATGATGCATTTAGCACCGCCACAACGTGCTCCAGATTTTATTTTGAATTCACCATTGGCTTCAGAAACTGGTTGGGTTGATGTAAATAAAGGTACTATGCAACATGTAAAATATGCAAATGTGTTTAGTTTGGGAGACGTTTCTAATTTGCCAACTTCAAAAACAGGTGCAGCAATTAGAAAGCAAGCCCCTGTTGTTGTTGAAAATATTTCAAAATTAATAGAATCAAATGTGCTTTCTGGAAAAGAATATAAAGGTTATACTTCTTGTCCATTAGTAACAGGTTATGGAAAAATGGTATTAGCTGAATTTGATTATAATCAAAACTTTGAACCTGACCCAAAATTAAAACAGTTCCCGTTAATGATTGCTGATTCTTCTAAAGAACATTGGCGTTTGTGGATGCTTAAAAAATATGGACTTCCTTATTTATATTGGAATAAAATGATGAAAGGGATAGAAGTTTAAAGAAAAAACCGAGGTATTTACCTCGGTTTTTTCTTTTTCATAGTATTATTAAAATTTTAAAGTAGCGCCAATTAAAAAGTTTCTAGTAGCCTGTGGATAATATCCGGCACCATCTAAAGTGGTTGTTTTTCCATTAACAGACCAAGTATCATCATATGTGAAATAGTACCCATTTGAAATATATTCAGTATTAAAAATGTTATTTATTAACGCATTAAAAACAATTGCTTTAAATACTTTGTTAGGTTTCACCTCATAAGAAGCATTAAAATCATTTACAAAATAACTCTCTAATTTAGAGTTTTTGTTGTCAATATTTCCCATAAATTGTTCTCCAACAAATTTAGATAATAGAGAGAATTGAATGCTTTTTGCGGGTTGAAAAACAATTGCATTTGCGGCAATTATATTTGGAGAAAAAGAAATATCTGTGTTTCCCAAATCTACCAACTCTCCATTCCAAGAGGTTACAAAATCAACATTTTTATTACTGCTTATTGCAATATTTGGTTGTAAAGAGAATTTGTTGGATAATCTTATCAATGCATCAACTTCTAAACCAAGTCTATAACTTTTACCACTTGTAGCTCTTAACGGTGCACCAGTATCATCAATGGCACCAGTTAAAACTAATTGGTTTTTATATAGCATATAATAAATGTTGGTATTTATTTTAAAATTTTTATTGCTCAACCTCCAGCCTAATTCAAAATCATTTAATTTTTCAGAGGTATTAACTGCATTTTCAAAATCGTTTCTGTTTGGTTCTTTGTTTGCTCTAGCATAAGATAGGTAGAAGCTGCTAAAGTTATTATATTTGTATGTCAAACCTGCCTTTGGGTTGAAAAAAGAATAGCTTTCGTCGACATTTATTGAATTTCTATCAGATGTTAAACCACTGGTTTTAAATGTAACAAAACGTCCTTGTAAATCTGTGAATAAGGTCCAGGAATTATTTAAGTTATAGGTCAGTTTTCCAAATATATTAACGTCATTTTTTTTAGATTCACTTTCATAATAATGATCTCTAATTTGAGAGTTACTTGCATATTCAGCCCAAATAATTTCTCCAAAATGATCACCTTTATAATTGCTTAAAGAAGTTCCTAAAATAAATTCTAATTCACTGTTTTTATATGTTGCATTTGCATTTAAAACATAAAAATCATTATCTAACCAACGTCTTCTAATTAAATTGGTTTCATTAATTGTTTCTCCACCTAAAATTATAGGTGTTAAATCATAATCTGCAAAATCTTCACCTTCTTTATATTGTTCGTAGTAGCCTCTTCCATAGGTATAATTTAATCCAACATTTGTAGACCATTTATTCGATAATTTTTCATTCCAATGCAATTGATAATGGTCTTGCTTGTAATTATCAATTTCATTTTCATACTTGTAAGGATTGTAAGTTCTGCCTAAAGATTCCATTTCTTCAGTGGTAACACCATACCAAGCTTGATATGTTTTTTCGTGACCACCAAATGTTAAAGCTTTAATTAAAGTATTGTCATCAACATATGCAGCTTGTAAAAAATAAGATTTTAAATCTGACCAGGCGCTGTCTATATATCCATCGGAATCTATTTTAGATAAACGTCCAGAAAATTCAATTTGATCGTTTATTTTTCCTGTACTGAATTTAACGGTGTTTTTGAAAGTATTATAAGAACCGGCTGAGGTGATGATTTCTCCAAAAGAATCTTCAGAAACAGCATCTGTTAATAAATTTAAACTAGCTCCAAATGCTCCAGATCCATTGGTGGAAGTTCCAACACCACGTTGCAATTGCATACTTTCAGTTGAAGAAGTAAAATCAGGCATATTTACCCAATAAGTTCCCTGGCTTTCGGCATCGTTATATGGAATTCCATTAATAGTGATATTAACGCGTGTGGCATCACTACCACGTACTCTAATTCCAGAATACCCAATTCCAGTACCAGCATCAGATGTTGTTACAACAGATGGCAAATAATTAAGGAGCATTGGAATATCCTGTCCTAAATTACGTTTTTCTAAATCTTCTTTGGTTACGTTACTATGAGTTACTGGCGAAGTTGCTTTTACCCGAACTGCAGATACTAAAACTTCTTCAAGGTTTACAAAACTATCAGCCATATTTATGGAAATAAAACTATCTTTTGTTAAATTAACTAATACTTCTTTTGGTTGGCTAATTGCACTTATTACTAAAGTGTAATTACCTTTTTCTAGCGAAAATGAAAAATTACCTTCAAAATCTGATGTAACCCCAATTGTAGTTCCTTTTAAAAGAATACTCGCACCTGGAAGCGGATTGTTTCCATCAGTTACATTTCCTGAAAGTTTAAATAGTTCTTGTGCATTTGCATTCATTGAAAATGCGAGAATGAAAATAACTACTAAAAACTTTACTTTTTCAACAAATTGTTTTTTTAAATATGGTTTCATTTTTTTGTAAAATAAAACGATATAAAAAGAGGTAATTAATCGATGTTTTGATAAAATTACTTTTGCCCTAACAGAATTTTTCTGTATGAACGTCCCTAAACAGCATTACCTGTTCAGGTTCTATGGGTTTGATCTCAGCCGTTATAGGCACCCCTTTTGAGATGCTGCAAATTTACCTATTAAAATTGAAACGGAACACAAAAAATAAAATAATTAAATTATTTATGTGATTTATTTTAACTTACCAATACTAATTAGGTGTAATTCAATTTTTAATGCAAAAACAGCAAGAGTTTATAAATTTAATAAAAGAGAACGAGGGTGTAATTTTTAAAGTTACGTTGGTTTATACTTTTAATGAGGAAGATCAGAAAGATTTGTATCAAGAAATCGTGTATCAATTATGGAAATCCTATGATTCATTTAGAGGAGATGCAAAAATTAGTACTTGGATGTATAGAATTGCATTAAATACAGCAATTACCAATTTAAAAAAGGAAAAGAGAAAAGGTGAAAGGGTTCCAATTGATTATAGTTTAGTAAGCAAGATTGATCAGATTGACACATTAATGGATGATAGAATTAAACTTTTATATAATCATATTAAAAGATTAAATACAGTCGAAAAAGGGATAGTTCTTTTGTATTTAGAAGGTAAAAGTTATGATGAAATAGCTACAATATCTGGGTTTTCAGAAACAAACGTTGGTACTCGATTAAACAGAATTAAACAAAAACTAAAATCTCAAATTAAAAAATAGCTGAATTATGGAATTAGAAGAGTTAAGAAATGAATGGCAAGAAATGTCGAAAGAAATTGAAAATCAAAAAATACTAACCGATAAATTAATTATAGATATGACTCAAAATAAATTTAACAACAAGTTAAAATCAATATCCATTCCAGAAACTATTGGAACATTTGTTTGCTTTGCAATAGCAATTTTAATATTGATAAATTTTTCAAAATTAGATACTTGGTATTTGCAGGTAAGTGGAATATTTTCAGCATTATTTTATATAATACTACCAATACTGTCATTGAAAACAATTTATGGAATGAAAAGAATAGATATTTCACAAGGAAATTATAAAGATTCTTTAGAAATATTTGCAAAAAATAAAATGCAATTTATTAAGGTTCAAAAATGGAGTTATTATTTAAGTTTTGTTCTAGTAATTATTTGCTTACCAGTAGCTTCAAAATTAATAAAAGGAACCGATATACTTTTAGAATCGGCAGTTTGGCTATGGTATTTGCCTTTTGTTTTTGCATTTTTGTATTTCTTTTCGAAGTGGGTTTTTAAGAAATATAAAGGCGCATCTAATTCGGCTGAAGAATTATTAAAAGAATTAGACCTTACTTAATTAAATTACAATTCAGGCTTTCTTCGGAAAGCCTTTTTATAGGCATGTTTTTTCTTTTTGTCTAACCTTTTTTTTATACTAGATTTACTCGGTTTTGTAGCTTTTCTCTTCTTGGGAACTTTTAAGCCATTTATAATTAATTGTAAAAAACGTTTAATAACAATTTCTTTGTTTTTATGTTGACTTCTGCTTTCATCACAACTTAA
>Ga0102815_10000337_pt1 | contig 33519 bp, 24 predicted proteins | sample ColrivemetaGS759_FD_79113 | JGI IMG/M metagenome (GOLD analysis project Ga0102815, IMG submission 79113) | Estuarine microbial communities from the Columbia River estuary - Ebb tide ETM metaG S.759 | ecosystem: Environmental > Aquatic > Marine > Intertidal zone > Estuary | place: USA: Columbia... | reverse complement strand
TGAGAAGGTATCGGCCATGAAGGTCCAGAACACAGAGATATGAAACAGGCTGAACAGGCTTATCCATACATAGAACGCTTTATCGAGAGAGTCACGATCGGCCAGGGTCTGGGTGCCCATATAAAACAGCAGGAAGTTGAAAGCAAAAAATCCGTATACAGCTGGCACCAGTGTGCGTACCCGGATTCGGGTGACTGCAGCACCGTAGATCGACACTGCAATGACGCTGCAGATAAAGGTGAAGGTCCACAACCAGCTCACTTCGGCGTCGGTCCAGTTGCTGGCCATCGCATCGCGTACCGGGCGCAGGATGTAATAAGAGCCCATCAGCATCAGCACCAGGGTGAAGGATGCCAGGGTGGCATGCACTTCGTTGGCTTCTATCTCACAGGCCTTGGCCAGGGTGCGTTGTAGCAGGGAAGGTCGCTCCGGGGATAAATTCACAGGGATCCTTTTTAAAGTTGCTGGAACAGTTGCAGCATATCCGCGCGTTGCTCCGGATCTGGTACCGGTCCGAAATTAGCCTGCATATTGTCAACCATGTGCTGCAGGCTGGCGGTGGCGGGGATGATACAGGTTACCTGCGGGTGACCCAGTATGTATTTCAGGTAAAACTGGCCCCAGCTGCTGCAGCCCAGCTCCTGGGCAAGTGGGGGTAACTCCCTGCCACGGGATTTACTGAACAGGGCGCCACGCTGGTAGGGCCGGTTGATCATGGTGGCAATGCCGCGCTCGGCGGCGACCGGTAGCAGCTCTTTCTCGGCGGTGCGATCCTCGATGTTGTAGCTGAACTGGGCGAAGTCGACCGGCTCGGTGCGCATGACGTGCAGGAATTCCTCATGGTCACGCCCGTGCGAGGTAGTGATGCCGATATAGCGCACCTTGCCCTCTTCTTTCCATGTCTTGAGTGTTTGCAGTTGGGTCTTCCAGTCCTGCAGGTTGTGTACCGCGATCAGGTCGAAGTGCTTCACATTCATCAGCCGGGCTGATTCATTCATCTGGGCGATGCCCTGCTCGCGGCCGGTGGTCCACACCTTGGTTGCAGCGAATAGTGGTGGCATCGCGGGCATGCCACGAAGTACATCGCCCACCCTGGCTTCGGCGTTGCCGTACATGGGGGAGGAATCAATGACCTTGCCCCCGGCGCTGAAGAAGGCCTGCATGACTTCGTTCAGGCTGGCCAGGGACTGGGCATCACCGGCGGTGTCAAAGGTGCGAGAGGTGCCCATGCCCATCACTGGCAACAGCTCACCGGTGCTGGGAATGGGGCGTTGGATCGGGGTCATGTCACTGGCCTGTTGGCCGAGCTGCTGCTGGGCTCGCAATCCCAGCGCCTGGGCTGCCAGCACGCTGGCGCTTAACTGCATGATTCGGCGGCGATTCATCATTATGGGGTGCCTGCGCGTGTTCGGGTGCAAAGTCAGCAGCCAGTGTTTCAGGAGCGTCGGCCGCGGTCAAGATGATTGGCGACGCGTTGATGCACGTCATTGCCGTCAGCCTTGCGTGAAGCGAGCATGAGGCGATCCATATTGAGAGGAGTGAGTGCACCGTGGACTTTTCCTACACTGAGAAAACCGAACAATTGCGCACCCGGGTACGCAACTTCCTGGATGATCACATCCTGCCGCGTACTGGCCAGTGGAGCCAGGACATTGCAGCCGGGGTCTTTCCCGTGTCATTTATGGAAGATTTGAAAAGCCTGGCGAAATCCGAGGGGCTGTGGAATCTGTTCCTGCCCCACTTGCGGGATGATGAACCTGGCACTCGCCTGACTAATCTCGAGTACGCGCCGCTGGCGGAGATCATGGGCCGGGTTCCCTGGTCATCGGAAGTGTTCAATTGTAACGCGCCAGATACCGGCAACATGGAAGTACTGCATATGTTCGGCTCGCAGGCGCAGAAAGCGCAATGGCTTACCCCCCTGCTTAACGGCGAGATCCGCTCCGCGTTTGCCATGACCGAGCCAGATGTGGCCTCGTCGGACGCGACCAATATCCAGACATCCATTACCCGCGACGGTGACGACTACGTCATCAACGGCCGCAAGTGGTTTATCACCAATGCCCATCACCCAAACTGTAAGATTTTTATCGTCATGGGCAAGACAGATTTCAACGCCGAGACCTACCGGCAGCAATCGATGGTACTGGTGCCCATGAATACGCCGGGAGTGGAACTGGTGCGCAATATCACCACCATCAATCACCACTCTCCCGAGGGACATTCGGAGGTACTGTTTCGGGATGTCAGGGTACCGGCCAGTAACCTGATTGCTGATGAAGGTGATGGTTTCATGATAGCCCAGGCGCGGTTGGGCCCGGGCCGCATCCATCACTGCATGCGCGCCATAGGCATGTCAGAAGTTTGCCTGGAACTGATGACGGCCCGCTCCCAGGAGCGCAAGTCATTTGGCAAGTACCTGCATCAACACGGCAGTATTGCCGAGTGGATTGCGCGTTCGCGCATTGAAATTGAGCAGGCCAGGCTGCTGGTATTAAAGACAGCAGCGATGATCGACCAGGTGGGTGCCAGGGGGGCGCGCAAGGAAATCTCGATGATCAAGGTGGTTGCCCCCAATGTGCTGACTACGGTGGCTGACCGCGCCATGCAGGTGTTTGGCGCCATGGGAGTCAGCCCTGATACACCGCTGGCGGATTTCTATACCGGGGGACGGGTGTTGCGCTTTGCCGATGGCCCGGATGAGGTGCACCTGCAAACGATTGCCAGGCTGGAGCTGCGGGAGAGCCGGGATCGGCTCGCAGATATCACAAACTACCTGACCTCTTCCCCGCGGTGACCAGGCAGGCTGGAGCGGAACTTACACAAGCTCGATAAGCAGGGCGCTGCCGGCACCGGCTGCGCCACTGGCCGCAACGATTCCCCGATGCTGTCCGCGGCGCTCCAGTTCATCCAGCAACATGCCGGTCATTATTGCGCCGGTTGCGCCCATGGGGTGGCCGAGGGCAATCACACCGCCGTTTACATTGAGTTTGTCGTAGGGAATACCCAGCTCCTGGTGGCACTTCACCACGGTAGCTGCAAAGGCCTCATGCAGTTCAAACAGGTCCACATCCGCGACGCTCAGCTGTTGCTGTGCCATCAGCTTGCTGGTGGCAGCAACGCAACCAGACAGGACTTGCAGTGGGTCTGCGCTGGCGGTAGCCGCAGCAACGATACGGGCGCGGGGTTTATTGCCCAGCGTCTCAGCCAGCGCGGCATCACCGAGTAACAGCAGGGTAGCCGCATCGGCCATGGCCGGGGAGTTGCCGGCGGTGTGGATGTGTTCAATGGCTTGCAGCTGGGGGTTAGCCGCCAGCTGCAGGGAGTCCACACCCTGGCTGCCAAGCTCGGCAAACATCGCCGGCAGTGCCGCCAGTGACGCCAGGCTGGTGTGGGCGCGGATGCACTCATCCTCGGTTATGGTGAGGCCTTTGACCGGATTGTGAATAGGCACAATGGAGGTGAAATAACCCTCGCGTCGCGCCTTGTCGGCCCGTTGCTGGGATTCGCAAGCGATGGCGTCGGCTTGATTGCGGGAGACCCCGCACAAGGTGGCTATCAGGTCGGCGCCACTGCCCATCATCAGCATCTGGCACTGGGCGGCGAAAGCCGGGTCGACAAAGACAGTGGCTTTATCCGCCAGCATGGGCACCCGCGACATCATCTCCACACCGCCGGCTATCATTGCCTGTTCCTGGCCGCCGGCGACTTTGAGGGCAGCGATGCCCAGGGCGTCGATACTCGAGGAGCAGAACCTATTCACGGTCAGACCGCCAATCGTGTTGGGCCAGCCGGCGTAGAGGGTAGATGTTTTGGCGATATTGCCTGCCTGCTCGCCATGCTGGGTGACACAGCCCAGCACCACTTCTCCCAACAAACCGGGATCGAGGGCGTTGCGCTGCTCTACACTTAGATAAAGTTGCTTCAGCAGGTCATGGGGTTTCAGGTCGTGCAGTCCACCGTCGGCTTTGGCTTTGCCCCGGGCGCTGCGCACCCAGTCATAAATAAATGCGGTTTGCATCAACCTACCCCGACCACAAAGCTGACACAGGTGGTGGTGCTACCTCCCACATTGAAGGTGATCATATTGTGTGCCTCGGGTATCTGGTAGCCGCCGGCCCGGCCCGTGACCTGGCGTGCACAGTCCAGCACCATGCGCACACCGGTGGCACCCACCGGGTGACCGAGGCCGATCAGGCCGCCACTGGGGTTGATGGGGAAGTTGCCGTCACGGGTAATTCGGCCCTCTTCGATCGCTTTCCAGCTTTCTCCCGGCGCGGTAAGGCCGGCGTGATCGATTGCCATGTATTCGGTCATGGTGAAGCAATCGTGGGTTTCCAATCCGTCCAGCTCTGCCACCTGGGCAAATCCCGCCCGTTGGGCCGCCTCTAACAGGGTGGCGTGGGCGTGGGGGAAAACCAGCGGCTGATCGGCGCTGAGTTCGAGTTTGCGACTGAGTAACAAGGGTGCGGAATGGTGGCCCCAGCCCTTGATGCGGGGGATGTCCGCCAGCTTGATGCCGAGCTTGGCCGCGTGCTGTCGCGCTTGTGCTTCATTGGCGATGATGACGCAGGCGCCGCCGTCAGTAATCTGGCCACAATCCTGTTTGCGTACCCGGCCCTCGATGACCGGGTTCAGTGCGTCGTCTGAGCTGAAAGCGCCTGCAGGGAATTGCCAGTTGCGGGTCTGCGCGCGGATATTGTCTTTGGCGTTGCCAAAGTTGATCTCGGCGATTTGGTTGAGATGCTGATCCTGGATGCCATAGCGGCGGTCGTACTCCCGGGTGAGCCTGTCGAACATATGGGGCCAGGGGAAGTCGCACTCCTGCGGGGTAGCCTCTTTACCTTGCCACGCTGCAGCGCCGAGGTACTCTGCCCCGGTCTTGCCGTCTACATTGCGCATTAATTCCAGGCCCAGCACGCAGGCGACCTCGTAGTGACCAGCCTCGATATCACGCATGGCCGACAGCAGGGCGATGGAGCCGGAGGCGCAGGCTGCTTCGTGGCGGGAGGTAGGGAGGCTGGCCAGTTCGGGATACACATGGCCAAAGAAGCCACCGAGCAGACCCTGTCGGGCAAACAGCTCGCCGACGAAGTTTCCCACGTGGCCTACCTCTATCTGGGCGGGTTCAATGTCGGCGTTTTCAACGGCCTGCTGCAGGGTCTCGGCGAACATATCGTAGATCCCCAGGCCTTCGCGCTGCCAGTTGCGGGCAAAATCAGTTTGGCTGCCGCCTAGAATGTAGATGCCGGATGTCTGGGTCATGGCGTTCAGTTCTCCAATCGTGTGCTTACAATATCCTGCAGGACAAACCGCTGGACCTTCCCAAGGGGGTTACGTGGCAGTTGGTCGAGGATTTCAATGCGTTCCGGTAGCTTGAATTTGGCAAAGCCCTGGTCCAGCAGATATGTCTGAATTGACTCAAGCGTTGGGGCATCAACGCCTGCGGGCAGTACCAGGCAGGCGCAAATCTTTTCCCCCAGGCGATCATCGGGGTATGCACACACTGCGGCTTCAAGTAAGCCCGGATTCTGCTCGAGAGCGAGATCCAGCTCCGCCGGGGAGATCTTCATGCCGCCGCGATTGATGATGTCCTTGCAGCGGCCAACGATCCGGTAATAGTTGCCGTCTTTTCCGCAGATTTCTACCAGGTCACCGGTGTGGAAAAACCCTTCTGCATTAAATACATCGTGATTGTCGTGGTTCAGGTAGCCGTCGAAGACAGTAGCACCTGCTATCAGCAGTTCGCCCCGATCCCCTGTAGCGGTAATTTCCTGGCCGGAATCAGGATCCGCTACCCTGGTGGCAAGGGTGGCGCCAGCCGCCGGGCGGGGGAACATCGCCGCCCGCACTTCGGGTTCCGGGGCGGTCTCGGGCGTGGAGAACAGGCTGATGCCCTCATTCGAGCCATAGAAGTTGACAACTTCCTTGCCGAATTCCCGGCTGAATGTGTCGATCATCCAGGGCGCCAGCGGCGCTGAGCCGGAGCCCACGCAGCGCAGGGCGCTGAAGTCAAAGCGGTTCCACAGTTCGGGCGACTTGGCCAGCTGGTTGAGTAGCGCGGGTGGGGCAATAGTGAAGGTGATTTTTTCATCCTGCATCTGTTGCAGGAACAGCGGCGGATCAAGGGGGTGGTGCAATACGATGGAGCTGCCCAACAGCGCCGCAGGAAACAGAAAGCCCCCAAGTGCCGCCATATTAACCAGCGGGAAAGGGTTCAGGAGTACATCGTTGCCGCTGTAGTTGCCTGCTGCTATGGAGGAGCGGGCCGTGGCCAGCCACATATTGTGGGAGCGCGGAACCCCCTTGGGGGTGCCAGTTGTGCCCGACGTCCAGCAGATACTGATGACGCGATTGGCATCGTCGCAACGGGTTTCGTGGCGTTGTTCCGGATTTCGGTTTTCCAGTTGCAGATCGCTGCCAAAAGTCAGAACCCGGGTTGCTGGCAGGGCGAGACGAGCGGCGCCAGCCAGGTCTGTGTCGCGAAAGCGCTCCATGGTAATGACCGCCGCCGGGTCCAGCGCCCCTGCCAGCAGTTGCAACTCATGGCTGCCGTATTGCACCGGTACCGGAGAGAGAATGGCGCCTATTTTGCTCACCGCATAGTAGGCTACCAGCAACTCAACCACATTGGGCAGTTGGATGATGAGCCTGTCTTCGGCACTGATACCCAGCTGTTGCAACTGGATGGCGACAGCCTCGCTGGCAAGCTCCAGCTGTGCCCAGGTCAGGGCCAGTGGGGGATCACCGGTGAGCGACTCCCGATTGGGCTGGTCCTTGACCGCAAGATGAGTCGGTCGGTTTATAGCGTGACTGGCCAGCAGGCCGTGCAGGGTATCGGTCCCCCAGCCACCGGCGCTGGTCAGCGCCTCTATCCGTTGTGGACTGGATGTAATCATTGGTTCACCCGACAAAAATTTGCTCGTATACTTATCATTGCTTTTATAAAAAGACTAAATAAATAATAGGTCTTCGCTGCTCAACAAACAAGTTCAAATTGGACGTTGCCGCGGAGCCGTCGCCAGGCAATGGTGCAGAGGTCAGTTGAATGAAATTCAGTGTCGTTACCCCCTTGTGGCAGGATCGCCCGGCCGCCGAGAACCTGGAAGTCGCCATCAATGCCGATCGCCTGGGCTATCCGGAGCTGTGGATTGGTGAAATGGCGACCTATGACGCTTTTGCCTTCGCCACGGCTGTGGGTAGCGCAACCAGGCAGATCGCGCTCAGCATTGGCCCATTGGCTGTTTCAGTGCGGACGCCCATGACCATGGCCATGGGGATAGCGTCAGTAGCCAGCCTGACCGGCCGCGAGACCTGCCTGGCGCTGGGTGCATCGAGTACCGTCGTGGTTGAAGAATGGCATGGCCGGGCACGTGCCCGCACCGCCAGGCACCTTGATGAGACTGCGCAGATCGTCAGGGCCCTGCTGGCAGGGGAAAAAGTGGATTTCAGCGGCGAACTGGCCAGTTGCAGGGGATATCGGCTGCGTCTGGAGGCGGTAAACAGTCCATTGACTATAGCGGCATTCGGGCCGGCAGCCTTGCGGGTGGCCGGGCGGCAGGCAGATCGCATGTTGCTGAATATGGTGACACCGAGCAGCCTGGCCCGGCTGCGAGCAACGATGACTGCGGAGGCACAGGCGGCAGGAAGAGCTGTGCCACGGGTGGCGGTATGGCTGACCTGTGCTATCGATCCGGACCCGGCGTCGATACAGCAGTTATTGCGAGCCATCGTCGGCTACCTGGCAGCGCCAGGGTATGCAGAAATGATCAGTGAAGCGGGTTTTGCCGAGCTGGTGGACTTTGCCCGGACCCGCCCCCATCCAAAAGAATTGCTGGCGGCCATGCCTGATGAGTTGCTGGGCGCCATTGGCCTTGTTGGCAGCCGGGGGGCTATAAAAGACCGTATTGAGCAGTACCGCGCCGCCGGAGCGGACGAGATCTGCCTGGTGCCTGCCACCGCGGGTGACGTTGGTGGCCTCAAGGTGCTGGAGGCGATGAAGGCGCTGACAAGCCAGGCCTGCCGGGGCATGACCGGGGAAAATAATGTGCGGTGATCCGGTCAGCATACCGGCTAAATATGTACTGGAATCCCGACGCTATCTGCAATCTCTAATACTTGCATAATAAAACCTTTACGGATAATCTACTGCCTATAATCAATAATAAGCGCCCCCCGACGGGCTCGTTCCTTGCGTATGAAATTGCATCACTTGGCAATAGAGGTATCCCGGATCCAGAGCTCATTGCTGGGTATTTGCGGTGCGGTCGTTTTTCTGTGGTGCGGGCCTGCTGCGGGTGAACAAACAACATTTATATCCAGTACCCCCAACGCCTGTTCGCTGCTGGTAGCGCCCCCGGGAGTGGTGTTCAGCGCGCCACCGGCGTGGGTTGAGGCGGGTGAACTGCCGAAATACTGTCGGGTCGGCGGGACTATCAATGAGCGCATAAATTTTGAAATGAGGCTCCCTGAAAAGTGGAGCGGACGCTTTATGATGGCCGGCTGTGGTGGATTTTGCGGCGCACTGTTACCCGACAAGCCCGGCCATTCAAATGCTATCAATGAAGCTCTCAAGCGCGGCTATGCGGCAATCAGCCATGACAGTGGCCACCAGGCCAAGAGCTGGGAAACCCATTGGGCACAGGATCGCGAGGCGCTGGAGCTGTGGGCCTACAAATCCTTGCCTGTGGTGACGGAACTTGGAACCCGGCTGGCTACCGCAATGTATGAGCGCCCGCCACGCTACACATATTTTTCCGGCTGTTCCAACGGTGGGCGTATGGGACTTATGGCCGCCCAGCGCTACCCGGGCTTGTTCGATGGAATCGCCGCAGGCGGCAGTATTTTCGAGCTGAGTGGCATCGCAGGCCTGTGGGGTAACTGGTTGATAAGCACTAACCAGGACGGCCTGCAATCCCGCTTTCCGCAGGCGAAGGTACCGGTTATCGAAAAACTGGTGATGGCGCAGTGCGATGCGGTGGATGGCCTCGCCGATGGCATCATTGACGATCCCCGGGCTTGCCAGATCGAGTTTACTGCAGCGGTGTGTTCTGAAAGTGCCAGTACCCGGGGCGACTGCCTGACCGTCGAGGAAGCGCAATTGCTTGGTCGACTCTATGGTGGCGTCAAAAACGGCGAGGGCGACACGGTCTATCCGGTGGCTGCCCCCGGCTCAGAACATTACAGCGACAGGTGGCTATTTGGCGCTGATGGCCAGCCCGCCTGGGGCGTAATGGCTTCGGCGGGATACCGGCAAATGCTGGCCCAGGATCTGTCCGAGGACGATGTGCCCGCTGGCCTGGGCACTGACCAGATGCTGGAGTGGCTCAGCCGTTCGTCAATTCCTCAGCTGGCTGATGCGACCAACCCCGATCTGTCTGGTCTGGCCAAAGAAGACACCAAACTGTTGATTTACCAGGGCTGGTCCGACCCGCTGATCATTCCAGAGCCGATCACTCATTATTACCAACAGGCGGCAGAGCTCGCTGGAGGACTGCAGCAACTCCAGCAGAACGCCCGCCTGTTCATGGTTCCGGGCTGGGGGCACTGCTGGGAAAAGCCAGCGGCCGCGCCGGATGACTTCGATCCCCTGTTTGAACTCGAGCAATGGGTGGAGAAAGACCAGCCGCCGGATTTCATGGTGGCGCGACAGCTGGATGCGACTGGAGCTGAGCAGCGTTCCCGCCCAATTTGCAGCTACCCCTCGGTCGCTCGCCTGCAAGCGGGCAAGAACCCGGATAAGTTTGACAGCTATCAATGTATTAACAAAGCGCCCGCCGCAGGTAGCTAGCTACCGGGTGAGTACAACCAAAAGAAAAAAGAGGAAATAGTCATGATCAAAACCCGCAATAAAAAGTTAGTCCAGGCAATGTTAGTGGCGCCCGTTTTTTGTTCGGGAGTGGCGCTGGCACAGCAATTGGAGGAGGTGCTGGTGACCGCTGAAAAGCGCTCCCAGAGTATCCAGGACGTGCCATTGTCAGTGGCTGCGATAGGAGGTAACGACATAAGGGTTGGCAAGGTAACCGGCCTCAACGACATTGCAATGAGGGTGCCCGGGGTAGCCTTTAACGAATTTAACGTGGGCGAACCGCGCATCTACATTCGCGGTATCGGCAACAGCTCGGACTCGGCAGCCAGTGACCAGGCGGTAGGCGTTTTCCTGGACGAGGTGTATATAGGCCGGACCGGTGGTGTCGGCTTCGATCTGTTTGACCTGGAGCGGATCGAGATCCTGCGTGGCCCACAGGGTACCCTGTATGGAAAAAACACCAGCGGGGGCGCGATCAACATTGTGACCAGCAGGCCTTCCCAGGAAAACGAAGTCAGGCTTAGCGCCTCGGCAGGCAACTACGCTATGACCAATTTCCAGGGCATGGTCAATGGCGGTATCACCGACACCATTTCCGGAAAACTCGTAGCGCAATACCAGCAGCGCGATGGTTATGGCAAGAATGTCATCACCGAAGACCAGATCGCAACGCTGGGTGATCTTTCCAATAGCCGCTATATCGGCAACTCCATCGGTGCCTCCGGCAACGGCGATGAGCTTGATGATGCGGACAAGCGCGCTGTGCGTGGACAGCTGTTATTTGACTTGTCCGATACCATGAGCCTGCTGGTTGGCGGGGATTATTCGAAGGATAAAAGCAACGGTACATGCCGCCATTTGCAAAATCTCGATGACGCGGTGCAAGGCCTGGGCACATTCTGGGCGCTGGGCATGTCAGATAAGTACATGAACGACGACCGCAATTGTTCTACCCAGTTTAATGTCGATCAGGAGCGTGAGATAAGTGGTGTGATGGCGCGCTTTGAATGGGATTTGGGTTGGTCTGACTTTTTATCCATAAGCGCCTGGCGCGAGAGTGACTACAATTTCGTTGATGATTTAACCGGTATTCCCCTGCTTGATCTCACAGCACCTTCGCCCCCCGGCGTGCCGCTGCCTCCGGGTTCCTGGACACCCCCGGAAAACGTTATCGATGGCGTGGATGAGAACGCTTCACAGTTTTCTCAGGAATTTCGCCTGACGGGTTCCCAGGGCTCGCTGGACTGGGTGTCGGGTGTCTTCTACATGGAAGAAGATGTCGATCGCAAAGAAGAGTACTACACGCAATACAACACACTCTTGCAAGGCGGCTTCGGGCTGGCCGGGATTGGTGATGTGCTGTTCACCCAGAAGAATAAAACCACCAGTATGGCGGTCTACGCCCAGGTCGACTGGCATTTTACCGAGCAATGGACTTTGACCTATGGCGGTCGCTACAGCTACGACAAGAAAGAAATTACCCAGGATGCGATCGACTTGATGGGTGGCGGTGTGCCAACCGGCGTCCCGCTGATCCTCCCCGAGTTTCCCGCTCCGGTGAAAGCGGATGATGACTGGTCGGACTACACCAATAAAGTCTCGGTCAGTTTCCAGCCCAATGACGACATGATGTTCTATGCCACTTTCTCACAAGGCTATAAGAGCGGTGCTTTCCCGTCACAATCCAATACACCCTCGGTAGCGGCCACACCTGTTGATCCGGAGACCGTGGATAATTATGAGTTGGGGATGAAGTCCAACTGGTGGGATAACCGTATCCAGTTCAATGTCACCTTATACGATATGGACTACGACGATCTGCAGGTGTTCGAGCTCAATAATCGATTGTTGCTGGTTCTGAGCAGTGCGCAGGCGGAATCCAGTGGCGTGGATGTAGATTTCAATATCCTGCTGATGGATAACCTGACGCTGTCGACCAGCTATAACTACAGCGATGCGACCTACACTGACTTTACCAGTTCCGGTGGTGCCATTTATGACGACAACGATATGGTCTATGCGCCCAATTCAGCATTCGCCATTGATGTTGACTACCGTTACGACATTGGTTCGGCTGGGGCGCTCGATTTCAACGTATCCTACAACTGGAAGGACGATTACTATACCAGTCCGTCGAATGCGGAAAAAACCAAGCAGGATGACATTGGTATGTTGGGCGCCAGTATAGCCTGGACCAGTGTTGACGACTCCTGGTTGGTATCAGTGTGGGGTAAAAACCTCGATGATGAGCAGCAGCTTGCCAGTCTTATCGTTGATCCGACCCAGATCACATCGGAGTCCTACATGGCACCGCGTACCTATGGGGTAACTGTCACCAAGACTTTCTAGTGTGCTGATGAAACCTAATCCCCGGCCTGCCCGGGGATTTTTGTTTGGGTTTGCGTTGCTGCTACCCGCACTCTTATTATCGCGACTGATTACCTGGCGTTGACCGGAAACACTGAATGAGTAAGTTGCTTACACGAGCCAGTTCCATTAATCGAGCCCTCGACCAGATAGGTGACAAATGGTGCCTGTTGATTCTGCAGGAAGTGTTCTGGGGCATTAATTCTTTCAATGAAATGCTTGCTGCCACCGGTGTGTCCAAAGGTGTGTTGTCTGAACGACTGAAATGGCTGCAATCCATCGACTGCCTCCAGAAGAAGGCTGACGATGAAGGCGGCAAGCGTATGAGTTATCACCTGACCCGCAAATCACTGGATTTGTACGACACCGCACTGATGGCGGTTGCCTGGGAGCGCCGCTTCTTCAATACCCCTGAGCTGGACGAGGTTAGCCTGATTCACCTCAAGTGCGGCCATTCCTTCGAGCCGCAAATGCGTTGTCGCGCATGCAAGGGAGAGGTTGCCGTCAACGAGGTGGCGTATAAGCCCGGTCCGGGAGCTACCCAGGACGAGCGACAGAAGAAAGTGCGACGGCGTTCATCCCTGTCGGTACATGACGTGCCAAGTAGTCGTAGTCTCTATAAAAATCTCGTTAATCTTGTCGGCGATCGCTGGACCGCCAATGTTATTGCCCTGTCATTTCACGGACTTACGCGTTTCGAACAGTTTCACCAGGAGCTCCCTGTGGCGACCAACATTCTTGCCGATCGATTGAAGTTTCTGGTGGAGGAGGGTGTTTTCCGGCAATCGGTTTATCTGCAGCGACCATTGCGCTACGAGTACCAGCTCACAGACAAGGGCGAAGCGTTATTCAACTGGTTTCTCGCTCTGCTGCAGTGGGGTGACAAGTGGTGCACTGTTGACGACGATGGCAAACCGATGCAGCTCACCCACGAGACCTGCGGGCGCAGTTTGCGCGGTCAGGTTCAGTGCAGCGCCTGCGATGGCGTGCTGAAGGCACATGAGGTGCAATACAGTCTCGGCCAGTAGCGCAGATGTGGCGAGTTTACTTGTTCAGTCTTTGCGGGGGAGCCCTGGTAGCAGACCATTGGTGGTTCGCATATAGGCGGCGTATTCAGGTTTTTCCCGGGCCAGTTTCTTGTCCAGAGTACGCTGGCCAGTGACATTGATGACCAGCCAGCTGTATACGATCGGGCCGACGATCCCGCACCAGGCCCAGGGCACCTCCAGGGCTATGATAAAGAGTCCCCACCACTGGCAGAGCTCACCGAAGTAGTTGGGATGACGGGTATAACGCCACAGCCCGCTGTTGAGCACCTGACCTCTTTGTGCGGGATTTGCCTTGAACTGGCTCAGCTGATAATCACCCAGCGTCTCAAAGTAGAAGCCCACAATCCATAAGCAGGTGCCTGCTATAGCCAGAGCGCCAACACTGGCGGTAGCCCCGTTTGCAATGGCGATTTGTTGGGGCAGGGTCAGGGCCCATATCACACATCCCTGTAACAGGAAGACCTGGCGCAGGCTCAGCCAGTGAAACGGCCACCCGGGCGCCACCCATTGTCGCAACCGGGTGTAGCGGGGGTCTTCTCCATGCCCCCAGTTGCGGTGAACCAGGTAGGCGGCCATACGCATGGCCCAAATAGACACCAGGCTGACAATTAAGCCCGGGACGCCGCCCGGCATTCCGCTGCGCCAGTACACAAGCAATAGCGTCGTGGCAATCAACAGCGAAAAAGCCATATCAATGATGCTGATATCCCTCAGCGGTATGCTGAGCAGCCAAAGTAATATGACCAGCGTCAGTACGGTGCCAGCAGTGATCAGCAGGAGTTGGGCGAGGTCAGTCCAGGGCATGACTTACTCGGGGGTGACATGGCTTAGCTGCTGGCCAGCATCCATTTGCGCAGGCGGTTGGAATCTCCAAAGGGAGTGAGCTTGCCGAAGGAGTTGAGCAATACGATGGAGACTTCCTCTCCCTCGATATTAGCCTGCATCACCAGACAGCGCCCGGCTTCATTGATGTAGCCGGTCTTGCTCAGTTCGATATCCCAGCTTTTGTTCTTCAGCAGGCGATTGGTATTACCGTAGGTTAGCGCCCCGCGGGACTTGAATGGCCGTACTTCCATTTTCGTGGTGGTGGTGGCTTCGGTGATCAGTGCATAGCGTTCGGCGGCATTGATCATTTTCGCCAGGTCGCTGGCTGTGGAGACGTTATGGGCGTCCAGCCCCGCAGGGTCGGCAAACTGGCTGTTGCTCATGCCCAACTCCCGGGCCTTGTGGTTCATGGCGACCACAAATTGCTCGGTGCCGCCGGGGTAGTTGCGTCCCAGCGCAGTGGCGGCCCGGTTTTCCGAAGCCATCAATGCCAGCAGCACCATTTCCCGGCGGCTAAGTGTGGCGCCAAAGTCCAGCCTTGAACCGGTCTGGCGCAGCAGGTCGCGATCAGCTTTGGTTACTGTGATTTTTTCATTGAGGCTGAGCTTGGAGTCCAGCACTACCATCGCGGTCATCAGTTTGGTGATCGAGGCAATGGGGCGCACCGTATTGACGTCCTTACCGTAGATAACATTGCCCTGGGCATCGAGCACGATGGCCGAGGCGGAGTGCAGTCCGGGGTTACCTGGCAGATCGCCAAATTTCGAGTTTTCTGCATTGACGGTTAGCGATGTCGTAAACGCAAACAGCAGCAACAGCGAGACGATTGATCCCTTGTTCATGATAGCGTGCCCCTTGGTGTCCCTTACTTATTCTTGTGTCTGGTTTTTTAATGGTCGTTTCTAATTCTGGTGTCGGGCGCGCCGATACCGGTGTGGTAACGCCCGCCCAGGCTGTTCCGCACGGGCTTATTGTGCACCAGCACCTGAGTTTTGGGAAGCGAGTTTATAGACGTGATATTCAGCCGGTAATGGCCGCAAGGAGCTACCGCTAAAGCTCCGATCGGCTAGCCGGGTTCGCACTCCGCTCCTGCCGAAACCCGCAGCAGTCCCCGGAACGCGCGACTGGCGTTCGAGTCACCGGACAGCACCCGATACACGTCACTGGCGATAGGCATCTCCACGCCGTACTTTTCTGCCAGCGCCATGACGGCGGGCGCACTCTTGGCGCCCTCGGCAACCATTACCATTTCGTTGATGATGTCTTCCATGCTGCGACCCTTACCCAGTTCTACCCCTACATGACGGTTGCGGCTCTGGGGGCTGGTACAGGTGGCGATCATGTCGCCCATACCCGCCAGGCCGGAAAAGGTTTCCGGGCGCCCGCCCATGGCGACGCCCAGGCGGGTAATCTCGGCCAGGCCGCGGGTGATCAGCGCGGAGCGAGTGTTATCGCCGGCGCCCTGCCCATCGCCCATGCCCACTGCGATGGCGATGATATTTTTAAGCACCCCACCGAGTTCGCAGCCAATCACATCGGTATTGGTGTACACGCGGAACAAGCCGCTTTTGAACACCTTCTGCAACTCCTGGACGATGATCTCGTCTTCCATGGCGATCACGCTGGCCGCGGCCTGGCCAGCCATGATTTCGCGGGCGAGGTTGGGGCCGGTGAGGACGCCTACCGGGTGACCTGGCAATACCTCGGTGATGATCTCGGTCATGCGCATGCCGGTATCAAGTTCCAGACCCTTGGTCAGGCTGATGACAGGCACCCAGGCGCGGATATGCAGCTTTACCTCTTCCAGCACGGCCCGAAAATTCTGCGAGGGTATTCCCATAATCACTACGTCGGCGCCGCTAACGGCTTCACCGATATCATTGGTGGCTACCAGTTTCTCGGGCAGGCTGGCGCCGGGCAGGTAGGTAGAGTTGGTGTGGTGAGTATTGATCTCGTCTACCGTGGCCGGGTTGCGGGCCCACAACATCACCGGCGCATTGCGGGTGACCAGTGATGCCACCGTTGTTCCCCAGGAGCCGCCGCCGAGCACGCCCACATTAAGATTTGTCATTATTATTTCTCCAGTGAGTTACCGCGCGTGGCAACGCCCAGCGCGCGGATGAGATCCAGGCGGCGCAGCACATCGCGTATTTCGTTGGCCAGCGTCTTGCGGGCGGCCGCTACTTCCTCACCCCCGCCGTTAGTCAATTGCCGGTGCTGTGCCATTTTAAAGCCGTGCTTGAACAATAACTTGCCAATGGAAGAGGGGCTGCTGATCCGCCGCTGCAGGTAGGCCTGGTGGCCGAGCTTGAGGGAGCGGCTTACACAGTCGTCCTCGCTGAGGCTCTCGCCGGGTTCCATGCGGGCCAGCAGGTCGGCAACCACTGAATAGGCCTCCGCATAGGTAAGCAAGGTAACATGGCTTACCAGCAGCAGCATGTTCGCCTGCAGGGTCAGGAAGCCCGGCGCGCCCTGCTGCAGCAGCTCCTCCCAGTTTTCGGCATAGCGGGACAGTTCCTCGCGAATCTGCTGGTGAAACAGTTCGGTTGGCGCATAGAAAAATTCAAACTTGAACAGGTCACGCAGCTTGTCGACTTCGGACCAGAACACATCCACCGCGGCTCTGCCCTCGGTCTCACTGGTTTTCAGCAGCGCCAATTCGATAATCGCCTTGTTCACAAAGAAGTGAATAATGGTGTTGCGATAATAGCTGGCAACCGCGTGTTGCTCCTGCTCGATGCCGTATACCACGTCCGGGCCTTCGTCATAGCGAGTGACCATGCCCTCTTCAATCATCAGCCCCAGCGGCCCCTGCATCTGGTCGGCATAGGCCCGATCGAAATCGCGGGAAATACGCAAGTTACGTGCCTCGGCCCAGCGCAGCAGCACGCTCAGGTCCTGCACGACCTCCGCTTCAGTCAAGGCCCTCGGAGAGGCGCCCAGCAGACTCATGGTGACCAGGGAGGGAATGGTAATCGGTGTGACGTGGTTGGCCTCCACCGCCACTTCGAAAGCAATTTTTGACAGCGCCAGTTTGTCGTCCGGTGGCGGTGCCTTGGCCAGCACGACGGGCTCGCCGATGTCCATGTATACCTTGCCCATGGGCTTGGCCAGGCTGCGGATATAGCCGATAAACCAGCGCAGCGACTCAGCGCCTTTGCCGCGCCCGGTCTGCTCGGTGGCATATTCCTCAACATCCCTGATCAGGTCATAGCTTATAGAGATGGGAATAATATGAATGTTCCTGGCGTCGGTGGCGTGGCAGGCCTCCAGTACGTATTTAAGCAGGCCGTAGCGCGGGGGCATCAGCTTGCCCATGCGCGAGCGGGTGCCCTCAAATGCCCAGTTCATCGGGAAGCGCTTTTCCATCAGGTAGCCGATGTAGTGGCGCAGGGTAATTTTGTATAACTCGTTGTCCTGGAAGCTGCGCTTGATAAAAATCGCACCGGCCCGATGCAGCAGGAAGCCCAGGCCCGGGAAGTTCATATTGGCGCCGCCGAACATATGTGGCATGGGGAAGTTATTGTCGAACAACACTTTGGGCACCACCATGCCATCCAGATAAGTTTTGTGGGTCCATAGCAACATGGCCGGGTTTTCCCGCACGACCTGGCGCATTTTTTCAACCGCCGCCTGGTCGCAGACAATTTCATCCTCGTAGCCCAGGCCCAGGCAGAATTTATTGAACTTGGCATACACGTCCAGCCAGAAGGTGCTGGGCCTGGATACCATTTCATCCATGTAGCCCTGGGCCTCCTTCATCAGCTCGGCCTTGGGTGTGCCGCTTTGCTCGGCCAGTTCTTCAACCGCGGCATTGTAGGCCGAGCTGGCCATCAGGCTGGCCGCTACGTGGCGGGGCACTTTGTAGCGGCCTCCCTGCAGGCGCCGCTCGGCCATGTCCAGCACCAGGGCCGCCTGGCGCGCCACGAAATTGGCGAAGTTCTGCTGTGCCTCACCGCCCTCAATCGGGTGGTGTTGCTCAAAGCGGGTCCGCAGATTTGCGACCGAATCGGGCTTACCGGCAATCAGGTGCACCCGTTCCGGTGCCTGGTTGATAATCTTGCGACCGCGGGATGCACTGGGGTGGCGAGGGTCGCCAAAGATCAGGTTGCGCAGGCGCGGCCCCGAGTCAATATGGTCTGCAGTGGGCAGCCACGCTACCCGTAGCGGTGCAACCAGGGTGTCGTCCGGTAGTGCCAATGCCATCACCAGCTGGGCGTTGTCGGGGCTTTTTCGATCATCGCCCAGGGCCAGGCAGACCTGCGGGGCCTTGAATTCGTCACTGTCGCTGGGGGTATGGTGATGAATCCAGCCTTTGAGCAGGTTCTGCTCCAGGCTGTTGCGGGTGTCGAGTATGAACAGGACTTGCTGGCCTTCCCGGCCGGGCCAGGGGTCGCTTGCCTGGTACTTGCTGGCTAAATCCACGCCTGCCGATCTCCCTACTTTTTGTTACGGGGTTTGGGTGTGGCCTTGCGTTTGGCAGTTGCCTTGGGCCTGGTCTTTGCCGGCACTTTGGACTTTGCTTTCGGCTTCGGCTTCGGCTTCGGCTTCGGCTTCGGCTTCGGCTTCGGCTTCGCCTTGGCCCTGGTTGCGCTGCGGGCGGGTGGTTTCTTCTTCCCCGTCGGTGTGCTGGAGCTCGCCGAGCCGCCCGGGGGCAGTTCCTCGGCCTGCCCCAGTACCCTGGCAAACATATTACGGACATCACGCACGTGGTCGTTGATGGTGGCCACGCTCCAGTCACTGGTGTCGATGGGCGCCAGTACCTCCACCTCTACCGTGGAGGGACGGAACACGAAATTGCCCTTGGGTGCCACGTCGCCAGCATTGTGAATGACGATGGGTACCATCGGTACGCCAGCCTGCATCGCCAGGTGGAACGCGCCTTTCTTGAAGGGCGCCAGTTTGGGGGAGATGGTGCGGGTGCCTTCCGGTGCCAGTACCACCGATTTGCCCTCATTTTTCATGGCGTCTACCAACGGTGAGATAGCGTCGATGGCACTGGCACCGTCGGCCCGGTCGATGAAGACCACGCCAGCCAGTTCCAGCACTTTGCCAAGGATTGGGGTTTCCTTCTTGATCTCCTGTTTGCCAATACCGGCGATATCCCGCCGCAACAGTTTGGCCACCACAATCACGTCGGCCTTGCTCTGGTGATTGAACACGAAGATCGCCGGGCGATGGGACCACAGGTTTTTCTCACCCTTAACTTTAAGGTCCATGCCGATCAGGGCACTGGCGGTGTCGGCAAATAGCGAGAACGAGAAGTTCTGGGATTCCCGGCGGGAGCCGGTAATCGCATAAATCGGCAGGCCGGCCAGGAAACTGGTCACCAGGCTGCTGGTGGCGGCTACCGAGCGGATGAACTGGTTCAGGGTTGGCCGGCCGCGGCTGCCGAACCGGGCGATGGGCCAGCGCCGGTCGCGGGCAATGGTATCCAGCTTGCTGCTGGGGTTCAGCGCCCGCGGTAAGCCTACCCGCTCCAGTAACAGTAAGTCGTCCTGGCTGTCAGAGTAGAAAAAGCTCTTGTCCAGGTCAGCGCCGTGCTCAGCTGCCAGGCTCTCCGCGGCGATTACCTTGCCCTGGCCAAAGCAGGTGGGACTTACTACCGCACCCGTGAATTTGCCGTCCTCTACCTCAAGCTGGCTGCAAAGCACATGTTCGATGCCCAGGCCTTGTGCGGCAGGGGCTACCTGGTAAGGGGTGGCGGAGGAGATAACGGCAACCGTGTGGCCCTTGGCCAGATGTGCTTCCACCAGTGCGCGAGACTCGGGATAGATGAGCCGGGCGATCTGCTTGGTATACAGCTCCTCGCCCACTTCCACGTAGCTGGCTTCCGTAATGCCGCGCATGAACTGGGCGTTGACAGCCATGAACGCAGAAAACCCCAGGTTGCCCATACCGAAGCTGGTCATCGCACTCAACAGCTCCACCAGTTGCCGGGGCGTCAGGTCCCCGCGGCGAAGTTGCTCGCGGATGAACGCGGTGGCTGAATAGCCGGCGATGATGGTACCGTCAAAGTCGAAGATTGCGGCGATTTTTGGACCCTTTGGAGACGCTTCGATATCTTGCAGGAGGTTTTCGATGGTGGCCATGTGCTTTCCTTATCTGGTGTCCGAAGGATAGCGCATTCTTTGCCTGATGGTGATGTTGCAGGAGGTGTGGGACAAAAAAAACCGCCGCAGCCAGGCTGCGACGGCACTTCAGGGGTAAAGCTTACTGAAACCCAGGTACAAATTTTCCCGGCCCGCTACCGGAACACGTCACCCTGGCGGCTAACATCTCTGACAAATGCTTACCTGCTTCCCCTAATGGTGGCAGTACTGCTGATGTCCCCGCCAGCTCTTATCGAACTGGCAATCCTCTGCCACGACTTGAGTATAGTGAGGTCTGAGATGCTTTCAAGAAATAACTACATGATATTTTGTTATATCATTCGATAACTAAAGGTTATTTCATCGAATGGATTCCTGCAGGCAGCGAAGCGGTTACACTGCCGCAGTGGGAGGATTCGTCAGAAGAGGAAGATCATGCAAATACGACGCAGGCAGTTGCTTACCCTGGGGGCGGCGGTCGCCGCCACACCCCTGTTACCGGGCTGTGACGGGGAGGCGTACGCGACCAGCCCTGATCCCCGTTTCCCCGTCGGGCCCTTCGGTGCAGACGCCACGGCAGAGGAAGTAACTGAAGGCCTGGATCTTACCGGCATCACGGCCCTTGTAACTGGCTGCAACTCAGGCCTGGGTTACGAGACCATGCGGGTGCTGGCCCTGCGCGGCGCCCATGTGCTGGGCACTGGCCGCACCCTGGCCAAGGCCGAGCAGGCCTGTGCCAGCGTTGCCGGCAAGACTACGGCGCTGGAGTTGGAACTGGCGGACTTTGCTTCTGCTGGTGCCTGCGCGGCCCGAGTCAGGGCGATGGGCGTCAGGCTCGATATGCTGATCTGCAATGCCGGTATTAATACCTTTGGCGAACTGGAACTGGTAAACGGCGTCGAGAAAATTTTTGTGGTCAATTACCTGGGCCATTTTGTGCTGGTCAACCAGTTGTTGCCTACCATGCTCGCGGCTGGTGCCGGCCGCATCGTCCATGTAGGCAGTCGCTCGGGTTATCTCCAGGCGCCGCCGGGAGGGATAGATTTCGATAACTTGCGCGGTGAGGGTGAGTTCGATGCAGGGCAGGCCTATGGCCGCTCGAAATTGGCCAACGCCCTGTTTTCGCTGGCGCTGGCCGAACGACTCGAGGGTACCGGAGTGACCTCCAATGTGGTGCATCCCGGGTTGGTGAACACTAATATTGCCCGCACTGCTCCGCTGGTGTTGCGCAAGGCTTTCGACCTGGTCGGCCCGCTGTTTGCCAAAACAGCGGCGGAGGGTGCAGCCACCCAGGTCTATGTGGCCACTAACCCTTTGCTGGATGGCGTCAACGGCGCCTATTTTGTCGACTGTAACCCGGTTGTGGTGAGCGGTGAGCACCACATGGTTGACCGCAAAATGGCCGACCAGCTGTGGTCCTTGGCAGAGTCGATAACCGGCGAATCCACGCCGGGCGCCTCCACGCCGGGCGCCTCCACGCCGGGCGCCTATCCGGGTTAGTGCGCTATATTGAGGGTGCCTTGCGAAACAGTAGGGTCATCCGGTCAGACTCGCCGATGGCCTGCATCCGGGCCTTCAGGTCCGGGTCGTCATCATCTACACGCAGGCCCGGTGGCAGGCGCCAGACAGTGTCTTTCGCAGTCGGTCGGTCATTCGGGTTGGCATTGATCTCGCTGGTAGCGACCAGCTCAAAGCCGGCATCCTCGAAAACCTCAATAACATCGGCTTCCAGCATATAGCCCCTGCTGCCGTCGGTGCCGGACTGCTCCTCCACGTCCTGCAGCCGGTGTTGCACCACCCCGACCATGCCATCGGCCTTGAGCATGCTGTGTATCGCTGCCAGCGCCTGGGTGCGGGTGCCGGCCTGGGCCTCAAAGCGGCTGAGGTTGTGCAGGGCGCGAATCAGCAGCACCCGATCGACCGTACCCGCCATTTCTGATGGTACCGTGTTGAATGTAAAGCCCTGCGCTTGTATGCCGTTGTCAGTTAACTCTTTTACCAGACCGGGAAACTTTGCGGTGGAAGCAATTTGACCCGCTGTCCACTCATCCGTGGCAAAGCTGAACATTGGCCACATGCGGTCGGAGTAGTTCACCCCATAGAGTACGCCATCACCGCCCAGGTAATTCGCCAGGATGGATGTGTACCATCCACCCCCGGGAAGCACCTCGGCGACCACCATGCCCGGCCGCACCTCAAAAAAGGTGAGGGTTTCAGCGGGGTGGCGCGCCGCGTCCCGGGCGCGATCCTCCGCACTGCGTGATTCGATCACCTGGACAAGTGCGGGGTCGGGATCTGCCGCTTGTACAGTATGCATAAAGCTCACCAGCATGAGGCCGATGGTAAGCAGGCGAACAGGTTTTTGTGACATTATTGGATCCTCGGGGGCTGTTGTTTACGCTAAGGCGCTAATGGCCCGGTGTTCAGTTGACGTCCACTTCCAGCATGGCATTGCGTGGATCGTCGATTTCCCAGTATGCGCGCAGTGAAAGCAGTTTACCCGCATCATCGACATGGTAGGTAATTACGCCGTGTACTTTTTGCTGCAATTCCTTACCGGGCCCCGCGGGAATGGTCACGGTAATGATAACGTGGTTGGCAACCTCGTTGCCGGCGGCATAAGAATCAAGGATTTCGATATGGATATTGGCAGGCGCGATAAAATTATCCCAGAATGCTTCCCGGGCGGAGGGGCCGCGATGGCCTTTACCCTCGGGATCAATTGGTGAAATACCAATGGGGTCCTGAATGATGGCATCTTGCGCGTAAAGGCCCAGCCAGCCCTCCCGGTTTTTGGTGTGTACATATTCCCTGGACAACAAGGCGGCGCGTCGGGCGGGATGTTCTTTCTCAAACATGGCATGCTCTCGGTGGGTGAATCGAAGGCAACAACAGCCGATGATTGTACAAGTTTTGGCCTTTGGCCAACAGCAAGGAAATAACGATGACCGAACGCAAACACAGTCCTTTTGCTCCCGCTGCCCAGTCTGTGCCATCAGCGAAGCCGGTGGTGGATACGCCGCAGACACGTTCCAGCTCCTACCGTTTGGCTTTTGCCGACCAGGATTTCCTGCTGCGTGAAGAATTGCGCTCGGAACGCCTGCAGCTGGAGTTTCTAAAGCCTGAGCTGGCCCAGGACGATGCCGGCATTGATTCCACGGTAGTGGTGTTTGGCAGCGCCCGTATTCCCGAGCCTGAAGAGGCTGCACGGCGCCTGCAGGAGGTGGAGCAGCGGGTGCAGTCCGCACCGCTGGATGAGTCGCTGCAACGCGAGCTTGCGGTGGCCCGGCGCGTACTGCACAACAGTCGCTACTACGATGAGGCCCGCAAACTCGGCGAGTTGATCACCCGGGAAACCCAGAACTCCGAGCGCTGCGACCTGGTGGTGATCACCGGCGGCGGCCCTGGCATGATGGAAGCTGCCAACCGTGGAGCCATGGACGCCGGCGGCATAAGTATCGGTCTCAATATTGTGCTGCCCCATGAGCAGTACCCCAATCCCTATATCACTCCGGAGCTGTGTTTCCATTTCCACTATTTTGCCCTGCGCAAAATGCATTTCCTGAAACGCGCCAAGGCGCTGGTTGCCTGCCCGGGTGGGTATGGCACCCTGGATGAGCTGTTTGATGCCCTGACCCTGCTCCAGACAAAAAAAATAAGCCCGCTGCCAGTGTTGCTTATGGGCCGGGAGTATTGGCAGCGAATAATCAATTTTGATGCCATGTTGGAGGAGGGTGCCATCAGCGCCAGTGATCTGGACCTGTTTACCTATGTCGAAACAGCAGAGGAAGCCTGGGCCATTATCCGGGCCAGTTATCGCAATTGTTAACTACCTCGCATCGCTCGCAAGCTCACTGCAGGCAGCTTGTGGGTCGACGTGGAAGGGTTGGTGGGTGTTGAGATGAGCACGCGCTGCCTTGCCTGCCCGTCAAAACACGTTATCCTTGCTGGCTTGCTAATACCGGTTGTAAAACGTCTATGAAAGGCCTGGTCGCAGTCACTTCCCTACTGGTATCGACGGCGCTGCTGTTGATCGGCCAGGGCATGCAATTGACCCTGTTACCGCTGCGCGCCAGTGCCAACGGTCTCTCCGATTCCATTATTGGTATGAGCGCCTCGCTGTACTTCCTCGGTTTTATCGTTGGCTGTATCGGTATCTCCAGGATTATTGCCAAGGTCGGCCATATCCGCAGTTTTTCGGTGCTCACCGCAACCATGATCTGCGCTATTCTTGGCCTTGAGATGCTCGACGGTTGGCCCTACCTGATGGCCCTGCGCTTTCTCCTTGGGGTGGCGATATCCGGGTTGTATACCGTGATCGAGAGTTGGTTGAACAGCCAGGCTACCGCCCAGTCCCGGGGACGGATCCTGGCCACCTACACCTTTATTCTGTTGATCTCCATGGCCCTGGGGCAGTTGTTGATCAATGTTGGGCCAGTGGAATCCTCGACCCCGTTCACCCTGGCAGCGGTATTCATGGCGCTGGCGATCATCCCGGTGGGGATGACCAGCCGTATGGCGCCGGTGCCGGTGGAGTCGACCCGCATTCGTTTCGGCCTGCTTTACCAGCGTTCTCGCTCGGCGTTTGCCGGCGCGCTGCTGTCCGGCCTGGTAGTGGGTAGCTTCTGGTCTTTTGGCGCGGTGTTCGCTCGTGGCAACAGCCAGTCCCAGGCGGATGTCACTTGGTTTATCAGTGCGGTTATCCTGGGTGGCGCGATCCGCCAGTATCCGATCGGCTGGCTGTCGGACCGTATCGACCGGCGCATGGTCCTGATGTTGTTGTGCATCGGCGGTGCACTGGCCTCAGTGGCAGTGGCTATCAGCTCCCAGCAAACCTGGCACCTGGTGACCGTGTTCATATTTGGCGCCATGGTTATGCCCATTTATGCCATCTCCCTGGCTGCCGCTGCAGACGTGGCGCACGACAACGAGTTTGTGGAGATTGGCACCTCGGTACTGCTGCTTAACTCGGTGGGGGCGGTCTCTGCACCACTGTTCGTGGGAGGCCTGATGACATCGCTGGGACCCACAGCACTGTTTTGGTCCTGTGCCGTGATGTGCCTGCTATTTGCCGTCTACGTAGCAGTGCAGTTCCGTACTGCCCGTACGGTTACGGTTGCTGAGCAGCGGCCGTTTTCAGCGGCAGCTACGGAGGTGGCCCCGGCCAGCTTCGATCTGGACCCGCGGGGCCCGGAACAAACACCCCCGGAGTAATCACTCAGGGTGCCAATTCCATAAACCGTGACCATTTCTGCTGGGCGCCAATCACCCAGCCCGGGGTGGAGTTGCCTTCACCAGCTGTTTTCAGTTGCGGATGTCCGCCAACCACTCTTTGCAGTGCCGGTTCGTGTTTGGTGCTTACGTCAATCAACAGTATATGGTGGCCCTGCCGCAATTCGTGCTGAAATTGTCGGAAATCCACATGGGGTTCCTGGATACCGATCAAACCGCCTTCCCAGGTGCAAAAGCCCAGCACCACAATGGCCAGGAAAATGGGGGGTACCCAGCTGTAGGTTTCAGTAAGCCCGGTCAGCCAGAACAGCAGCAGGATCGCAACCGCGCCGACCGCACCGACCAGTGCACCGAGTTCGGTGCCGTGTACCACATCCTTTTTCAGCACGGCCTCCACTTCGTTGAGCTGCTTGAGGGTGACCCCGGCGTCATCGTTACTGAGAATATGGATTTGCGGTTTGCTGATACCGGCGGCCTGCAGATCGCGATCAATTTCTGCCAGGTCATCCAGGTCATCGCTAACAAAATAGTGTCTTTTCATGGTCAGTTCTCCTTTCCCAGGTGATCACAAGCATTTGACCGCAGCATTGCGCTGGCGTTAAGCCACTGGATAGACTGTTTGGCTACTAACAGCCAATCTATTAGATTGATGTGGATGTCTTTTCCGGCCCAGTCGCGTGATACTGGGCAGCATGATGACGGATCTTTTCTCTCGTGCTCCCTGAGAGCGCAGCCCAGACTGCCGCCTCCCCGGAGGCGACGTCTCCACGGACTCACCAGCTGCTGTTGCTGGTGGCACTGTTTCTGCTAGCCCTGTTGCCTCGGCTTTACAGCGCCCAGAGTGTGGGCTGGAACTGGGATTACCCGGGTAGTTTTACCCTGGTCAATTTTGATGAGGCTGGCTCCTGCCGCGCTGCCCTGGCCGGGTTTGAGTATTCTCCATTCGTGGGTCAGCAAACGATCGGCCTGGCCCGCCTGTTGGGCATTGGCCCATCGCCGGAGATTATCGGCGATGCGTCCCGGGTGAAGGCCTATTGTCATGGCCAGGGGCACATGCTGGTGGCACGCAGCTTCTCGGCGGTTTGTGGTGCGCTGACCGTGGTGCTGACCTGCCTGATCGCATTGATGTTAATCCCCTCGCGTCCGGAGATAGCCTGGACGGCGGGGGCACTGCTGGCCCTGTCGGGGTTTCATATCAGCCAGTCGCATATGGCTACGGTAGATGCCGCTTCAGTATTCTTTATCTACGCCTTGCTGGCCCTGATGGTATACGCCGTCAGTTACCAGCGGCGCTGGGCGCTGTGGGCCAGCCCGCTGTTACTGGTGCCCGCCGTGCTGGCCAAATATTGGGTGTTTGCTTTGCTGGTATATCTGGTGCTGGTACCTGAGCGCGTATGGCGTTATCTCAGTCACGGGATGAGTACCGGCCGCTGTGTGCTGCTACTGTTGTCGACCGCGGTACTGCTGGCGCTGATGACCAACAGCGATTTTCAGCAGGCTCAGTACTATCCCCTGCTGGCACTGTGGTTCCTGGTGATTCCCTGGCGGCGAATCCATCGCCCGATGGTGGTGACATGGCTGCTCTTGCCGGTATTGGCCTACGGGCTCTGCCAACTGCCGCTTGTCGCAGCGTACACCACCGGTGGCATGACCAGCGCATTCGGCAGCGGTTATGCTGCTATCGGCTGGCACAAGCTGCTGCGCAACCTGGTGAATGTACCGGCGATGCTTATTGTCGGTCTGGGTCTGCCCGCCTGCCTGGTGTTGCCTGCGGGTATTCGCGCTTTGCTGCGTGGCGACATTGCCGGACGAGCCTGGTGGTGCCTGACCCCGGTACTGGCTTTTGCCCTGTTCATGGCGTTTGTTTCCCCGGTCACCTACTACCGGCATTACCTGCCGCTATTGCCGGCGGCGGCTGTTTTGGCTGCCTGCGGTTTGTTTGCTACCAACTGGGGGCGCCGGCGCTGGTTTATCCTGTTGTTTTTTGTGTGGCCGCTGCTGTTGGCGATTGACCTGGTAGGGGATTATCACCGCGACCCGCGGATACAACTGCGCGGCTGGTTTGAGCAGCACCCCCGGGCCCGGGTATTGGCCAGCTACTATGTGAACCCACCGACGCAGGCTGCGGGCAACACCCGCCTGTTCGCCCCTGAAGATGCCTTCGGTAGTGCCGATGGCCTCAGGCGTGCCCAGTACCTGATCCTCAGCGAAAACTGGTATGACACGGCCTTTGCCAACGAGTTGAACGGGCCCCTGGTGCGAGATACCTCGCGGCTGGTGAAGACCCGGCCGGAGCACGCCCTGTTTTACAGGGAGGCGCTGGCGGGTAAGGATCCGCACCTGCAATGGGAGCAAACAATACCGGTAGCCAACTTCATGCCGGAGCTGCTTCTACACCAGCGATTGTATGGTACGTTCCAGTTGTTTGTGGGCGACCTGCAGATCTTCCGTGTGCATGGCAAGGATGAGTAATCAGTGAGCAAGGAGCGATGATTGTCACAAGCGAACCCTGAAGCCGCAGCCCGCGCCGGGGTGAATATAAGCAACCTGCTGTTGCTGGTCGCCGCAGGTCTGTTGTTCCTGTCCTTTGGCTATACCGAAATGGCCGGCTCGGATATGTGGTGGCATATCGCCGCCGGGCGGGAGTTGCTGCAGACCCAGACGCTGTGGATGGTGGACGACTGGTCCTTTAGCGCCCATGGCCAGGCCTGGCACAATCATGAGTGGCTGGCCGACATTATCTACTACATCTGGGTATCGGCCTGGGGGGTGGAGTCACTGGTGTACTGGAAGTGGCTGGTGGTGATCGCCACGTTCATGACCCTGCTGGCGGTGCTGGCCCGGGAAACGGGCAATCCCCTGGTGGCGCTAGTGTGCGCCGGGTTTGCGATCGCCAATGCCGCCCCCTTTATTGATGTGCGCCCGCATCTTTACTCCCTGCTGTGCTTCTGCCTGCTGCTGTGGCTGGCGCTGGGGCGCCGTCCCAAAACCTGGTCGCTGGGCTTGCTATTTGTTATCTGGGTCAACCTGCACGGCGGCTTTTTCTTTGGCCTGATGGCCCTGGCTATCCTGCTGTTTCCCTGGCGCAACCTGACCATGGGCACTGTTCGCGGTGCCGCGGGTATCGCTCTGGTGTGTGTGCTGGCCTGTGTGCTCAACCCCTCGGGAGTGAAGGCTTTTGGCTACCCACTGGCCTACGCCTTTGACAACAGCTCGCCTTATCGGCAGTTGGCCGAATGGCTGTCACCGTTTAAGGCTGGTGGCATTACTTCACAGCTTTTTTTCCAGCTTATGTGGCTGCCCCTACTGGGCATTGCCTACGCGCTGCCTGGCATCCGCAAGCACACCGGCATACCCTGGGAAGGTATCGCCCTGACCCTGCTGACCCTGGCGATGGCAGTGACCAGTCGCCGTTTTGTGCCGCTGTACGGTATCTGCCTGGCGTTGATGATCGCTCCCCTGTTGAGCCTGGCCCTGAACGCCCTGCGGGTGGGAAAAATCAGCCTGCTGCTGGCGATACTGGCACTGGTGTATGCCGGGTGGCGCATGCTGCCCTATCCACTGAGCCGATTCCCGGCGTTTCACTACCTGACGGCGGAATACTTGTACCCGGTGGATCTGCTGGATTATGCAGAGGCTAACAACATCAGTGGTAACGTCTATGCCTTGTATAACTGGGGTGGTTATATCCATTGGCGCACTGACGGTCGCCTCAAGGTATTTATCGACGGCCGCGCCGATACAATCTACAGCGACGAGACCTACCTGGAATATACGCAGGTGCTGGACTCAGCCCCCGGCTGGATTGAGAAACTGGAACAATCCGGTGCGGATTACGTTATGTGGCCCTACCTGCGCGGCCACGGACAGCAAAAACTGAAAGAGCTGCTGGATACCGGGCGCTGGCGACCCCTGTACAGTGATTCGGTAGGCTGGCTACTGGCCAGCACCTCTGTGCCGGAAATCGCCGAGCCAGTGCAGCCAGGTCCCGGACCCTGGCAGGACATGGGTTTGGCGCAACTCAGTGCCTGGAGTGGAAAAGTGGAGCAGGCGATTACCCAGGCGCAGCGTGTTCGCCAATCGATACCCTGGCACAAGGATGCCTGCAACCTGCTGGCCGAGAGCTACCGCAGGCAGGGTAAGCAAAGCCAGGCGGCGACGGTAATAGCTGATTGCCGCAGCTATTTCCCCTCGGCATACCTGCGTTGAGAACCACCGAATATTCTGTTCCTACCCGGTTGAGCAAATGCCTGCAGCCGCTTATAATGCGCCCCCTCTCAACAGGACTATAGCTCAGTTGGTTAGAGCGCTACCTTGACATGGTAGAGGTCCCCAGTTCGAATCTGGGTAGTCCTACCAAACAACAAACCCTCGCCATCGGCGGGGGTTTTTTGTTTGGCAGTAGTATCCATATGATGAGAACTGCCTTCGACAAATTGCGCAGCAATTTGCAACGAGGCGCACAGCGTCGAAGCCCGCAGTGTCGTTACAGCCCAAGGGCTGTAACGATTAATAACTACCAGATCAACCCGACCATAACACCGAGGCAGGCACCGGCCATCATGCCAAGGGCGGCGCCCATCCAGTACGCATCATCAATGGCGCGTTTCAAATGCCTTTTTGTGGCATGGTGTACAAACTTATTTATGATTGCTTCGTTCATGGCTTGAGCATACACCGGTGCACTGCCGGCGTGGTCTGGTCTGTATTACCCAATTTGGTCAAATAGTAACCAGCTGTTTGCTCCACCGGCCGTTAACTGTAGCGGTCATGCGTTGCCACCCGGGGGTAGGATTTATGAGTCATGCTGAAATACACAGAACGCATCGAATTGGCTGGCTTCGCGCGGCGGTTCTTGGTGCAAACGACGGAATTGTCTCCACTGCAAGCCTCATTCTGGGCGTTGCTGCGGCTGGCGCCGACTCTCAGGGCATTGTGGTAGCTGGTGTTGCCGGTCTCGTCGCTGGGGCTATGTCGATGGCTGCCGGCGAATATGTCTCAGTCAGTTCGCAGGCCGATACTGAACGGGCGGATCTTTCCCGGGAAAGTAGAGAACTGATTGACAGTCCCGAGCACGAGCACTCGGAGCTAACTGCCATCTATGTCCAGCGTGGTCTGGACTCAGTGCTCGCCTCCACCGTTGCAACACAACTGATGGAGCATGATGCGCTCGGAGCCCATGCGCGTGATGAGTTGGGGATTTCAGACACTTTGTCAGCGCGACCCGTGCAGGCCGCGTTTGCGTCTGCTGGTACGTTTTCCGTCGGGGCGTTTCTACCCCTTCTGGTCGTTGTCCTGTTTCCGGTTTCCGCACTGATGTGGGCAGTATCGGGCAGCTCACTCGTGTTTCTTGCCTTGTTGGGCGCGCTTGCTGCACGCGCCGGCGGAGCGCCTTTAATCAGGTCCGTATGTCGCGTCACTTTCTGGGGCGCTTTGGCAATGGCATTGACGGCTGGGGTCGGGGCGCTCTTTGGGGTAGCCGCTTGATCACGCGAATTCAAATCAGGGCGTCACACAAAAACTCGACTGTGCCGCAACCCCCTGTAAGCCCTGGGACCTTCACCTGCGCCGCATGACGATAGCGCCAAGGGCGACCCCCGCTATATTGGCCAACAGGTCGAAAGCTGACATTTCCCTGCCGGGGATATACGACTGGCCCAATTCGATCAAGCCGCTGTAGATAATGATGCCCAGGCAGATATAGAGGTAATACCGCTTGTTGGCCAGCATGCGATATCCGAATACGGCGAAGATATAATAGACGAGCAGGTGAACGACTTTGTCGAGATGCTCTACGCCCCCATTACTCCCCGGGTACAGTGACGTAAGCGCCACCACGCCGGCGTAAACAAAGAAAACTATAGTGTGCATAGCCTGACTTCAGATGTTTGTTGATCGTTGCTCGAACCTGGTCGAAGCCCCACCGCCCCTTACGGCTGCAGGCAGAATAGCATAGTGGCCAGTTGTCGACCCTTATGAAAAAAGTTTTCTGTTAGCTACAGGTCGCCGCTGCAAAAAGTCATTACTTCGGGCTATTATATTGATCGAATCTTGCTGCAATAGCTGAAACCCGATGCCGCCCCTACATAACTTTGATTTGCCCTTCCCAGGCAGCGCGCTATGCACCGGCCCGATGTCAAACGGTTCGAGTCTGCTATTTTGAAGGTTCATTTCAGCACAAGTGATGAAGTTGGCAGGGCCCTGCAAAAGCTGGGTCGAACCGAGGATGTGAAGGTCTCGCCGGATGGCCGGCGCATAGCAATTGCCGGCTTCAATAGCGACAAAATACTGCTGGTTGAAATCGAGCAGCGTGGTTCCGGCAACCGCGTAAAGTTGTTCCTTAAGGATGTCGTGGAAATCTCCTCGAAGGGACTGGCTTACCCACACGGACTTTGCTTTATCGGCGACTCCCTGCTGGCTGTCGCCAACAGGGAAGGCGGTGCGCCACTGATTCGCTTGCCGGCCGCCGGGCGGGGGTCTTACTCCCTGGATGCCCCGACAGTTGAGGTTGTACTCGACGAGCGCTGGCTGCATTCTCCCGGCTCTGTCTGCAGCTACGCTACCGGGCCGGAGCAACATGAATTGCTCATCTGCTGCAACTTCGCGAATTACGTCACCCGTCATACCCTGGATACGGGGCATGGCATTAACGTCACCGCTAACAGTCTGTTGCTGGCTGGCGGCCTGGATTTACCCGACGGCGTGGCCGCAAGCAGGGACGGCCGCTGGATTGCGGTCAGCAACCACAATGACCAGACCGTTTGGTTGTACGACCATGCCGCGTCACTTGACACCCATTCTGAACCTGTTGGCGTCCTGCGCGGCATCGCCTACCCCCATGGCTTACTGTTCACTGCCGACCAGCGGTTTATCGTGGTCGCCGACGCGGGCGCGCCTTTCTTGAGGATTTATGCCAGACCAGGCAGGGATTGGCATGGTGAGCTAGAACCCGTCATATCGCTGCGGGTAATGAGTGACGAACTATTTGCGCGTGGCAACCACAATCCCATGGAGGGTGGCGTCAAGGGCGTCGACCTCATAGCCGGTACCAATATTGTGGTCACGACCACAGAACACATGACCCTGGAATTTTTCGACCTCGACAAGCTATTTCGACAGCTATCGGGGGACGGGCGTGGTCATTCGGCTGCGACTTTCAGTGATTCCCGGCGATGCCCCTGTGGCAGCAATAAGGCCTACCGCAAGTGCTGTGGCTCAGCGCGTATAACCCGCCCCGCAAAACCCACCTCCCTGCAGGCCATTGTCAAGGCTGCTGCTGAAAGTTTGCGGGCAAATATTCTCACCCGCACAGAACGATTCTGTCTGCAGGCGCTCGAGCTGGCGCCGGGTCATCCACAGGCAAGCCACATGCTGGGATATGTGTATTACCAGCAATGCCGTGACGCGGAGGCGTCCCGGCTGATGCGCGCTGCCGGCACCGCGACCGAATGGCAAAGCCTGGTCATGCGACAGCACTACAGCAGGGTTTTGGGTACGCGTTTGCTTGGCGCCAATACCACAGAGTCTGCGACGCTGCGCTGCGATTACGCGCATTGGGTCGACGGCCACAGCCAAAACACCGACTACCAACCCCTGGTTAGCGTGGTCATGGTTGCCCGAAATGCTGTGGATACAATCGGTTCTGCACTGGCGTCGGTTTTCGCCCAGGATTACCCGAATCTCGAACTGGTGATTATTGACAGCGGATCTTCGGACGGCACAGACGCGCGTATTCAGGGGATAATTAAAGGCGCCGATATTCCCTGTCGTTTCGAGGTTGGTGAGCCGAAAGAGACTGCGCAGGCACTGAATGAAGCCGTAAACCTCGCCCGGGGCGAATATATAAACCTGCTGGATCCGGATGATCTTTTCGAGCCAACGCGCATTACCCAGCTCGTTAGGCGGATCGCACAAAGGGGCTTCGCCTGGGGATTTTCCAAATGTGAACTGGTTGATGACGATAACGAGATGCTCTCCTCTGTTGACAATAAATACGTGGCACTCATTGAAGCTTCTGTCGGGGTTATGGAGGGTGCCGATACAGTCGGGAGCGCACTGTTGGGCTTAACAAGCCCGTCGCTATGTCTGGGAAACCTGTTCTTTGAAAAGTCACTGCACCGGCAGGTGAAGGGATTTCGTCAGTTCC
>Ga0102815_10000336_pt1 | contig 33521 bp, 29 predicted proteins | sample ColrivemetaGS759_FD_79113 | JGI IMG/M metagenome (GOLD analysis project Ga0102815, IMG submission 79113) | Estuarine microbial communities from the Columbia River estuary - Ebb tide ETM metaG S.759 | ecosystem: Environmental > Aquatic > Marine > Intertidal zone > Estuary | place: USA: Columbia... | reverse complement strand
ATCGAGATGTGCGCGATGCGTTACCACAAAGCTTGACGCATCTCACTTTTGGAAATCATTTCGATCGAGATGTGAGTGACGGTGTACTTCCTCAAAGCTTAACGCATCTCACTTTTGGACAGAATTTCAATCAAGATGTGAATGGCGGTGTACTGCCTCAAAGCTTGACGCATATCACTTTTGGAAATGGTTTCAATCAAGATTTGCGCGGCGCGCTGCCTCAAAGCTTGACGCATCTCACTTTTGGAAATGGTTTCAATCAAGATTTGCGCGGCGCGCTGCCTCAAAGCTTGACGCGTCTTACTTTTGGACAGGATTTCAATCAAGATTTGCGCGGCGCGCTGCCTCAAAACTTGACGCATCTTACTTTTGGACGGGATTTCAATCAAGATGTGAATGGCGGTGTACTGCCTCAAAGCTTGACGCATCTCGCTTTTGGATGGTATTTCTGTCGTTCTTTGCGCGGCGCGCTGCCTCAAAGCTTGACGCATCTCATTCTTGGATTCAGTTTCAATGGAGATGTGCGTCATGGTGTGTTGCCTCAAGGCTTGACGCATCTCACTTTTGGATGGAGTTTTGAACAAGATTTAGCTGGACATTTGCCCAAAGAATTAGAGTATTTTAAGATCACACGTGAATACGAGCACCAGATTTTTAATCTTTTACCAATGAGTGTAACAACAATTAAAATAGCACCAAAGGATTCGAGACTTTCTGATTGGCAGAAAGAAGCTGATAGAATTGGCGCAACATTGATTTATTCTGTTTGGCAGAAAGGTTGGTAGAGTTGGCGCGACATTGATTGTAGAATAAATGATGGTTATTTATTCTTTCAATACAAGCACATCATTAAATAAAGCGCTAGCCATTGCATCACTCCCGTTACACGCAATACAGGTATCGTTAAATGCGGAAGTATTGAATAATCCACTCCTTTGTACATTATCTTCATAATCTGCTCTACAATTTCATCCCTCAACCCATTTACATTCCATATAGCGTTCCAATAGGTCCGTGGAGACCATATATTTCTATCTAGCTCTGTGAAAAGCACTACATATCCTTTCAACGCCATACGGGCGCTTTCAATCCCCAGGGCTGTCAGTACAATGGGTAGGCGGCGCTGTGCGTCTCCGATGAAGAGTACGTTGAGCAGGACGCACATCATGAGCAATATAACGCCGGCGCCGTGGATTAGGAGGTGAGTGTGGTCGGGAAACCAAGCAATCACCAGTAGACAAGCCCATATGGGAACAGGCGATGAGAGCATCTCCGAGTATTTCTGCGGAATTTGTATCGCTCCATCCAGATAAAGGGATACAACAAGAGATACAGCTCCCCATTTAAAAATTAAAGAGGAATAGGGGCCAGTACCCGTTCTAGAAATTTCAATTGGAAAATAAGGAACACTCTTATCTATAAAAAGTCCAGCAATCCAAGTGCATAAAACAATTAATGCGGCGTGTATTTTGGAATACCATAACATTATTAATACTTTTTGTGATTTTTGCACTGGCAGAACCCTGGCCCATGTCTAAAACAGAGCGCAAAGCTTATATGCTAAAAAGAATGAAATTACGTATAAAAAAGAAGAAGAAACCAATTGTCTATATAGCTCCACTACCACACCCTCCTTGGACAGACATTGTTATGGATCAAAAAGATATGCGCGGAAACATTTAAGGGTTTTTTATTTTGAAATCAATACAAAATTGTTTTCAAGTTCATCAAAGTAATAGTCTATAACTGTGCATATTTCTTCTCTGGCTTCTTCTCCATCAATTATTACGCGTTTAACAACTTTCATAGGGAAAATATCATCAGGTAGACGCGGAGAAGAATTTCCGTGCGATAAAGACGCTTTGCGTGTAATGGTATCAATCTCTACATTGTATCCGCACGTGTCAACGACAATACTTTTTGACCGACGTCCTTTCATGTTTAGGAATCGTTTAATATAATAAAGCTCCTGTATTTACTTTTAATTTTTGAACTTGAAATTTCAAAAAAAGATGGAAACTGCAATTTGGTTATCATTTTGGGTGGAAGATTATTCTGAAGAATTAATATTTAAATCTTCCAAAGTTCTTTTGCAGTCTAATGGTGAATGTGTTTGGGGTGATGGATTTCAATTACTTGGTGCTTCGCAGCTTGAAAATCGCCATTTTCGTTTCAAGTTCTTCCAGCATGTGAACGAGGCGCGTTTGTTTTGGTTTTTTAAAGATATTCTGTGTTCCACGTTAATTTGTGGTAGTTTTGGCTTTTCGATAACAGGATGCAGCACTCCTTCTTTAAAAAGAAAAACCATCAAAACTACAGGGAAATGCCAAGAGTGGGAGTTTGATATGAAATTGCGAATAGAAATTCAGTACGACTCAAAAATCCAATATTTGGATATGGCTTATGCTGATTATAATATATCACAAGTAGCTACATACATTGATAACGTTTTACAACTTAATGCTATGAAAATTGCTAGAAATCGCGATCGCCATCGTATTGTTTGTTTAATTGAAATTTATAAAGGAGCTAAAACGCAGGAAATTATTTATTTAGGAAGAGCCCAGAAAATCGAAACAACAACGGGATATAATCCCCGTGACCGTGTTTATACCTGGGATTTAAATTTAGAATATGAAAATCCAGCTTTTCCTGGGTTTTGCATAAAACGCAAAGAGTTTTGGCCCTTTCACAAAGAACAACACGATGACATGTTGCGCTTAAAAATATATAACCAACCATTGTCGGCACGTATTGTTGAGGGGCACCCAATAGAACAATATTCTGTAGATAATGACGATTATAGCAACTTGTTAAAAGGTCAGCCCATATACATTGAAGAAGAACAAGCTATAATTTTACGCTTCTTTAATATGGAAGAAAATAACGGACACCCGATAGAAATTTATTTAAAAAGGAACAATTTTGCTCCCAAAGGTGCGGAAACTGATCGGAAACGATCCCAGCGAAGACTGGAGAGTGTGCAAATAAGAACGCTTGATTATGAAATTAACAAGTATCTGACAGTATTTATTGAATATATGCTTAGCAGCAAAAATATAATCATTCATAGTATCAAGTTGCTGGCCAAGAATTATTTGGATTCTTTATTATTTGGAAAATTAATTCAATTTTCTAGAATGAATAGTATGTAAAAGTAATAAAAAAACTATTATGAGTGGTACTCATTTTATTTTAGTCATTCCGTCAGATACACGCAAAACAGCCGCGCTCATTCCAGTGGATAATATTATACCAGTTCATGACTTGCAAATGAAACCATTCTCAACTTTGGAACGGCTAGAAGCCTGGTCTGTTGATAACGATAACATGTTTTATAATGCTAGAGCAGCAAACTTTTTGGAAGCGCTGGATATTCAAGTCCCGCGGCCTATTTATAATGATATTGTCATTACTGGTAGAGGCTGTATTCCACTTTCAAAAAGAGAAGCTAGTATAATGATGCGTTTTATGAATCGACGGTATTAAAAGAAGGAAACGATAAATGATTTTGTTTGTTTTTTTAAATGTATATAAATAAAAAAAATGGCAAAATGCGGATATTGTGGCCAAAATGGAGCTGAATTTCTTTGTGGTTCCTGTCGTATTATGTCCTATTGTAACAGTAAATGTGCTGATGCAGATTGGTATATTGCTGGCGAACATGCTAATGATCATAATGACGAAAAAGAACATATCATGGATTTGATATTAGGAAGCGGAAAAAAGAATGCAGGTAGTATTTTTTTGGGATCAGTAGACGCACTTTATGAACCTTCAGTATTATCGCATATTGATTCTATTGTAAGCGTATTGGGTGAAAATTATGATGATATTACTGTCAGAGAAGCTGTAAATGCAGGAAGAGCACCAAATAATCAACGCTGGCATTTGCGGGTAACCATTTGGGATGACGAAAAAGAAGATATTGCTCAATACTTTGATCTTGTTGCTGATTGGATGAAAGACCAGATGATTTCTGGTCGTCATTTATTAATTCATTGTGTTGCTGGACACAGCAGATCTACTACACTTTTAATCTATTATATGATCAAGTGGGGCGGGTTTAAGAGTGTTGATAAAGCGTTATCTTATATTAGAAAACGCAGACCTACTGCTCATCCCAATTCTGGGTTTATGAAGCAGTTGAGAGCTGCACAGAATCCTAAATAAAGCAGGAAAATGTACTTTAAAAATAAAAAAGAATAAATAAAAGAACGTACCTTAAAAGCAAATATTTTATTATTCATTATGGAGTGGTTGCGTTCTACAATTGGGATTTCAGATCCAGCTCCTCCTCCTAAAAAACCTAATGCAGTTTTAGAACGTCATAAACAGGAATCTACTGTTAAAACTTATGATGAACGATCAGGAGCTTTAGTGCGGGCACAAGCTATGAAAATTGAAATGAAGGAAATGGAAATTGCAGAATCAGACGCTCTTTGTAGAAAAGCAGTGAAAGAACGCAATCAAGCACAGGCTAAAAGACATTTGACACGATCAAATCAATTAAAGCAAGAGCTTAATACTCTCCGAGCCAAGCATAATAATCTTTCCCAAACGGGCTCTAAAATTGCTGACGCTAATCAGAATTTGGCTCAAGCATTGTTGGTTAAAGATGGAGCTGATGAACTACAAGGTGCTGTAGATGCGATGGAGGAAATTGATTTAGATGATGCGATTGATAAGTTACAGGATAACGCTGCCATTGTGCAAGAACATGATGATCGCCTTTCAGAGCCTATTCTGGGTTCAAACGCTATTATGGATGATGATGTTGACGACCAATTAGCTGCCATGATGCAACAACAGGACGACGCAGATGCTGCTGCTGTTAACTTTCCTTCCGCTCACTACCCGGTAGCAAATGCTGATTTAAAAACTGGAGGAGTAGCAGAAGAAAATGGAGTAATAAGAAATTAGTTTGTTTTATGAGGTTTGGTAATTAAATAATTAAAAATAAAAAAATGAGTTTCTGTATAAAATGTGGCGAAAATGTCCCCGAAGAACTCAAAATTACATTTTCGCAATGCGCGCATCATATCCATGCAGATTGTCTATCCAGTGATCCTAATAAATCCTGGAGTAAGTGTGGGCTGTGTCTAGGACATTATGAGCCTATAATTGTAGCAGAAAAAGTGGGTCCTAAACGAGGAAAGCCTCGTCTAATGGATGGTGTTGATTGGTGTATTAATCCTGGGATCAGAAATACTGGTAGCAAATTAGCAACGGTAGCTTCTTATGTACCCATGTATGGAAAGAGATTTGAAGAAACATCCGAGACTTCTACCAATCCTTTTTTTCTTCTTAATTTGGGCAAGGAAATTCCAGATATTATGACAGAAAATCAGTTGGATCTACCTCATTTTTGCAAAGTTGGTGTTACTATGCGAGATTTTTTAGAGAATGGATATTCTTGGGAAGATTTAAAGAATTTTAAAGATATTTCAGGAAAGGGGAGTAAACGTGCACTACAAGTTATTTCCAAGGGATTGGATACCAGTGCAAATGATTTTAGAGATTACCCAGAAGCATTGCCGTTTAAACAAGTCAAAGCCGAAACTAAGTTTAAAAATGGTGATATTTGCCGTCTCTTTGGGCTCACGTTTCCAGAGCGCGGAAGTCACGCAGGAGATCCTATAGAGGGAGGTTTTTTGCAGTGTAAAGGCGATAAAAATTGGAGAGCACAAGATTGTATCGATTTAGAATTAACCATAGACGAATTGCGTGATTTTGGACTTAATTATACACACCAGTACGTCGAATTGATGAACGGCTTATCACAAACAGAAGCCAATCATATTGATGGTCTACTCAAAGTATCTGATGAGGTGGTGGGTGATTTGATTGATTTAGAAGCAGAAGCAGAAGAAATGGAACAACAGCGTCGTGCAGCGCTACAAGCAGAACACGACCGACGTATTCAAATGAAAGCGCGCGTTATCCCCCAAAAAGAAGAAGAAGAATCGGAAGAATCAGAAGAACCTCCTTATTTCAATCCTAATCCAGTTATTATGCCGGAAAAGGAACCACCACAGATTTTGCTGTATGAAAAACGTAGTAAACAACGTGCTCGTTTTCATGGCTTGAAAAAGAAAACAAAATAAAAAATTCATTTTTTCTTTATTTGTCTTTCAGCGTTTTTAATTTCTGGTTCCATATTATCTGCCAGCTGTCTCAATTGTTTCTGCATTTTTGGACAAGGATGCGTTTTAGCTTCTAGGCGCAAATTGTATTGCATCTCTTTACTGCGATGAATGCAACGAATAAGACCTTTCATAATAAATTTATTTCTTCCAAGAAAAATGATTGAAATTCATTTGTTATGAGTATGTATTCAATTTCCAATCTAAATACAATTAATCCTAATCCGGTAATTTGTTCTTCTTCTTCCTTTCTTTCCACCAAGTGGGGTGGTATTTCTGGCGGTCCTTCCATTTGTTTATCCCAAACTAAATGCATTTTATGTTCTGGATGCGTATAACAAAAATTGGGGAAAATAGAACAACGAAAATCGTGCTGGGCTTGTTTTACCACCCTTTTAGAGACTCTATAATATTTGGGATTGCTTTTGCATTGCACAATATCCTGCGGGCGAATGCTTTGATCGCCTTTCCAAAGCTTTTTATGATCCAAAATAAAAACCAACAATGGATCAGTCCGACAAAAGATTTGAAAATTTGGATGATGCGTACTAGAATCAAATGCATTCATATCAGGAGGTATTACGGATGAGCGAGCGTTTAAAATAGCATCTTCCATTCCCAAATAATGCAAAAGAGTTACATTTTCAATGTTTAAAAAGTTTGCTTGAAACACTCTTTGTGCATGTAGCGGGACCGAACCCACATGGCGTGGAGGGATTATCAATTTCACCACACCAGAAACTTCAGGATGCAATGATGCTTGTCCTTCTCTGAGCGCAAAAAGATCATGTATTTCAAAATGTACTTCTCGGTTACTACCGTTGGCACACCATAAAAGTTTTATAGATGTGATGACGGCTTTTTCTCCATTTTCCAATTTTATATTTTTGAAAATGCGACCGCCTTTATGAAAAGAATCACATTCCAGGACTGTGTTTCCATCATGTGATGTTAAATTCATAACCACAATATCATCTACAGTATAGGTTTCCTTTTTAGGCGCCCTATATTGGTGAACAACGAAATGATGAGCACCTTCCATAATTAATTTTTTTTTTAAAAAAGGGGTTCTTCAAAAAAATATGAATTCTCAAAAGCCAGAATGGTTTTTAATTAAAAACTCTGGGAGATTTGTGGTCAATTCGAAACGCAATCAAGCGCAAATCGAATTGATGCGTATGTACGAACAAGAAGTTGAGTGTTTTTGGACGGCAGCTATTTTTGATGTTGCCAGTGATACTGTTCAGTTCAAAACACTGTCAGAAAATGAACAAAAATATATTAAAAATGTATTAGCTTTTTTTGCAGGGTTTGATGGTTTGGTGAATGAGAATTTGGCAGTCAATTTTTATGAAGAAGTCCAGTTGAATGAAGCGCGTCTTTTTTATGGATTCCAAATTGCCATGGAAGGTATCCACGGACAGACATATTCGCTCATGCTAGAAACGTTTGTTACAGATCCAAAAGAGCGAGAAAATCTTTTGAATGGATTGGAAACAATTCCAGCAGTTAAAAAAAAGGCAGATTGGGCTATGCGTTGGATGGATAGCGAAAAGGCTTCTTTTGCAGAACGTTTAGTGGCGTTTGCCTGTGTAGAAGGGATTATGTTTTCTGGATCTTTTTGCGCCATCTACTGGTTGAAAAAGCGCAACTTAATGGTTCATAGCCTCGGACAAAGCAATGAATACATTGCCCGCGATGAGGGCCTGCATTGCAAATTTGCTTGCACACTTTATGGCCTTTTAGAGCATACAAAACTGACAGCAGATCGAGTAAAAGAAATTGTGTGTGATGCTGTGGAGCACGAACTAGAGTTTGTAAGAGAATCACTCCCCGTTAATCTCATTGGTATGAATAAGGACTTAATGTCCGAGTATGTCAAATGTGTTGCTGATAAGCTTTTCATTATGCTTGGTTACGAAAAGCACTACAACGTGGAAAATCCTTTTAGTTGGATGGAGCTTATTAGCTTGGAAGGCAAAAGCAACTTTTTTGAAAAGCGGGTATCAGAATACAGACATTTATCCGGATCTAAGGAAGGCATATCAACAGGTGGTGAAAGAATTTTTAGTGTAGATGAGGATTTTTAAGAAACGAAAAGATTTACATTAAAAGGCGTTTCACATTATAAAAAATTGTACAAAACTATTGAAATATGCGCAAAAAATCTAAGAGCAAAGATTATAATAATCAATGGACATTCATATTTTTTTCGTGTTTTTGGATGATATTGTTTTTAATTTTAACTACGGCAATTATTGTGCCCGTTTTAGTTGTAGCTAACACAAAAGAAACTATGAACACGACTACTACTACACCTCTTACAACAACAATAGAACAAACGACAGTTGTCACGACAACGCCAACAACGACTACTAGTACGACTACAGCATTGCCAACAACTACTAGTACGACTACGACTACAGCATTGCCAACAACTACTAGTACGACTACAACTACAGCATTGCCAACAACTACTAGTACGACTACAACTACAGCATTGCCAACAACTACTAGTACGACTACAGCATTGCCAACAACTACTAGTACGACTACGACTACAGCATTGCCAACAACTACTAGTACGACTACAGCATTGCCAACAACAACTAGTACGACTACGACTACAGCATTGCCAACAACTACTAGTACAACTACGACTACAGCATTGCCAACAACTACTAGTACGACTACGACTACAGCATTGCCAACGACTACGACTATAGCTCCAACGACTACGACTACACTTCCACCGGTCACTCCAAGTCCAGGTGTTTTTATGATGACTTGTCCTTCAGAATTTAATGGAGGATTTATTGGTCAGGATTTAAGTCCAGTAATTACTGGGCTGCCAACATTTAGCGGTGGGGATATGTGCGGTACCTTAGGTTATACGTTTAGCGAGGACACGGCAACGGTATTTGGTAAAAGAGATTTGGTTGCTAAAAGCGAATACATGATGCCTAGATATGAAGGAATGATGAGTGGTACTGTTTCATTTTTTGACATTTTGGGAGAAAATGTTACTAGCTCTTGGTATCCTAATAATAATACTAATACTACTATCGAAAAAAAGAACAATGATCGATCTGTCACCTTTGGAAATTCTTGGTTGCAGCGACATAATAGTGCTTATAGTTTTCAAACAGAATTACCTTTTAATCCTACAACACAGTCGATGTTTTTATTCTTAGATGGTGATGGAAGTACTATGGTAGGGGCAACACAACTCATACAACCATTTTTATGGCAGGGTAGTTATTACAGTACCGGATTTTCAATATCCACCAGTTTTGATCCAACAACTGTGTTTTCTGGTGGTTCGCCTTGTCGTTCTTTGACACAATTTGATGACAATTTCTATCAACAAGTTTTACGCAGAGATGCAGAAGCCGATAAATACATTTTTGCTTATTTTAACACTGCGGATCCCAACACATTATGTTTGATTCGAAGTAATAGTGCTGATTTTAGATTCGGTGGTGCTACAGGATATGCTATTAGTTTAGGATCTAGTTTTCAATCTAACCGAAGACTTCTTTTAAGTGTTTGGGGCGACCATTACACTGTGTGTTTTGATGATATTATAGGCGAAACGTATGGTAATTGTATTGTTGTTGATAGATCAGCTATTCTTGCATCCGCTCCTATGGTTGAAGCGTGTTCTATGCCGGCATTTACAACTTTAGCTGGAGGTGTTAACAAAACTACTGGATTTCCACTACACCAAGCGGCATTCACAAGAGGAAACGCCATCAATACGGTAGCTCCTTGCGGAATTGTTTATGCCCAGAGTGAAGGGCGTATTAGCCAGATTAATTGTAAAACGGTCAACTACTCAACTTGTGCCATTACTTCCACTGAGACCTTTACAGATTTTGCTACTGTATGGGATAACAGTTTTGGAGCATGCACAGCCGAAGATGCTTGTGTACCAATGCCACTACCAGGAGCTGCTGATGTAGATCCGGGAAGATATTTGATTTCTGTTGCGTATTCAAACACTGTTGAAGCCCCTGATCAAGTAGCTTGGGCTTTAACAAGCAAATCTAATGGATTAGACACAAGTGAGATTGTCTGGGGTCATGGGACGCAGGGCGAATTTCCCCCAAATACTGGTGGTTATGTTTTGAATCAAACAGAACATCTTTTTGCACCTTCTCTATGGTTTACACAAGGACAGGCATTAGCGTTTCATTATATAAAAGCATCACCAAATCCAGGTTCTGGAGTGAGGTATCGCTTACTTACTGATCCTATGGGAGAACTTCGAGAAGAATCGGGGGCGAGTATTGTTGGTACGGCTTCCAATTGGGATACATCAACAAATTACATTACTTTGGGAAATTACGGATATTCACGACCACAGACTCAATTCGAGTGGCAGTTTTTTGCTATGTCGCGATGGAGAAATACTGGATGTATTAGAGATTTATGTCCATTAGCTTCTAGTCACGTTATAAAAATAGTCGGAGAAGTATTTGATAGAACATTTGTATCAACAACATCGGTACCTGAAGATGCCAACTGCCCAGTGAATATGTGTAGTCAAACTATACGCTTGGAAGCGCCTTCTGGTGGTACAAACTGGGGACCACCATTTTCAACTTTAAAATAAATTTATTTTTTTATACACGACTATAAGGTGTGTGATGATGTAAACGCTTCTCAGCCCATTTACCTACAGCGCGACTTTTGATTAAGCTATCCATATTTGCATACCGGTCAGCTTTTTCGCGAATACGCAAGATAAAAAACTGCCCCAAAGCACCTACAACATGCCATACTGAATGCGTTGCCCATCTTGCATCCGGACCTTCAGATTCAACAACAAATAAAGCAGAAGCCACAGCTGTTAAGCCAATCCCCCATACAAATTGCTCCCAGTCATATTTTGGAAAATAGGGTCCTTTCTTTGTTTTTACCCACTGATATAAAGCAAACGCACCCCAATATAACAATATAAACCCAAAAGAAGATATAATTAATATCATCTGTCCTAAAAGTACTTCGCCTAGTTGGCTTTGCAAAATTACCACCAATACAGCATAAATAATGAGCAAAATTCGCTCCAAAAAGAGAACTTTTTTGGGAAAAATAATAATATAAAGCGCAGTAGCTGGGATTGTAAATTGTGCAAAAAAGTAATCAAGCTGGCGATGAAATTGAGCATTAAAAGCACAAGCGCCATAAAAACTACTACATGTATGATACATGGACGAGAATATAATTACACCAATATAAAGCATTGCTCGTGTGTAACGGTATTTTCTAAACGCTTCAATGGTGGGAATAATGAAAAAGGCATTGGAAATAATTGTCAATACATATTCTCCTTGTGATGACATTTTTTGGGTTTTTTACATATGGATTTATATTTGAGCGTTTTTAAGCATTATTGCTTATTAAATAGGATTCTTTCAGATAATAGATTAATTGGAGATTTTATATATACCAGAAAAAAAGTAAATATAAATGAAGAAAACAAATAAGCCCATGTTGGGATTAAATCCCAAGCTGAAAGAACTTTTAACAAATGGAAAACATTTGGAAATCTTTACGCATGGACATGGTCGTATCTTGCAAAAAGTGGATTTTAAAAATCAAGTATTGCCCGGATTTTCTGATATGGGAAAGTATAAGATTAAATTATCACCAGAAATCAATAAGAATGCAGAAATTGCCTGTGTTTTACCCAACCACCCAGAGCCAGATAAACAAGTCATGTTTGTGCATGATTACTGGTCACTAGATAAATTTAATAAGGAGCTCAATTTGCGGTTGAAAGATTCTCACAGTATTTCAGATGGTGTAGGAACAGCCCAGTTAGCAGTATGTTATGGTGGACATGCTTATTTGTGCAAAGGCATTACTGGTACTGTTTATGTGGTGTGGTCAACGCATATTAGCGTAACAAACAAAAGTAATGTGGCTGCTACCATGTCCAAAGGTAGCCCACTCATTATTAACAAAGATGGTAAGCAGGTATATAAAGGCATTTATATTATGCCTTTAGTGGTACAAGATGCTTTGGGGCAGCTTTCGCGTATTCCGTTTGGAAACGGATCGCCAAACATTATATTTCCCACCAACTCCAATATTTTTGTTTCCGAAACACGCATGCTAATGCACAGAACACGGCCAAAAATTAAAACCATGTCAGCCAATGAAGCAATGATTTTTATGATTACACAAGATGAGTCTATGCAACAAAGTGTGAGTTGTGAAAGTAATCCCTGGCAAGCTAGTCTTGATTTTGAAGAAGAAGGTTATGGAATGGAACTTGTTAATTCTTTCAACTATGGATCGGGTCCAGATAATGGGACGCCAAGACAAGAAGATATTTTTTTGCAAGAATTGCCTACAGATCCCAGAAGACTACAAAATACACCACCAGTGCTCATAAGCGACCCAGAAACGCCCGATCCATTTTTTGAAGAAGAAGAAGAAAAATCCAAATTTATACCGGTGAAAAAGGAAATTATTTGAAAAAAATAAAGGGGGCGGCTAATAAAAAAATGAGTCATTTTGAAGAACCACAGAAATTGAAAAGTAACAATGGAATTGTCATTACTTCGGATATTATGCTGTACTATGGTCTGATTATTTTTTTGATTCTGGGCATTTTTATTGCACTTTATCTCTTTATCACCCGCTGTACGCGTTATTGTCGTGGAAGATTAGAAGACTGGGGCCGCGAATTAGTGCAAGCAGATAAAAATGAATAAAATTTTTAAAAAGAATGGAGGAGTCTCTTCTTATTGAAAAAAGTCCTCCAATGCAATATACCACAGAACAAGAGAACCGACTAAAGCGCCAAGTTCAAAGAATAAGCATATCTTACTCGGTTAGCGTAACTTATGCAATTGTACTGAGTTTGGGTGCTTTAATTACAGTTGTTATTACGCTCCTGGTATCTCAAACATTAAACATGGAATTACGAATCTGGATGGGTTCTATTATTGGTGTCATGATACTAGCGTTAGATATTATGATTTGCATTTATGCCAAAGATCCAGCCTTTTGTATACATTTTATAGCGGTTTTAATGTTACTTACCGGCGTTGCATATTCTCTTTCTGCATTGCACCTTTTCCTTCGTTAAAATAAAGCACAATTTTATAGAATATTTTACCAGAACCATTAATAAATGGGAGTGAATAATTAAATACAACTACTTTTAAATGGATCGTATTTTAAAATGGATAGGTGATATTGTGCCACCAAATGCATATTTAGGACAAGAAACACCACCAAACCAAATGAATAGACATCCAGGAGAAATTTATATTTCCAAACCAACTCAATATATAGATATTAATAGCCCACTAGTTTGTAATGAATTGGTAGAAAAAACCATCCAACTTTTTAGATTGAAAAGAGGAGGAGACATGCCAAGAAATACCAATGACCTTAAAATTGAAATGTTTTCTGTATTTAACAAATCAAGCATTCAAGGATACCCCTATATTGAACGGGTTTGGTGGTTGCAAGTTGGGCATCCGTATGTGCCGTTTATTGACGCAGTTATTAATATGCGGATAGACCCTAGGTGGGAGAAATTGGGAATGGTTGGATCTTCTCGTTTAGGCATTGCATGTGTATATACAGACGATACCATTACCGGTATGCTAAAAGAGCTGGTAACAATGTTTAAGGATCAACATTATGAATTGGAAGATCTAACAGAACCTGAATACGACGATGAGGAAGAAGATGAGGAGGAAGAAGAAGAAGAAGAAGAGCAACTTAATTCCATTATTATTAATGTTGGAACAGAAAAAAGCACAACAAATAATAGTAATTATTCTGTTTTTGGTAGTGCGCCTGATGGATCAAAGAAGGCTGATTAATTAATTAAAAATATGAATGTTATCGAAGATGGTCTTACCTATTTTGAATGCATTTCTAGAAGTATTGGTAAATGCACCGGTATACAAGTGCATGATACAATCTTGTATTATTTTATGAAAATTGTTTTTTCAAACGCCGCCTATACAAATTTCCAAGACTTTTGCGAAAATATAAAGAGTAACAACACAAAGCATTTAAAACTTAATCCACAACTGGTCAATAATAATGCAGTAAAACAATGGGTAAAACGATTTTCTCACGTTGAAAAATCAGTTGCCACTACGCCAGATGTATGGTTTATATCTTATCCTAAACTATTAAAAGGCGCCATGTTGCGTTTTTTTTATTGGCACCGAGATTATAGCAACAAACCACACCGAATCTATTGTAAATATGTATTTTCGTATTTGATTGCTGACTTTTATAATTGCTCAGTTGGTATTGCAGAAGAAGGAGGAGAAAACGCTTATGGAGTCAGATGGTTTTATCCATTAGGCGCCAAAGATTATTACCAGTCTGAAAGAATTAAATGCATTGTTATTAGAAAAGATACCAAAAAAGATTCTTTTTCTTTACTGGAACCACCAGAATTAATCAAGAACCAGGGAAGCATCCCCCCTTTATTGCTATCTATCGATAAATCGTTTGAAGAAGAAGAAGAAATGTATCCAAGATTTGTTTTGCGAGTGTCAAAGGATATGAAGCTGTCTAGTGGGCAAAAAAGTAGATCCAACGACGAAATTGCCAAATTCGTTGATTTGGAGGGAAAGGAACAAATATATATATGCGATTACAACAAATCATACGAAAATACCGACATTTATCAAATATATCCAGGAAATCCAAACCATTGTTTTTTTGATATAGGATTGGGAGAATGTATGATAATGTATTGTGTTACCAGCAATGGAAACCCAATTCTTTGTGCAGTACACAAATCAAACGAACAGTATCCTTATTTTCAATTAATTAAAGATACAAAACAAATTGTAGTGGTAATTGCAAAAGATATATCTGCCAGCAAAGAAATGATACGATTATATTTAGATAAAAATAAATGATTTTTTTTAAAAAAATGAAGGGGTTCTTATTATTTTTATTATTTGTAATTCCCTTTACAATTTCACAATACGATCCCACAAAACCAAGGAAAAAATGCAATGATATGCAAGGAGACGACGAATCAAAATCGTGGGGACCACATAATGTCTTGCCAAACTTATACGAGCATGTCTACCGACCATTTCTAGATGCATTTACGTATACAGCTATATGTAAGCATGAAGATAAGACACCAGTGTTATGCGAAGAGGTACAGAGAACAGGAACGCTAAAAGAAAGATGCGCATATATTGGAGCAGATAGTATGTTGGAGCAATATGCAATTATTATCCACTATCTGACAGAAGAGTGGTGGTTATCAGCAAACAAAGAAACGATGATGTTGTTAGATATTTGTGGTGATATTATCCGTAAAGGAGAATCGGAATACCATCCCTACAAAGAATGTATTCGCTCCACACTGGCATATCAGTGTGTGTGGAACAATTCAGTATGGTTGGCTATTCCGGTTATTTTGGTATTTTGTATGGGGATAATATTTTCTTGGATCACATTTTTTTCAGCTTGTATGCTAGCATTTGAATAATAAAAAAAATGGAAACGTTACAGGGGTTTATCCCAGTTGCAGCGCCTTCACCACCAATGCAAAGTTGTGGTGGGCTGGATGTTCGTGTTTCAAATATTACCAGCATTCAAACGTTTAAAAGCATAGAAGAATACAAAACAAATAGCAAATGCTATTTTAAAAGAGAATACGATTGTAAATTTTTTGAAGATACCAAGCTTAATTTTGATAGTGTATGCGAAATTGGTTTAGATATAGAAGTGCATGGAAACAAATATTTTATTGTTCATCCAGAATTTAATACCAAAATGAAACACATTGCAAATGGTTTAAACGCACACATGTATCAATTTTTTACCATCCTCCAGCACGCTCCGCGCTTGATGGAGTATGCAAAAGATGCAATGGATAGCGCGGAAAAAGATTATACCCATAAGGAAAAGAATAATAGAATGAAACGCACCAGAGAATAAAAAAATGTTTTATTTTTTAAACGAGCACAAATTTGGCATATTTTCCACTCTCATCTTTGCAACAACAAGCAAACCAGCCCTTAACGACCATCATTAAGATGGTAGCTACAACAATTGCAACAAGTAAGATACTACCAATCGCCACTAATACGTCACCACCATATTTGTAGGTACCGCCAGTGATTTGCAGATGCTTGGTTAAATTTACATTGAGCACACAAGCATTCCAAGCATCACATTCTGGCTTAATAGTTTGTAAAGCAATATTACACATACAAGGATACGAAACATTCAGAGGATAAGAAAGCACTGAAAGTTCTGCCAGCGCTTTAGTTGTTCTGCCAGCAAAAGGGCTTTCCACAACCCTTCCTTGATTATAAGTTCCGATCCAAGTACCATCTTTACATTTATAAACACTGTGCGATTGTAAATTACATTCTGTAGGCACCATATTGATTGGCATGGTATTTTCCTTGTTATTTTGTTGGTAAAGTATTACTCCAGCAGCCAACAAAAATATAGTTAAAATAAAAATACTAATTGCAGTTCCGTACCAAGCGCCATAAAAGCAACAAGCGCGGTAATCAAATTTATTACCACCCATCAATCCTTAATTTAAATAAAAGAAGATATGTCAATTTTGGTTTCTAAAATTTTTGACTTTTATATTTAAATTATTCTTTTTTTTTAGTGAAAGGGGTTGAGGAAAAAAAATTAATTATGGAACAAAATCTTCTTATTGTAAAAAAAGTAACTGCAAGTATTCAAAGCATTTCTAAATCGCTGTTGGAAAAATGCAATGATTTGGAGCAAGCTATTGTTGGAGTATCTTCAATTAGAAACGAACAACTAGCGAAAGTAATGATAGAACAAGCAATCAAACAAACACTAGAGTCTTTTGAATCAACAAAAAAAGATGTTGAAGATAATAGAGTAAATTTGGCAAAGCTTTTGCCTGAAGAAGATCGCGCAAAACCAATCACCTTTCTAAAAGAAGCAGAAGAAGAAGAAGAATCGTCTGGAAGTATTGACGCTGCTTTATTGGAAAGCGACAGTGAATCTTTTTTTTTATTTGAAGAAGAAGAAGAAGAAAAGAATACCAAGAAGCGCATCTTTAATGAAGATGATGAATATGCATATGATGGTGGCTTTGTGCAGAGTGATTCTGTAGAGCCAGAAGTCTTTGAAGATTCTAAATACGACAAAGTTTTTGGTGTTGACCATTTAAACACACCAAAGAAAAAGAAGAAGAAGAAATCGCTCCGCCGCTCCAAGCGCAAGAATAAAGGGAAAATCGAACTTTATTCCGATGTTCCAGAGAACGAACAATATGGCGATGATCAAGTTGACGATTTAATGGTTGAGGAGATTGACCCGGATGAGCGCGCTGAACGCTTTTCAGCTATGGATCAAGGAAATTGTCACCAATTTTTAGAATCTTTACGTGAAGAAGAATCAATTCCTTTGAAAAAGGCCATTCAAGCTAGTCCCTGGTTTAAGAAGCGATACAACGATATCTTAAATACAGTAAGAAACAACATTGGATTACAAGGCAGCAACCGTGATGCGCTTATGGTCTGGGATCATATTGCAGAAGACGCTTTTAAAGCGGGAGATGATATGCCAAAAATCACCAAAGGAGTAATTGACGATGAGCATACTATTTGCTGTTTTTGTAACAGCAGACGCAGATGCACTTGGTTGTTGGAGCTGAGAAGCATGTTGTATCCTGTCGGAACAAAATGCGGAGAATTAGTCAAGGCTGTAACTTACTTTTTCTTTATGTTACAGGAAGTGGTAAAAGATTTAAATATACCATCTTCCGATGCTATTGATGAGCTCGATAAAGCCATTTATGAGGTGCAAGAAGCTCATGCTGGAAAAGCCAGAAGATGAATATATTAAAGATTTATTAACTTAAGTAAACTATATTATAAAACGGAGTAGCTCTTTCATATTTTAAAAATTATACAGAAAATGTCGCGGCGTAAAAATTACGTAAGATTGGATGGGCCACCCAAATCATCACCAAATAATTTAACGCCGTTTATTGCGGTGGGTGCTGTATTGTTGTTGGCCACCATTGCTATGACCATCACGTTTGGAGTGCTTTGGGGCAACGCGAGAGCAGCCAACGCAGTGCCAGCCGGTCCCGTCTTTTACCCGGATGAGAAAGGGTGTCAATTTAGCGACCCCATTTTGCTGGAAATTCGAGAACTGGAGACATTATTCATCGCCCATGCATTCGGATTTGGAAGTGATGCAGCTAGTGTCGTATTTGGGAATGGTTGGGTAGATTTCCGTCCCAACAATTTCATGCTTCCCGAAGCACATTTCTACACCACCGAGCAGAATGCGATTGATAACTCTCCCGCGTTCAGATATGCACTCGAATTGAAGGCCAAGATCGAAGAAGCCGTTGCCAACCCAAACATTGGTGGATTGGAAAAGTTGAACATCAACTTTATCGTCCCCGAACTTGATCGGTTTCTCACCCACACTCGTATCAACTGGGACGTGGAATCGAATGGATCTTGTCTGCTCGATTGGGGCTGGAATTGCCATATCCTGGAACACATGGTGATTTTCAACTTTTTTATCCCGGGAGAAGGAAGTCAGCCTGACTTTGGAGAAAAGGTGAACCTGTGGCTGGAACAATTTGTGCCGCGAATGCAAGAATGGGTCGCCCATATTCAGGCGACGGTAGACAGTCCCAACCCCCATACCCATTCGCACGACGCGGTCGTCACCTGGCCAGTGGACTGGGAATTTTTCAACGCCCCGGGGGTGATTTCCTCTACCACGTGTGCTCAGATTCCCGATGCATCGGAAAAGGCCACCTGCGAATCTCTGGCTACCCAGGCCGACACGGCAATTGCCGATTATATGGCCATCTGGAATGGACCTTACGCTGCCGCGGCACTCGCGAATCGTCCCCAATCTAGCCCGGGATTGTCTAGTGCTCATCAGGGAGCCGAGGCCTACGACGCGTGGATCAAATATCATACCGAATTGGTGCGATCCCCTGCCGATATCCGCGCCGAAGGAGTTTCCAACGTGGCCGGTACCCAGCTTAGCATTGGCGCGGCAATGGCCCGGCTCGATCCTCCCGAAACGTACCAAGATTTCGTGAATCGGGTCGACGATTGCAGTGACCCCTTGATGTATGTCCAAGGGGGGAATATTTCCTGCGTCGAGGACACATTTGAAGAGTATGAATGCCACAAACCGGCCCTCGATTTCTTCTGGTCAGTCATCGGTGACATTTCCATCGACGTCCATTCCATCAATGGATATCTTTCTCGAAATGCCTTTAAACAATCCACAGACGGTACAGGCAGTACATACATCCAAGGTGCCGGATACGACCAGGATCGAGCTTTGATGACCCGATCGGCTCGTATCAATTGGGGCGGGTTTGATTGCCCGGCGACCGGAAAGAAGTCCTTTGATCGACACGGTGCCACCACCACCCAGATCCATGAATTTCTTCCCGGACATGGAGCCCAAATTACATTGGAAAGTGAAATTGTTTGCAAGGTCACCAACGCAACTGCATCCACCGCCTGGTTTGAGGGATATGGATTGTGGACCGAGAATCTCGGCTTTTTGATGCGCGTCTCGGACGACCGCCCGCTGGGATTGTACCAGGATCCTATCCAAGAAGCGGGACGATGGTCCGCCAATTTGCTGCGAACCTCGCGCCTGGTGGTGGATACCGATTTGCATGCTTTTCAGAAGAGTTACCAGGATTGCGTCGACTTTTACGGCAACGTGGGCCTGGGTGTGCCTTTTGGCGAGTCCGAATGCCGTCGATACACCATCATGCCCGGACAGGCCCTGGCATACTGGCTCGGAAAGAACCAGTTTGAGGCGCTTGACACAAAGCTCAAGGCCGAGTTGGGCGCTGATTACGACATTAAGGAATTTATTCTGTTGACCACCAAGTTTGGAGGATTCTTTGTCTTTTCGGACGCAAACACGTTTTTGGACACCTACATTCTATGGAAGAAGGGTGATCCGGCCGCGATTGGCGGGTTTGGATATGATTTGTTGGTAGAGAACCTTTATCTACAAGCGGCTCCCACCGTTGCCAAGGGCGGATTCAACCTATCCGCTGTTACCGCGATTGACCCCAACCCGACACCGTTGTCCAAGAAGAAGACCACAAGTAAACGTTCGTTCGGTCTGACCAAATCCACGTCCGAAATTCTCAAGGAGCGGGAAAAGGCGTACGACAAGTTTTACGCCGGAAAGGCCATGCCACACACTGCACATGAGATGATGCAGTCTTTCCATCCTCCTCCCCGATTCATGAAATTGCGCTAGAAAATAAAGATAAAGGACGTTTTTATATTATTTTATTTACAAAAAAACTTGTTGTACGACATCAAGGAGTTTGTTTTGCTGACTACCAAATTTGGCGGGTTATTAACGTTTGCCAATGCTGACGAATTTCTTGATACTTGTATTTTGTGGAAACAAGAAGATCCGGCTGCGATCGGGCGAGTTGGATATGATTTACTCGTAAACAATTTTTACCTACAAGCAGCGCCCACTGTAGCCAAATATGGGTACAACATCTCAGCGGCGACCGCATTGAACCCAGCGTCTAGTAAGAAAAAGAAGAAGAATACGGAAAAGATCCAGTCCTTTCGAAAAAATCTAGAAGAGGCGATTGTTCGTCAGAATAACGTTGCCGGAAAGAAACGATTTGACATGACAGACCCATTTGTTGTCCAGATTATGAAACATTTTCGCGTTCCAACCAAATGGGGCGGAAGAATACTGGAATAAAAAATAAAAATTAAAACGTTCAGAGTGATTATATAAAGAGTTTTTATTCATCACAAGTACAACAAACCAGAAATTACACCAGCTAAATCACCTCCAAAGAGAAAATTATCTGAAGAAGAACAATTAAAAGATCAGGTTTTTGAAAAACAAATAAAATGAAATATATCATAATGTGCCAAGAAATTTAGAAAATAACACAACTCTTCTACAAACCATTACCCCCCCCCAAATAATATAAAAAAGAGAAGAATAATTGCATGGATCCTTTTTCAAAACCCCGAAACCGGCGAACCAATCAAGGTTACAGCCGAGTTGGTGCTCCCGAATATGAGGGAGTTCCCAACGCAGATGGGTCATTGATGGAATATTCAAAAGCACCTTATTCTCGTGGTGCAATTAGTACGTTGATTGGTATGACGGCGCTTATCGGCGCTATTGCTGTTACTGGGTTGATTATAGCCTCTATTCTTGCTGGCTCCAACTTTATCAAGCAAGGATCTAGTCCCATGTTTGATAACATTCAGGTTTCTGGAAATGTTGATGTTCATGGAAACCTCAACTATTCTATTGCCACTGTTACCTCGGCGCCAGAATACATTATTGTGGGTACAAAAGTCAATGATACGGCCGATTTCCCGCTGGGAGGATATTTGCAACAACTTCGCGGTAATGCGCGTAAACGCTTTCTCGAGTATGACGTAAACAGCGAAGCGCATCTGCGCATGCCGGCTGCCAAAAGAGCACATGTCGAGAATAACCTGAAAAAGTTTAACGGCAAACGAATTGAGGTGGCCGACTTGTCTGATAACCACAAGAAGAGATCAACTGTGGATTTGTTCCCCGTTTTTCCTTCTTTGATTGAAGTCCCTGGCCCCTTCCCTCCTGCCAATGCGCATGAGGTTGCTACCATTCAGGATGCTATGAAGCTTTTGCAAGGCAAGGTTATTACCAACACCACCATCTTGTTGCGCTCCGGAACTTACAATGAAAATTTTGTGGTTGATGGATTTGATTCCAACTGCGGAACCGTCGGATCTAATGATGTAAATGATGCCCTGTCTGTATTATCTTGTAGAGGAGTGACCATTGTCGGAGATAACAGACGAGTGGCTGGATATACGTGGACCAAAGGTGCCCTTTCATTTGGATCCGTTTCTGAGCTGGGAAATTCGGATAGTGTCTTTGGAGATGATATTGTATGTGACACTCCTACATCTGTGCGTATTACGACTCCTGGCCTGGATTTGACTGCGCTGGGAATTGTAGCCGGAGATAAGATTACCATCTATGATTTTGATGCTGCTACTTTTACCGAAAAGACCATCACTTCCGTTGATGCTGATACCTTTCATTTTGCCGAAATTGGATGCACCATTGGTGCTGAAGGATCTTCAGTTACCTTTATGCCCAACAGAATCATCCAGGGACAAGCTGAGCTTGCTAATCAGCCAGCTTACAGTCCTACTCCTGATTTGGAAGATTTGGCCAAGCGAACCTCTGCCGCGTTGAGTGTACACAAAGACAGTATTGTCTTTGGGTTGTGGGTACGTGACCCGGAAGGATCAGCACATACGCGTATGACCGCAACATGCATTTTTTCTCAGGCATCAGTATTTTTGTCTGGTATTGTTTGTGATGGACAGCGTGGTACTGCTTACAGACAATTTCCTCAGGCCTTTACATTTGGTCAAGCAGCTTTGTTTTTTGATGCGCGTTCCTATTCTACCAATAAGCAAGCTTCACGTGCTGGTCTAGCTGGTTCTGATATTTTGACAGGAGAAAATGTTACCAACCCCGATTTTTCCAGTCTGACGACTTTTGGAACTGGAGATGGATTTTCATCTTGTACTTTTGCTGGTGAAGGAACTGAATTTAACATTTTTGCTCTAACAGTTCTCAACGGAATGGGATCTTTTTCTGCTCACACTGAACTTTTAATCGGTACATTGAATGTGTGTAGTCTTAACGAATTTACACTCGTTTCTGCTGTACTTGGTAAACTTGATACGGAGTTTGCGGCATTTTTCGGAGGACAGAGCCGAGCTATCCGCGCATGGCAAGGTGGTCGGTTTTCCAATTCTATCATTTTAAGAATCACGTCTCCTGCTCCCCGCTGTATAGATGCTACGAATGATAGTCAATTTGGTATATATTCCGCATTTGGAATGTATTTTGAAGACTGCCAGACTGCAATTGAAATCTCTTCAGGTGGAGATGTTTATTTGAACGCATATCCCTATTATGATGGACCCGGAGATGCGTACACCCTTACTGACGGTGGTGATTTGGTAATGGGAGATAACGCCATTAAATCCGCCCAACCCGTTGAGGATGACGTTTCCTTCAATCCCCTCCAGACTGTCAACTATTTGGAAGGCGCTGGCGCCCGTGCCATCAACATTACCTCTGTTGAGCTGGCCCAAATGATTAACAAGGAGTTTACCATCATTTCCAAGTCGGCTGAATTGCACACTGTCATGTTGGACGCTGGTACCTACTGGCAAGGAACTGATACGGTGGCCGCTTTCCCCGCCACGATTGGAGCTGGTATCAAGTTTCACGTCGTTTCCATCACCGAGGTGGTTCTCACTGGAAATTTCAAGTCGGTGACTTTCAGCCCATAAAAAAAATAAAAAATTTATTATTATTACAAATACATGGCTCTAAAATGGTCCACAGTCTTGTTGTTCATAATAGAAGGATCAAACCACCCTTCCAACAAATCTGATAGGGGTGTTGGCTCTTTCCACCCATAACACATCTCAACGATTTCGCGGTCAGTCTTGTTTTGAAACATTTTAGCTTTTCCACCCGAAATGACAAAACGCATAAAAGTGTCTAGCTTGGAAACGGCACAACTATCACTGGAAAAATAATTGTGTTCATCGGATACCATCCAAATAAACTTTTCCTTGATCTTTTTGCTATAACGATCGATATATTCTGCAACATAACCATACAACACATCATTGGGGTTACAATTGTGACCAAATCCACCATCTTGAAGTGTTAAAAACTGATGATCCAAATGCAGATTAATGACACAATGTTCGTTGTCGCCATACATCTTACAGTAGAGATTGTTTTGGGTAAACATGTAATGTCGATCATTAGACTCTTTTACCACCTTTACCACCTCGCGAGATAATCCCAAACGCTTCACCACATTCTGTAGCGTATTACGATACAGTTGCTGTGAATTCATCTTCTCAGCATTTGGTACTGGTGCTGGAATTTTCGTAAAACACTTTGGACCTGTATAACTTGGACGATATTTCTTATGTGTTCTGCTCATGAATGAATGTTTGTCCAAAATAACACAATCGCTAGATCAGGTTTTTGAAAAACAAATAAAATGAAATATATCATAAGGTGCCAAGAAATTTAGAAATAACACAACTCTTCTACAAACCATTACCCCCCCCAAATAATATAAAAAAGAGAAGAATAATTGCATGGATCCTTTTTCAAAACCCCGAAACCGGCGAACCAACCAAGGTTACAGCCGAGTTGGGGTTAGACCTGAATATGAGGGAATCCCCAACGCAGATGGGTCATTGATGGAATATTCAAAAGCACCTTATTCTCGTGGTGCAGTTAGTGCGTTGATTGGTACGACAGCGCTTATCGGTGTTGTTGCTGTTATAGGGCTGATTATAGCCTCTATTCTTGCCGGCTCCAACTTTATCAAGCAAGGATCTAGTGTTGTTATGACAAACAATGTGATGCATAATGTGTTGAGTGTCACTACAAACGACACCATGCCGGCTACGCACAGTCATGTTTTGCTTGAAGGCGCCGCCCTGGTGGTAACTCTTCCATCTTTTCCCTTGACAGCCTTTAAGGGCAAGACTTTTTCAGTGTGTAATAGCGATAGTGTTGAACGCAAGTTGGTGTTGCCTGATGGAAATTACTGGATGCCCAACACTGAGTTTACCCAGATTCTCTTTAACGCGGGGCAGTGTTGTGTTACATTTTCGGTTACGGACGAAAACCGCGTTCATATTGTGGGCGACGTTGATAACAAGTGCTTTACGTTTTGCTCATCGGACGGGTCCAAATGCGGAACCTGTGAATCGTGTAAATCAATCGAAACACCATCAACAATCCCTCCTACTCAGGACATTTTTGACCAGACGACGTTGCTCTTGAGCGAAGAAGTCGGTGAAAACTTGTTGACCGAGCGCGTCGTTGATATCAAAATCCCGGTGGCGACCAGACACCCAGAGGCGTTTGGGTATAACTCTGACGGATCATTGAATGTGACCGGTGGTGATCTTTATGCACCCTCATTTACTGGGGGCATGTTTCGGGTGCATGGAGTTTCGCCGTCGGCGGAAAAGGATATCAAGTTTGATGACGTCGTTGCGACAATTCCTATCCTTTCCGATTTTTTTACTTCCCGGGGATTTAATTTCCCTGGTCCTGATACGTCACTGTTTAACAAGGACCATTTCACCTACAGAACTAATACTCTGAGTAACGAGGTACTGCAAAAGGCAGACACGCTCGTTGATATGTCGTTTAATTATACGGGAAATAGCCATATTCCCGTTTTTCTCGATTTGACCGTATATCGGTATGAAGATCCGACATCTCCGGATTACCCTGTGATTGCGCGAACCGCTGCACCATATGAACCGGATTTGGATAACAATCGCGACCCAAATTTCGCTTATCCTATCCGGATTCCAGTGACAACAGATTGTTATGAATTTACTGCCAAAAAGGAAGCCGAAGATTCCATTGTGTATTACAATGACATTACGCGTCAATTTGAAATCAGTGTACATAATATCAACTTTACCACTTTTGAGGACACCGCCGTGCGCACGCTGTCGGTTACCAATACGTCGTATACCGCACGATTTTTCTTTCATGGATTCTCGGGAAAGTTTCAGCTGATTAAGCGCGATTCCAACAACAACTTGGTTTCAAGTCGCCCGCTTAATTCGCATGGCGCCGTTCAAGTTTCAGAGACAGTTGAATTGAAAACAAGTCAATACTTATCATTCACAAATGTTGCGCCCGTTGAGTTACTGACTGTTCACAATTACCGCGCCGGAAATGGAAATTATGCTGGAATGGTGGTTGGCCGTGCTGCCGGTGGTAGTCCCGATTTTGACATTTTTATTCTCGATCCGGGATTTTTGAACGCCTACGCTATTGATGGCGATCCATTTGTGATTGTACCAGACGGCCTTTCGTTTGGTGACAACCCATCGTCATTATTCGTAGAAGAACTCTCCGGGGTGGGAAATTACGAACTCTTTGATAGTGGGTTATGGAAAATTTTTGTCCAAAAATTATCTGTTGGCTTTCTTGATTCACCGTCACGACCAGAAGATTTTGCTTCATACCCGCTACCAACTACACCTGTTGGTGCTGAAATTTCATCTTTCGTACATGCGCACGAATTTATGCATTCATCGCAACGCACTGGACACCCGAATCTATATGGATTTGTGGACGGAGAAGCGCAGGCAACGGGAATCGAATCGGACACTGACGTAAATCTGGGATGCATTGCCACTGTTAGAGCTGCACCATACGTACAGGCGATCAATCGTGTAGCTACAGGAACATGGCCGCTATTTACATCCGAAAGTGAAACTCCGCGTACATACGGACTAGCAATATTTTGGCAATGGTTTTTTAAAGTGCACGATCCTGCTCACCAGATTATGCGCCGCGCAAATGACTTGCTCGCTATCAATGCACACACGCTAACTGGATTACCAGATGTACCACCAAGCGACAGAGCTGGGTTTTACGCCGGGTTGTATCGGTTATATCTTAAACAGGCAGCGATGGAAATCAAAGGACTCGACTTTCATGACGTTGCGAAAAACTATACCATTTCCATGTCTTTACTGAGAAATAACGGGGCTATTCCCCCAATGTACCGAACGTATTTTCCGTATTGGCTTTATCAACCAGATTACCCGGGAGCAGCTGCAATCAGTACTTTTCAGCCACCGGCTAAATATTGGTGGAGTGATTTTGATCTAAACACCATCCCATCACCGGCATCTTCCGCATTTGTGGGTGCTCCTTCCATCATGCCACAGCTAAACGTCATTGGATCCGAAGATCATGATATGCAGGATCTGGAAAGTCGCATCTATGTCGTCGACACAGACATTGTAAGCAATATCACAGTAACGAGCGCGTTGGGACGTATTGTAGCTACAGTGCACCAATTCGAGAGAAATGTCCCCGATGCCGATGGCACATTCACGATCGATGGGCCGCATGAATTGACTGTTGGTCCCGGAGGTGCACAGTTTTTTGATCTGAGCGGATACGCTGCGCAGTCCATTGGTTTGGTTCGATTGGTAGTTACCAACATTGAGATTACCGATTTCGGTGGTTCTTCCAACGTATTGGCTGATGGAACCGATCGCATCACGGGAAAAGCCACCATCGATGTGTTTTAAGATGATCATATCTAGAACATTTTTGAGTCATGTACCAAAAAAATAAATAAAAAGCATTTTCTGCAATCATTACTGGCGAAGATCAGACACAGTAGCCAGTTTTCCCCGCCATTATTTTGAGCTAGTATCAAGTTTTATGTCGTTTCCAGCACAGAAGCAGTTCTCACTGGAAATTTCAAGTCGGTGACGTTTAGCCCATAAAAAAATAATGTCATTTTATTCGTTTTACTCGAACTTCAAAAATTTCCGAATCGTCTACATTTAGAAACAACGTGGTTACACCTTCACCACCAGTCCTGTGTCGCTTCAAATCTTTCACAACTGCCTGTAAGCGCTCCTCCCATGGCTCTGATTCATCCATATAGACATCTTCATAATCTTTATAGGGGATCACTTTGCGTGAAATACAACTCTGTTCAAAGCTATGTAGCTCTTTGTAATTTGCTTCTGGATGCTGTTTTGCTCTTTCCAACCCATCTTTAAACCATTTGTTTATGATGGTATTGTTTTTTTTATGCACACATATATACAAGCATACGTGCAAAAAACACATAATTTTTGAAAAGCAAAACTCGGCACAATGTTTATCAAAGGCATTTAAAATTTCTTGGATCTTTTCTTCTTTCATTTGCAACAATTCCGCGCTTGCTTCTGCGCTATTCAGCGCCGTATTTTGTAAGCGATCAATAAAATCCATTTTGAGGAGGAGGAGGGAACCACTTTGGCAAATAAAAAGTTTATAAAAAAACCTTTATTTTCTTCGATAATCTCCCCGAGCAATTTTGAGTTGATTTTCAGCTACCTTTTTCTTGATAATTGCCCACAACTCATCTTTGGGTACCTGTTTATAACCGTATAAATATCTCCGAGCAATGCGATAATGCTGCTTACAAAAGTTTAGATCCTGTACCACTTCTCCCGTCTGTTTAGAAGCATCAAAATCTGGATTTGTTGGATCGTTGGTTAAGCATAGCACTTTGAGATGAGTGTGTTGATTAACTTGTACGGGCGAAGATTGTTTGCAATAAGCACATTGTCTATATACTATATGCATATGTTCTTTTCGGGCACACTCGTTGCATCTATACTCACCAGTTTCCGAACCGGCATAATTTAAAATGGTATACATATGAAGCGCTCCGCATTTTGGGCAATGTAGATACATACTTCTTTTCTCTAAGGAACTTCCCCAAATTAAAGCTCTGCCGCGTAAAGATGTTCTGATAATAGGCTGTCCACAGGGTATTTTACACCAAGCTTTTCGGATGCTTCTTAATTCCTTTGCTCGTTCTTTGGTCACTGTGCGTTTTCTTTTGGTCTTTTCACCGTTATTATTATTATTATTATTGGGAACAAGTTGGCGGATATTGAATTGTCCAAAATTTAAAGCTTCTGCGTCTTCTTGGGCTTCTAAAACGCTACTTACATAATCAGCATCTTGCATTTCTTCACCATCTTCTTCGTCGTCATCATCCCCTTCATCTTCTTCATCAGATGAATCGTATTCAATAGTTTCTTTTTCTTGTGGTTTTCTGGCACAAACAAATGCGTCGTTTTCAATATCTATAGCCACCATTTTAACTCCATGTTTTCCCGTTCCCATCATGGTTGATATTTTCCGGCAACACAAAGAAATACATACATCGTACATGGTGCTGGGAACTTCTTCTCCCGGATATAAGCGATGTCTTTTGGCCATCATTGCTTCATCAGTAGCTTTAACAAGTTCGGCACTTAGCGGTACAAATTGAATCGTTTCTGCCAGTGCTGCCATATTGAAGTAATAACACACCACCATAAAATCTTTGGCCAGCATTGAACGGAATCGCTCCAAAAAGTGCTGAGGTAGACACTTTTTATCGTAATACATCCGAACCAAATCACACATAATACTAACTGTTTTGTCACCAATACCTCCATACTCTTCCAATCTAAGCAAAGAAAATGCCTCCAGCGACATGCGTTCCATGTAAGTTAGTCTCATTACCAGATTGATAATTGGTCCTTTAAAATCGGTTCTAGAAAAGAGTGCTTCGTAATATACTTTAGCGCGTTGTGTCTCATCATAAGCTTCTTTTGCATATTCCATGTTATAGTTGTCTTTATCCAGTTCTTGGTGCCACCGAGATCCAATATGAGTCTTGAGAAAAGCTTTTTCATCAAACTCTTTTTTGGACAATATTTTTTCCAATGCAACGGCATCAATTTCGTATTGCTGCCGTGACTGAAGGACTCTTTTTTCCAAATGTTCGTTAGCTTGTTTCATTAGTGCCGATTCCAATGATTTTGCTCTTAATCGATGCACATGTGTACTGGGGCTTTTGACCGTTTTGTTTAGGTCCACCCTAGTTACTTGAAACGGATCAGTACTTGAATGAGTAATAGTAGTGCGAATAATGTTCACTAAATGTATAGTTTCCCGTTCAAAATTTTCCCAATCAATACAAATTTGAGCATGTTCAATGTAAATTGGTTCAAACGAAGCCATATAGAGAATATGCATTCCAAAAATGCTAGACATGATTAGTGGACCACCACCACTACTTGATTCAATGCTAAGCGCGCTCATAAGCCGTTCTTTAGAATCTGTCAACTCTTTGACATGCAATAAATGCCGCATACCCAAGTGAGGAGTGCTAAAGCAGCCTAATGGTCCCGGATAAAGTCCAGCCAGCATTACCCACGAAATGCGTGAAATAATTTGCCATATACCCGGGCTGGCATCTACACATTGGTTTACCAGCTTAAAAATGTGTCTGCGCCCACAAGCAAAAGGGAGTGCTTTGTGGTATAGTTTACCCAACACAAACGCTGGCCGTTGTCTTTCTCCCCAAAGTGGTATATTTACCAACATGTGATAAAGACTGGGCAAATCTCCCGCATGAAAAGCGCCCGTGTTAAAATAGGCACTTCCATACTCCCAAGGGGTCAGTTTTTCTGTTACCATCACCAATTTGTTTGCATTTATCGTTGTATCCATGGGCGCCATCAAATAAACATCGTCCATGCGTGGTGAATTTTGATGTGTTAGACAAAACTCAAACAAATTCACAAAAGACGCATAATAGGCCCATAAAGAGTCAAAAACATTTCCACCATAATCATCGGCTTTCCAATAAGGTTCCATTTTGTCATGAATTTGATTGAGCAAGAATACCACGGCATAATATAGTGTATGCGAATCCAAATCAGGCACCGCTTCACCCAATGGAGCCCACTCACCGCCATCTAATCTATGCGTTAAATTTAAAAGTTGCCGCTGTTTGATCATATAAGCTATTCGCTCTGGTTCCCATTCCAAGTCTGGATACGCTTCTTGTATTGTCTCTAGCGGTGTTGGTTTGCATTTATGATTTTCTACGCGCACCTGTGCATAATTGATATCCGCTGCGTAATGAGACTCGCCTAGTGGTTGGTACCAGGTTTCTGGATCAAGTCCCAATCTTGCCACAATACAAGCGTCTGATACATCCTTATACGTTTCGTATATTTCGTCCATTTTTTTTGCCGCATTCAAATGTGCTTGTTTGTATCGAAACAGTTTGCGTTGCAGCACTTTGTTTTTGCTGATATTAATGTTGGCAAATACCGCTTTAGCACCGTTAACTCTAAAAAATATGGTATAAAACCAGGAATGTCCCTGTAGTGGCGGAAGATGTGTATGGTGTAATAAAAGCTGACAAGGTATCCAAGCAAAACTCTGTTTGTTTGTTGTATCATCTTCGTCTTCTTCTTCTTCTTCTTCGTCTTGATCTTCATCATTATCGTCAATATATTCAGGCGTTGGAGGCACCATCATGGGTGTAGGTGGGAGTGAGTTTAAATCGTCCCATAAATCTCTGCCCGTGTCCAATTGTTCTTCTTCTTCCTCTTTTGCTTCATTAAACATGTGTGCCAATCCTTTAGATGTTGCAGCGCATAAAATTGCTTTCAGTTCTGTGCGTGAATACATTCTACATTTTCCGGTAGACATTTCTTTCAATTTTTCACACAAATAGGCTAAAGAAGTATGATTGTTTCGTAGACAAGCCACGGCTAAATCTGTCGCTGTATATTCTTCAAACAGTCCCATTTTAAAAAATGCAAGACGAGTGTTAATCATAGAAGGGACAAAAATAGCCCGAGCTAAATCTCTATGGGCCATATTGCTGCGGTTATCAAATTTCTCCCAGAATACCGTCACCTCTACTGGCGGGAAGTCATAGCTCCTCGTCTCACACTCGTAGGGGTCGATCGGGTAGAGTCGTTCGGGGTATCCGACTCGATCAGTTGCGACGGTTCCTGGGAAAGCCGAAAAACCAGGATATCTTTTTCGACAAATCCGGGTAATCCGGTATGATCCATTGTGGTTCGGTAATGCCGGGGACTCCACAACGGAAAGGGACCTAAAATTCCCAGAGAAATGCTATCAGAAGCAATTAAACGCTTTACATCATATTCTCCTTCGGTTCCAAACGTTACAATAAACCGATTCAAAATAGTAATCAGCGTGGTGCGCTTAGAGCGTGCTTGCGTATGATCTTCACGTTCACGATCTTCCAACTTGTGGCGTTGCTCTAAAAACATTTGATTGGTCAAATATAAATGACACATGTAACACATTTGAGGCACAGGAAGCAAATGTTTGCTCGGGTCCTCACGTTCAACTTCAAGTGTATGATTAATTTGAACAATCTGATATGGGAAAAGCAATTCACGTGGTTTGAAAGCTTTATCGGTACCCAATAAGCTCGCAGACAATTGATAACCAGCACATTGAATAATTTCTTCTCCCTGAACAGGCTGTCGGTTCAAATTACAACAAGGTCGTTGCCAGGATTGTTTTGGATCTGGAGCATAAAGAAAAGGGTTCAACGTAGACCGAGTATAGACTGGCATATTTTGTAGCTTCAATTCTGGATTATTTGCCAGCATTTCCATATACTGGTCAACTACCAATCCTAAAGATTTGACTTTTCGAGCCATTTTGAGTGTATCAACCATACTAGGTGTATTAATCACATAGGCGGTCGAAGGTTTTGTGGGACACTCTACACTAGATGAAAATAGACTCACTTTTGACGCTCGGTGATTGTGTTGCTCTAGATTCTGAATGGACATTTCTTCAGGCATTTCTGTGGGCAGAATTACTTTTTCTTGTCGCTGTTCTACTGGCATAACCGCTGCTTTAACTTTGGGAACCTGTTTAGCAAGTTCGCGTTCCTTGCGTTTTTTAGCATTTTGTTTTTCCTCTTTTGTAAGCTGGCGCTCAATTTGTTCTTGCTCTGTTTCCGCATATATCCGTTTAGGAATCTTAACTTGCCCCGTTTGCTCTAAAAGACGCGTAGAAGCAATGGTAGCTTGCAAACTTACAGTCGTCTCCATTGGTTTTTGTGGCGGCGGATCATTTAAATTCTCTCTCTTAATATTTCCCGTAGTAGATTGGTTGCGCGAATCAGGCGGAAGAAAACTTTTGATTTCTCCAAATATATCCATCTTCTCTTTAAAAAAAAACTTTACCCCCTTACACAAAAATTATTTCACAAAAATCATAAAAATTTATTATATTGAATTTATAAACTTTTCAAAAAAAAAATATTTTTTTCTGAGATAGTGGTCATCCAACTAGTATCCATCAACTAGTATTGGCATGAAATTTTTCGCGGGTAGAAAATTTTGGAAAATTGAAAGTTGATCTATGCTAAACCTCCTTTTTTCGACACATTTTTTGACGCAAAACCGGAGGTCATTGTCAAAATGTGTTGGCATGTTTTTTCAATTTGTCACCATAAATTAATTTTCAACAAAAATATTTTTTTCCGAGGTGGATGACAAATTGAAAAAACATGACATGATAATTTGACAGCGACCTCCGGTTTTGCGTCAAAAAATGTGTCGAAAAAAGGAGGTTTAGCATAGATCAACTTTCAATTTTCCAAAATTTTCTACCCGCAGAAAATTTCATGCCAATACTAGTTGGTGGATACTAGTTGGATGACCACTACCTCAGAAAAAAATATTTTTTTTTGAAACTCCAACTAGTATCCACCAACTATATCCGTCATGAAATTTTCTGCGGGTAGAAAATTTTGGAAAATTGAAAGTTGATCTATGCTAAACCTCCTTTTTTCGACACAATTTTTGACGCAAAACCGGAGGTCACTGTCAAATTATCATGTCATGTTTTTTCAATTTGCCGGCGGAT